>Ga0153915_10002726_pt1 | contig 16088 bp, 28 predicted proteins | sample Opewatmetagenome_2_FD_107003 | JGI IMG/M metagenome (GOLD analysis project Ga0153915, IMG submission 107003) | Freshwater wetland microbial communities from Ohio, USA - Open water 3 Core 3 Depth 3 metaG | ecosystem: Environmental > Aquatic > Freshwater > Wetlands | place: USA: Ohio, Lake Erie...
GAAGATTCCCACTCGGCCTCGACTACAACTCCGTTCCACAGGACCGAGAACCCGACGTGCCACTACCGAACCACGACCAGTGCAGAACCTGCGGGAACACGAGGACCTACGACGAGCTCATCAACGGGGGAGGCACCTGCCGCGAGTGCAGAACCCCAAGCGAGACAAGGACCTGGGACCCGAACGAGACCATCGAGGCCATCAAGGCACTCGTCAACCGCCAGATCGATCGAGCCCTCGCCAGACCCCCAGTTCGCGTGCTCCTAGGCCCCCAGAGGCCCAACCCGTTCCTCCACCACTGAGAGAGGCCACCAGTGAGAGCCAAGACCTGGCACCACAACTCAGTGGCAGGCACAGACGTCCTCGCATGGACGGAAGAGGACGGCCAGTTCGTCGTCGACTTCGACACGCCCGGGTACTCCGCCAGGATCTTCCTCGACAACCGCGAAGCAAAAGCCTTCAAGGCCATGTGCCGCAGACAAGTGGGGCTAGACCGCGCGTCTGCTAAACCCAACCGACCCAGGAAGGGCCAGAAGCCCACGGCGGACCCGGCCCCACAACCACAGGAGGAGACAACCGTGCAACCCAGCGTCACCGCCTTCGAAGAAACCCAACCAGCCTACACCTGCCCCAGGCGCAAGGGAGAAGGCATCAAGGCCTACACCGAGAGAACCAAGCCCGCGAAACAGCCCATCGAGCGAATGCTCACCATCGACCCATCAGGGACCCGCGGGTTCGTCCACATCAGGTGGGGCTGCCAGGCCCTCTGGCTCACCGCTGAAGACGCCCAGGACGTCGCCGCCCGCATCGCCCAGGCAGCCACGAGAGTCGCCCTCGAAGCCGAGGACCCGCCCAAGCCACCCGTCCTCCCCGCGTACAAGACCATCATCGTGGACGGGAAGAAGTTCAAACTGGTCCCGGAGCAGGAGGAGTAGTCACCCCGCAAACCAGGAGAAACCCATGGCCAACCTGACCATCGCAGCGTTCGAGAACACCCAACCTCCCAGGGATAAACCCAGATACAAACTCGAAAGCATGACCGACTACGCGGCCAGGCTCACCTTCCCCCAAAAGGTATTCAAGACAACGGCAGTCATGATCGGCGCCTCGGGAACCCGTGGACTCGTCCACGTAACCTACGGCTGCCAGAGCCTCTGGATCGCGCCGGATTCCGCCAACCTGATCGCGTCCCACCTGAAGAACGCCGCCGTCGAAGCCGCCTCGGACGCGCCAGTGCCACCCGTCCCAGAAATCCTGCTGCCCGGAGACAAGCCCGTCCCGAGGAGGCTCACCATCGACGGCAAGGAGTACGACCTCGTCCCCGTGAAGTAACCACGCACCCAGGAAAGGACCCCATGGCAATGGCCAGAGTCGCTGAAGTCGCCATCCCGTTCAAGACGTTCCCAGACGGCCACGGACTCAAGGACGCATCAACCCTCAAGCCCGGAACCGAGATCTCCGGACAGGGAGCAACCACGGAGATGATCGAGATCTTCGCATCCGGGTACCGCGGCTACGTCGGCATCTACACCGGATGCTACTCCAGGTACATCTCCCCCAAGTCAGCACGGGAGTTCGCGAACTGCCTCATGTCCATGGCTGACAAGGCCGAACAGGCAGCCAACTACACACCCAGGTACAACGTCTTCGACGAGAACGGAGTCCTCATCACCACGGTCACCGGAAGGGGCGTCTACGTAAAGCCAGCGTAGGAAGGAAGGGGGAACCATGGAAGGACCGCCCGCCAAGTACTTCAGTTGCAACCACTCCGAGGAACTCACCCCGACCATTACCATCTCCATCCTCGGGAAACTCGAGCAGCAGATCCGCCGGAAGGAACGCACCACGGCATGCCGCGCCTGCCTCTCCGAGGGACGAGGGCTCGTCCCGGTCTTCGATGAACCCGAAGACGGATTCCCCATCCCGCTCTGCACGGTCTGCCGAGTCTCCGCAGTGCTCGCCACGCACGTAGCCCCAGGAATCGTCAACGGCACCTGGGATGTAAACCAAACCAGACACCGCGCCACGGAATAGGAGCCAAGGAAGGAACCCTAGTCATGGCAACCCCATGCAGTTGCGGAAGACCGGACTGCATCGACTGCCTGATCCAGTCCGTCGCCCCACCCGAAGATCAGTACCCTCCCTGGGCCCACGTGCCCATCGAGTCCCTCACCCTGGTCATCCAGCCCCTACGCGGCGCCAAGCAAGCCAACGAGAAGGAAACCGAACAAGCCACACTCGCAACCGTCAGAGGCCTGTTGCACGAGATCGCCGTCCTCTGTAGGATCGCAGGATTGGAATCTACAGTTCATGCCAGGAGGAAGCGATGAGCGAAACCACAAACACCAAGCCCACATGCGGAGAGCGCCTCGCCAAGGTCGCCCGAGAGTGCGCGTACATCGAGAAGAAAGGCCAGAACATCGCCCAGAAATACAGTTACGTGACGGCCGCAGACGTCCTCGCCAAGGTGAATGAATCGCTCGCAAGGAACGGCCTCGTCGGAACCACCGAGTTCTCCCTCGAGAGATTCAGCGGCAGAGTCACGAAGACCGGCAGTTACGAACGACACGCCATCGTCCGGGCCGACCTCAAGATCCGCCCGGCGGACGTCCTCGCACCGACGATCTACGTCACGGGCCTCGGCTCAGGATCCGACTACGGAGACAAGGCCATCATGAAGGCCGAGACCGCCGCGCTCAAGTACGCCTGGATCGCAGCCCTCAACATCGCCACAGGAGATGATCCCGAAGCCGATAGCCCGCAGGAACGCCCGAACCACCGCACCCGAACCGCAGCCACGAAACCCATCGACACCACCACGCCCGCGCCCCGCTTCCCGACACGACCCGGAGACACACTCCTCGGCTGGATCACGGAAGACCACTGCCCCATGTGCGGGAGCGACCTCGTCCGAATCTCGAACGCCAAGGGAAAGCACCGCGTGTGCTCCCTCGCCTACGAGAGAATCACCAAGGGCACCATGCCCACGGAGGAAGCGAGACGCCACACACACGAGACCGAACCCGCCCTCACGCCAGCCAACCCGTTCACGGTCACGCCACCCCGAACGGAAACCTAGGGAGCCAACCCAATGGAAGGGAACAGCCAGGAAGAGACCAACGAATGGCTCGAAAAGGAGATCTACCCGATCGCAGAAAAGATCTGCGGCCCGCTGAACGAGGCAGTCAGGACCAAGGACGCGCAGAAGATCGCGGCCTTCCTCGCGGCCCACACGGAAGTGATGACCATCGCGGCAGCGGCGATCAACGCGAGAAGGGACAACCGGACACCGGAACACTTCGCGCGAGTGATGGCCATGCTGGAGAGTTGCCTGGAGTGCCGCTTCCCGGAGGGACTATCTCCGGATCCACAGGCCGCTGCTCCGCCTGTGACGCCCAAGCCCCCGCCGCAATCCTGGGGCTAAACTGGGGGATCTGCCACCAATGCCGCGTCGAAGAACTCAAGCACGGGTACAACACGTCGTGGACCGGAAGCGAATCGGTAGAACCAACCGGAAGCGGGGGAACACACGAGAACGCGAAGCCCGGAACCTCCTGAGACAGAAGGGCTGGATGGTCATCAAGTCGGCCGCGAGCGCCACGCCCGCAGACCTCATCGCATTCCACAAGGCGAAAGCCCGAGCCATCCAGGTCAAGGCCACCCTCCCGACCCGGAAGGACTACGAGGAACTGATCCAGGCTTCCCGCGACGCCTGGATCCCCTGGCTCATGATGTGGAAGCCGAAGGGGAAGAGGCACTGGACCACACGCATGTACGTCATCGGTAGAGAAATCCCACTCGGGCCCGACGAAGACCCGTTCGCCGTCTAGCAACCGAACAAGAAAGGAGAGCCCATGATCACCAACCTGTCCCCGCCGTCCATCCTGGTCGTCCGCACCATCCGGCACCTCCTCTCCACGCTGGACGCCGACCAGCGGGGAGCCGCCCTCGAACTCGTCCTCGAGTTCGAGACCGACCCCAACGGGAAGGGAGCGGAACCCACGCTCCCGCCGGAGCCGGACGTCCCGCCCCCGTTCGCAGAGGAACCGGAACCCGCGGCGAGGAAGTACACCAAGCCCGCCGCGCCGAAGCGCCGCATGCGGAGACCCCAGCGCCCGGCCCAGAGGTACCCCGCGCTCGACAACCAGACCATCTACGGTCTCCGGAAGGGGAAGTACGGCCCCAGACACGGCGTGAGCCACGTCCTGCCGAACAAGAACCGCATCTTCTGGGTCTCGGAGTCGGGAGTCCTCGTCTACGCGAAGGACTCGAAGGACGGGGTCTACTACTCCCAAGGCCGCGTCATCCCGGTCAGCGACCTCGGGATCTACGCGGGGAAGATGATCAACCGCACGCTCCGGACGAACACCAAGCAGTGGATCCGCGGGCTCGTCAACAAGGCGGAACGCAGTAACATCCCTCCGGCCACCATCGCGACCAAGTGGGGGGTGAACACCGGCGCGCTCCACTACTCCCTCAACAGCAGCGAAGCCCCCACGTTGGGAAGCCTCACGCGCATCGCCAATGCGGAAGGGTTCACCCTCAAGGACCTACTCATCTACCTCTCCATCCCGTCGAAGAAGAAAGGCCAAACCTGGATCGTCTCGAAGAAGGGATAGAGGCACCCGGCCCAGGATCGAGCAGGAAGCACGAGCCTTAGGCCGCCGGTGGCGAGAGCCAGGAATCCGGGGTCCTGGTCCCGGACTCCCCCGAAAGGAGCCAACATGGAAAAGCAGGAGGTCAAGACCTTCACCACCGCGACCCAGATCGACATGGAGATCTCGAACTTCTACATCGCCGCACCCCAGGTCGTGGGAAGCAGCCTCCGCCAGACCCTCAACATCGGGAGGGCCATCCAGAAGGAAGGAGCCAAGAACCTCGCGATCCTCAAGGCCCAGGGCAAGAAGAAGGAGGCGGAGGATCTCCAGTCCAACATGGACTGTAACGAGTCCTGCATCCACTGGCTCTCCGTCGTGCTCGAACAGTGCGACGCCGTCGACGCCATCGTCCGCCTCTTCAGAGCGGTAAAGCCGGAGGTCGTCCCCGAGTGCAACCTCAAGCAGACCATCTCCAGGCCCATCAACGAGGAGGATTTAGACCCCCATGGCAGAACATGAAGAGGAAGAGAAGGAGCCGGAAGGCTTCACCATCGCCTTAAACCAGGAGAACTTCCGGGTGTCCTGCTACGGAGCCATCCTCGGCATGCTCCTCGGACTCCTCAGAGCCGGAGAGGCCATGCTCGCGGAGTTCCACCCAGCCGATCCCCGGAAGGCCACCCTCGAACAACACCTGGAAGAACTGAAGCAACTCCACGCCCAGTTGCTCGACCGCGTTCCCCCGGGGACCATGGAAGCGTTCGCCCCCAGGTCCCTCAGTAACCTGCCCAAGGAGCAGAGGGAACGCGCGAAGGCCATGGGCCACGACCTCATCGGTGACGACGACGAGGACGAGGAGAAGGAAGGAGAAGGCGAACCCAAGCCGTGGGACATCCCGCCCACGAAGCACTGACCCCCAAGACCCAGGAAGGAGCCAAGCAAAAGGATGAGCAACGGTAAGACGAAGGTCCACACCGTCAAGGTCGTACGGCACGAGGGAGAAGTGAAGATCCCGGAGCACATGGACCTGGTGATCCTCCGGGACATCGTCGACAAGATGATCCAGAAGGCCGAGACCGTCGTGAGCGTGAGCCAGGACGTCCCGTGCATCATCTGGGACGGAGCGCTCGGACTCCGGAAGGCCCTGGAAGAGGTCCTCGGCTACGCGCTTCAGACCGAGACGGAGATCAAGACCTTCTTCGGTACCCAGAAGGTCAAGCCGCGCGTGTTCAACATTCCCATCTCGACCACCGAGACCACTTCCGTCCCGTGGGGCCGCTTCGGTCTCCCCGGCATGGAGTCCGCCTGGATCGAGACCTCCCTCACCAAGGACGACGACGGCCGAATCATCTTCGCCATGAGGGGGGAGTGCAAGGGGAAGAACGAGGCGCTCCTCAAGAAGATCATGCAGCGCGCCGCCTGGTTCGCAACGAACGAGTCGATCTACCGGGAGAAGGCGATCCTCGTCGACGTCACCGATGAGGACGGGGAGACCCAGGAGTTCGTCATCCCGAAGTTCATGGACCTCACCCCGGAACCGGTCATCTTCAGCCAGAGCGTCCAGGACTCGATCGAGGCGAACATCCTGACCCACATCCGCTACACGGAGATCGTCCGCGACTGGGCCGTCTGCCCGCTCAAGCGCACGGTGCTCCTCGCCGGGGGCTACGGCACCGGCAAGACCCTGACCGCCAAGGTGGTGGCCATCGAGGCCGTGAAGAACGGCTGGACCTTCCTCTACATTCGGAAGGTGAAGGACGTCGTCCACGGGGTCGCCATCGCCAAGGGCTTCCAGCCCTGCGTCCTCTTCTGCGAAGACATCGATCGCGCCGCGGGCCTCGAACGGACCGACGACGTCGATGAGATCCTCCGGGAACTGGACGGCATCACCTCGAAGAACGTGGCCATCCTCACGATCTTCACCACCAACCACCCGGACAAGATCCACCCGGCCATGAAGAGGAAGGGGCGAATCGATCGAGCGATCGAGATCCGCCGCCCCGACGCGGACGCAGCCATCCGGCTCATCCGCCACTACGGACGGGACCTCATCTCGGAGTCCGAAGACCTCCGGGACGCGGGCGAGATCCTGGACGGCCAGACCCCGGCCACCATCCGTGAAGCCGTCGAGTCGGCGAAACTCGTCGCCATCACGAGGGGGAAGGGGATCATCGACGAGATCACCGCGTACGACGTCGCCCAGAGCGCGAAGGAAGTCCTGAGCGAGATGAAGTTCTTCCCGCAGGAGGACCCGAACGAGAAGCTCGAGGAGCTCCACCCGGTCGAACGGTTCGGCCTGGGATTCGGCCGAGCCGTCGGGAACGCCATCGTGCGGAACGCCAAGCGACTCGAGGACGGTTCCTACGTGACGCACGAGTACAGCCGGGACCATAGCCCGACCCGCTAGACCCCACCCGGGAGCCCAGGGGGGTCCGGGTATCCGGTTCAATGGCTCCGCCGGGACCTCCAAGGAAGGAGGTCAACCGGGCCCCCTAGAAAGGAGGCACAGGTGTCGATCATCAAGGTGAGTAACCTCGGACTCGAGGGATCCAACAAGCCCCTCAAAGACATCGCCTTCCGGGCGGAACCGAGGAACCCAGCGGGCCGGAAGGCGGGAGCCCAGATCTATATGAGCTGGGGGAACGACAAGTACGAAATGGACCAGGACGCCGCCCTCATCATCGCACTTGACCTCATCGCCGCGGTCCGTACCGATCAATACCAAGAGAAGGAAGCCGCGCGGCAGGCGGCCATGGTAGAGGCCGCCAAGGCAGCCGCCTCCTCCGCCATCGAAGAGGCACCAGACGACGACGAGGAAGAGGACGAGGACGACGACTACGACGACGACAGCGAGGAGGACGAGGAGGAAGAAGAAGAGGAAGAGGAGGAGGCGAAGGACTTCAAGTAGTTGACCCGGAACCCCACCAGGACAATACTACAATTTGGAGGGAGCCTGAGCGATCGAGAGGTCGTTACCCGGAACGGTGGGGCCGCGGAACCTCGTAATCCGCCCGGCCAGGCTCCCACCCTACACTGACACAACAGGATGGCCGGGTTGGGATAGCCACACTAGCAGGCAGCCGGTCCACCCGGGGTACGCTCCGATGTGTGACCGTAGCCGCCTCGTGTTGATGGGGGAGATGCTGGACGCCGCGTAGGCTGCATTCCCGGGGGTCGCCCCGGGCTCTCGCCGAGGGCACTGATCCAGCACCCGGAGACGAACCGGACCCCTCCCGCCCGGCGCCTTTCACCCAGGGGGAGGACCCCAGTGAGCGAACCCGAGAAAGACGACACCGACAACGACGAATACATCATCGTATGCACCCCGGTCTCCTGGGGAAAGTACGTGAACCCCGGCACGATCGAGATCATGTGCGCGAAGTGCGGAGACCCGATCTGGATCTCCCCGGCCTCCGTCCAGCTGGCCAAGGAGAAGGGCGCGAAGGCGCACTGCATCGCCTGCGTCGTGGCGGAGGTTGAGCCCGGAGACAACGTCGAACCGCCGACCGCGGAGCAAAGGGCCGAGGTCATCGCAACCGCCAAGGCCCTCCACCAGGCCGACGTCGAGAAGCAGACACCCCATTGAAAGGACCGCGGATGAGTCTCTCCCTGCTCCAAGAAGACATGAGGAATCACGTCGCCACGCCCCACTTCGCCGTGGAGTGGCTGGCCGAGATCGGAGCCATGAGGGAAACCCTCAAGAAGCTCACCGACGAGATGACCGAGAAACTCCTCCAGCAGGAGAAGACCGGGTACTACGGAACCGTCAACTGGCTGGGGCTCAAGCGAGTCCGGGACACCCTGCTCGAGCTCCGCGGAGAAGACGGGCCCCGCACATCGAGTGGAACGAGGCTGGTTTCCTAAACCAGAGGTGCCGGTTCGAGTCCGGCCGGGGCCAAACCTAGAGGAGGCACTGTGTCGGGCAAACTCACCATCAAGCAGAGGCGGACGCGGGACACGCTCTGCCGCATGTGCGAGAGGGCCCACATCAGAACCGACGACCGGGGAGATACGATCGTCCACTGCCGCGCCATGGGACGACGGCTCGACCGGCCCGTCACCGAGTGCTCGATGTACACGGAGAAGTACAGTATGAGCCTCTACGAGATGGAGAAGATCGCCGCGATCATGGACCCGCACCGGAGGCACGCGGGCTTCTACATGCCGGGAACCGCGGAGCACAAGAAACTGAGGGACGAAGACTAGGGCGGTATCGCCAAGCGGGAAGGCATCAGGCTGCAAACCTGACATCCCCGGTTCAAATCCGGGTACCGCCTCCAAGAGGAGGAAGAATGGCCATCAGGCTCTACACCCTCGACCCCGAGGGGAACCCGGTACAGGTCGAGGCTCACGACACGAAAGCCTGGGCCATCTGGTACGAAATGGCCGCGATCGAAGGGGAACTCACGATCCGGCGGACGAACCTCCCGGGGTGTACGGTGTCGACCGTGTTCCTGAGCGTCGTCTCGAGTTACGGGTCCTCCGGAGCCCCCCTTCTCTGGGAGACCATGATCCTGGGAGGTCCACGCGACGGCTACCAGAAACGGTACGCAACCAGAAAAGAGGCTCTCCGAGGACACCGCGCCGCAGTCCTACACGCCCTCACCGGACTCCTCTGCTTCTGGAAGAGAAAACCCGAACGAAAGGAGGACGCAGCGAAGGATCTCCTTGGGTAGGGCAAACCCAAACCCCGTACGCAAAGAGAAGGAGAAGCACATGAAGCGAATCGTGGTACTCGCAGCCCTCCTCCTGGTACTGCCCCTCGCGGGCTGTGGCCCGAAGGAGATGAACCCGCTCGCACCGGCGCCCTCGGGGGATGGCACGGCAGTGAACGGGCGAAGCGACGCAAACCGGGCGCAGTACTACCCGGGCATCGTAGGCGAACCAAACCGGGGCACCGACCCGGACCTGGGCCCGACGGGATAGGCCATGCTGCCCGTCCCGATGCTGCTCGTCCTCGTGGTCGCGTGGTTGAGCCAGAGCGTGCCGAAGGAGCCCGCACCGGCAGACACCGCGACCCAGGCGATCTCGGTCCAGGCCGACACCCTCGAGGCCGCCCCGAGGGAGGACACGTTGCGTTTCCTCCAACGAAAGGAACCAGCAATCACACCGTAGGCCGAGTCCACTAGGCCGGGAAGCAGCGAGTGGGACGGGCTGGATCGGCCCGTCGGGGCCACCCCTGGGGACCCCCACGCTGCTCCCACTCCAACCAGGGAGGAGCCATGGAAGACGATGCAAAGGTAGCAACCACGGTCGCGGTGTCCTTCGCGATCGCGCTCGTGCTGATCGCGGTCATCTTCGGTTGCAGCAGTTGCGAGAAGCAGAAGTACAAGTCCGGCCGGATCAACGCCCAGTACGAGTTCTACTGGTCCGGGCCCCCGGGGAGCCCGCCCGACACCCTCATCTTTCGGCACTAGCATGGCCAGCACGAAGGTCAAGGTGGTGAGGGTCTACGGAGGGATCCAGCCTCCCAAGAAGGAGGTCGAGATCCGGGCCGATTACAAGAACGAGAAGGTCACACTCCGAGTGGACGCGGCGGCGGTAGAGCGACTCGGGAAGCTTCCCCCGAGGTTCAACCAGACAGACATCGGCATCTGGGAGTGGCGCGGCCACCCGATCGACGGATGGTTGAACGCGTGCAGACTCAAGAACGTCGGCTACCGCCTGTCCGAGGCCACCATGGAACGCTGGTCCCAGGAGTGGGAGGAGATGGACCGCGCAATGATGGGTGCGGCCCAAGCAGAGGAGGACTTCACGTGAGAACGGTCTTCCTAGCCATGACGGGGGCGGTCGCCATGTTGGTAGGACTCGCCGCACTCCTCTTCCTGGTACAGGTAGGCATCCTCCCGGAACACCCGCCGACCTGGCTCTGGATCTGCGTCCTCGTCATCGGCCTCGGCCCCACGGCGGTCGACATCGGCCGGGACATCTGGAGGGGAAAATGACCAAGAAGCAGAAACTGGGGTGTCTGAACGCGACCCTCGCCGCGCTCATCACGGGGCCGATCTGGTACTACCTTCTCTACCAGTTACTTAAGAGGGTCGGGGCGAGCGACCTCATGTGGTTTCTCTACTGGGCCTACCTCCCCGTCTCCCTTCTGATCAACATCGCGAGCAACCTCATTACGAACGTCCTGGGGGACGACTGAGTCCAGCACCTCGGCCACCTCGGACGCCTTCCCGACGACCGTCCCGCCCTTCACCCCCAGGATCTTCAGTACCGGGCGGCCCCCCAAGGCGAAAGCCCTGAGGAGCCCCCTCAACGCCCGGCCTAGATTCATCCGATCTTGGTCGTGGCCGAGACGCGGCCGTAGAGGCCGAACCCAGCCAGGATCGAGAGAACGATCGGCGGGATCTCAGGCCACATGGGATGGCCCGCGGCGGTCGCCAAGTTCACTCGGAAGGTGTCGTAGACCCCGAACAGGATCCCCAGGGCGCACACCCAGACCGTCTTCGACTTGTACCAGGGCTTCGTTTCCATTCCCTCTCCTCAACCCCCGTGTTACACCAGGTCCCCCGTCACCGTGTCCAGGAACAAGGCCATGCCCGAAGGATGGGCGAGATCGTCCATCACGTCGACGTGAATATGCCGAGGCGCCACCTCGAGCCTCCGGAATCCAGCCATAACAAGGCCCCTCAGAACGAGGTAGCGCGTCTCCGGGCGGATCGCCACGATGTCCGCGGCGCACCAGTAGAGATGCGCTGAGTCCGGCTTTCCCCCCACGGAGGAATTGTGGACCGCGGTCCGGTACCCGCTCGACACTTTGAACGGGATCCCGGCAATGCTCCGGGCCAGGTCTAGACCCCGGACGAGCTCCCGGTCCATCATGGAACCGCTCCCCGGAGAGTCCGGGGAGTCGAACTCCTTTGCAACGAAGTAGTGAATCCGCTCCCACTCAGACGGGATCATGCGCACGCACCCCCAAGGAAGAAAGCCAATGAACAGGGAAGTGGACCTCCGACTCTCCTGGTACAGCCCGAACGGGCGATGCCTTGACCACCTGGACCTTTCCCAAATCGTTCGCCTGGTCCACCGCTGGAAGAATCGCTACGGCTGGTTCACGGAACTCCGGAAGAACGGCATCGCCGTCTCCACGGTCTACCTCGGCTTCGCCACCTCCGGGGACACGAACCGGCCGGAGCAGTGGGAGAGCGCCATGCTCGAGATCGACGAAGAAGGCCACCTCACGAACGGATTCAAAAGCGTCGCTTACAAGCGCGCGTCGTCGATCCAGGAAGCCCGAGACCTCCACGCCCAGGGAGAATTTCTGGCTCTCCTGAAGGGCCCCGGGCCGATCTACCCGCCGGTCGAGTACCAGGGGCCGATCCAGGACAACCAGAACTAGCCCGCCACCTTCCGTAGAACCGTATACCGCTCGGTGCATCTGGGATCGTTCCTCCGGGGGAAACACCGGGTACAGATCCGCGTAACGAGCCTGTGACTGCTCGAGCCCTCCACCTTCACGACGAACTTCCGGCCGCACTCCCGGCACTTCACCGTGACCTGCACCGGGCGCTTCATCAGTGAACAAACGCCGAGGCGGGGACAATCTGTTCCGTCCCGCCCGGGGGCGTCCAGTAGAGGTGGATGAAGGCCTGGTAGAACTCGTTTCGGTACTCGGCCACGATCGGGTACTCCGCCCCGCCCGCCAGATCGATCGATCCAGAGGACCAGTGCGTGTTGGGATTGCCCCAGGAGTCGCAGCACATGACCTCGGTGGCGCCGATCCAGAGGCGAAACCCGTTGTTGATGTACGCCCGGAAAGAGTAGGTACCAGAGGTCAAGGTCCGGAGCCTCCCTTCCCAGCGCGCAGCCCACCGGCCTGAAGTGATGCCGGTGATAGGCGCGGTCGTTCCCCAGTCAAAGTCCACGTTCGCGTCCGCGCGCCCGTTTACGGGCTCCGCGAAGGAAGTGTCCGCGTAGTAGATTCCCCAGAGCCCAGACGCGTACTGCTCCCACGGCACCGCCAGGGTGAAGTGCCTTGCCTGGCAGGAGGGCCTTCCCTGTCGGTCCCACGCCGTGGCCCAGAGGTCGTAGGTCGTGCCGGTACCCAGGGAGTCAATCTGGAGATCGAACCTGAGACTGTCGCACTCCCGGCCCACCGCAGGGATATCGCCGAACCAGACCGTGTCCGGATACCCGCACCGGAGACCCTCGATCGTGATGTGGTCGAGACCCGTCAGGGCCGTCCCCACCGAGTCGCACTGCGTGCAGGGCGCGACCACCTCCATGGGGATCACCACGGCACTGGAGGGCGCGGCCAGGAACAGGGCGAGGAGAAGGAGTCCCCTCACTTCACGCTTCGCTCGACCATGGGCACGAAGAACGCGAGGGCCGCGGCCAGGACCAGGATCACGGCGCCCGCGATCCACTGCTTCCCCGTCAGGTTCGCGTTGAACCGCTCGATCGAGCCCATCCTCGCCTCGACCGTTTCCCGGTTCCGCTCGTAGATCTCCCTGGGAAGGTACGTGGCCTGCATGTTCTTCAGCCGCTCGGCCTCCCCGTTCAGCTCGTCCAGTCTCCGATGGAACTCCGCGTCCGCTACAAGAAGCGCCCGGTCCGACGTCCGCCGATACGCTTCGAAGGAGTCGATCAGCGCGTTCAGTCGTTCGTCGAGCCTTGCTACAAATGCCGACTCTTCTCCCAATTCCATTCATCCTGCTGTCCCCCCGGACGCACAAGAACAATACAAGAACGACCCACTACGAACCCTGGGAACCAAGGAAAAAGGCCAAGCCCCGAAAACGGACTACGGGGCCTCCGGCCTCATCAGCTTTCGCAGGGCCTCCTCGCGCATGAGCGACTCCTGCTCTGCCCGAGAGAAGGTCTTGAGCCTCTGCCGCATCTGACGCTTCTGGTCCAGGATCTCGTAGTAGGGGTCGGCGATCGCCCTGAGCTTATTGTCCTCGAACGGGACGGAGGGATCAACAGACACGGACGTGGCCCACGCCCTCCAGCGCGCCTGGATCCTCGGGTTCTTGCTCCCGGCGGAGGCGAGCGCGTTCCCCGCGGAGCCCGATAGGAACTGTAGGAGCGGCACCCAGTAGGCAGGCCCGTACGGAGCCCCGTCCTTCATGGTGATGTCCATCCGGTTCCTCGCCGCCTCCGGAAGGACCGACACGGCCTGGGGGAGCTTCACGATGTCCCCGCCGTAGACTCGGCCGCCAACCCCCGCTTCAAACGCCGTGGAAAAGAGGAGCGTCACGTCCGGCCTCACGGCCTCGGCACCGGCCTGGTAGGGCCCGAGCCACCAGCCGAGATAGCTCGAGCTCCGCTCCGAGGGGCCGCGAACAATCGATCCCGGATCTGCGTAGCCGATCCCCCGGATCGAGAGGACCCGCTTCGTCCCCGTAGGCTGATCCGGAGCATCCGGCAGAACGATCCCAAGGGCGTCCGTGTAGGCCCTCCCCAGGTACTGGAACTCCTCCGGGGACACGCCGTTCATCGCGTTCACCTTGGTCATGACGGAGCCGAGCTGAAGGAACGTTCCCGGCTGCTCGAACACGGCCCGGGTCGTAAGGGGGAAGATCCTTCGGTACCAGGCGTAGAACGGGATGACTTCCCGGAGCCCCGCCTCGGAGACCGTGTAGAAGTCTCTGCCGTAGTCGAACAGGGTACGAGCCACCTCGAGACGGGACCCACTAACCCCCATCCCCGCATCCCTGACCCCGTACAGGAAATGGCTCGCCCTGGCCAGCGCCTCTCCGCCCTGGTTGAACTCCCGGAGCGCTGCAAACGGGGGGGCGACTCTCTTCGCCACCTCCCCGGCTCCGGCGCGGAGCGCCTCAGAGGCCGCGGCGAGGGTCCCACGCTCCGCCTGCGCCGCCTCGACGGCACGGGGAAGCGATCTCGTAACAGGTTCCTCAAGCCGCGCCCTACGTGCCGCCCCCAACTCGGTGGAAAAGCCGAGGTCTCCTCCAATGACCCCCTCCCGGAGCATGAGTCTTCGGAGCTCCGCGTAGGTCATGTCTAGGCCTCGTACAACTTCCGTATCGTGTTTCCCGCCAAGAGCTTTGGCGGCGTCCACCCAGTTCTCGTACCTCCGGTTCCCGCGCAGGAAGGACACGATGACGTTCCATTCCTGGTTCCGGATGGAGAACTGGGGATTGATGATCGTCAGGTACTGCTTCTCGATCCCTAGGACATCGTGCGCGAACTTCCCAAGTCCGCGCCTACGAGCAGGTTGCATCACCTCGTCGATGTCCTTCACGGCCCGGAACACGTCGTTCGGAACGACCGTGCGGCCCATGAGGTCTCGAGCTTCCTTCGTCATTCCAGTCGTGAAGCCCCGGGCCTTACCGAGCACCTCCCATCCTTCCGGAGGGACGCCCGGCTTCTCCATCACGTCTCCGAAGGTCTGGGCCACCTTGTGGAGGAACCTGGACTTGGACGTCGCGTCCGCGGTCCGCCGGATGGCCGTACGGGAGGCCTCAACCAGATCTTGTAGCGGCTCAACGACTTCCCTCTCCCCGCCACGGGTGACGGCGAACCTCTGCCGAAGCGTCTCCCGCACCTGCTCCTGGCTCACCACGGGCTTCGACACACGCCTCCCACCGAGCCGGGTCGAGATGCCAGGACGGAGCTCCTCCTCGAATCCGTAGCGTCGCCCGGCCTCGAGTGCGAGCGACTCGCTCTTGTACCGGGGGATGTAGCGGACGAAGTGGTCCATGGCGTCCTTCAGGTCCAGCGACGCCTTCTGGACCCGACCGATCTGAAACTGCCTCGGACCCGTCTTTCGGACGTCTGCTCCCGCCCACTCCGGGGAGGGCACCACTCCCGTCTGGTCCACGAGCTCCAGGTCCCCCTGGACCTTCCTACGGCCCTCATTCGTCTCTTCCCATGGCGTGGCCCTGGCCATCTCGTCTGTTGGCGTCAGACGGGCTCCGTAGCGCCTTGTGGCGTCCTCTGCCACGGACGTGACGTCCGGTCCCGTGAGGCGGTCCACCTCTTCCCCGTACCGGTTATAGATCCGGCCCTGGACCTCTCCGGAGGGAGCTCTCCGGAAGACCGCGCGGTACACGCGGTCCGTGGCCTTCAAGGACATGTCCCGGGGAGGCCTCATGAGCTGGACGGGCCACTGGGCCTGGGCCTGAGGGGCCTGAAGCCCGAGGAGCTCGTCGGTCGTATAGCGGAACAGGTTCTCCTCGTCCACGCCCAGGAGCGGGATCCTGTAACGGCTTGTCTGGCCGAAGTTTCGGAGCTCGTTATTCGCCCTGACAATCTGTCTCACCAGGTACCGGCGCTGCCCCTCGATGTTGGGACCGAGCACGGGACCGAACCGGAACGCTCCCTCCACCATCTCCTGAGGAGCCTGGTACGTTCCGACCCTCATGGCGTAGAGGTCCTTCCAGGCGCGATCCACACGGAAGAGGGCGTCCCTGGCCCTCTGGGCAGCACGGTACGAGCTCTCGTAAAGCGTGTGCCTACGGAGAGATGCAGCACCGCGGCTCGCAGGAATCGCCTCTTCGAAGAGACGGCGGAGCCCGTCGATCA
>Ga0153915_10002727_pt1 | contig 16087 bp, 33 predicted proteins | sample Opewatmetagenome_2_FD_107003 | JGI IMG/M metagenome (GOLD analysis project Ga0153915, IMG submission 107003) | Freshwater wetland microbial communities from Ohio, USA - Open water 3 Core 3 Depth 3 metaG | ecosystem: Environmental > Aquatic > Freshwater > Wetlands | place: USA: Ohio, Lake Erie...
TAGGCTTAAAGAAGCTATAGTAAACTTGGAATAAAACATGTGATTCATGGTATTTTAAGAAAGGAAATAAAAAATGATCAATAGAGAAGAAAGATTAAGTTTAAATTATGATGAATTTGTATACCGACATAATTTAAATACCGACAAAATAAAAACATTAGATGATGTTAAACGAATATTAAAGTTTTTGAATATTTCAGCTACTACAAGTGAAACAGTTTTGCCAAATGGATGGGAAGAGGTTAAGGATTTATTTGAATGAAAGGAAATATAAAAAAATGAGTAAATCTAAATTTTTATTTGGAGATATTGTAGTTATTAATCATAATCATGTTGGTGTCATTTTAAAAACATGGAAAACAAATAATAAATTTGATTATGATATTTTTGATAGAATGACAAGTCAAATAGAAAATCATGAAGAAGATGACATTGATAGATATAGAGTCAGGCATAAATATCTAGATGAAGATGAATTATCATATCAAGATATGTAAGTTACTTTGAAATATGTAATTTATTGGCAATTACAGAAAGGAAAATAAAATGATTAAATTAGAAATTCAAGATGATTTAGCTCAATACATAGATACTGAAGAACTTCAGCGACAGGCAGAAAATGAAGTTAAATATACAATTAAAAATACCGTAACTAAGATGTGTCAATCTGATGAAGTGATTAAAAAAATCGTTGAAAATTCTGTTGACAAAGTATTGAAGGAAGTTGAGTTTTCGGATGAAATTAATAGCTTAATTAAAGACAAAATTTTGAAATCAATAGAAAATAAAAGTAATTGGGATATTAGTTATTCCGTAGGATTCGATAATAAAATCAAAGAACTATATGAAGAAGACAAGGATAATTATAATGCTTATATGGTTCAAATGCTTCGTGATAAAGTAATGCACTATGATATCGATAATTATTTTTTCAACGATATTATTAAAGAACTTTTAGTTAATACTGTAATGAATGAAACAGATGGTATTGACTTAAAAGAGAAGTTGAAGATGTTTGTGGGCAATGGTATCGATAAAGTTTTAGAAAGTTTAAGTTGCTGATCAGAAAGGAAAATTAAAATGAGTACGAAACCATATATTAAACTAACAACATGTGACGCTGGAGATTGGTCAATTCTTGAAATCAACGAAGGTGAAACATATTCATATAGCGGTCATGATATATCAGAAGATGCTTGGATTAAAATATTAAATATTCTTGGTTACGAAGTAGAAACTGAGTGTATTTCAGATGAAGAAATGGAGATGCGAAGTTAATGGCTAATTGGATGATATCAGGACTTTTTATAGTTTTTATTGTGGGTGTAATTTTGTACGCAAAATATGAAATATACATAAGGAGAAAATAATAAATGATAGATGATTTAAAAAGTATATTGATTGGATTTGTTTTAATAGCATGTGTTATAGGATTTTTTATATTATTGTATTCGCCTTATAATATAGTAATTCCGATTGTAGCCTGTATATTTTGTGCAATTATGGCGACAAAAGAACTTGGAGAAATATTTCGGAGGGGTAAATGAAATTTAAAGCAACAATAGAAATAGAACAGTACATAGATGATTCAGATTTTAATGCTGAAAAAATAAAAGAAGAAAAGAAAAATAAATATAAGAATGTTAAAGAATCGGTTGCAAAAATTATTGAAGACGCCTTGTCTGATGAAGGATTTGATAGTATACGAATTAAACAAGTAAAAATTGAGTGGGATAAAGTTAACCTACAAAATGATAAAAATGTAGGTTAACTAATTCCGATAAATTAGCACTTTTAAAGGATTTGAAAGAAAGGAAAATAAATTATGTTAGAGTTAACTACTCTTATATTGTTAGTAATTTGCGGCGTAATATTGATAGGTGCTTTAATAGAGTGGGATATAGGGACATTAATGGTTGGAATTGTATTTTTAATATTATCGGTAAGTTCATGTTATGTTACTGATAAATTATATGAATCAACTACCGAATGGAAAACGGATTGGAAAACAAATATTATTGCCTTAAAAGATAATTCAGATATACAAGGACATATTGATGGTGGAATATTTGTTACATCAGGATATATAAATGAAAAAATGTATTATTACTGTATGGAATCAACTAGTGAAGGAAGTCATATGATTAAGATTCCCGCAGATTATACATACATAAAAGAAACCAATGATGTGAGTCCATATGTTGTCAAAAAAAGCGAAAATTGGAAAAGTAATAAGGTGAGATTTTGGTTAATAGATATTAATAACGAAAAATATTATATCTACGTTCCAGAAGGAACAGTTGATACGACATATAAAATAAATATGGAATAAGCATATAAATTATAACTTCCATTCGGAATTTAAAGGAGAAAGTATGATTGAAAGAATATAAAGGGACAAAACAAAAGTATATAGAAAATCACAGAATTAACGAAGACGGATTGACTGAAAGAAAATGTACTTCATGCGAAGAATGGAAACTGGAAAATACTGATAATTTCTATATGATGAATAAGCAAAAACCAGAAAAGGGATTTCAAGCTGAATGTAAACCATGTATAAGTAAAAGGTCTTTTATTAATGAAAATAAAGATAGACAAAAAGCAAAAGAATATAAGCGTGAATATTATTTAAATAATAAAGATTCAATGCTTGGGAGTTTCAAAAGAAGATATAGAGAAAAGAATGACGAATGGAAAATTTATATGTCTGAGTATCAAAGAAATAATCCAGACAAAATGAAAATATATAATGAAAATAGACAACATAAAAACCATAAAATTTCTAAAAAAGAATGGATGGCGTGTAAGGAATACTTTGATAATCAATGTGCATACTGTGGTTTACCTATTAATGAACATTATGTAACTAGAAAAGGAATTGCTAAATTGGGAGATTTTCATAAGGAACATGTAGACCATGAAGGTGAAAACGATTTAAGTAATTGTATTCCAAGTTGTAAAAACTGCAATAGTGAAAAGCATACAAAGAAGCTAGATGAATGGTATAATTCTGAGAACCCGAAATTCTTACAAGAAAGAATAGATAAAATTATCAAATGGATTTCAGAAGACTACAAACAATACATAAAAATATAAAAGTAGATAAAACAAAAGATTTAAAGGAAATTCAAAATGAGTATTATTAAAACGATTAAGTCATCAGATAACATAAGGAGCGAAAGAAGTAATTTTATCACTATGCCATGTTTAAATATAGAAGCAGATGAAACAGTAATAAAAACATTAGACATGAGATTACCGTTTGATAAATTTGTTCCAATGTACATAGTGGATGATTACATGAAAGAAATTGTAGAAAAAATGGATATTATCAGGATGAGATATTTAAATGGAGAAGAAATTATCCAGAAAGCTAAACAAAGAGCAACAGAAACAAGTATGAGATTTATTGACGCACTGGAATATGAAGAAAGAAGATATTTAGAAAGAGAATAAAACGAAAATTTGAAAGGAATATAAAAGAATGAGTGATATAGGAAACGTTACAGTTTTTAACCCACCGCAAACTAGAATTTATACATTTCCGAATAAAAGAATTAAAATTAAAAATATAATTGAATTGGTAGTTAGAGATAGTGGTACACATAGGCTTAAAACTCAAAATAACCATCTTCATATTGTGCCTATAGGTTGGGTACATATTGAGATAATTACACCAAAAAAAGATTGGACTATATAAAATGAAAAATGATTGCGTAGATTGCAGAAGAAAAAACTGTATATGTCAGTATTGTAGAAAGATGCTTATTTGTGAGGATGAAGGGTATCATGATTCGTTTGATTGCGAGTATGAAAACTATAAAATAACGGGATGCTGGTTATTTACGCCTACGATATTTGGAATATTAAACGGTATTGATGGAACAGTATTAGACTTATAAAATACGTTAAATCATTTATTTGAAAGGGAATTAAATATGGAGATAAAAACAGAATACGATATCGGAGATGAAATATACTTTTTAGAAACAGAAACGGTTGTATCTTATCGAGAATGTATCCTTTGCAATGGATTAAAACAAGTTGAGATAAAAGGAAGGCTATATGTATGTCCAGAATGTAAAGGGAGTGGTAGTTTTACAGAAGTAAAAAGAGATAAATTAAAAGTAAGTAAACCGTATTGGATTAGTTACATTGAAGTTAAACATTTTCATAGCCAAGATGAAATATCATATTGGGCAACAGATGAACCAAATGATATTAAAAGAAATGAATTTGGCGGGATTTGGAATAAATATGTATATAAAACATATGAAGATGCAGTTATGGAATGTAATAGAAAAAACAAAGAGAATGGATATAATTAAAAGCAAATAAAGCGTATGTTTGAAAGGGAAAGGAGAAAGTAAATGGATAGCAAGCCTATTTATTGGTTGGACGGTGGGACAGAGATTTTGGGATTAGTTTGGGAAACATCGAAGGGACGTATCGTTATTTTATATAATAAAAATATTAATACAGATATGAATTTAATCATTAGAGAAATGGACGGAACAGAAATAAAAGATATTGATTGGCGAAATGTATTAATGGATATTATACCAGTTGAAAAAGTCTAAATAAAATTAAAAATAATTTCAAAATAATGATTGACAACTCACCCTGAAAGTTGTATATTAGTAATAGACACAGATGGAGGTTGGAAACATGCGCCTATGGCATCAAAACTTAATATCAAGTTTACCAAGTGTAAAAGATTATAAAGGTTGTAGTAATCAATTAGGTGGTCAACACACAGAAGTAAGAATGATACTTGGTTCTATTCGGGAGCATGGTAAAGTCAATCATTCAACCGTGAATTACGTTAATAATTATTCTAGGGATCACTTATATGCTTATGGATTACTGGTGATTGATGAAATGATTAAACGAGGATTCAATATCAATCGAGACATTATTAATCAGTATAGTACAACGGGAGCATTGAAAATATATTTAAATGCTAAAGATGGTAAGATGATATTTCGGGAGCATGATGATAATTATATGAGAGAATGCTTAGACAATCTAAGTAGGAAGGGAATAAAAATTGGATGTTAGTACACCAATAAAAGTGATGCTGGAGATAGAAGATTTAACAACAGAATGTACCTATATTTATAAAGGAGCAACAATAGAAGATTGTGTTAAATACTTTAAATCAATGTTCTTTGGCAATAGACCTTATAAGATACTTTGGAAAGAAGATATTTAAAAGCCAATAAACTAAACATTTTAAGCTATATTTAGGAGGTAATCATGTCAGATACATTAGAAGATATTGTTGAAAGGAACAAGAAAGAAGTAAATATAAGAACTGGAATAGTCTGTGATACAAATTGCGCCTATCAAACAATGGACGGACACTGTTCTTTAGTTACTATATTAATTGAAAACGGAAAATGCAAAGATAAATACAAGAGATAATGAAATGTAAATTTCAAAGGGTTTATAATAAAATTAAAAATAAATGATAAATAGTGTTGACAACGAAAACAAAATAGCGTATATTAATAAATGAGAGATGCAAACAGCAACCAATTATGAATAGCCTTTTAAGCTAAAAACAAGCATCTCGTAAAAATAAAGGCGATTACAGCAATCTTAAATAAAAACTTACATGATAGTTTAAAACATCGCCTTGAAATATGTGGAGTTGGTCAAGTGGCAAGACGCATTAAAAAGTATCTTGAAAAGATACCAACAGCGATTTACTACATATAGCATTTCAAGCATGAGACATAGGTTCGATTCCTGTACTCCACAATAATATCGGGAAGTAGCTCAGTCGGTAGAGTAATTGTAATGCACAATGTATCTTGAAAAAGATATTAACAGCAATTTACAAGCAAATAGGAACAATGTGTCGTTGGTTCGAATCCAACCTTCCCGAACAATGTTAAATCCTCTAAGATGCGAACAGCAATTTCACGAATAGATTGGTAATCTAAAAACGAGCATCTTGGGGTTTATAAAAAGAAAGACACTAACAGCAATTTTAAAAACATCAAAATTTGGGATTTGAAAAGTTATAAAGTGTCTTGACAAATAAAATTAAAAATAAAATGGAGGATTTAAAAAAATGTCAGAAAAATTTATTAACGCATTGAAGAAAGAAGATAATTATACTTTTACAACAAATGGAGCAACAGCATTAAAAAGTACATATTCATCATTGGTAGACTTATTTGGGTCTATTGGTGCCATGAGAATCAGACCAGAAACCGATATTGAAACTGCATTTAGTAAAGCATTTGCAGAAGACAATCTTCTTGCAACTAAGATGGCTTTCTATGCTCGTAATATAAGGGGAGGTCTTGGAGAACGTCGTGCTTTTCGTATTACCCTTAATTTTCTTGCTAGGTTATATCCTGAAATTGTTAAAAAGAACATTGAAAACATTCATCACTTTGGAAGATTTGATGATCTTTATGTTTTAATTGGGACACCAGTAGAAGCTGAAATGTGGAACTTTATTAAGAAACAATGGAAAGCTGACTTAGATAATTATTTCAAAGGTCAGCCTATCAGTTTATTGGCTAAATGGCTTAAAAGTCCAAATACAAGTTCAGTCGAATCTAAGAAATTAGGTAAGCTGACAGCTAAAAAAATTGGTTGCTTTGAAAAAGATTACCGCCAATTATTGTCAGGAATGAGAAAACATATTGATATTGTTGAAAGGAAAATGGCGGCAAATGAATGGACTGATATCAATTATGAAGGTGTTCCATCCAAAGCTATGAATATCTATCGAAATGCTTTTAAAAAGCATGATGAAGAAGGATTTGATAATTATATCAATAGCGTTCAATCTGGGGAAAAGAAAATCAATGCAAGCACATTATTTCCTTATGATATCTTAGAAAAAATGTGTCGTTATCAATTTAATTTAAGACCTGATATTTACGACAAAGTTCTTGAGGAACAATGGAAAGCATTGCCAAATTATATTGAGGGTGAAAACAATGTTTTGATTATGGCCGATACATCTGGAAGTATGAGTGGAAGACCTATGGCTACATCTGTTGGATTAGCAATTTATTTTGCAGAGAGAAATCATGGAGTGTTTAAAGATGTATTTATGACATTTTCAAGTAGTCCTTCTTTCGTACAATTAAAAGGAAATACGGTTTATGAAAAAATTAAATGTGTTCCTTCAATTGTACAAAATACTAATCTACAAGCGGCATTTGAATTAATATTGAGAACTGCTGTTCAGAACAAATTAAATGCTGAAGATATGCCTAAATCATTAGTGGTTATTTCAGATATGCAATTTGATCAAGCGCAAGGTGGTTATGGTTGGAACTCAAGATGGACATTTTACGAAGCCATGAGACAAATGTATATTGATGCAGGGTATGAAATTCCTAACATTATTTTCTGGAATGTCAATGCAACTAAAGATACGTTCCAAGTGACTAGTGATTATAAGGGAGTTCAGCTTGCAAGTGGTCAATCACCTGCGGTATTTAAATCAATACTACAGAATATAGGTAAGACACCATATGATGCAATGGTGGATACTTTAAACAATCCTATGTATGATTGTGTGGTAATATAAACGTTGAAAAATCAACGTTTATATTTATCAAAAAATACTATAAAATAAATCTTTTAACTGGTTTTTAAATAAATATAAAAAGAAAGGAATAAGATAAAAAATGAAATGTATTAGAACATCGGTATTTGAAACCAATTCTAGTAGTACACATAGCATTTGTATATCAAAAGAAAACATTATTAATTTTCCAACGGCAATTCATTTTGGGTTCGGAGAATATGGATGGGAAAATGACACTGTATATGAAACCGCAGATTATCTCTATACGGGCATCGTGCAAAATAATATGACAGAATGTATTGATAAAATTAAAGAAATTCTCGACAGACATAATATTGCTTATACCTTTGCAAAAATTAAAAAGAATGATTGGTATGCAAATGGATGTATTGATCATGCTGGAGAATTATATGATTTTATAAATGACATTTGTAGCGATGAAGATAAGTTACTTAGATATTTATTTGGAGATAACGTAATCTACACAGGAAACGACAATTCTAATGAAGATACAGATATGTGTTATTGTGCGGAAGAAACTATTTATAATTATGAAACTAATGAGTATTATTCAAACCCAAATCACAATACCGAAAAGTATGAATATTATTTTAAAGGAAATTAGGAAAGGAAATTAAACTAATGAAAGTAATTAGAAGAAGTGTATTTGAAACAAATAGTAGTTCAACTCATAGCATTACAATGTGTTCTAAGGAAGACTACGAAAAATGGGAATCTGGTGAATTTTATTTGAATGAAGGAAGTGGATGGGCTTCTAATTCTGAGAATAAAAATAAGCAGTTCGTGACCAAAGAAGAAGCCATTGAGATAGTGACAAATTCAAAGTATCCACCAGATGAAGATTTAAGTACTTTTGATGAAGATGAACTTGCCGATTATTTCAGAGAACATGAAATTTATAATAATGAGTCTTACTTTGATTGCGATCTTGAAAGTTTTGAAGATACATATACAACCCCAAGGGGCGAAACAGTAGTAGCTTTTGGAAAATATGGATATGATGGTTGATTAAGAAAGAGGTACACAAATGAATTTAATTGGAGAATATCAAAATGGAAACTACAAAGTCAGTATTTTTGATGATGGAACTAAGATTAGAGAAACAGATGATAATGAATTCATTTCCGCATTCCCTGAATGTATGGATGTAAAAATAACAAATTATTGCGATATGGGTTGTGCTTATTGTCATGAGAATTCTACGAATAGTGGTTTACATGGAAATATTCTTCAATCTAAATTCATTGATACACTTAAACCGTATACAGAAATAGCTATCGGAGGTGGCAATCCATTAAGTCATCCAGATTTAATTCAGTTTCTCGAAAAGTTGAAGGAACGAAATATTATTGCAAATGTGACCGTGAATCAAAAACATTTTTTAGATAAACAATTAATGTTGAAACATTTATCAGACAAAAAGTTAATACACGGTTTGGGAATATCGCTTACGAGATATACCGACGAGTTATTTTTAAGTCTTCATTATTTCCCAAATGCTGTATTGCATGTAATTAACGGGGTAGTGAATATTAAAGATTTAAAAATGATGTATGGCGAAGATTTCAAATTATTGATACTTGGATATAAACAATTTAGACGAGGTAATGATTATTACTCAGAAGAAGTTGAATTCAACAAGAACATAATTTATAAAGAATTACCAGATATTATAAACGGCTTTAAAGTTGTAAGCTTTGATAATCTTGCAATTGATCAGTTAAAAGTGAAAAGGTTAATGTCTAATAAAACTTGGAACGAATTTTATATGGGCGATGACGGACAATTTACGATGTATATTGATTTAATAAATCAGGAGTTTGCAAAATGTTCTGTGTCAAATAAAAGGTATGACTTGATGGATAATATTGACGATATGTTTGCAGTAGTTAAAGCTGAAAATAATTAATGGTTGACATAATATCCGATATAAGTGTTGAAATTTCAATGGCATAATATTAGTAAAAGCCGTTAAAATTCTACTTTTAAAGGAACAGGAGAAATTAAATGAGTGAAGAATATTGGTTTAATAAATTAAAAGACCAAAGTTGTTTTTATCCAGAAGTAAATAGACTATATTTGATCAATACTATCAAAGATCATTTAGAAAACAGCGAATATGAATTAAGTGAATCCGAAGATTTATTGCGTAAATGTTATTTTGAGGTGGTAAATAAAGTATCAATATGCAATATTGATAACCAAATATTTGATATTGTAGATGAAATAATAAAAAAGGAAGGAAATTAATATAATGGAAGATAGCACATATGAATTAATTAAAGAGTTAGAAGAAGCGGCAATGCCACTACTAAACTACCTTAACAAATATTATAATCCACATTGTTATGCTGTGGTAACTGAAGACAGTGTAGAAATTCTCAGCGGTGAACGTTGTGGTATATTACCAATTAGAGATTAAAGCCTATGAAATTTTGATATTATAGAGAGTTGATGATTTTGGATGAATTAATTGATGGGTATCCTTACGGGTATTGCCCACATATGAATGATGATAAAGTAAAAATTACTAGTAGTGATAATGCAATTAAGAGAGAAATTGTTATTGACAGTAAAGGGGTACATTTGTCCTATGATGGTGTAGAAACATTGGACGATGAGATTTTAATAGCGGTTTTAAAAACACGTGGTTATGAAATTACTAAAAAATTTTAAAAGCCTATCAATCAGTCATTTTAAACCTAATAAGAAAGGAGAAAATTTATGGAGTATGATGGAATGTTATTTGAAGGAAGCAAGGGAAATCCTATTTTATTTAGATATATTCATCCAGATGAAAGAATAAATGAACTTAAAATCGTATCTGGTAAAACAATTGATGAGTTAATTGGACTATTTAAAAATGGTAAAATTACAATTAAAGAACCATTATTTAAAGTTGGTGATAAGTTTCAATTCAAAGATGTTGAATTCGATCAATTAGTGATGGGAGAGCCATTTGCGCGTATTAAACTGTATAATCCTATTGGTTGTATTGTGGAAATAGGATCAGACGGTAGATATAGAGTACAATTTGGTTATGAACGTATAGTTGAATATACTTATAGATACCATGAGGATTATTTAAAAGAATTGAAAAAGATAAACTAAATATATAAATAAAGGAGATACATAATGACATCAGCAAATAAACACAAGGAAAGAAGCAGAAGAACAAATACAGGAATCGCATTTAGAAGTGAAGATAAAGCAAGGCACAAACTTCTTGGGAATATGTTAATATTCAATCCTAAAAAACCGAAGCAATCAAGGTTTTTAGAAGATAGGGAAGGCGGCATGGAAATTATTGCAGAATATGAAAAGAATAGAGAAAAGAAAAATGTTGCAATCGAATAATAAAGAAGATTTTTATGGAAATAACTATGATTCAGATTTAATAGTCGATTTGGTTACAAAATATACTTCATATTGTAGAACGTATCTTAATAGGGAACCAACTGAAGACGAAATTACAGAATTATTAAGGAGGAACATAATTTATGAGTGAGTATGGTAGAGAACTTACATATTATGATTTACTTAATATGCATGGTAAACCTGTTTTAGTAGTAGACAGAGTACCGATGACAGACGGAGAAGATAGACCACATCAATATTGTATCGTTTATGTTAATATATATGGACATATAGAAATAGAAAATCGTGCTTATGTATTTGAATTTGATCGATTTGGCAACTATGTTGATGGAGAATTCGGCGTATATGAAATAATCGCTTAAACATTACATCTCATTGTGAATTATTATATGTAATAACAATATAAATAATTGAAAGGAAGTGATGCAATTAATCCAATGTCTTATATTATTTGATCTTATGGAGGATTAAGAATGAAACATAAATGTAGTAAGTGTGGGAAAACGGAAGACTATGATGATAATTATGAGTTCGCTTCTGTTATTGAATCAGGATGGCACAAAATAGAACTTGGCAGAATGGGATATGGTTCTATTATGGATGGCAGTGATATTAATTTTGAATATTGTGATGACTGTCTTTATGATGAGATAATGTCATTCGAAAATCCAAGATTGATATTATGTACAGGATCAAATTGTTCTTACGAATATGAAGGTGATTATAGCTAATGTATCGTTGCAAATGGACTGGCATAAATGATTGTGGCTACATAGGGGTGAAAACTGGTTATTGTGAAAGGCCAATGAAAAACTGTCCACGTATAGAAGAAAGATATCGTGATTTATGCCGATATGAATATGAAAATTATTTAGACAATCAAGACTATAGAGATTTTGTTGAATCGGAAGAATAACCGTTTATATAGAATTAATATAGAATAACTTCTAAATTCGTGGGAAACCACTTTAAATATATCATTAACCAAAATTATAAATAAAGTAAAAGAAAGGAATACATAATGGCAATTAAAAAGGAAAGAGAAGTTAAAAATAAGATTAATATCAAGGGGATTCTTACTTCTATTGGCGAAGGTAGTATGGAAGTGCTTGATGACAAGACTGGAGAAACGGACACATTTGAATTTAATGATCTTGATATTTTCGTAGGAAAGTCTTTTAAGTTTAGTATGGTGGAAACCATCAAGAAGGACATGGAAAAGGCTGAATAAGCCCAAGAAATGATAGTTTTAATGGCTTTCAGAAAGGAGAAGTATGGAGTCAAAAGAAAGACTAGAATTATTCCAGACAGAACTTGATTACATAAAAGATAATAAGATAAAAAAGTTCACAGAAGAAACATTAAAAGTTTTACCTAATTATTTCTTTAAAATTCCAGCATCATCAACAGGTAAGTATCATCCAAAATTTTCTTTAGGTGATGGTGGTTTAGTACGACATACTAAAGTTGCGGTAAGAATGGCAATTGACATTATGGGATTAGAAATGATGCAATTTACTGATTATCAAAAAGATGTTGTAATTTCTGCGCTTACTTTACATGATGGCATAAAACACGGAGTTCCAATGCAAAAATATTCAATTGTAGAACATCCACTTGAAGTAGTTAAATTTATTAGGGAGCATACTTCACTTTGTTCATTATTAGACTCTAAAACCCTTGAAAATATATTGGGATGTATATCATCTCATATGGGAATGTGGAATAAAGATAAAGGCAAAAATGAAATTATGCCAAAACCTAAAACTAGACTTCAACAAATGGTACATTTAGCAGATTATCTAAGTTCAAGAAAGTACCTTAATGAATTTGACTTTGATATAGATATCCCAAGAAAATAAATAAAAAATAAAAAGGAGAAATAATTTTATATGGCTAAAGATGAAAAAACACAGGTAAAAAAGGGTGCTAGTATTTTTACTTTAATTGGTAAAGCATTAGTTAGAGATTATACATTCACAATTGATGAATCATCTAAGAATTCTGATTGGGTTTATAATAGGTTGAATCTTCAGGTTGATTGTGGCAATTCTGGCGTAATTAATGCTGAAATGATGGGTGGATATGGCACAGGAAAGAAAAGAGAAAATAAAATTTATGTACACGGTAAAAAAAAGAATGACGAAGGTAAAGATGTAGACGATTATTCAAATCAATTTACTATTGATTGGGATGATAGACTTGATGAAGATTTATTTGAAGAAGTTGGTGATAATTGCTTTATCACTGTAGGATTAGAAAAAGATAAGAAAGATAAAACTTTTTATAAAAAGTTTCTTTCTGAATATGACGCAATTGAATACATAAAAGATAATATTGAAGACGGAACAATTATCAATGTAAAAGGAAATCTTACATATAGTGATTATAATGAATTTACACAGGTTAAGAAGAATATTACATCTGTTGTTTTGTCTGGTATCACCGAAGAAAAGGACTTCAAGGCCACATTCCAGCAAACAGTATTCGTAGATAAAGATACAATTCAAAAATACGATGTGGATACTAATTCTTTCCCAATGGAATGTTATGTACCAGAGTATATTTCAAAGATTCAAAATGATAATGGTAAATTTGATGTACCAAAGGAAAAAAGAAATATTGTATTTAAGAAAACATTTTTATATGATTGTGGTGCTAAAAATTCAGAAACCATTTTAGCATTTTTAAAAAAGCATTTTGCACCTAAGAAAAATAATATTCATGAAGTTACATTTGAAGGAGTTATTACTAAAAGTGGTTCATTACAGACAGTAACAATTGATGACCTTCCAGATGACATTAAAGAACTTGTTGAAATTGGTGCATATACAGAAGAAGAAGCCATTGAAAAATGTGTGGGAAATTCTAAGAAAAATGAAAATTATATTTTTAAAGCACCTAAAATTAAAAAAGTTGGAGAAGAAAAAATTCCTACAGTAGATAAAACTGAAGATAAGTTTAAGTTTGATGATTTAAAATTTTATTCAGCTTTAGTAGTAGAAATTGTAGGCGAAACTAACGATACGGAAGCAGAAGCAACTGAAGAAGAAGATTCTGATACAGATATGGAAGCATTACTTAGAGAATTAGAAGATGAGTAAAATCATCTTCTAATTTAAAAAATAATATTAAAAGGAGATATTATGGCTGGAAAATACGGTAAAAAAAATATAATTAAAATAGACCCATTAGCATACAATATTTGTTTGTTGGGAGAACCTAAGATTGGAAAAACGACAATAATCAAGGAAGCTCTTAATAAACTTGTAGGTGAAGAAGGCTACATGTTTTTAGAAATGGCTGGTGAAGCTGGAGCAGATGCAATTAACGGCATTGTATATGAAGATGTTGATGATTGGGACGATGTTGAAAACATTGTAGATGATATCGAAACAAATAAAAATACGGATTATCCTAATTTGAAAGCTATGGTCGCGGATACATATGATGGTTGGATTAAACTTGCAGAGAAAGAAGCAATTCGACTCTGGAATAAGGATCATCCAGACAAAAAAGCGGATTCAATTGATTCCGCATGGAATGGTTTCCAAAAGGGACAGGGTAAAGCATTTGAGTTAATGTTTGATATTGTTGTTAGATTGAGAAAGATTGGAATTTCTACAATTATTATCGGTCATGTCAAGAATAGAGAACTTACAGATATCGCAACTGGTACAACTTACCAGACACTAACATCTGATGTGGAAAAGGTTTATTTCAATCTATTGAAAAAAAAGATGCACTTCATTGGTCTTGCTTATTATGATAGAACAATTATCACTGAAAAGACAGGTAAAAAAAATATTGTAACTAAGAAAGACGAAACTGTAAATAAGATTTCTGAAGAAACTAGAAGAATTAAATTTAGAGATGACAACATGGCGTTAGATAGTGGAAGTAGATTTGCTGATATTGTAGAAGATATTCCGCTTGATGCAGATGCTTTAATTACTGCAATGGAAGATGCAATTAGAGCAGAGTTTGAAAAGAATGATGGTGGTAAGTCTCTAGATGATGTAAGAAAAGAGCAATCTGTAGCAAAAGAAAAAAAGTCACAGGAAAATCTTGAAAAAGCGAATCAGAAGAAGCAGAGTGAATTTGAAGAAGTTGAGTTTGAAGAATTGAAGGAAAAGATTAATCAGTTTATCAAAGATAATAAAGATAATTTGAAAGTTGTAAAGCCAGTTCTTTTAAAAATGAGGGAATATGAATATAAAAAAGCTTCGCAGATTGAGACATTTGAACATGCTAAAGAAATTGCAGATTTAATGATTAAATAATTAAACTAAATTATAATTAGGTAATAAGATTTAATCCTTATTACCTAATTAATCTAATAATAAAGTAGGTGTTATTATGGCTAAAGACCTAGAATGGGATGAATTATATCATTATGTAAAAGAAGAAATATTAAGATATAAAGATAAAAAAATGCCAAGTGAAATGACACTGAGATTGCTTGGTTTAAAAGATGGTAAATTTTATGTTAATAAAAATGTAAAGAAAGAAGCGAGTTATGATTTTAAATTAATATTACTTACTTTTAAATTAATGAAAGGAACCATATTAAATTATATAGATAATACTGAGTTTAATGATGAAAGACATAAAGTTAATGGGATAATGAAAATTATTGAATCTGAAATCAATAATGTTAAAGATAGAATAGAAGCCACAAAACGAAGTGAAGAAAAATTATTAAATACGGATTTATCTCATCAATTAACTGAACAATCAAATTATACACGTAAATCAAAAGAGAAAAAGAATTTGAAGGAATTATGGTAGGAGGTTAAACTTGACAGTTAATAATGCTAAAAACAAAAAAGAAAATAACAAACTTACTGCCTATCAACAAGAAGTCCTAGAAACCATAAAAAAAATTAAAGAATATAAACTTGCGGTAGAAGCAAATGTTGTATCTATTTTGTGGTCTGATAAGGATTTATACTTTACATATAATAATTTAAAACTATCAGATTTCTCAAATAATGCTTGGAAGGTATATTTTCAAATTGGTTATGATGTTGTTGTAAAAGAAAGAAAAATATTAGATGAAATTACTGTAAATTTTTATTTAGAAAAACATGAAAAACTAAAAGAAAAATATATTGAATA
>Ga0153915_10002728_pt1 | contig 16086 bp, 9 predicted proteins | sample Opewatmetagenome_2_FD_107003 | JGI IMG/M metagenome (GOLD analysis project Ga0153915, IMG submission 107003) | Freshwater wetland microbial communities from Ohio, USA - Open water 3 Core 3 Depth 3 metaG | ecosystem: Environmental > Aquatic > Freshwater > Wetlands | place: USA: Ohio, Lake Erie...
AGGCCTTCTTCAACCATCTGTTCTCTTATCCATTCAAAAGTCTTTTTCAGTCCCGTCGCAAGCGGGATTGACGGTTCCCATCCCAGGTATTTTCTTATCAGAGTATTATCGCTGTTCCTTCCCCTTACACCTTTAGGAGCTTTAAGATCATATGTCCTTTTCAGCTTGTATCCCGCAATATCTTCAACAATATCAACAAGTTTGTTGATTGAAACCATTTCACTGCTACCAAGGTTTACCGGCTCATTAATCTCGCTGTACATTATACCCTGAATACCCCTTATACAATCATCAATATACATAAAACTTCTGGTCTGTAGTCCATCGCCCCATATCTCTATCTCTTTCCTGCCGGTAGTTCCGGCCTCAATCACTTTGCGGCAAATGGCGGCAGGAGCTTTTTCCCGTCCCCCGTCATAAGTACCGTGAGGTCCATATACATTGTGAAACCTGGCTGTTCTGGTCTTTAATCCGAAATCTTCTGAAAAATGACGGCACATCCTTTCGCTGAAAAGTTTTTCCCATCCATATCCGTCCTCTGCCAGTGCCGGATAAGCATCAGATTCCCTGAGTCCTGGATTATTGGGATCGGTCTGCTTTTCGCCATTATAGACACAAGCTGAAGAAGCGTAAAAAAATCTTTCGATACCACAATCCCTCGCGGCAATTAACAGATGCGTATTTATAAGAACACTTATCATGCAGGCAGCTTTATTGTTTTCAATAAATCCCATTCCTCCCATATCGGCTGCAAGATTGAAGACTTCATTATATCCATTTACTGCCCGGAAACAATTCTCTCGCAACCGCAGATCAAGAACCAGGTTATCTGCTTCATCTGAAACCTGATACCATTCATTTAATGGTTTTATATCAACAGCTCTGACCTGATTACCCTTGCCTGTAAGCTCTTTAACAAGGTGTCCGCCAATAAAGCCTCCTGCACCTGCAATCAATATTTTTTTCATTCTTCCGGTTTTAACGCTCCTTTATTCAGGTTCCTGATATCCGTATCCTCTGTCTTTTCTACCAACTTTGCCCTGACCTCAATCGCAAGCTTTTCACTTTCTGCAATAAGGTCATCGATTATAATTTGTTTTGTTCTTTTTTCCTGGGGTGGATTAAGCTTTTCTGCCTTCTCAAACTCCTGGACCGATTTATAGATATCATCCGGCAGGTCTATCCCGCATTTTGAAAGTATGTCCAGAAACTGGTATGAAAAGAAGTAATCGATCTGGATCTTTCTTTTTGCGAGATGTGAGAACTTCCCGATGATCCTGCAGATATTTTCCCTTTCATCGGGAGTCATTTGTTCGGCAAATTCATAATTCTCAATTTTTTTTAGTGAAAGTATAATGGGTTCAAGCGAGTCGACTGTTATCAGATAAACATAATAATCACCCATATTAAATGAGAACTGACTTATGACATCAAGAGTATTTGATGGTATCACAAGAAAAATGTCGCTCTTTACATTATCCTGTTTAATATATTTCCTGACGCTTTCAGTCTGAATCTTGAGGTATTTTGGGAAATTCTCCAGGTCATCGCCTGCCGGGCTTTTGGCATCAAAAACCACATACTCCCCGGCTATCATAATGGTGTTGTCTGGATTACCCTTAAAAGGTACATTCTCAACATATTCAATAAGATGAGCCTTGCAGATATTACGTATCACAGACTTTACATACTCTTCATGGCTCCGCCATGTAAGTTTCAGTTTTTCGAATTGTTCTTCCTTCTCCCTGAGCTTCTCCTCATTTAAGGTGTTCCTGTCTTTTTCAAGAGTTGTGCGAAGGGCATTAATATTAAAAACGTTTTTCTTATATTCTTCATCCCTGGTTATGTCTGTCTGTTCAATCCTTGTAATCTTATTCAGTAATTCGGCTTTTTCCTTATTAAGTCGGGCGATCTCGTTTTCCAGGTTTATCAACTTATTTTCAAGTTTCTGCGACGACACAACAAGATCAGAAATCCTGTTTGATGATATTTCCTTATTCTTTTCAATTGTAGATTCCAGCTCTGAAATCTTCGTTTCATTCTCAGCAAGACTATGGGTAAGCGACCCAAGTTTTTCGGTCAGACTTGTAAACTCATCATAGGCATCATAACTTAAAGTTCTGATCTTTCCCCAGCCAAATACCCTCCGCCAGAATCCTAAAGATTTTAATTGATCAAAAAATATTTTAAGGTTATCGTACATCATGTATTATTCAGTTACACAGAGCCCCACAGAGTATACACAGAGGTTCACAGAGGCACCTCTCTGTGATCCCGATAGCTATCGGGACTCTGTGCTCTCTGCGTAACTTGTATTGAATTCCTGATTCTTTATATTCAGTTTATACCACTTCATCGCATTTTCACTATAGATCTTATTCACAACCTCTTTCGGAAGCTCTATTCCGGTAAATATTCCTCTGAACTTATCTGAGGTCATCTCCTCATTTGTAGTGAAGTATTTCCAGTCATCCATCCATGTTCCCTGCATTCTCTTTTTAAATTCTTCCGGATTCGAGTTGCCACCATCCCCTGTATCAGTTCCATATAGGAGCCTGTCCTGATACTTTATGCAAAAATCCCTCACTCTTTTACGGTTCTGAGCTGACTGAAACTGTAAATGGCATATTCTTGCTGACATATCAACAACCATATTCGGGAATCTGTCAAGCCGTTTTGCCAGTGAATCCACATTCCATTCAAGGCTCCCAAGGTGGCACCCGATAAACTTAAGATCAGGATGTTTTTCCAGAAGATGATCCCGTGCCCGGATCTGGGCTTCATATGACGGGTATTCAGGGTGAAGAAACATATGGTATTCCGGATGTTCAGCAAAATAGCTGCTGTCGCTGCTTACTGTCATTTCATTTAACGGGAGCCAGCAGTTCCTGGGTTCTCCAAGATGCCCGGTGACAGGCAGGTTCTTGCTTATTATATGGTCGATCACAGGATCAAGACCGGGATCATCAACCATAATGAATTTTCCATTACGATCGCGAACTGTCATACCTATGTTTTTCCATAGTTTGACAGTGACAATTCCGTCAGAAATTGTATGGTCGAGATATGATATTACTTTTCTGCTCCAGTTATTCGTTCCCCATCCTGCCGTATCAAAATGAAAGGTGGATCCGTAAAACACAGTTCCCGGATATTTCTTAACAGACAGAATGGCATATTTTAATTGTTCTTCAATACTTGCCGAATCAGAATGATCAACATTCAGGGTGATAAGAATGAAATTATTCTGTTTTGCGGCTTCTTCAAAATATCCCTTGTCTCCTTCTATATGAATATGAGAATCGATTTTCAGGACAGATGGATAGTCCTTTTCAGAGTAGTAACGATTCTGGCAGCTAATAAGGAGGAGTGAAATAAAAACTGATAGGCCTGTCAGATGCTTCATACAATAAACCTTATTATTTAGGCATAACCACAAAATCCGATGTATTCAGGTAATCGAGGCTTTTCTGACAGCTTGTATATTCATCAAAATTGTATTCTTCCACTTCCACCACACCGTATTTTAAGCCCGCTTTTGCAGCACCTGCCCAGATAGCTGCGAAATCCATCATGCCACTGGCGCCCAGTTCAGCTTTGTCTTTAATATGCCATAGCTCAAACCTGCCAGGATACTTATTGAAATAATTAACCGGATTCGCCCCCCCTACCACGGTCCAATACAGGTCCATCTCGAACATAACCTTTGCCGGATCAGTGTTTTCTAGCATAAAATCGTAAATGGTATGACCGTCAAGTTTTGTTGAAAATTCTTTATCGTGATTGTGGTATCCGAAACGGATTCCTTTAGCATTGCACTTTTCACCAATTAAATTAAAATAATCACAATACCTTTTCAGGGTGTCAAGGCTCTGGTATGCTTCACGGCCCATGAATGGCTGGACGAGAAATTTCGCTCCAACAGCTGCATGTGCAGCGATGCATTGATCCCACCATTCCATCATTTTGTTCCAGCTGGCAGAATCGGGTAGAGCCTGTCCTGTGTGAGAACTCAGTACGTTAAGTTTATTTTTTTCACAAAGAGCTTTAAAATCAGCAGTTTCCATGTTATAAAACTTACCATTATCATAACCGGCTGGTTCAACAAATGTGTATCCCATTTTAGCAACTTTTGCAATAGCTCCAGGAACATCGCGCATTATGGAATCACGTATTGAATATAATTGCAGTCCGATATTTTTGTGCGGGACCTTGCTGCATGAATAAAAAGGAGAAAGGAACAGACTGCTGGCAGCCAGTAGAAGTACAATCGGGATAAGGTGTCTTTTTTTCATTTTAATTGGGTTTTGATTTCTAATTTATTTCTTGTTTTAAATCGTTTTTAACAGTTAAGATCTTCCCAGGCTTGTCAAAGTTAAAATTTTATTAATCTGATAAAGTCAGTCCAAGTGTAATAATCTCTTTTGGCCTGAATGATATTTTAACTGATCTGCCATTAAATTCGGGAACAGGTGCCCCTTCAAGCGGCAATTCCAGAAGGTTTAATCTGCGTGCATTTTTGATGTTTGATGCGAGAGTAAGATTTACCGTACCATTTTTACCCTCAACTTCGGCAAGTCTGACTATGAGTTCGTTCCCGTCTTCAGATCTTTTTATGCCTGAAAGTGCGATATTCCTGGCATCAAGTGAAAAAAATGAAGCTTCTTCAGGACTTGAAGAATGCGATTTTACAAGTGCAAGAGAAGGGGGCTCTGCTGCATAAACCGGATTATTAAAATCTTCCCCCTCTGCCCATACACCGTTCTTCCAGTCGCCGGAATGAGGAAACAATGCATAGCTTATAACAAATTTTCCAATGTTGGGATAGATATCAGGTTGTCCGGCTGATCTTAACAGTGTAATCCGCAGGTCACCACTGTTATATGAATGACCGTATTTTGTTTTATTCAGAAGTGCAATGCCGACTTTGCCGTCAGAAACATCGACCCATTTTTGCGCAGGAACTTCCTGACCATCAACCGCCTCTGCAGTAATCCCATAAACATCCTCATGCTTTTGGTAAGATGGAGCATCTTTACCATTTATTTTACCATCAACAGGCCTTTCGACTACATCAAACGGAACCTGGCAATAAAATTTGGAATTTTCCATCGCGATCGGGAATAAAGCCCTCAACATAGGAGAATCTGTTGTATCGCTGCCGGTTTCGAGCCAGTGAACTTCCATTTCATAATCGATGCGCGGATATGAACGGTATAGATATGTCCTCTCAATAAATCTTGATTTTCCCCATGTTTTGACAGTTTCGACGCAGGCTCTTACCGGACCATTTTCAACAACCTTTACGCTTGCAATGTCTGTTACATCTTCCTGTTTTACAATCTTATTTATAGTCCATGATTTCATTGAACCCTTTTTATCTTCAAGATAAATTCTCAGGTTATTCAACTGACTACCTTCCCTGACGAATTCCTTCCCGGTTCGTTTATCGAATAAACTCACGATCCCACCGGATTTAATATCGAATTTAACAGTAAGGAAATCTGTCTCGAACGTATTGTTATTGAATGGTATAGCTCTGTTCTGTTCACCCGGTTTTGAAAGATCAATATAAAAAGTCTTATATCCTCCGGCAGGCATTTTATCGGCAACAAACTGAATTTTCATAGTATATCCGGGAGGTGTCGATTTTCCCCAGACTACCTGGGCCGGATACCTGTTACCGGAACTATCCCTTACAAGAACCGAAGGGAGTACAGATTTATCCTTTTCCACAGATTGAATGTTTTTGGAACCATAGTAATCTCCCCAATCTGCCAGTTTGGCTGTTGCGGGTTCTTCGTGTGAATAGACATTCGCCTCAACAACAGCTTTACGGCTGAAAGGCTGAAGGTTATAGGCTACTACTGGCTGACCGATCCCGGTCTGGAATTTTACTTCATCAGCCAACTTCCTGAATGCATTATTGCGCAGATCATTGGTTTTACGAAGGGTCTCGGTATAACGTGCAACTGCTTCCTTATTTGCTTCGTTTATGGCAGATCCGGGGAGAATATCATGAAACTGGTTGAATGTTACATTTGTCCACAAGTCATTGAGCTCTTTATCAGGATATCTGTCTCCGTTTATCCAGCGAAGAGTATTGAAAAACTCGCTTGAAAACAGAGCATTTTCACAATTCCTGTTTCCGGCTTTGATATCCGCCACATTTGTATAACATCCTTCAAAAATGAACTGCATCTCACCCCGGTGGGTTGGACGGCCCTTCATTTCTCCTGATGATTTTCTGAAGAAGTCACCGGCCGTCGTAAACCTGACTACCGGATAACCAGTCGCTTTCTCAAGCTGATGTATCATTTCAATGTTTGCACGGGTAGGGCCACCACCATGATCCCCAACACCTGTGATTTGAAGTATTCTTCTCTTATCTGGTGAAAACTTCTGTACTTCATTTTTTAGTTCGGGAGTTATACTTCCATTGTAGGTATCATTTGCATAACAGAGCACTTTTGATGAATCAGGGGCTACCCACCAAAAGGTACCAGTATAAGGTTTGGTTCTGTGAAAATAGAAATAATCGCATCCCGCAAGCTTAAGTATCTGAGGCATTTGTGAAATGTGACCAAAGTTGTCGGGAAGCCAGCCAATATTGGCAGTTTTACCAAAACGGCTCTGAAAAAATCGCTGTCCGAGAAGAAATGAACGGGCAATAGCCTCTCCCGATGACAGATTCATATCCCCCTCCGTCCACATTCCTCCAGCCAGTTCAAGCCGTCCCTCCTTTACATATTTTTTTACCTGTTCGAAAAGAGGAGGGTCCACCATTTCCACAAAATTGTAAACTGCAGCCTGGCTTTGAATCATTGTATAATCCGGGAACTCCTTCATGAAAGCCACAACTTGCCGAAGGTTATCATTGCACATTTGCATCGTTTCCGAATAAGTCCAGAGCCAGTTCATATCCATGTGAGCATGACCAATAACATGAATTGTATCACGAGAAGCCATGGATTTTCTTTTCTGTCCAAATACAGACGAAAAAGAGCTGATTATCAGTGCTGAAATAATCAGCACAATAAATTTCTTTACCATTTCTTACTTATTTTCTATTGCAAGGATTTCAATACTGCCCTGATCGCGTCAGGACCCTTAACAGCATTTGCAGGTAATTTTCCCTCAGTTCCGAATACCAGCAAAGATGTGTAATTTTCAATTGTTACTTTTGATTCATCAATTTTTCCTGTTTTATCCTTCACGGCATTTATATTAAGTCCGAGGTGGCGTGACATAAAATCATACGTGGCCATTCTCTTTGAGAGTCCATAGTCATGACCCTCAGCTCCAAGGTGAACATTTTCCACATTTTCTTTCTTTTCATACAATTCATAGACTTTCTGCAGGAAGGGAAACTCGATTTCAGGCACATGCGCGGTCCAATCGTCCCCGTCTGAGATTAACAGCAATGGCCGCGGAGAAGCTAAAGCTGCAATTTCAGCATTGTTTGTTCCAAGATCAGAACATGAATGAATCGGCAATCCGCTTTCGCATGGACAACCTCCGAAGAAATATGATGAAACCATTACTACCGGGACACTTACTGAAATCCGGTCATCAAGTGCTGCTAACAGGAAAGTCTGTGTTCCTCCTCCGGATTCACCTGTCATTCCAATCCGTTTTGGATCGACATATGGCAAGGATGACAGGAAGTCAACTACCCGCATTGAATTCACTGTCTGCATTGTTAGAGCAAGACCTGTACGGTGCACTTCACTGCTTACCTGCAGCCTGGATTCTCCCCATGCGAACATTTCATAGCTGAAAACCACTGCTCCCATTCTGGCAAGCATAGCACATCTGTATTGATGATCGGGACGGTAACGGCCATATTCGTTTGGATCCGAGTTGTCATAATGACCATGTGTGCACAGCACTGCAGGAAATGGACCTTTCCCTTTTGCAGGCCTGTACAGTGATCCGCAAAGATAGACTCCTGGAATGCTTTCAATCGCTACATTCTCAACAGTATAGCCATCCATTTTTCTTTTGGGGGTATATATAGGGTTCAATGGTGTTTTCTTTGGTAAAGGAGAAAGGTTCATCTGTTCAAGCATACATTTCCTTAGCTCAGCCTTGCGTGATTCCCAGGCCTGCAAGGCGGGATAGCTGGCAAGCAACTTTTCAAGGTGCTTCCGCCCTTCTTCCACCGGCCTTTCATAATAAACATATTTACTTACCTGAAAAAGATTATCCCCGGTCCTGGTAAAGATCATATCGAGAGGATAAAGAATATTTGTAAGTGTTGCTTCTATATCTGACCTGTAACGCCATGTGGGATAAAGGACCTCTATTCCTTTTACAAGTCCTTCGCTGTACTGGAGTTTTATATAATACTTTTTTTCAATGTCAGTCAAAACCTCTTTAAGCGGTTTCCTGTAAATATCCTGTGGTACCTGATTAAATGCTGCCAGGTTCGCCAGGATAAAAAACACCAGGGTAAGCAGTTGTGTTCTCATAATCTTATTCTTATTTTTTAAGTTGAATTTAATAAGTTTTTTCTACTTTTATTCGGACTGTTAACAACTTAACCACATTTTATCATGAAGAGATCTATAATTCCTTTATACTGTTTGTTTTTTATAGTTTTCAACTCATTCGGTCAGAAAGTTCCTTCAGGTAATCCTGCCGATTTTAAAGTCAAAACATGCCTCCATTCAGTAAGTTACATGGGTGTGTGGCGCGGGCAGGCAACACTGACCATTGATGAATTTCTCCTGAAGGCAAAAGACCTTGGGTTTGACGGTGTGATGCTTGCGGCAAAGCGGCCTCATGTATCCCTTCTTGATTACGATGACGGTGCCCGGCAAAAACTGAGAGCAAGAATAAAGGAACTCGGACTGGAACTGGTTTGCCTTGCCGGATATACTGATTTCACTGCAGGTGTCGACAGGGCTGGAGTACCGAATACAGAAATACAGGCTATATATGTCGGTGAACTTGCACAACTGGCGAGAGATCTGGGAACCAGCATGGTCCGGATCTATACAGGCTATGAACGACCTGATGTACCTTATGACAAACAATATTCGATGGTGGTTGAAGGTTTGCAGTTAGCAGGGAAACTCGCGGCCAAATATGGCGTTACGCTGGCTATTCAGAATCATCACGATATTGCTTTGCATCATGATTCCATGAAATGGCTGCTGGATGAAGTCAATCTGCCGAATGTGAAAGCTGCCTTCGACTGCTGGTCACCTACTCTTGAAGGCTTGACCTCTGAACAGATCAAGAAAGCCATCCTTACTATGAAACCTTACATTGTTCATACTACTACGGCAGACTATGAAGAGCTTCCCAGGTTCAGATACGATGCCAACCATACCAATTATCTCCCGCTTGAATCGCAGATGAGAGCAGTTCCGATGGGTAAAGGATACCTCGACTACAAGACTTTTATAAATACACTTAAAGAGATTGGTTACCAGGGATATATAGCATATGAAATGTGCGAAGTACTTGAAGGAGGCGGATCGATCGAAAACCTGGATAAGAGTGCAAGGGCGTTTCTGGAATACGTGAAGCAATTCAGGTAATAATTAAACCCACAATATTACACAGAGTTCCACTGAGGATTCACAGACCTGCCCGCCGCCTGCCTGCCGGTAGGCAGGGTAGGCAGGGTTCCACAGAGAAGACCTCTGTGATACTAATAACTGCTCTTTGCAACGAAGTCTTCCGGATAACGTCTTTATTAAAATATACCTCTGAAACTATGATCAGGAACTTTTTCAACATCACTCTCAGAAACATTTCAAAGAATAAGGGCTTTACCTTAATAAATATTACAGGAATGGCAGTCGGTCTTGCCGCCTCTTTACTGATTCTGTTATGGGTTCAGGATGAGCTGAGTTTTGAAAAATACAACAATCACGCACAGGATATTTTCCGTGTTGAGGAAGACCAGTTTTATTCTGGAGAACGGTATCATGTGACAGTCACACCGTACCCTTCGGGACCGGTGTGGATGCAAAAGATCCCCGAGATAAAGGAACAAACACGCTTAAATCTGTGGCTCCCTCGAGTCCTGTTCAGGAATGAAGAAAAGGTATTCTTCGAGAATTCAATAATAGCTGCCGACTCAGGCTTCCTTAAGATGTTTACATTGCCCCTGCTCAGGGGTGATTTAGCTACTGCCCTCAGGGCACCTCATTCCCTGATAATTTCTGAAAAACTCTCAAAGAAGTATTTTGGAGATGAAAATCCTCTTGGAAGAACAATTACTCTTGAAAACAAATTCCAGTTTACCGTAACAGGGGTGATAAAGAGTCTTCCAAAAAATTCCATGTTTACTTTTGAGGGGATCATACCTTTTTCATTCTTGTATGAAATTGGCGCTATTTACGATTCATGGGACAGCAATTCAATATTTACATACGTTCAACTAGGTAGAGGCTCCAATCCCAAACCCGTCGACAAAAAGCTTACAGATGTTGTGAAGGAATATGTTCCCGAAATAACAACAAAGTATAGCCTATTTCCATTGCTTGACATTCATTTGCATTCACAGTTTGGCTTCAAAGAGACAAACGGTCCTGTTACAGTTGTTTATGTTTTCACCCTGATAGCTATTTTTGTGCTTGTAATAGCCTGTATAAATTTTATTAATCTTTCAACTGCCAGGGCCGCTGCCAGAGGAAAAGAAATCGGGATTAAAAAAGTAGCCGGCGCCAGTCAGATGTCAATGGTGGTTCAGTTTATGCTTGAATCCCTGATGCTTATAACAATGGCGATGGTTTTTGCTCTTATTCTTGTGGGATTATTCCTTGGTACATTCAATAAAATATCAGGTAAGAATTTCAGCCTCGGCGATCTTCTGCAAATGAAATTTATTCTGGGCTTTGCTGCAACCGGGCTCTTTGCCGGATTTGTTTCGGGAGTCTATCCTGCTTTTTATCTCTCCTCCTTTAAACCGGTTGCCGTCCTGAAGGGATCAACGACTTCAGGTAAGGCGAATGGCAGGTTAAGGCAGATCCTCGTTGTTATTCAATTCACACTTTCGATGCTGATAGGAATTGCCGCTATTTTCATGTACCTGCAGTTAAAATTCATGCTTAACAAGGATCTGGGTTATAATAAGGATAATCTGATTGGGATTCAGATAACCGGTAATATGAAATCAAAATACTATTCCTTTAAGAAAGAACTCCAGAAAGAGACATTAATTCAGGGAGTTACTGCATCGCGGTGGAGCCCGGTAATGATGGGAAGCAATTCAGGAGGAGCCAGGTGGGAAGGAAAAGACCCTGATAAGAATGTTCTCATAGGGACCAACACTGTCGATTATGATTACATCAAAACCATGAATATGGACCTGGTATCCGGACGTGACTTCTCCAGAGATTTCCCAACAGATATGGCAAAAGACACGACAGGCAATTTCCTGGTGAACGAGGAGGTTGTGAAGATTATGGGAATTGGAGATCCGGTAGGAAAAAGCTTCAGGTTCATGGGTTTAAACGGGCGGATAGTCGGAGTGATGAAAAACTTCCATTTCAAAGGTGCCGATCAGGTCATTGAACCGATTGCCTTTGCCCTTACCGATACCAGCGGTCTGAATCAGATACTTATCAGGCTTACTCCGGGAAATATCCCCGCGTCCCTTAAGTCAGTTGAAAGGATATGGAAAGAGGTTATACCAGACTATCCTCTTGACTACCATTTTATTGATCAGGATTACGAAAACCTTTTCAGATCACAGATGCGATTGACAGAACTGTTGAAGTATTTCACAATTCTTGCGTTAATCATAGCTTGTCTGGGTCTTTATGGCCTTGCATCATACTCAGCACAACGCAGGACTAATGAGGTAGGAATCAGAAAGGTTATGGGGGCAGATCAGGTTACAATAATGTATACCCTGTCGAAGGAATTTCTGGTTTTGGTGCTGATTTCCATCGGAATTGCAGTACCTGTGGGTTGGATTTTAGTGGCAAGCCTGCTTAAACAATTTGCGTACAGAATTGAAATGAACGTGATTGTATTTGCAGTAATGGCGATCGCAGCAATAATAATTGCAATGCTGACTGTCAGTTTCCAGGCATACAGGGCAGCACTCACCAATCCGGCGGAGGCCTTAAAAGTTGAATAGTTTTTAGCCTCGTGGATCACGTATAGAATAGCAGATTTTCTTCTACCTCTTTGAAACATGTGAACAGTTAAAAGAAGGTAAAGAATGTATTATGTATTAGAGGCAATGTAAAATACAATAAATCAGGAAATAGAAGAATCACAAAACTAATTTTTGTTTTTGTTGTTTAGCATGAGGTAATCAATCATGTGGGAATTATGCTGACAACCAAGATCACAAATTCGATTTCAGGATTGTTGTTTGTTATAGTTTTTTCTTTGGTTTGCACTTGCACTTCTGAAAAATTTGCAGGGAACTCATCCGAGAATCCTGCAACCATTACCGATACACTTAAAAGTGAATCATCCGGAGTAACTACGGAGGTGATTTACGAACCTGATATTCTCACAAAGCTTTACGAAAAGGGAAAAGGTCTTCTTTCCGCCAAATGGAATAGCAGGGACAAAATTGAACAGATGATCTCTGCTATTAGGAATGCATCGTATGATGGGTTGAATCCTGACGATTACCATCTTCGGGATATTGAACAGCTGGCCGAAAAAATTGCATATTCAGACAATATTGGCATTGATGATATTGGCAAACTGGAATTTATGCTGACAGATTCTTTCAGGCTTTTATCTTCGCATTTGTCAGTCGGGAAGACCGATCCGGAAACAATTGACCCGCAGTGGAAAGCTTCAAGGAGAATAGCAAGAAAGGATTGGGGAACTTTTATCGACAGTACACTGAACCGCAATAAAAATATTAATGAAATCCTTCAAGGTCTGACTCCTGTGCATGCTGATTATTATAACCTTAAGAAAGCGCTAATTAAATACCGCAAATTCCAGGAGAAGGGCGGCTGGCCTACTTTCAGCACAAGTCTCCCGAAGCTCGAGAAGGGTATGAGTCATCCGGATATCTCTTTATTGAGAAAAAGACTTGCACTGACCCAGGGGGATATTAACTGCAATCCTGAGGATACAAATCTGTTTGATCAAAATTTATTTGAACAGGTAGTCCTTTTCCAGCAACGGAACGGCCTTGATGCTGATGGTGTTGTGGGCAAGGCAACCATTGCAGCTTTAAATACTACAGTAAATGAAAGGATTGAATCAATTGAAGCAAATCTTGAGCGATGGAGATGGATCAGCGATGATCTTGGCAAGCGTTACATCAGGGTTAATATTGCTAATTTCGAACTGCAGGTCATAGATAATGATGAAGTGGCATTTCAATCACCGGCAATTGTCGGACGCCTGTTCATGGAGACTCCAATCTTCAGTTCAGTAATGAAGTATCTAGTCATAAATCCCGATTGGTCAATTCCGGACGAAATTCTAAAATCTGAAATTATACCTGATATAATCAAAAATCCGAAATACCTGACTGAAAAGAATATGAAGATATTGCGAAGAGATGGTTCAGAAGTAGATCCCTCCGCAATTGTCTGGGACAGTTCGCATGTAGAGAGCTTCCCCTATATGATAAGGCAGGAACCAGGGCCAAACAATCCTCTGGGGCATTTAAAATTTGTGTTACCAAACCAATACAGTGTTTATATTCATGATACACCATCCCGCAGCTTGTTTTTGCGAAGGAACCGTACCTTCAGCCATGGCTGCATACGTATTAGCAAAGCTCATGAACTGGCTGAGTACCTGTTAAAGGATGATACTGAATGGAGTCCTGCCCTCCTGCAGAAGGCAATTGATCGCGGCCAGAGAACCACTATTGTTCTTCCGAACCCGGTGCCGGTTCATATCTTATACCTCACTGCGTGGGCTGATGATGAAGGGACACCTTATTTTTGCAAAGATATTTATAATCGCGACCAGCCATTAATCAGTGCCCTAAAAAAGTCTTTTCAGTGGAAAGAATCACTGGTTGTAAGAAACTGAATATATTTTGTAAAAGGAGCTAAAAATACCTGACCGTTCATTTAAATAATTGTACAATCCCTTAAGCGTGCCCTCCTTTGCAAACATTCGGGACATGGTCTGATAACTACTGTCAGGGTAATGAATATATACACAGGATCTGCCGGAAAGAAGGTTTATGATTTTATCGTGATCTTCAAGTGGAATTGAAGGACATCCGAAACTTCTGCCCAATCTGCCATTATTGCGGATAAAAGCTCTGCTGACATAATCTGCACCATGCATTACAATTGCCCGTTCCCTTGCATTGTCATTTATTCCGGGTTCAACCCCGTCCAGAATAAGTGAGATTCCATGCTTTCCCGTATATGTACCGCCTGTAATAAAGAACCCAAGGCTGCTTTGAAGTGAAGAAGGAGAGTTCGAAAAGTGACTGGCGAATTCTTCTCCGCTGTTCTTTCCATGAGCTACAAGACTGGTGTGAACCACTTCCAATTTGTTCATGTCAATTATCCACATCCTGTCTAGTGAGGATGAAAGAGAGAAATCGACTATTGTGAGAATGTTTTTTTTGATGTTATTGTCAGCTTTAAGATTCAGAAAGCCTGTGAGAGCTTTTTTGAAGACTTCATAATCAGGCTTCGATGCTTCACTCTTGATCATACTGAAAACCTGTGAACTGAAACTGGCGACATTGGCTTCATAAGAGGAAGAGACGGCATTCTCCTTACGCTTATCAGGTAAATAGCCTGAAGTGACAATGGGAAGAAACAATATTAGTACAATCAGTCTTGTAAGTCTCCTGGGCATCCGGGATATTGGTTTTATGTCGCAAAATAATTATTATTATTCTTTAACTATAAAAACCTGTTAACTATTATATAAAGTGTAATAAATTTACGGTACGTGACATATTTTATCAGGTAATTATAAGATAAATAATAACTTACCCAGGCTGGTGGAGCAAAGCCGGATTGATGGTGGAAAATAACTCCGCACAATAATGAAAATACCTAAAAAATCAAGCAGAAATAAAGTCAGGTAATTAGTTGATATTCAGCAACTATATAAATAAATATTTTAAATCTGTTTCATGTTTCTGAAATAAGAATTGAAGAAAATATCCATTTTTTGTTTGAAATATTAAAATAATAAATACTTTTGTCATTCATTTTGAAACAAAAGAGTGAATAGAAATTTAATCCATATTATTGCCCTCATCCTTATTGTCACCAGAAAAAGATGATCCGGGAATAGTATATTTGTAAATATAGAGAGGCTTTCCGGATCGACCGGAAAGCTTTTTTTTTAATGACTTTTAAGTGATGAAGATACAGTTAAGGAGTTCGAGGACAATAACAGGAAGGAATATGGCAGGAGCCAGGAGCCTTTGGCGTGCCAATGGCATGAAGGAGGAACACTTCGGGAAACCGGTGATAGCAATCGTGAACTCGTTTTCACAGTTTGTACCGGGACATGTCCATCTTCATAAAATAGGCCAGATCATTAAGAAAGAAATTGAAAGCCTCGGTCTTTTTGCAGCTGAATTCAATACGATTGCCATTGATGACGGAATAGCAATGGGCCACAACGGCATGCTTTATTCGCTTCCTTCAAGGGATCTTATCGCAGACAGTGTTGAATTTGTCTGCAATGCCCATCTGGTTGACGCAATTATATGTATAAGCAACTGTGACAAGATAACTCCTGGAATGCTTATGGCGGCAATGAGACTTAACATTCCGGCAGTTTTTGTTTCGGGCGGGCCTATGGAAGCGGGCAGATACCATGATAAAAATATCGATCTGATCGATGCAATGGTCGCTGGTGCAGACGACTCGGTAAGTGATAATGACCTGCTTGAAATGGAATTGTCAGCCTGTCCCACCTGTGGATCTTGTTCCGGCATGTTCACGGCAAATTCAATGAATTGCCTTGTTGAGGCTCTCGGGTTGGCCTTACCGGGAAACGGAACCTTACTTGCAACTCATGCGAACAGGCTTAAACTATTCAGTAAAGCTGCCCGGTTGATAGTTGATTTAGCAAATCGTTACTATAACGCCGGGGATTCCACCGCTTTGCCCAGATCCATCGCAACCAGGAATGCTTTTATGAATG
>Ga0153915_10002729_pt1 | contig 16084 bp, 15 predicted proteins | sample Opewatmetagenome_2_FD_107003 | JGI IMG/M metagenome (GOLD analysis project Ga0153915, IMG submission 107003) | Freshwater wetland microbial communities from Ohio, USA - Open water 3 Core 3 Depth 3 metaG | ecosystem: Environmental > Aquatic > Freshwater > Wetlands | place: USA: Ohio, Lake Erie...
AATCGAATGCAGAGCGACGTCGCAGCACTGGCGTTACAGTCCGCGCAGACGAGTCAGCAAGGAGCCACGGCATTGTCAGTGGGCCAATCGCTGTTGGCAGATTTGCGGGCCACAAAGCCGGTGGGTCGTCTCGTCGTCAATCTCAATGCGGTATTGCGCTCGGCGCCGGGATCGCAGGGCGACGTCGTATTGAGAGGCGGCGACCGACTGGTCATTCCAAGGAGCACACAGGAAGTTACCGTGCTTGGTGAAGTGCAGAACTCCACGTCCCACATCTACAAACCAGGCTTGAGCCGCGACGACTACATAAGTCTGAGCGGTGGCACCACACAGCGGGCCGATCGGGGACACATCTATATAGTGCGCGCCGATGGCAGCGTCGTGGCTGGGCGCGGTGGGTGGTTCCGCCGGACGACGTCCAATGTGAAGGCGGGCGATACGATCGTCGTACCGCTTGATGCCGAGCGGATGCGGCCGTTGCCTTTGTGGACGGCTGTGACGACGATCATTTACAACTTGGCGATTGCCGCGGCGGCGGTGCATTCGTTCTAGAAATCTTGGGCGCCACGTGACATCAATTCTTCGTTCTTGATTTGCCGTCTAACGGTTCGAATGCTCGCCGTGTTTCGCAAGGGAATTGTGATTGCTGGAGGCTCGGGAACGCCTCTTTGGTCTGACCTGAGATTTCCGAAAACCTCCGATCGGTGTAACGATCGACTACCTCGTTCTTCCCAGACGGCACACATACGCTGCCTCGCCCCTGCGACCATTGATTGGGGCAGTGTTCAGTTGCGGGTCGGGGGGTTGGTATAGGCGGGAGCTGGAACGTGGGAGTTGCACATTGGGTAAAGAAGAGCTTTGCGGCGCTCGGAACTGATATACGGCGCATGCGGGAGGTTCCTGAGCACAATCTGCTCGGCCTTCGTGCGTTCAACATACGCACCGTCATCGATGTCGGCGCGAACGTAGGGCAGTTCGCGAGATTTGCGCGTGCGAACTTTCCGGAGGCGCGAATTCTCGCCTTTGAACCCCTCCCGGCAGCGGTTGCAGCGCTGCGGGGACTGGCCAGGCGCGATTCAAACGTTGAAGTGTTCGCGTACGCGCTCGGTGATGTGGAAGGAGAAACGCACATCCACCTGCACCGCAATCACAGTCCGTCGTCGTCTCTACTGAACACGACACAGCTCTCTCATCAGATCTATCCCTTCACAGAAATTCAGGAGCGCATCCCGATTTCACTTCGCAGACTCGACTCGGTTGTGGCGACACTCGACGATCCGCTGGCGCCTGAAATCCTCGTCAAGATCGATGTGCAGGGTTACGAGGGACACGTCATCCGCGGAGCCGCCAATACACTGTCCGCGGCGCGCGCATGTATCGTCGAGGTAAATCGCGATTCCTTATACGTCGGACAAGCGAGCTTCGAGGAAATCGTAAGCGCGCTTTCTGCCGTGAACCTGCGCTATTGCGGTAACCTGAGTCAGGTGCATGCACCAGATGGGCATGTCATCTACCTTGATGCGGTTTTCATCCGATAGTTGAAACGGGAAGGCACCGGCGGCGTGGGTTCGGCGACTCGGCGACGACTGGCGATAAACGCGCTGTCATCGATGGCGCAGGTCGTGCTGTCCGGGATCATTCTATTCGAGCTCTACCGTTTTATTACTCGTCACCTGTCGGTCAAGGAAATTGGAGTCTGGTCCATGGTTCTCGCGAGCACGGCCGTCGGTCGGCTCGCTGATATGGGACTCGGCGGAGGCGTGGTCAAATTTGTTGCAGAGGATCTCGGTCGCGGAGACCGAGCGAGTGCGGCACGAACCGTTTGCATGTCACTCGTGGGCATGGCCGCATTAACGGCCGCTGCGTGTCTCGCATCGTATCCCGTTCTCTACTATGTGCTGCCAAAGCTCATTGCAGAAACGGCGTATTTCAACGCGGCTCGTGACCTGCTCCCCTATGCACTGAGCTCATTGTTCGTGTCGGCGCTCTCGGGAGTCGTGCTGTCCGGACTGGATGGTTGCCAGCGGATGGATCGCCGCGCAGTCACGAGCACGATCGGGGCCGTCGTCCAGCTCGCTGCGGCCTACCTTCTTGTTCCACGCTTTGGCCTCCGAGGACTCGCGGGCGGACAGGTCATCCAGGGCTTGTTCACATTCGCGACAGGGGCGTTTTTCTTGGTTCGGCAGCTCGAGGTAACACAGCTGAGATGGTCCGCTTGGGACGGAGCCCGCTTCAAAGCCATGCTTAGCTATGGAGGCAGCTTTCAGGCAGCGGCATTAGGTCAGCTGTTGTTCGAGCCGGTAGTGAAGGCACTGTTGACGCGATTTGGGGGGTTGGAGTTCACTGGCTACTACGAGATGGCCAATCGATTGCTGCTGCAGCTGCGCAGCGTCATAGTCTCCGCCTTTCAGGCGCTCGTTCCTTACGTCGCCGGTGGAATGATTACGACCACTCGCTTGCAGAATGTTTATGTGAGCTCGTATCGATTGCTGTTCCTCGCAGCGGTTCCTTACTATTCTTTGATCGGCGTCACTCTCCCGCTTGCCTTGACGCTATGGCTGGGCCGCTTTGAGTCGAAATTTGTCCTGACGGGCGCGATCTGCCTGGCCGGTTGGAGTAGCAACACGATGAACGTCCCGGCCTACTTTCTGTACCTGGCAACAGGACGGCTTCGATGGACCGTGCTCTCACACTTCGCGATCGGCCTGCTCGCCTGCGCGCTAGGGACCCTTGGGGGATGGCTGTGGGGCGGGCTTGGGGTGCTGGGCGCTTCGGCGTTTGCGCTGAGTTTGGGCAGCCATGTTGTCCCGATGGCATTTCACAGGGAATACCGTGTGCGCGTCAGCGAGCTGATGCCGCTGGGTAATGTCGCGCTGCTGTTGGTCGGGATCAGCGGAGTTATCGCAGCGGTTGTTGTGAGTGTGACCGAGGCGTCTGAAGGCCTGTCTCACCTCACGATGGCTACTCTGCTTATTGCGCTCGTGGACGCCACGCTGTTGGCTGTCCTTAGCTGGCGAGATGCGAGTCGCGAGCGTTTAGTCAACATAGTGCGCGAGCTGTTGCGCGGGCCTGCGTGACATCGTCAGGCCGTGGACGGCAGCGGCGACGATCACCTACAATTTGACCGTCGCTGTGCCAGCGATTGGTAGTCTAAGCGAGCGGCATTTGAATGAGCGGAAATGACCCGACCGGGCACGACCCTCCAGTGCAGACGCCCTCGCCAGAACGGCTGGTTTATCTCGTGCAACAGCCGTCGACCGACGACTCTGGTGACGAGATGAGTCTGCTCGAACTTTGGCAGATGATTGCGGCCGACAAGAGGGCTGTGATGCTGATTATCTTGCTCTTCACCAGCATCGGTATCACGTATTCCCTTATTGCAACACCTTGGTATCGGGCCGACGTGTTGCTTCTGCCGCGCGAAAGCACGGCCGGCCAAGGGTTATCGTCCCAGTTGGCGCAGTTTGGCGGCCTGGCGAGCCTTGCCGGTATCAATATCGGAGGGGGTGACAACGAGGAATCGCTGGCACTGTTGACGTCGCGCGAATGCGCCCGGCAGTTCATTGAAAAGTATGATCTGCTTACGGTGCTTCTTGCCGATCAGTGGAATGCTGAAACGAAGAAATGGAAGGTAAGCAGCGAACCGGTTCCAGATATCCGGGACGCTGTCGAGTACTTTGAGAAAGACGTTCTTCGGGTCACTCAAGATCGAAAGACCGGACTGGTCACGTTGACCATCGAATGGACGGATGCCGAGCTCGCCGCAGCTTGGGCTAATGCGATCGCAGCGCAAGTGAACGAATTAATGCGTGAACGAGCCTTGGCGAAGGCGAAGATGAACATCGCGTACCTTGAGGGAGAAATGGCAAGAACAAATCTTGTCTCGCTTCAGCAGGCAATCGGCCGATTACTTGAAATGGAGCTGCAGAAGAGCATGCTTGCGCGTGAAAATGAAGAGTTTGCATTCCGAGTGATAGACAGCGCGCAGGTACCGAAAAAGCGGTTCAAGCCAAAACGCGTCCTGACGGTCTTGGCTTCCGGCGTTGCCGGCTTATTCTTCGCTTTCTTCTGGGTGGTCGGCAGGCATCAATTACGGCCCGCCACGTCGCAGTCGTAGGTTCGACTCTATGATCGTCAGGAAGACCATGCCTGACGACGGCTGCGTCCGCAAGAAGGCGCCTTGTGAGGGCTTGCGGAGTCGTTGGTCACGGGTATCACAACTAAGTGACAATCAACCGAGAGTGTAAGCTTCTACGGGATCTTCGCGACCATTGAGACACCCGGACGCTCGGTGCGGCGCTGCTGTTGTAATGCCCGGTTTGGCGCCTGGGCTTCGAGCCTGCCGTCATTTGAGTCCGGACTCGTCGTCCTGACTCCAGTCCACAACCGTCGAGCGTCGACCAAACGCTGTCTCGAACACATACGCCAGCAGCGGGTCGGGAACCTCGTCGTGCTGACCGTGGACAATGGCTCCGCCGACGGCATCGGTGAAATGTTGAGGGGTTCCGCGGCCGGGCGATTGACGTCGTCCGTGGCGGTGGCTTTTGCTGGTGGGGCCGGGCGATGGCAGCGGCTATGCATCACATCGACGCTAGATCGGCGGGGCACGACCCGGTGCTGATGCTCAATGGAGACGTCGAGTTGCCACCCGGGTTATTCGCGGACCTTGCAGCAGCGGCGGCGATCGCTGGGCTGAATACTATGCGTGGCTGCCCGAAGTGGGATCTTGATAAACGGCACCCTAGCGACATTGGCCGCACAATTGATTGTCGGCCTCAGTTAATCCGGTTGTTACTGACGGCCGAGCGCGCCGGCAGTTTTGTCGATGTCGACAGGCTAGCCGGCCGCGGCTTACCCTTCATCGTTCGGCTAGTGCGAGAGATCGCATTTCTGGACGGGGGAGGCTTGCCGCGGTATTGGGGCGACATTGAGTGCATGGCACTCGCCCAGAATTTCGGCTATCGCGTAGCCAGCGCTGCCGACCGCTTTGTATCCACATCATTCGCACCATCGCGTGGAGCGGCGGCCAGCGGTGATCTTTCGCTATGGTTTGCTGCAGTCTGGGCCGGACCTACAGAGCACATTCGACGTCGGGCCCGGTGAGGTGACACGCCAGTGAATTCGCGTAGGCAGCCGACTCGTTCCCGGGGTGTCCCCGTGTCGCGAAGGGATCGGCTGATCATTTTCGCGTTGGTGCTCTTGTCTGCCGGCAATCCCGGTGTAGAGATCGGCGACAGGCCAGAACTCACGCTTGTCCCGGCGGCACTGCTACTGCTCGGTGCGTTGCTGTTTCGAAAGAATTTTCGATTCGATCGGCGCGATGGCATAGTGATTGCGATCTTTCTCCTGCTAACCTGTGTGCATCTGGCCACCGTGGCGGGCGCGACCGCGACGGCGAGCCTTGGGTTCTTCGTGCGGCTGGCGATTGGATATGCGGCGATTCGGCTGGTGCGCGACGCCCCGGTTACGCTGGTCCGCGTGATTACAGCAGTTGCGGCGCTGGCGCTCGTGCTTTTTGCCGTCGACAGAGCGCTGTCAATAGCCGGTATCGACCTAGCGAGGTTGCTGGAGCCGATATCGGTGCAGACCGGTGACGCCGGTGCGGTGCACGCCTTTGTTCACAAATTCAACGCGCCTCTCGACCGCCACCGCAATTCCGGCCTCTATTGGGAGCCGGGCGCACTGTCCGGGTATTGCCTGCTGGCCATGCTACTGCTCGCGTTCGCGCGCGAGCGCGTCTCTGCCCGACGCTACCGTGCATCGTTGGTAATACTCATTCTGGCGGTGTTAAGTACACTGTCGACAACTGGTTACCTGCTTCTCCCGCTCGTGCTCCTAGTCCATGTCCTGCGCGCTAGCAGCGGCCGAGGAAGCGGCTTCGCAATGGCCGTGCTGGGCGCTGTCCTGCCGGTCTTCGCGGTGATTGCGTTCGCTGCTTTCGAGTTGCCATTCATGGGCGACAAGATTGCGGAGCAGATCAGTGCGGTACAAGAAGAGCAGACGAACTGGCAGTTGACCCGCTTTGGCACGTTACTCGTGGATCTGCAAGATATTCGTGATCGGCCGCTGACTGGCTGGGGTGCCAATTCGCGAGTTCGCCCCTCTCAGGAGTGGCTGAGCGAGGCTGCACAGGTCGGGCAGGGCAACGGCTTCACCAACTGGTGGGTGCGCTTCGGTACGATCGGGCTCGCGGTTTTCCTGGTGTCGACTGGCTACGGTCTGCGCCGATACGCGGGAGCCTCGCGCATCGAAGTGTTCGCGGCCCTGCTCCTTCTGTGCGCGCTCCTGCAGAGCGAAACCTTCCTGAACTACCCGTTATTCCTCGGCCTCATGTTCCTCGGCGCAGTCCCCAGGGCACTGCGATTCAAATTGATCCCGATCGGAGCCGCGTCACCGGGGGCAGATCACCGGCGGGCGGAGACATGAGGCAGGATTCGTGCACGGTCATCGTTTTTTTTCAAGCAGTGCGACGCTTTTGTCGAATCTTCAACCTGTGTGGATCGTTCAGGCATTATTCGTCTTCTTGGTCGCGGTGGAGACCCGTGCGACAGACGCCAGTATCGTACTGATGGACGCTCGCCATGCAGCGTGATCGTCTTGCCGTGTTGATGACCTGTCACAACCGGCGCGCCCGAACCCTGGCCTGCATTCGCTCGGTATACAAGCAGAGCCGTACAATCGAGCCAGAAGTGTCCCTGTTTCTCGTGGATGACGGCAGCACAGATGGCACCGCTGAGGCCGTTCGCCGCGAACAATGTGGCGTGCACATTATCGAGAGCGACGGCAGGCGGTTCTGGAACGGGGGCATGCGCCTCGCGTTCGCCGCCGCATGCCAGCAGCCGTTCGAATACTTCCTCTGGCTCAACGACGATGTCGAACTCGGCGATGGAGCGCTCGCGGGCTTGCTGCAAACATATGCGTGGTGCGCCAGCATTGGCGAGCCGGACTCAATCGTCGTCGGCGTGACTCGCGATCCTGCCGATGGTCTGATGTCTTATGGGGGCTGGCGGCGCCTCGATGCACGCAATGGTCTGCGCCTAGAGCAGATTCCAGTGCAGACTAGTCCTGCGCGTTGCGACACCATGAATGGAAATTGCGTGCTGGTACCGCAGCGGGTCGTGACGCGCGTGGGCGAACTTGACCCGGCGTTCACGCACGGTATGGCCGACATGGACTACGGATTTCGCGCTAGGAAGGCCGGATGCGCGATATGGGTGGCCCCCGGATATGTTGGCGATTGCGTGCGCAACTCGGGGGCAGGGCTCTGGGTAGACCACTCGCTCGGAGTGCTCGACAAGTGGCGGCGACTCCTGGGGCCGAAGGGCTTGCCGCCGCGAGAGTGGTTCATCTACACGCGTCGCCACAGTGGCCGGTGGTGGCCGTTGTATTGGCTTAATCCGTATGCAAAATTCTGGTTCAGGGCCCTGAAATCACCGCGACGTTTGCGCCGCAGGCAACGCGAGAAACATTCCGCATGAGCACGGCGCGCTGGGCATCCATCCGGTGGTGAGCACGATGCTGAGAAGCCGATATGTTGGACGGTTGATCCGGATGCCATTTCGGTTCTGGTTCGCGCTGTCGTATTACCGGGGAAGGCTGTGGCTTCTCCTTCTCTGGGTGCTGAGATCCCGCGAAGGGTCCAATCTCACGTACGACCTCACCGAGGAGAATCTCGATTACCTCGCCCACCCGGTAGCGGTCGTCACCAGTGCGCCATACCGTCTCGCCCGGCAATACATCGATGAGGCCCGCTCGGATCAGGCACTTCACCAGCACGTACTGCGCAAGACCCAATCGAGTCCCGGGCGCTATCAGGCCGACGACCGTTGCTGCTTCGGCCGCCGCTTGGGGTGGTATGCATTCGTGCGCGTGTTAAAGCCGCGCGTCGTCATCGAGACGGGTGTGGACAAAGGCCACGGGGCCGTACTGTTGTGTGCCGCTCTGTTGAGAAATCAAGCGGAGGGGAACGCCGGCCGCTATTTTGGAACGGACATCAATCCCGCGGCGGGCTGGCTGCTCGATGAGCCCTACAGCCAGGTCGGTCGCATCCTATATGGCGACTCGATTCAGAGCCTGCGAGCACTGGAGGGCGAGATCGATCTCTTCATCAACGACAGCGACCATTCCGCCGACTATGAGTACAAAGAATACAAAGTGGTTGCGCCGAAGCTCTCCGCACGAGCCGTCGTCCTAGGCGACAACGCTCATGTGACCGACAAGCTCGCGCAGTTTTCACGCGAGGTGGGTCGCGACTTTCTGTTCTTCCGCGAAGCGCCGAAGGAGCATTGGTACCCGGGCGCGGGCATTGGCATCTCATATCATGCCGGCGTGAGCGAGCCTCGCCATGGCGGTGCAGGCTGACAGGAGAGGTTCTTGTGACACAACGAAAGGGAATCATTCTTGCAGGCGGCAGCGGCACGCGACTGCACCCGATCACTTATGCAGTATGCAAGCAGTTGCTGCCCGTCTACGACAAACCGATGATCTATTACCCGCTGACGACGCTGATGTTGGCGGGCATTCGGGAAATGCTGCTCATCACTTCGCCGCGTGACCGGGGACTGTTCGAGCATCTTCTCGGCGATGGCAGCCAGTGGGGGCTGTCATTCAAGTACGAGGTCCAGGCCGAGCCCCACGGCATTGCCGAAGCGCTGCTCATCGGCGAGAAATTTCTCGAGGAAAGATCGAGCGCTCTTATACTTGGGGACAACATCTTCTATGGAGATGGTCTCGGCCCCCTCATTCAGCGGGCGGCGCAGCGGAACGAGGGCGCGTCGATTTTTGCGTATTGGGTGCGGGATCCCGAGCGCTACGGAATCGTCGAATTCGACGAGCGGTTCACGCCGCTACGTCTCGTGGAGAAGCCCGCCAAGCCGATGTCAAACTACGCGGTGACGGGCCTGTATCTGTACGATGGCATGGCGCCGGAACACGCGCGGCAGCTGCGGCGGTCCGCCCGGGGCGAGCTCGAGATTACCGATCTCAACCAGCGCTATCTCGATGCAGGCCACCTGTTTGTGGAGCGTTTTGGCAGAGGCTACGCGTGGCTCGATGCTGGAACGCACGATTCGCTTCTAGAATCGGCGCAGTTCATCCAGATCGTCGAGAATCGGCAAGGCCTGAAAATCGCGTGCCCTGAGGAAATCGCATATCGACTCGGTTATATCGATGCGGACCAGCTTGCGAAGCTCGCCGCCTCGCTGGGGAAGACGGGCTACGGCGCATACCTTCGGCGGGTGCTTGAGCCCACATGAATCGCATCCTTGTGACCGGCGGCGCAGGATTCATCGGGACAAACTTCGTACGCTACTGGCTGCGTGAGCACGCCGGGGATTCGGTCGTGGTCGTCGATTCCCTCACATATGCGGGAAGCACTGCGGGGATTCAGGCACTGATCGACGGGAAGACCGTCACATTCGTACACGGCGATATTCGCGACACGCAGCTCGTCGTCGATATCCTGCGGCGGCATCGGATCGAGACGGTCGTGCACTTCGCCGCCGAAAGTCACGTCGACCGCTCAATCAGCGGGCCGGACGTGTTTCTCGAATCAAACATCGTGGGCACGCACAGCCTGCTGAAGGCTGTGCGCGAAGTCTGGCTGGCCCCCGGTGGCCCGGTCAGTCCGCGGTTTCATCACATTTCCACCGACGAGGTATTCGGCTCGCTCGGCCCCGGAGAGCCGGCATTCACCGAGACGACGCCTTACGCACCCAACAGCCCCTACGCAGCGAGCAAGGCAGCATCGGATCATCTGGTGCGCGCGTATCATCACACCTACCGTCTGCCGGTCGTGACGACGAATTGCTCGAACAACTACGGCCCTTATCAATATCCCGAAAAGCTCATTCCGCTGATGCTGATCAATGCGCTCCGCGGCCGGCAACTCCCCGTTTACGGCAACGGCACGAACGTGCGGGATTGGCTGTACGTCGAGGATCACTGTCGCGGCATCGACGTGGTGCTTGCACGGGGCGAGATCGGTCGGACATACAACATCGGTGGCAGAAACGAGTGGAGCAATCTCGATCTCGTGCGGCTTCTTTGCGACGTGCTCGATCGTTCCTTTGCAACCGACCCTCAGCTGTGCGACCGCTATCCCGACGCGCCACCGGCTCGCGGAGGGCGCAGCAGTGAGCTCATTTGTTTCGTGACGGATCGGCCGGGTCACGATTGGCGCTACGCCATCGATTCCAGCCGCATTAGTGACGAGCTGGGTTTTCAGGCGCTCGAGAGCATGACAAGCGGCATGAGAAGGACAGTCGACTGGTACCTCACCAACGAAGACTGGTGGAAGCCGCTGTTCGAGCGGACCGCTTGAGGCCTGGAGAACTTGATTTTGCCCTCGCACCGATTGATCGATTTGCCCGTTCGCTCTGACGAGCGCGGCAGCCTTGCATTTGCGCAGTATCCGCAGCACATTCCATTTCCCCCGCAGCGTATTTTTTACTTTTACGGTCTGCCATCCGGATGCGCACGGGGCGGGCATGCGCATCGCCGCCTGGAGCAGTTCATCCTGATGCTCGCCGGGGGCTGCGAGGCGGTAGTGGACAACGGTGTAGAATGCCGCCGTGTGAGTCTTTCGACGCCCTCGGTTGCGCTCTATATTCCCCCAATGTTGTGGCTCGAACTGAGTGGCTTCACCCCGAACTCGGTCTGCGCGGTACTCGCCTCCGACGTTTACGATGAAGCCGACTATATCCGGGATCGCACCGAGTTTGACCGCCTAGTGCCCTCCGGCATTCCGGCCGGCTGAATGTCCCGTGCGAATTCTGATCATCAACTGCGACTATCAGCGGTTTCTGTTGCAGCAGTATTCGGAACAATCCGAGCTTGCTTCGTCTTCGTACTCAGACCAGCTTGCGGCCCGTAACGCCAGTTTGTTTGGCGTGGCGGACTTCTATTCGTGCGGCTTTCGTGCGCACGGCCATGAGGCGCATGAGGTTCATGTGAACAACGCATGGATGCAGGCGGCGTGGGCCCGCGAGCACGGCCTCAGCGCCGCCAGCCCGCCCGCTCCCGGGAGCTCTTCCTCGCGGCGTATCAGTATCGGCGGGCTAGCCACGCGGATCCTGCCGCGCCCACTGCACCGATACCTCAGACGCCGTCTGCGTGGTCAGCAATCCACCATACTTGCAGCGCAGATCGAGCATTATCGACCTGACGTCATTCTCAATCAGGAGATGGGTTACGTCCGCAGCGCCTTTCTCAGGCGAGTGAAGTCGCCGCGCACGATGATTGCAGGGCAGATCGCAACGGCGCTGCCGATCGGAGAGACGTTCGACGTCTATGACATCGTGGTCTCATCGCTGCCCAACCAGGTGGAGTGGTTCAGAGGGAGAGGCGTGCGGGTCGAGCTGCATCGCTTGGCCTTCGAGCCGTCGGTGCTGACTCGGGTGGAGCCAGTTCCTGCTGAGCGAGACGTGCCGGTGTCGTTCGTCGGGAGTCTATCGATCGAGCACGATTCGCGCATCGAGCTGCTCGAGTTCATTGCGCGCAGGATCGAGCTTCGCATTTGGGCACCCGACATCCGGCATCTGCCGAAGACTTCGCCGCTCCATCGGTGCTATCAGGGCGAAGCATGGGGGCGCAAGATGTATCAAGTGCTGCTCCGTTCGCGCGTGACCATCAACCATCACGGCGACTTGTCCGAGGGAAATGCCAACAACATGCGCCTATACGAAGCTACGGGGTGTGGCGCCCTGATGCTGACCGAAGCCGCGCGCAATCTCCACGAGATATTCGATGCGGGTCGGGAAACGATGACCTACATGTCAATCTCGGAGTGCGCGGCGCACATCGAGCACCTTCTCGAGCACGACGACGAACGCGCACGGGTCGCTGCGGCAGGACAGAAGCGTACGCTGTCAGAGCATACTTATCTGCGCAGGACGGCCGATCTGATCGCGACATTCGAGCGGCGTTGATGAACCGGATCCTCACGCCCTGCCGCACCTTCGCGCGTTCGACGCTGCGTCGCGTTCCCTGGCTTCGGCGGCAACTGTTCGCCTCGGTCGACTACGCCATTGTCACACCGGAACAGGCACGCAAGCTGCAGACGGCCGGATGGAAGCGACCGTTGACAGCATTTCGACAGGACCGCGCGTATTCGCGGCTCCTCCAACAGATGCTCGAAGGCGCACCGCGCATCGATCTGCAGGTGGCTGTCGAGGCGGTGCGCGCCACAGGGATCGACCGACCCACGATCCTCGAGGTCGGCTGCGGGGGCGGCTATTATCGGCAGGTATTCGCTCAAATGTTCGGCCGCCCCTTCAAGTACGTCGGGGTCGATTATTCGCAGGCGATGGTCGCAGCCGCGCGGCGCCGCTGTCCGCAGACGAGATTTGAGGTGGCGAACGCCTGTCAGCTGCCCTTTGCGGACGGCGCGTTCGATATTGTCTTTAATGGTGTCTGCCTGATGCACATTCTCGACTTCGAACGCGCGATTGTCGAAGGACTTCGGGTGGCACGAAGCCACTGTATCTATCATTCGGTTCCCACATTCACGGACCGTGCGACGACCTATCTGTCCAAGTATGCGTACGGGGGGCCGGTTGTCGAGATCGTATTCAATCGCACCGAGTTGCTCGCGCTATTCGCCAAGCACGGACTCGAGCTGATCAGTAGCTGGCCTAGCATTGACTATAGTGTTCCCGTGACGCCGGAGCGTTCTACCTGCGAGACCTTTCTCCTGTGTGTGCGCTAGGAATCCCTCTTTCATGAACGATAAGGTAGTCCTGACCGCTCCCGCGCGGGGATACGCCGCCTATCGCAGCGAAATCGACTCCGCCGTGCGGCGCGTGCTCGAGAGCGGCTGGTACATTCTGGGAAGAGAAGTGAGCGCGTTCGAGCAGGCCTTTGCGTCCTACTGCGCCGTACGGCATGCAGTGGGTGTCGCGAATGGCACGGACGCGATTCATCTTGCGCTGAGGTCTCTTCAGGTTGGCCACGGAGATGCGGTATTCACCGTGTCGCACACAGCGACCGCGACCGTGGCCGGTATCGGCATGTCCGGTGCAACCCCAGTGCTCGTGGACGTCGACGAGCTCACCTACACGATCGATCTGCAAAAGCTTGCGGATTCGATCAAGGGATACGCTCGCAGTGGCGCGGCAGGCCGGCCGCGGGCTGTCGTTGCGGTCCATCTGTATGGACACCCATGCTCGCTGCGTGAGCTTCGCGCCCTGTGCGACCAGCATCAGCTCTTTCTGATCGAAGACTGCGCGCAAGCTCACGGCGCGACGTACGGCAGCAAACCGGTCGGCGCATTCGGTGATGCCGCTGCCTTCAGTTTCTATCCCACGAAGAACCTCGCGGCCTTCGGCGATGGCGGCGCCGTGGTGCTTGCCGACAATGAGGTTGCGCAGCGTTGCCGCGCGTTGCGCGAGTACGGGTGGTACACGCGATATCTGAGCGACATTCCTGGCGTGAACAGCAGACTGGATGAGCTGCAGGCGGCTATCTTGTCCGTTCGTCTGAAACATCTGGACGCGGAACTTGAGAGCCGGCGTGCCGTGGCAGCCCGCTATAACGCTGAACTCGGAGCGGCCGTCGTGACGCCGACCGTACGACAGGGTTGTCAACATGCCTACCATCTGTACGTTGTACGCGCTCAGCCGCGGGAGTCCCTGCGGACGGTGCTGTCAGAGCACGGAATCGGCACCGGCATTCACTATCCTGCGCCGGTCCACCGCCAGCAGACGTATGCAGGTACGCCGGTCGGAGCCGGAGGCCTGGAAGTGACTGAACGCCTGCAAACTCAAATCCTGAGCTTGCCTATGCATCCATTTCTCTCGACGTCGGAGGTCACCCAGGTCGTCACGGCGGCTGGCGTGTGGCACAAGCAGCGGCAGACGAGTCCATGACGCGCCACTACTGCTGTTATTTCGACGATCGCTATCTGCCGCGCGGCGTGGCGATGATCCGGTCGCTACGGCGATTCGAGCCTGATGCCTGCATCTGGTTGCTTTGCCTCAGCGAACGCTGTCACGAGATAATGACGCGCCTCGCCGAACCCGGCGTGCGCCTAATGCGGCTCGTGGAGCTGGAGACAGCCGATCCGGAGGTCGCGCAATCGCGATCCAGCCGTAGCCTAGTCGAGTACTACTTCACCTGCACGCCCGCACTCGTTTGTCACATCCTCAAGCAAGTCGAGCCCGGCGGGTTTGTCACCTACGTTGACGGTGATCTCTATTTCTTTTCCAATCCGCATCGGTTGTACGAGGAGCTCGGGAGTGGCGCGGTCGGCATCATTGCCCACCGGTTCGCTCCGGCTGCTCGGCACTTGGAGCGCTTTGGAATCTACAATGTCGGCTGGATGACGTTCCGCAACGATGATCGCGGTCGTGCGACGGCTGGATGGTGGCGGGAGCGCTGCAATGAATGGTGTTACGACGTTCTTGACGGCGACCGGTTTGCCGATCAGAAGTATGTCGAGCAGTTCGCCAGGCGCTTCGACGGTATCGTAGTTCTCGAAAATCCGGGGGCGAACTTGGCGCCATGGAATCTCGGTAGGCACCGCCTTGCGCTGGATCGCGGCACGGTAATCGTCGATGAGCGCGAGCCGCTCGTGTTCTTCCACTTTCACGGTATCCGAGAGCTCGGGGGGGCGCTCTACATCGCCGAACACTTACGTTACGGCGCGCCGTTCAACATTTTCATCCGGCGATACATCTATCGCCCCTACATCGAGAGACTGGCTGCGATCGTCGCGGAGACTGCGCCGCTCGCCCAACGGCGGAAGGGTACGCTCGCACGCCATGCCAGCCGCGAGAGCAGCATGCTGAACCGACTGATAGGCAAGTGGCGGCGACCCATAAAGAACGCGATGGCCCTGCTGACCCTGCAGTTCATTCTCGTTGTGAAGGGTAGGGCGTTCTGATGTGGCTATCGCACGGGCTGGGCGCACTGGCCAATGGACTTATCTATCGTGCGCAACGACAATGACAAACCGCGCTAGAGTGTCGCAGATGAGAGTTCTCGCGAATCGAGTCGAGGTCTTTGGCCTCAGCGTTTTTTCCGACGATCTCAACAAGATTCCGCTCGAGAGCCCGTGCGCCACCGTTACCACCATAAGCCCGAATTCCTATGGGATCTCGACCCGTGATCCGGAGTTTCGTCGTGCCCTGGCCGAGGCAGACTATCTCGTGCTCGATGGCGTCTACTTCGCGCTGGGCAGCCTCCTGCTGCGTGGCCAGTCGATCAAGCCCAACCAGGGCCCCGATGTCTTTGCCTTCTTCATACGCAAGCTGAATGCCATGCGCGGCCGCGCGTTCTTTCTGGGTTCGTCGGAGGCCACGCTGGAGCGGATCCGGCAGCGGCTCGCCGTCGAGCATCCGGCAGTCACCGTCGGCAGCTACTCTCCGCCATTTAAGGCGCAGTTCGACGAGAGCGATAACCGCATCATGGTCGAGCGGGTCAACGCCTTTGCGCCCGATATCGTGTTCATCGGCATGACTGCGCCGAAGCAGGAGAAGTGGGCGCACCGCCATCGCGATGCGCTGCGGGCGAAGCTTGTGATTTCGATCGGCGCGGTGTTCGACTGGTATGCCGGCAACGAGCCGGAGATCTCGCCGCTCTGGTGGAAACTGAAGCTGGGTTGGCTCATCAGGACCATTCACCGTCCGGAGATCCTGAAGCGCTATCCAAATATCTTGCTCTTCTTTGGGCACGTTGTGCTCGCCCGTCTCGGCATCAAAAACTTCAGATATGGCAACCTCGACGATTAGAGTCGGCATCGTCGGTGCGGGGCGCATGGGCATTACGCACTATTCGATCCTCAACGCGCATCCGGACGTCTCGATCGTGGGCGTTGCGGACACGACTGCGGTCGTAAATTCGCTGCTCGAGAAATACCTCGGCGTTCGCACATATAGGGATTACAAGGAGCTTCTCGAGAATGAAGCGCTCGATGCGATCCTCGTGTGCACGCCGCCGCAGCTGAATTGCGACATTCTCACGCACGCCCATCGCAAGGGCATCCATGCATTCGTCGAGAAGCCGCTGGCAACATCCTTCGAGCACGGCACACGGCTTGCGGACCTTTACGAAGCGCGCGGCCTCGTCAACCAGGTCGGTTACGTCA
>Ga0153915_10002731_pt1 | contig 16082 bp, 21 predicted proteins | sample Opewatmetagenome_2_FD_107003 | JGI IMG/M metagenome (GOLD analysis project Ga0153915, IMG submission 107003) | Freshwater wetland microbial communities from Ohio, USA - Open water 3 Core 3 Depth 3 metaG | ecosystem: Environmental > Aquatic > Freshwater > Wetlands | place: USA: Ohio, Lake Erie...
ATATGTTATTCGGGGCTAATGTCACGACAGTAAACCCAGAAGTATTGAATAGTGAATTTAATTCATCTTACGCAAAGAAAAATATTTTACTATTTGAGGAAATGTTAGCAGAGAAATCTTCCGCATATCAAAAGGTTATGTCACTATCCACCGGAAAAATGATAAACTTTAGAGACCTGTTTTCTTCGGGGACAGACATTCCATTCTTCGGCAAATTAATTATGTGTACAAATAAAGTCAAAGACTTCATGAGAATTGACTCAGAAGAAAATCGATTTTGGATTCGCTATATACACCCGGTAAAAGGAAAGAAGCATATTAAAATAGAGGACGACTTGTTTTCAGAAATACCTAAGTTTATCAAATACTTGGAACAGCAAGAGGAAATAGATTTTTCAAAAGACAGACTCGTTTTTACTCTCGATGAGATCCGGACTGTTGAACTTGATGACGTTAAAGACGAAAGTAAAACAGGGCTGCATAAAGAGCTTGAAATATTGATTGAGGACTTCTTTGCTAATACCCCGACCGCTGACTGCTTCTATGCAACAGCGAAAGATATTAAAAAAGAATGGTTCCCGAATGACAATAAAATATCCAGAGCATACATTTTAAAAGTCATTAAGGATGAGCTAAAAATCAAATACGCCACCAAAATAATGAGGTACTACCCCTTCGATATCCAAGACTTAGGAAAGGACATTATCGGGAAGCCTTTTCAATTTTGGCGAAATATTGAAAAAACGCCAAAATTTAACAACAAGATTGATCTATGACTATTGTAAATATGTATGTAAATCAACTTATTTACAACTGTTTTGGCTATGAAAACTCGTTTGTAAATTTTGTAAATAACATTTACCAACTTCCCATTAAACACAAATCTCCAACAAATCCCCATTATTTTATTTACATATTTACAATCTTTATTTTTATAATAATTTTAAAGGTAGTATATAGTGTAAATAAGTTTGTAAATTTCTTGTAAATTTTGTAAATAAGTTACATTATAATAATACGCAAATATCCCCCAAAAAACAACCCTAATGCCAAATCCCCTCTCCGAATCAAAAATTCAGCAGAATTGCGTTCGCAGGTTCCGTAACACCCATTGCCTGAAACATCACCACAACCGGGCAATGATCTTCTCGATTCCAAACGAAGGCCGCGGGGCCGCATCAATACAACTCATGGCTACCGGCCTTTACCCTGGTTGCGCTGACCTGATGGTGATCCTCCCGCCGATCGAAGGAGCTAATGGAATAACACATCGGATTGCTTTCTTTGAGATCAAGATACCGGATGCCTGCACCGGTCCGCGAAAGAACGGGCAGTCACAAAGCCAAATCGACTTTGAAGATCATTGCATACAGATGGGCATACCGTATTTTTTAATTACCTCATTGGAGGAATTTGAAAAGATTATTGGTAATTTATAGTGTATCACATGGTGGAAAGATTGGAGGTGGCAATAGATAGTCAGGTCGGAGAAAATGTTTTGGGAGAAATTTTTGAGTTTGTAGGAATTTGTACCTTTGAAGAAACAAAGAGAAAACAAAGAGATGAACGATGAGAATTTAAAACCGTGTAAGCCTGGCGAAACACACAACCCTAATGGTAGACCTAAAGGGAAGTCGTTTAAAACTATTCTTGAAACCCTACTTGATCTTGAATGTAGCGAAGAGGATTTATCTGACGAAGAAATAAAAAAAATATTTCCGGATGGAAAGGTTACCAATAGGGAAATATTTATGGCTCGGATGTTAATGAATGCAAAGAAAGATCCCAATAGTAAATCTGCGGAGAGATTATTAAACCGCGTTGACGGACTTCCAAAACAATCTATCGACCACACCACAGCCGGGGAATCAATTAACCAGCAAATAATAATCAATCCAGTCGGAGTAATCCCCCTCGCTATAAACGAAAACGATATTAATATAAAAAAATCCGAATAACTTTGTCGGATGGATGTATCAGTTATTTTCTCAACGCTTTATAATTCAAAAGCCCGCAGAATAATTTTACAGGGCGGACAATGGTCAGGTAAGACCGTCAACACTTTAATTTATTTCGCAGTCAAAGCAGCGGAGAATAAAAATTTACGATTAGTAGTAACTGCATATTCCCTTCCACATCTGAAAGACGGAGCGATAAGAGATTTTGAAATGTTTGTCCGTCCAACATTCAAACACAGAATTGTAAATCATTCACTCGTTGAACATACCTACACGTTTGATACCGGCAGCGTGATTCAGTTCAAGAGTTACGAGGACGCTTCCGGCCCGAAGCGCGATTACCTTTTCATCAACGAGGCAAATAAAATGAAATGGCAGTTGGCGTTTGACCTGGATAGTAGAACAGAGATACAAACCATCTACGATTATAATCCGACAGCTAAGTTTTGGATACAGGAGAAAGTAAAAGACGAACCCGGCACAGAATTTTATATCAGCGATCACCGACATAATAATTTTTTATCTCAGGCGAAGCATGACGAGATCGAGGGCATCAAAGACCCCGAACTATGGAAGGTGTATGCAAGAGGATTGACAGGTAATTTATCAGGAACTATTTTCCAGAATGTGAATTTTATACCGGACAAGGATTTTCCAGTCGATAAAGTAATATGGGGAATTGATTTTGGATATACGAATGACCCGACAGCATTAGTAAGGGTGTCGAGGACAGGCGAATCGCTTTACATTCACGAATGCAGTTACGAATCAGGCATTGCTCCAAAGACTTTAATTCAGATACTCAAAGCCAATGGATACAACGGTGAGCCAATTTATTCAGAGCATGACCCGGACATGATCTCGCAGCTTCGCAGATTAGGAATGGTAATTACTCCGGCTCGTAAAGGACAAGGATCGGTTAATGCCGGGATAATGCTATTGAAACAGTATAGATTATTCATAACTGAATCATCAAAGAATTTCAAAATAGAACAAATAAATTATTGCTGGACGCAGATTGACGGTGTTTCGATAAATACTCCCATAGATAATTTTAATCATCTATGGGATGCTACGAGATACGCTGTGTACTCGCATTATTTTAAATCATAAACTTTGGCTTGCCCAACGTGCGGTAAAGGAGAATGGCAGCTCGGAGTGTGTCGGTGTTGCCAACTTGTAGATCACGATCACAAGACGCGATTAGTACGGATGTGTTCTGTCTGCGGAGTATTTTTGTGCAGGCAATGTTTCAAAAAGAAATCTATCCCGAAGCGAATACTTGCTTTTGGACGTCAATTCTTTGAGTAACAGAAATTTATTTACCTTTGTTTCATGAGTTCAAATACTTCCGGCTGGTTTGGAATAGACAAACTAAGATCATGGCTCCCTAAATGGCAATGGGCGAAAGATAACTGGGGAAGAAATTACCGGAACTATATCCTGAACAGCGATACCCCGGTATTGATTAACAAAGATGAATTACTCACGCCGTTTCAAGACTGCCCTCACTTACAACTTGTCATAGGAAAGAAAGCTGAAATGTTCGCTAATGGCGAATGGAAATGTGTATCGGTGAAAGACGAGGAGCAAGAATTTCCTGATGATGACGGATTAGTATTGCTGAATAAGCCGAACCCCTTACAATCGCGCGAAGATTTCCTTTGGCAATATATGTTTTACAAAGAAGTGTTTGCGAATAATTTTATTTACAAATTATCCGGCAGCGCACTCACGCAGCCGAAAGTATTATGGCACTTGCCGAGCGAACTGATGAAAGTGAAACTCACGGGGAAGTTCTTCGACCAGTACGAATTGTCCGGCATCATTAAAAACTTTCTTCTGTGCTACGGTGGATTTGAAAAGTCATACGATGTGAAGGATATTATTTATCACGCCACGAATTTTTCCATGACCGAAGGAATGGGGATGAGTAAGATACCAGGACTGAACTATCCGATTTCAAATATCATGGCATCGCTGAAAACGCGAAATATTATTTCTGTGAAGAAAGGCATGATCGGAATACTCAGTAACGAGGCGAAGGATGCGGTTGGTAATATACCGATGCAGACAGACGAGCGCGAACGCATAGAGAAACAATTCGCAGATGATCGCGGGCTTTACGGTGATAAAGAAAATATTATCATTTCACAATCCGCGACACGGTGGAATCCGACATCGTTTCCGGTGCGTGACCTGATGCTGCACGAAGGGGATGAGTTGGATTTTTCAACAATACTCGGAGCCTATGGAATGGATCGAGATATTTTCCCATCAGTCAAAGGGGCTACGTTTGAGAATAAGAAGCAAGGACTGATTACTACTTACCAAAATACTATCCAACCCGAAGCGGATTCATTCGCTGGCATGATAACAATAGCACTCGGAGCGGACAAACGTGGAAGGAAATACATTTTAGATTATGATTGGCTCCCGATAATGTCGGAGGATGAATTGCAGGAAGCTCAGGAGGAGAAGTTAGAAACGGAACGGCTGGACATACTTCACAAAGCCGGAGTAATATCAGCGCAACAGTATGCTGAACTTGCCGGAGTTGTTTTCGGTGGGGACGGAATAATAAAACAAAACTCTGCGGGACAAAATCAATTAGGGGGGGGGCAAACCACAAAATGATCAACTCGGCAAAATACCTCTCGCACTTCAACAACTTGCACTTGCAAGGGAAAGGGCAAACACGGCAGGAGATACTGCGTTGTCAAAGCAATTATCGGATGCGATGGATTCGCTTACAGCACAGCTCATGAATTCGGTAATAGATTGAAATGAAAAAGAATTTGTAGTTTTGTATAATGAAAGCAATACTCGCACAGATAAAAGCAATGTTCACTCTCAAACATGAACGTAAATTTTATACCACCTATTCACGAAGGTTGCAGCTTATCCGAAATATGCGCCACTTGCAAAAGGAACACGTTATGTCGATAGCGAAGCAGTCAGTTGATCGCGGGGCGTTAACACTTGAAACAAAATGAACAAAGCCGACCACTCATGAAACAGAAACAAATAAAATCACTGTTCAACTTAGAACTGAAGGACCTCAACGCAAAGCAAGGGTTAGTTTCTTTTTATTTTGCTGCATGGAATACCGACCTTGATAATGACATTTTTCTGAAAACCGCGTACAATAAAACTTTCAAAGAGAACAAGAATAATATTTATCACAACCGCGATCACTCATCCGCTGTCGGTATGCCTATCTCTTTCGGAACAGATGAGAACGGAGCGTTTGTAGTTTCTCAACTTGCAATGAAAACCATTGCAGGGAATGATACGTTTGAGCAGTACCAGGCCGGGCTTATCAAAGGGCATAGTCAGGAATTTGAGACTATCATTGATGAATACGATTCAACTACAATGGTTCGCACTATCAAAGAGGTCCGGTTGTGGGGCGTGACATCGGTAACACACATCCCGGCAAACCTCGATACGCCAACTATCAGCATGAAATCGTATCAGGACGCGGCTGATTATTTGTCGAAGGTCAGCAAGTTATTAACCGATGGAAACATATCAGATGAACTCGGAGAAAAGTTTCTGAAAGAATACAAATCCCTCTCTGAAATCATGGCGAAGTTTGAGAAGAAACAAAAAGAGTTGAAAGAACCAAAACCCTTCGATTGGGCGCACGTTGTTAATAATTTATAATTGAACGCGACCAGACAGTAATTACATTTGTCTATTCACTTCCCGAATCGCAGCCGGAGCAACCGCCACCACTGCTGACATCAGAAGCCGAGCAAAGTCCCGAAAGGGCAAACGCCTCTAAGATTCGCAAAACATTAACGAGCTTCTCGGCTCACAAAAATTTTAAAATGAAAACTAAAAACATTATAGGATTGGTATTGCTCGCCTTTGTGGGCGCGATGCTGATCGTACCCGCATCTCCGATATTCGCGGCAGTTTATTGTATCGGAACATTGACATCTCCTTTTTGGGGATATGTACTTCCTTCCGGCATCCTCGGAGAAAACCCTCCCCCTATGACCGAAGCGGATTTGCTCGTAAAGATCAAATCAAAGTTCGATGAAAGTTCAAAGGAGTTCAAAGCTGCCTTTGATGTTCAACTCGAAGCCAAAGGAAAGGAACTGAAAGAACTTAATGAAAAGTTTATTGCCCTTGAAGCCAAAGGCAAAGACTTGAAATCAGTAGAGGAGTTTAAAATTCTTGCAAAGGAATGTTCCGACCTCGCTATTGAAGTTAAGTCGCTCAAAGAAAACGGTATCGAAAAGAAAGACATGAAGCCGTCTGAAATGATTGAGAAAGCGCTTGAAACTCAAAAGAAAGAGATCGGAGAGATCGTTTCTAAAGGTGGAAAAGTTAAACTGAATTATAAATCTGCCGCTGCCATCGCTTCCGCAAACTTCGGAGCCGGTGTATTGCAAGGTTTACGTTTGCCAGGTGTTGATCCACTTGACCGCAACCAACAAACCATTCTGCCTGAGATCACTATCATCAATGGCGGGCCCGGGTCAGATCCATTTTCATGGGTTGAGAAGGTTGTGAAAGAAGGTGGTGCTGCTGGCGTAACTGAAAGCAATAACAAACCTCTTTATGACTGGACGTATGTTGAAAATAAAGTAACCGCTGAAATGACCGCAGCGATTGTGGTTGTTACAAAACAGGCATTGCTTCGTATGCCGATGCTCATGAGCCATATTAACGAGGAGCTTCTTGCCGAACTGAAAGAGACTTTGCAAACGCAAATCATCACGGGTAATGCAACTCCTCCGAACTTGAATGGCATCAAAACAAATGCGACATCGTTCAATCCTCCTATTCAACAAACTACGCAGAGCGCGAATAACTATGATGTTATCGCAGCGGTAGCGTCCCAGGTTGTACTTGCTCATGGAGTACCTGGTGTAATCGGAGTAAGCCCTTCAATGTTCTATTCGCTTCAAGTAACTAAGGACAAGAACGATCAATACCTATTGCCTCCTTTCATGTCAGGTATGCCATCATCCCCAGCGGGAAGCCTGGTAATTGCCGGAATGAGAGTTATCCCGATGTGGGATTTAACTGCCGATGAGTTCCTCGGTGGAGACCTTCGCAGATATATGTTCAACATTGTTGAGGATATAAATATCGAAATCGGATATTTCGATTCTCTGTGGAGAAACAACCAGCTTGCTGTACGTGCTGAAATCTTCGGTAACGGAGGTGTGAAAGCGCAGCACAAGAATAAGATCATCAAAGGTAACTTCACTTACGCGAAGGCAATACTGGATGGGTCTGTGTCGAGCTAAAAAATTGCGGGAGCTGACGAGCGAAACGCGAATAGATCAGGGGAGGGTAGAAATACTCTCCCCTTTTTTATTTGTATTGTCGTAAACATAAATGATTATATTTGCAGAATGAAACCCAAACGAGGCAGACCGCGCAAAGAGCCGACAAAAGTTATTTCATTCAGAGTTCCGGCTACGCTGACTAAAAAAGCTATTGAAGCAATTCAGGGATTTATCAATTCGATCATTCCCTAATGGACATCGTCTACACCTATTGCTTCACCCCACATCAAGGCAACAAGCAACTGATTTACTCTTTGCGCTCAGTAGAAAAGTATCTGACTGGTAATATCGGTAAGGTGTATATAATAGGCGATGATCCAGAACTTCAAAACGTAATCCACATTCCCGCTACAAATCTAAAATCCGCAGCGATCAATATCAAAGACAAACTACTCATTGCCTGCAACACGGCCGAGATTACCGATGACTTCCTATACATGGCAGACGATCACTTCCTGCTCCGGCCTGATGACATTGAGACTTATCCCGTGTATTCAAACGGCAAACTTTACGACCTGTCCCGAACACAAAGAGGCAGCTATAAGATGGTTGTTCAGGAGACAATGAGGTATTTACCGAACGGGAAAAACTATAATATCCACGCTCCGATTATTTACAACAAAGAGAAACTAATGGACATCATCGAAGAAACTGACTGGCAACCCCTCGGTCTGCTGATAAAGTCTTTGTACTGTAACCGTCTTGAACTTGCAGGGAGGGAATCTCCTGATTGTAAGATTTCGCGCGATATGTCTATTGTGGAAATGAGATCGCGTATTGCTGGACGAGCGGTATTTTCTACGGGCAGGGAATATAGAATCAGGCAACTGAAACAATTCATGGAGGAACTTTATCCGATAAAAAGTAAGTACGAATGATAATCTTCAACATCGCCACCGTACAACGTAGAAAGAAGTCTTTCATGGGTGTATTGTCTATGCTTGCAAATCAAACCGTGAAATGCGACCGCATCAACGTAGCGATGAGTTATCCTGAGCCAGACATGGAAGTATTTAATTTCCTGAAAACAAATTTCAAATCCTTTCACATTCTATGCAGACCGTCAATGATGGCAGATGTGAAGATGTACGCTTTTAACAGTTCACCGGATGATAGCTGCTTCCTGACGTTCGATGACGATATTGTTTACCCGGTGGATTACGTTGACCGATTAGTACGAGAGATAGAAAGGTCGGGGCGAAACTCGGTCATCGGTTTTCACGGAATATGGTTTAATAGATTCCCTGTGCATAATTATTTCGCGCAAAGAAAACTCTATCAATATTTTAATTTAGTGCCAGCCAATCAGAATGTTCATGTGATCGGTACGGGGTGCTGCGGATTCTATACTGGGACACTTCGCAAAGTTGGATTCTCATTTGAATACTTTGATAAGTTCAAAGAGTACGGAAATTTTAACGACATGACCTTCGCTCAGTTCCTTCGGGAGAAAAAAATACCGATGACGGTAATCGCACATCCGGCCGGGTGGATGAAGATTTACCCTGAAAGCCAGGACGAACACGCACTATGGAAGCAGGCAAAGGCGGCGGGGAAAGTCACGGAATTATTATTTTTACAAAAACACGGATAAATGATACTACGAAAATATACCGACACAGAGTTGAGCGCGATTAGAAAATACATTTCATGCGAGGCGTTGATGCTGATTATTTGTGATTCCGTTTCGAGCAATAAGCCACTGTCAATAGTTCGATTCAGCGATGGGGAAAGGGCTATCATGCGATACTCCACCGGGGGTAATCAAACACATTACCTGCAAGAAAAGAAATGGCTCGATGAATACGGTTTGTGGGGTGCTGACTTACAGGCGATAGGGTATGATCTATTCAAAGCAAGCGAAGAAGCTGATATTATTTGCCCGAACATATCAGGGTTTTTTAATCCTAACTTCGGAGTGTTGGACTTAATCAAAGCGCGGGATCTTTACGCAGAGGCGTATTTCGGATACGTTTGGAAACAGAGCGGGAGGTTAAAAGATTTGTTCGATAATAAAATATCCATCGGGATAGCGACGAGAAACGCTGCTGAGATCGCACAAAAGTTGAAAACAAATTTCGGGCATGACGAATTTGAAACTTCCGTTTACGCTTCGTGGAAGGATAAAGACAGGGTGATCGAAGAAATCGGAAAGATGAAAAGCAATTTAATATTTTGCGCTGGCGGTGCTTCGATGAAGTACATTTGTGTGCTGGCGGCCCGGTTGCATAACAAGGTAGTGATTGATGCGGGGTCGGCATTGACGAATTTTTGGTAGAGAAACATAAACAACCAACAAAAATAAACCCATGAACAAACCAGACTACTCATCAAAAAACTTAATCGAATGGCTCGGCTACATAAAACAGGACGAAGCAGAATTTCTCACAGAACTTTGTAAATCATTACCTGAAAATCCGTTCGTTGTAAACATTGGGGCCGGGGCCGGAACGTCTGCCCTGATATTTCTTGAATCACGCCCCGACCTGACATCATGCACGGTTGACATTCAAAAGGAATCTTCCCCTTACGGTTGCTTAGAGGGGGAAATGAATGCGCTGGTAAAAACAAATATAGATTTGTCCCGACACGAGCAAGTACACGGGGATTCCATTGCAGTCGGCAAAGCATGGGCAGGCAAATCTCCCGACATGGTATTCATAGATGGAAACCATACCTACGAAGGATGTAAAGGAGATATTGAGGCATGGCTCCCCGTACTGAAGAAAGGTGGCATCCTTGCTATTCATGATTACGAGAAAACAGAAAAGGAATACCCGGGCGTGAATGATTCAGTAAATGAAATCTTGCTCGGAAAGTATGTCAAAGTAGATCGCAAAACTTATTCATTAGTAGCATTTAAGAATGAAAAAATTAAAAGCGTTTTGGGTAAGAAGCGATAATGTCGGGGACACACTTACACCGATTATCGTAGAACATTTTACGGATTGTGAATTAATTCATGTCCCGGCAGAAGATCAGGGCAAACTAATAGGTATCGGCAGTATAATGACTGCTATGATTCCGGGAGATACGATTTGGGGTACGGGTATAATGAGAGATACCGATATGTTTCCACACGTTGCAAATTGTAAATTCTTAGCTGTCAGAGGAAAGTTAACCGAAAAAATACTTGGTGTTAGTGTCGGGGTTTACGGTGATCCGGCTTTATTACTTCCATTAATGTACCAACCCTATATGACAAAGAGATACAAGGTCGGCACTATCCCACACTATGCAGAAAAGGAAGAAAAAATATTCAAGGAGGCGGAAAAAATCATTGACGTACAACAAAACTGGAAAACATTTATTAATGAAATTGTTTCGTGCAAGGAAATAGTATCTTCATCCCTTCACGGAATTATTATAGCCGAAGCCTATGGCATCCCCGCAATATGGGTTAAACCAACAGATAAAGTTGCCGGAGATGGGTTTAAGTTCAGAGATTACCTGACCGGGACCGGCAGGGATGTACGGGAACCAGGTTTATTTTCTCCAATACCAAACCTAATAGATATTCAGCGCAACTTACTAAAATCATTGTCATGTTTAAAATCCTAATAAGCAGTTGCGATAAATATTCCTACCTGTGGGATGCTTTGGCGTTTTCGCACAAACACTATCTTGGAGAAGATTACCTCGCGCGCACTACGCTTATTTCCGAAACAAAGCAAAGCGATTACTTCACGACAAAAAACTATTCAGGTACTTGGCGCGACATGGTTTTGTCTGCATTAAAGGAAATGAAGTCGGAATACATTCTATATCTTCAGGACGATTATATGTTTTACAAGCAACCTGTACCGATAGAATTTTTCTGTTACTTGACAGCGCTGTGTAAAGAAAAAGATATTGACCACCTGTTAATTATTGACCCCAACGACATTTATAAAGCGAAGAAAGTAGAGGAACACGAACACGGTACGCTTTACAAGCGCGGATATGATGGCAGTTACTTCGCATCATTACAAATGGGTGTATGGAGGCGCAAATATTTTATTGAACTGCTGGAATCTTTTAACCCTCAAACAATTTGGGAATTTGAACTCAATGCAAATCAAGAATGTATGAGAATGTGCGCGAAATTGTTTTTATATTACAACACTGGCAGGGTGTTTGAGCCGGTGGGAGTTGTTTATAAAGGTGGTTGGCAGGCAGGTATCGCGCACATAAAAGATAAATGGCTGGCTGATTTTCCTGAAAAAGAAAACGAGATAAAATTATTGTTGAAATAATTTATACCTTTGTATCCATGATACTACTCACCACGGACGATTTTAATTTATTCCAGTCCATCGCGCAGTCATCAAACAATACTGCATTACTTCAAGAATATATTGACCGTTACGAGGAGGTTTATATCAAAAGGATTCTTGGCGTAACGCTCGGACAACTATTCATTGACGATGTGCAGGGTGTGGATTCTGATTCGTCCGCTATTGAAGATCGCTTTCAGATTCTCATTGACGGATTTATAAAGCAGGATTCATGCGATCGCGTTTTACAGACGCATGGCATGAAAGATATTCTTGCTTCACTTATTTTTTATCATTTCGTTTCTGATACTCAGGTGAAACACGCACAGGCGGGCGTAATAAATAATCAGGCAGAGGTTTCAAATATCGGTTCACCGGAGGATGCTGTTCGGTTCGGGGAAATAAAATGGAATGGTTCACTTTCGAGCATCGAAGCGATGCAATGGTGGGTGGGCATTGAAGACGGGGCAAATTATCCTGAATATAACGGGGAATTATTCAAACCGAAATACTCACCGCTGATATGAGAACAATAAAATGTTCTACTCGCTTCAGGTTAGGATGCCTGTTTCTTTTTTCACTAATCATCATTGATTCGTGCAAAAAAAAATCCGATTCCTCTCCCGTCCCGTACCATGTAACACTATCCTGTTATTCCCAAAACCCTAAATTCTTTTTAAAGTATTACGATCATGCAGGCTGGCATCAGGATACTATCCGGCAAAGTTCTTATCAGGTTCAGTTTGATATAAGCGAATCAGATGGGATGGGATGGGATCAGCAAATGTATAGCGTCATACAGACCGCCTCTGATTCCATGCACATAAAAGCCGAATATTCCGGTAAGAAAGTAGAAAGGGGATTTCGATCTATTTCCGGATTATTTTATATCGGAGTTCAATTATCCCAGGCGCAATGATCTATAAGCAACCCTCCATCGATATTATAGGCGATCTTATCGCTTCGCTTACTTTTCCCGTTACGATTATTCAGGCAGTAAATAACGGGTCAGGCGTACACACGCTATCCGTTTGTGATATGTACCATGCACAGCCGGGGTTTTACGTTATGATCGGCAGTAAAAAATATCTCATTACCGATATTCAGCCAGCCGAGCAACCGGACTGCGACACGCCCACGAATGACGTAATGGTAATCAAAGGCGAAAGCGCAAATATTACAGCGACCACCTTCAATATGTACTCTCCGTTTTTCTTTTACGGTACACCGATGGCGGAGGGAACAGAATTATCCCAAGTCAACCAGGCGAAGGATAAAACACCGATGTATTGGCTCCGGCTCGATGACTTCTCGGAAAAGTTTTTTGAGAATGAAATGGAAACTAAGGAGCGCGAATTGAAATTCAGATTGTACCCGCTTACTCAGTCAGATCACGAGAAATGGGTGACATCCGAGGCAAAGAAGCAAGCTATTGACCCGATGCACCGGCTCGCTGAGATCTTCGTAAATGCGGTAAAGGCTAATCCGGCCCGGTTCAATGTGAATGAATTTACATGGGATATTCCCGCAGTATTTCCGAAGTTCGGGGTGATCTCCATTAATCGGGGCGTAGAGAAATCGCTATGGCATGATAAACTCGGCGGCGTGGAATTAAGCATGAGCTTAACCGTATTGAAAAAAGAAGGGTGTGAAATTTGCCCGTGAAAAAATAATTACGTTCGTATTAATATTTTTACATACCTTTACTTAAATTAAAACCAAAATACCATGAGTTGTGCAGCTTGTAAATGCGGAGTATCATTATCGGACACAGGTCACGATTGTACGCCCGTTCAGGAAGTAGCCTATAAATTAATCGCCCAGCAGACATACGACAGTACCGGGGTGAGAAATAAAATACCATTCACAGCAACACTTAATCAGGCGTATTTCGATGCGCTGATTAATCAGACCGACAAATCAAAACGCTGGTATCCGCTTCCTGCCATGAAGAATGTCGAGGATGTTCGCGGAGACAATCGCGTTGAGGAATTTGCAGATCAAACGATGGAATTCATTGCTGAAGGTGCCAGGAAGTTCAAATCATGGATCGTAGGAGGAAACTCCGGGGCTAACTCCCCTCAGATGAAACAACTCATTGAGAATATTCGCTGCGGTGATTATTCTTTTTGGATTGTAACAGTCAAAAATCAGCTTATTGGAAACATTACTTCGGATGGTCTTTATTTGGAGCCGATAGAAATTGACGAGCAGAGTATTTCCGCTCAGTTCGTTAAAAAGACCGACACATCGGTACAAAAATTGCAATTAACATTTAACTGGTCACAGATTGCAAGTGACGCGAATCTAAGAATGTTTGATTGTGACGAACTCGGAGACGCTAACCTGCAAGGGTTGCGCGGATTGCTCGGAGTGTGTTACAGGCTGATCGATGCAACCACAACCACGTTAAAGTTCGCCCTTGAATCAGTATTCGGAACTCCAACAAGTCCGATTACGGCAGATGGGTTGGTTGCTACTGATTTCGTTTCATCCGTTGGCGGTGCGACAAGCAAAGTCTACAATGAAACCGATGCTGCCGATGTTTCAATTACCGGATTAACTGAATCGCCTGATGGAACATACGAACTGACCTTTACCGCTCAAACTTTGGGTGACGCGATTACTATTAAACCCGTCAAAGCAGGATATGATTTCACTTGCGTACAAGATGCGCCCGTGGATATTGCTTCGTAAGATAATCTGACACGCCGGAGATGTCCCGGCCTCCATTGTGTATGACCCCTGGCAGAAATGTCGGGGGTTTTTGTTTGCCATTTTGCCGCGATTTTGCCGCGCCCTTTTTGTTTCTACGGATTATTTATATTTGTACTATGTTCGACAAAATAATACGGGTATGCAAGAACGTGAAGCGGTTGGATTCCGATAAGATATTAAAATCCGTACTGGCGAACAGTTCAATTCAGCAAGACATAATTTCTCTCAATACCGAAGATCAACTCTATGAGAAAGGTATCAGATCGGACGGGGTGCAAATAGGTGAATACTCACCTGCAACCATCGAAGGGATTAAAGGTAAGTTCGCAGGCAAAAAAGAGAAAGGACAGCGATACGATCATATCACTCTGTCTGATACCGGAGAATTCTACAAAAGTTTCAAGATAAAAAATAATGAGGACGAGATTGTTATTACTGCGGATGACAATAAGGACGGAAAATCATTAACGCGGGAATTCGGAAAAGAAATAATCGGTTTAACAAATGAAAATTTACAAACGGTTCGTAACTGGGTTCGCCCTTTGGTTATCGAAAAGGTTCGTGCGGCTATATTCAAGTAACTGCTATCAGTCGATAGATGAGTTACCCATATACTACTGGAATAAGATTCAGGAGACTGGCAATTTTGCTTATCTGATACGATCAAATACGATGCACATAAACAAGGAGAAGCCCGGAATGATTCGCGCCTATGCGCTCAGTATTGTTTGGCGTAAACTTTTGGATGAGTACATTGCCCGGTTCGGGTTCTCTGAAAACTTCTTAGAGATAATCCGAAAAGAAAAAGAAATAGCTATGCACAGAGTAAAACGCATAGTAGATTCTGACAGGTCTGTAAATGCGTTCATACAAATATGCCAGCAGGAATTAACGGAGTTGCAGAAAGCCGGACAGGGCGGGGATTTCTGGCAGAGTAAAGCGTTCATAGAAAAGGGAATGGGAATAAAAATAAATCCCTTTGAATGTTCAGTTGGGGAGTTCTACTCGTACTTCAAGACAATAGCAACGATGAATAAACGTACTTCCAATGAGTGACGAACCTATAAAGCACGATTCGATTATTGAACCGAAGGTATTCCAGCCTGCCGCTGATAGTGCGGATGTATTGTTGGAGAAACTATCCCTTCTCATAGGTGGATTTCGTGAACTCGCAAAGATCACAGGGGCTAAGATTAATTCAGGTATTGACCCGAAGACGATTGGAGATGTGGATAAACTCGCTCAGGCGAAAGAGAAGCTGGCGAATATTGAGAAAGGGTTGAATGAAACGCAGAAAATAGAAATACAAATTCAACAAGTAAGAAACGAACAAAGAAAAGCTGAACGCGAACTATTAAAAGGACAGGTTTCTGCATATCAAGAACTACAAAATAAATATAATGAAGCAAGGAAAAAAGCGCAAGATTTAATTATTACAGAAGGATTAAGAAACAAGACGACACAAGAAGCCGTCAAGCAAACTAATTTATATAATCAGCGATTAAAAGAAATAGATGCCACATTAGGAAATCATCAGAGGAATGTAGGTAATTATGGAGGTGCAATTCAAAAATTAAGTAAAGGTTTGGCCGGTCTTACTGGATTATTTTCCTCTCTCGGAAATGCAATAGGATTAAATACTACTATGCTTGAACAGGCGCATCAGGCGAGCAGAGAATTAATAAAAGTTGCGAGAGAAATAGGACACGCAAAAGAATTAGAAACGGTCGTTCATGTAGAAAATACTGCTGCTGTAGAAGCAGAAACGGTCGTTCATGTAGAAAATACTGCTGCTGTAGAAGCAGAAACGGTCGTTCATGTAGAAAATACTGCTGCTG
>Ga0153915_10002732_pt1 | contig 16080 bp, 15 predicted proteins | sample Opewatmetagenome_2_FD_107003 | JGI IMG/M metagenome (GOLD analysis project Ga0153915, IMG submission 107003) | Freshwater wetland microbial communities from Ohio, USA - Open water 3 Core 3 Depth 3 metaG | ecosystem: Environmental > Aquatic > Freshwater > Wetlands | place: USA: Ohio, Lake Erie...
CGAGCTGGCCAGAAGGCTTACAGGCACGGGCGTCACTGTTAATGCGCTGCATCCCGGAGTCGTGGCAACCAACTTTGCAGGTAACTCTACGCGTGCTGTCAGATTCCTGTTTCGACTTGGCAGACCTCTCATGATAAGTCCCCGCGAAGGTGCTCAAACCTCGATTTATCTTGCCTCGTCTCCCGAGGTGAAGACAGTGTCGGGCAAGTACTTCTATCGGAGCCGGCCGAAGGAATCTTCCAAGGAGAGTTATGACCTCAAGAAGCAGAAGCAGCTTTGGCTTGTCACGGAAACAATCCTGGCCAAGCTTGAAGTTGAGATAGGACGACCTGCATATCCCAGCGCTCAACAAGCCATGGTGGGTGCCAGTTCATCAAGTGGACCTGACGTTCCAGGGGGTTTACACAATGTTTTAGGTCATGGAAATATTCCGTAATCTGGACGAATCAGGATGTCTACGAAGCCACTCTCACAAAAGCTGTGGATGAGACCGAACTACAGGGTTCTCATCACGGGTGGACCAGAGGGGTACCTGGAATCTCTCGGTAAGCTTCCGAACGGCGTCAAGGTGTCGGAGTTTCTTGATGGTGAGTATGATCTGATCCAAGTGTTCGTTACGACACGTCGCGATCTGGAACGGGTCCTGCCACTCATGAAGAAACATCTTGGGCCCAAGGGGCTACTATGGCTCAGCTATCCAAAAGGTACATCTCGAGTAAGCACCGACATCAACAGAGACACGATACGCGCCTACGCCACAACAGTAGGATTGACTGCTGTTGGCTTGGTGTCCATTGATGACACTTGGTCAGCATTGCGATTGAAGGCGTGATGGAATCTTGGCAGAAACCATGGCAGAGTTATTCAATCTTGCCGCGCTCATTAATCCTAGACTGATGTCATGACAGGGTTGGTTCTACTCGAGAAAGATGTCACGCCTCCAGATGTCGTTAGCCAGACTGTGCATTGACTAGGGCGGTACAAACCGTAAAAAGCACCCACGTGAGACTTGTCTGTGCAGCAGGAGAGCGCCATTGATTGAGAGAGGTGGATATAGCCACAGCAAAGAGCCAGTACATCCCAGGAGAGGCTGTCGAAGGTCAGTTGGTGGTAAGATGCGACAAGGAGTTTCAATACAATGCCATCTACCTTGCCTTCACTGGTGGGGAACGCACGGAGATCGTGGTCAGCAGTGGTGACAGTTCGACCACGTACAGAGATGAACGAGTGTACTTCACAGACAGGCGGGATTTCGAGGGGAACGGTGTCATGGCACCGGGAGAAACCCAATTCCCATTTCGTTTCCTAGTGCCTGACGATGTTCCCTGCAGCTATTCCGGGAAATGCGGATGGGTCGAGTATGCCTTGACCGGAGTGGTTGAAGTTTCTTGGGCAAGGGACCCCAAGAGAAAGACCACAATCGAGGTCAGGCGGCCAATGAAACCGCCCACATCTCAGTCCCGAAGTCAGTCCATCGACAAGGATGGATACCCTGAATTTGATGCTGAAGTGGAAGAGGACTGTGTCTGCTTAGGAAACTCAGTCAAGCTCAGATTCCGGGTTGCTCGTGATGTAAAGATACGTGGAATTCGGGCAGAACTACGGACAGAAGAGCACGCTATTGCCAAGCGCCAAAAAAGCAAGAGAACGTGGACGCTCGTCAAGGAATACATGGAAGAACCTGAGATTGGAAGAGACCTCTGGATGAATGTAGAGCTCAAGACTCATGAGTCGATGCCGATTAGCTTCGAGGGAGAGATCGTAAGCAATAGATCGTCGGTCAAAGTGACGCTCGACATTCCTTGGGCACTGGACAAGTCGATTGTCATACCCATTCAATTGGGACATTACGCGCCCCCCTCTGCAAGCGATGAGGCGATACGCTCTCATGGGCGCTGGAGCATCTGATGACCGGTCGTACTGCTTCAGAGGCCGTGATATGCGAGGGCTTCCGACGTGCGAGGAAGTATCGACCCGTCTCAATGTGCATAATCGGAGCGGCTGCCACCGAAGCGGCAAGTAGGCTCTATGCTTCGGTGGGTTTCACTCAGAAGACTGACGTCCATCTCTGGAAGAAGACCCTCTAATGACTCTCTGAACGCGTTTCTATCTGGCTGCCTCAGCATTCTTGCCGCGCTTCACTGCTCTACGCATCAGACCTGCTTTTCCTTCTCGATCTCACGAATCCGCTTTTCTCTGGCTGCTTCGGCGTTCTTGACGCGTTTCTTCTGGTCCTCGATGCGTTTCCCTGCATCCTCAACTTCCTTGTCTCTGCGGCTCTTTGCCTTGCGGTAATCCTTGTCAGTTTCGCTCCACTCGTTCTTCGCACGGCGAAGATCGTCTTCTAGATTATCGGCCTTAGTCTTCTTGGACTCCGCGGCGGCGCGGAACCGTTCGACTTCCGCATCCAGACGCGAGCGAGTGGTCTCCAGTTCGGACTCGAACTGCTGAAGCTGCTGGTTGAAATGTGTAATGTCGGATTCTACGTCTCTGATTCTGCTGTCGCCAGAGTAACTTGAGCGCGAAGTGACTGCTTCTTGCGGCACCCGTGACGGAGATGGCCGCTGTGGTGGTATCGCCGCCGGGGCTGCTGGTGCTGGTGGACGAAGTGGCGCCGGTGGAGCAGGTTTGAAAACAGGCTCTCGTATGGTTTCGAGTTCAGATTCGTCCTCGGATAGCCCATTCCTGCTTATCGTTGGTCTTGGCCCCGGGGGCATGGCAGAAGGCGGCCTAGGCGTTGCTGCTGGTTCTTCTGCTGTCACACCCGGAGGTTTCTGTGCACTTGCAGGAGGCGCCGATTCGATGGGCCTAGCCGGTCTGGGTGGAGCTGGCCTAGGCGGCTCTGTCATTGGTGCAGCCCTTGGTGGAGGAGCCGCTGGCGTCTGAGGAGCAGTCGAAGCTTCTGCCATGAGCTGTCTGACCTCGCTTGCTCTGAGCATGCGGGTTTCGACATCTGATTTGTCAGCAATCGCAAAAGCTTCTCGGGCCTTCTCAAGCTCGGTCTTCCCGGTGTGCCGTTCGCCAGTCCTGAAACGATCGCGCTCGACAGAGCTGGGACGCACCCAGCTATCTCCTGTGGTGACGCTTAGCTTCTCAGGCGGCACAGTCGAGTCCGGTCTGTTCGTCTTCCTCACAGGAGCTGCAGCAGGCGCAGCCTTCGATTCCGGAGCAGGAGATGTTTCCTTTTGCTTTGGTTCTTGGACTTTCATAAGCAGAGAGGCCCCACAACGGATACAGAACTTACGTGTCGGCTGGTTGGCCTTGCCGCATGCGCTGCAGGTTATCACGGCAGAATCACCTCGATTGTCGCAACACTGTTGGGTTATTGGGAGAATACGCTCATATGCGTTTGGCCTGTCGCCCAGCGAGCCATTATTGTTATTAGACAAGAGAACTCAGTATGGTCGATTTGTCGCCCCGTAGAAAGACTCTTCATGACAGCTTCAGGAGATCGTCGGCTCACAGCCACGTCGGCGGCACACCGCCAGACACGCGCAGCATCTGTGTTGAGTGCGGCGCGCACTGCTGCCGATATGGCGGTGCCGTAGCTACCAAGGAAGAAGTGCGCGCCATAGTCAACGCTGGGTATCCGGATTACTTCGACATCATTTCCGAAGATGTCCGGATCACGTCTTGGTATGAGAATGGCGACTGTCCATATCTGCACGACAACGCGTGCTCGATATACGAGGTCCGCCCCTTGCGCTGCAGAGCCTACCCGATTCTTCAGATTGCGACAGGCGAGGTATTCCTGTCACTCTGTCCGCTGAGCCCGTTTCTGCCGCACTCGGAGATGCGGGGCTACGTCAGACTGCTGATGCAGTGCCCTCGTTCTTTCGTGGATGAAGCTGCCCGACACCTTCAGTTCCACGCTCAAGCATTGGATAAGAAACTGAGTCGTTTCAAGATGAGACAGGTGCCATGGAGAGAAATATAGCAGGAACATGAATGAATCAGTATACGCAGTGGACCATTCCATTCCCCGCGGTCTATCGAGCACCTCACTAACCATACTTGAGAACTCTGCTACAGCACGAATGTAGTGAATGCCAAGAGCGGCCAGGGGTTCTTATCACGACCATGGGCAGTCTGAAGAGGTTGGCCAACTAGTAGAAGCATGTTGTGAGGCGCCCGCTTTGTGCTCAGATGACAGCATGTGGGTAGACGTGCCGCCAATCGCGTAAAGATTGATCAAATGGAGCACCTCTGTATCGGCCCAACACAGTTCTTGCGTTTCTTATCGCCTGGTTGGTGTTCAAATGGGTCTGCAAGAGCTTCTCAAGAAGGCTGGAAAGGGTCTTGTCATAACTGCAGCAAGCGTTGTGGCCGGAGCAACCCTTGGTCCACTTGCCGCGGGAGCATCATAGACCGCTCTTGCTGGTTCAGATCTATCTGTATCATGCTTGAACCGGGGTCGCCTTCCTTAGTGATGAACGATCGTATCTCAGAAGGCTGCTGCATTCCGTTCTAAAACGTAGATTCATGTGCATTCTCAGAAAATACAGTCGCGGGCACAACAATGAAGTCTGACGCTTTAGATACACCTGGCCTTGGACGAAAAGCCCTAGTGTCAGTCATGGCGGCCTCGATGTTGGCTGTTATGCTGGGCGGAGCCATTTCATTTGTCCTTCCAGCTCACCAAGTGCCGTCTATTGAGCTTCTGTCTGAAGGACCTTGCACTGGCGTTATGGGGCAGACGATTTCCGTATTCCCAGGAATCGGTTTGGAGAATTTCACACCTGTCAACTCTACCGTGGCAATTCGGGGTCTTGGCTGGACTTGCACTGCGTCTAGCACAACTGCTGACGCGTCTGAGTTCACGGAATCCTTTACTGAGACTGGAACGAGGTACTCCATTGAACATTGTGACCTCTATTTCGAGCGATTCATAAGCTTCCCATATGCAGATTACAGTTCATTCAACTATACAATCGGTCTGGACGTCGAGTACGGGCCGATAGGGGTCGGTTTTTCAGTCAGATTCTGGGGCACGCCCACTATTATCCAAGACTCGCGGGTAGCAGAAACTGGGGATTCGCTCCGCCTCACTCTCTCGGTGCCACTTGACGATATCGCAGCACAGTCCCCGGGGACCTGGTGCCTTACTGCCTTGGTCACGATTGATATCCGGACGTCGTCATGTGCCTCGGTTCTACTATCGCGCCTGCTCGGGATTGCTCAGTCTCAGTATCCCCTGCTTCCGCTGGCAATAGATCTCGAGTCTCGAAATGGAGATTCCATCAGCAGGTATATGCACCCTTGGTATGGAATGGAAAATCGTTTCTCGGTCCCCGCGGTCAACATCACCCGCTTGACGGATCCAATCTGTGGTGGTCTGATCTTTCCGGCGCAACCAAATGAGACGATCTATGTCCAACCGGGCAGATACTCCTGTGTTTCGGGTTTCTACAGCGAGTTAGGCGGACTATCGGGTCCAAGTTTCGACTTCGAGATCGGAAACAACGAACAGGCACTATTGCGATGCAGACTTGATATGATTAGAGTTTCTCTGGATATCAATCCGGTTTTCATCATCGACTCACTTTCAGTTGGTCCGGGCTATGATGCATACTACTCCTTCGTAGATCTCACCCCGCCATATCCTGAAGCGCTATATGTTCCTTCATGCAACACAACATTGACCGCTTCTCTGAGGTACACGGCGGGGCTCATAGGATTCGGACGGTATTTGGCTGCGCAAATCACAACGAATGGCACGGAGAACTTCATACTTCGAGTGAGACTGCCCTACTTCACAATCTTTGGAGTCAATCTCTCGCCGGGTGAGCTCATCGTGATTGTGTTCGTGATCGGACTGCTGCTCGGTTCTTTGCTCCTGGCACAGCAACCCAGCACTCCTCGCACGCGTTCACGCATTACCCACGATCCTCGGTTTTGGCCGGTAGTCCTTCTCTGTCTGAGTGTCGTTTTCCCTTGGTTCTCGCAATCCTATATTGTCAGCTCCTTGCTTTGGCAGGTTCCCACTACTGCAACTTTGGATTTCATGATTCCCCTCTCCATCATGCTCCGGAGAGCAACCGGTGTCCCTGGTCAGCCAATATATGACAGTTTCATCTGGCTGAACATCCCTGTGCTCTTCTTTGTTTTCTGGGGTCCACTTGGCTGGGCGATGTCCAGAATAGCTGGTCCGCATGCTAGAACCGCGGAACTGGGGTACGTTGTCTCGATTCTCTTGCCGGCAACGGTTGGACTCGTTTTCTGGATTAGTTACCCCTCGCCGTTGACGCCCCAGTTCGGTCTGTTTCTTGTGGCTATTGCACCCTTGGTCTACATAGTAGGATTGTTGATTTGCCGGCACGCAATCAGGCTAAAGTGAGCGATGGAGGTATCTGTGTGCCGCCAGTTGATCACAAGAAGGACGAGCTCCCCATTGCATTCCAGTTGGGTGTCACCACATGGAGAGTTCTTCTATCTCTCCTGAGTAACAGAGGGGCTATGGGTGTCCGGGAGCTGTCGAATAAGCTCAGTCTAAGCAGTCCCAGCGTTGCGTTGTATCACCTTGAGAAGCTCGTCAATCTCGGACTGGCGTCGAAGTCAGCGAGCGGCGAGTATTACATTAGGGACGACGCCGACCTCGGGTTTCTTGACAACTACCTCTTCTTTGAACACGGCGCCTTGCCAAGGATGGCGTTCTATGCTGTCTTCATTACAGGTCTGCTGCTTGTCTATGCTGTGACTGTTCCATTTGACTTTGGTGCCCACAATGTATACGCACTTGTAATAGCACTGGCCGCATCATCGTTCTTCTGGCTGGAGGTCCATCGAAGCCGCAGACTGCTTCGTGGTCAATAGTAGGCACCAGATGCGTCCGTTCGTCGTGAGCTGCGTACATGAACTTGATCTCAAATCCAGCTTGAGAAACTAGCGCTTCTCCTCCATCCCAAGTTCTTTTCTAAGAATCTTAACGGCCTTGCTGATTATTGGCAGTTCATTCCGAAGCAAAATGTATAGTTCCTGCAGGTTCACATCGACATAGGAGTTCGCACGCGTATTCCTCAGCAAGGCAAGCTTGAGCAGACCCATTTCTACCGGTTTGTCAATTACTCCAAGAGTACCGAGGGTACGAAAAGTCTCGGTTCGGTTTCTCGGATGGGATCCACCCCTCTTTGTTATCACCCGATTGGCCAAGTCTACCACTGTTTCTGTGGCGACCTCAAGATTGTAGAGTGCCGCGTCGCTCACCCTGAAGTCGCTATTGAATTCGTCGAAAGCACTGGCTCCGAGTTCCTTCAGCTTCTTCAGCGTCTTCTGCAGGTAAGCCAATCTTTGCAGAAGCTCATAGTCAGTCATGTTGAAGGAGTCTCCACGAATGGACAGGTACAGCCGCCCAATAAAGGATTAGCGGACATGTCAACCTACTCTGATGAATCTGAGTCTGTCTGCTCACTCGGGATTCACTTCTGCCTGAGTTCCTCTATCACTCTGGTTGCAGCCAGAAACAAAGCGACTCTGGTAACCGCCTGTATTGTCAAGAGCTTTCGACTCGTGCACGGCCCATCTTGTACGACAACGCGCAGTTGAAAAATCAACAGATGTCAGTCTTCCTCGCCCGTGAAATAGGGGTCGAAAGAGCCGACCTCGAGCCCGTATTGGCGTAGTTTCGACGTCAGACTCAGGTCTCCACTCTTGCAGGCTACGAACACCTGATTGTCTTTGAATGCTAGAACTGCATCAGGCAACTTCCCAAGAAGGCCGGGATCGCTTGCCATGGCCTCCTGGTAGGCGCCGGTCAGGGCTATCACGAAACAAGACCCCTTCAGAGATTCGACGGAGGGAACGGGGATGCCTATCGTGGTTTCACTCTTCGGCCCTGTCAGGGGTCGGCCATCGATTGTCGTAAGCTGAGCTCCATCGAGGTGTTCTCTGCGCACGAAGGTGGAAATCTCACCGTCGCTGTCGCAGGTCATGTCTACTAAGCGGACCAAGGTTCCTGGCTGTTTATCTAGGCCTGCGATAGGTATGACGGGGAAATGCTGGTGTACCAGAATGTGGTCAATGCAGCTGCTGAACATGCTGAAGTTGCCCAGAGCGACGACATCAGGATATGCTGACCACTCTGGGGGGATCAAGTCTGCAGCACTCTTTCCGAGCTCAACGATCTTCTTCCTGATGGCATCTCTTACGTGAGCAAGAACCTGCTCCCTTCGTTCAAGCGCGTCGATGTCGACATCTGCACTTCCAATTTCCTTGTTGAGGCGGGACCACACCCTCCGAATACCTGCGATGTCCTTGGTCTTCTGGACTGTCTTAGTCCATTTTGTGATCTGCTCGCTCGCATTGGGCGGTAATGTGTCAGTAGGGGGTAATGATCTCTTATGCCCAACGACCTTGACAAGAATCATGGAACTGTGAGCTGTGACTGCACGCCCTGTTTCTGTCAATATGCTCGGCACCATGGTCAGGCCTAGATCGCCGCAAGCGGCACTTACCGTTTCGACAACCGTCTTTGCGTACCTGTCAAGCGTGATATCGCCATGAGTCCCTTCGTAGTCTACGGGTAGTCCTCCACCTAGGTCAACCATTTTGAGGCCAGTCAGACCACAATCTCTCTCGAGCCAAGAGTAGACCTTCATCATGAATATTGAGAGTTCGCGTATGCTGCCAAGGTCAGTTACCTGTGACCCAATGTGTGCGTGGATTGAACAGAAGTCCTTCCTCAGGTCATAGTTCCTGAGGACGTCAACCACTGCCTTCAAGTCATGGATTGTTAGGCCGAACTTGGAGTATCTGCCGCCTAAAGAGCCCCAGTGTCCGCTCGGTTCGACGTAAGGTATGACACGGATGCCGATGGGGATACCGCCATGAGGTAGGCTTTTGACAAGAAGATGAACCTCCGCGACATTCTCGACGCACACGACCACGCTGTGGCCCGCGTCGTGAGCATCCTCAATCATCCTCATGTACTTCCTATCCTTGATACCATTGCAGACGATCAGCCTGGATTTGTCCTGGCCTAGGATGCTTCGGGCCATTAGAAACTCGGTCTTGGAACCAACTTCTACTCCGTACATTGGGTCAGACGCTAGCACGGCTCTCACGACGTCGTAGTGCTGGTTGACTTTCATCGGAAAGAGAGGAATGTACCGGCCACGGTATGACGACTCTTTCATGGCGTCGCGAAACGCTTTTGTCAGACTAGCGGCCCTTTCAGCCGCAAAGAGAGGAATCCTGAGAGCAAACGAGGAACAGTCTGCCTGACTGCTCTTTACGAACCTTTCAACTATGCTTGAGAGGGACACTTGCGTATTCCCGATCTGCAGGCAGAGCCGTCCTTGACTATTTATGTCTAGGAAACTCAGATCACTGCGACCTATCCCATAGATGTACTTGCTTTGCTCTATCGACCACAAAGTCCGCTGTCCATCTCTCAGAAGATTGTTCTCCATGCGATTCTGGAGATTCCGTTTTCGTAGTTCTACTCCGAACCGTTACTTCTGCCTTATCATCATTCTTGGTCGGCACCCGACGTGGCGGCTGCTACGCGCAACGCATATGCAGATGAACAAAGAGATGCAGGTTGGATTATGCCGTTCTTGCGGAGGAGGTGTCTCCCCATTCATCCTATTTCCGCAAGAAATGGCACTCTCTACCTGCAAGATTCTGAACTCGATCTAGAGGAAACCTCAGCGGCCTCCGCTTACACTCTACTTGAGAGCACCGATAATCAACAGAAGGAAGCCGAACCCTATTAGGCCCAACATGAGTTCCGAGAACGCATATGTGCCTACCATCAAGGTGTAGTACCCAAGGTAGAAGTAGGCGGCGTATGTCGCATAACCTACCATGGTCAGGATTAGCGGCAGGATTCCAATGATTATCAGGAGTAACCCAAAACAAGCAAGAGCCTTTCCCATTTAGATATCATCTCCAGAATGGCTTCCTACTCTATGACTTCCGGGTATTTTAATCATTGGTGCATCGCCTCTTGTTTATTAAAAAGGTCACAATGGTGACTCTGTTGTTTCCTAGGGCACTGTTCAGGCCGCAAGAGTCAGAAAGGCTAACGACAGGTGTCACAATACTAGGCTAGGTCGCCTTGCGGACTGAGCATCACTACTGATGCATCTGAATGAGCCTGTCGCCGAGAATGCTTCGACAGTGCTACCTTACGATCCTCCCGGGCAGAATATAGGGGTAGTATCTCCTCAGTACCTTGCGGCTCATGAATCTGTGCATTCTCCTGAGTCTGAGGTAGAGCCTCCATGTCGAGGCATCATTGTCGTAGTAGCTCTTGACCTCCCCAGGAGTAAGGGGAGCCAGATGCTCTATGACGGCTTCGTTTCTGAAGAACTCGTTGGTGACGTCGATGAGTCCAGGCACCAGGTCGCTTCGCTGTTCCTTCAGGAAATTCGCAACCAGATCAAGGCACACGCGGCGTAGGTCGTAATATCTGTCGAGTATGTCTTGCAGGTAGAACCTCTTTAGTACCCATCTCATCACAAGAGGGGTCGGTTTGAGGAAGAGGACCGCATCAAGCAATTCCTTTCCATTCTCCCTCATCAGGGGTGTGCTTGTGTCGAGGTACTCCAGTCTCGTGTCCCGGCCTATGCTGGGGTTGTTTGGGTTCATTTCCTGCACTGACCAGTTGGACACCTGTCCATCGATAGCCAGCTCGAGCTTGTTTCTGTGTTTGTTGTTGAACTTCCAGACCTTATTCAGTTCCCTGAACACGTGGCGGACAAGTAGGAAGCATTCATCATTTGAAACCTTGTGAATCACCTTGTTGCCGATGGCGTCTGCGATTTGCTTCTCCTGGTAAAGGTACAGGACAATCCTCCCGCTATCCGTGACAATATGCGTCGCTCCATACTCGGGAAGCTGTAGTCCGATTTTCACGAGCTGCTCATTGTATCTCTCATATAGGCTCTCGTAGCTCTCGACCTGTGCAACCGTGTCGAATAGAGGCATTCTCTTGAACGCGATTTCCGATTGATCCTCTTGCAGGATTTCGAACACCGTGCTGATTTCGCCGTAGCCTAGCACCTTCGCAGGCATCGGTGACCCTTCAGGTCTTGATGGATCGAGTTGCTCTTCAAAGGTCTTCAGCAGATTGTCGTCAACAGTTATCGTCACTCATTGTACCTCCTATGCTACCAATGCTCTTGCAAGTTCGAGATACTTGGGGTTGTTCCTTGCCCACGAATACGCCCTGTTGAGGCTCCTGAACATGAATGATGTTTCCGCATCACTGATGGTTAATGGCGGCAGAAACTGCAGCACCGATTTGTCATTGTCAGCATATACTGCGAACAGTCCGCTGTTGTAGCAGGCTATGCTCATGAGCGGCCCGTATCCTTGGTCATTCATCTTGAGACCGATGAACAGGCCGAGCTGTCGCACCTCCGTTAGGATATCTGAGTACTGCTGACTGAGTACGTCAAGTCCATTCTCAACTCTAGCTGCCAAGGTGTTCACACGGCCCAGAAATGCTCTCGAAGACGAGATGTCGAGGACTCTCTCCGCCACAGGACAGCCAAGCTCGGCTCCCCCGAATGTTGACACGTGTATGAACGGGTTCTCACGCATGAATGAGTCCAGCTCATCTCGATAACAGGTCGCTGACATCGGATAGAGGCCTCCAGAGAGTCCCTTGCCAATCGTGAAGATGTCAGGCGTGATCCCGTAGTGCTGGAACGCCCACAGTTTCCCAGTCCTCCCCAATCCTGTTTGTATCTCATCGAGTATCAAGAGTGCGCCCTTCTTGTCACATGATTCCCTGACTTCCTTGTAGAATCCATCAGGGGGAATGGGCATGCCGAGGGTCGCAGGGATTGTTTCGAATAGCACTGCGGCAGTCTGCTCGTCAATCACCTTCGAAAGCGTTTCAGTGTCACCAAATGGCACTTCGACAAAACCAGGAGCCAGAGGCTCGAACGGTTTCTTGAAGTGATCCGCTCCCGCCGCAAGTGCAAGTCCCGTATGCCCGTGATATCCTCCAGACGCATAGATAATCTTCTGTCGTCTTGTCTGAGCTCGCGCAAGCTTGATGGCGAAGTCAACTGCTTCTCCGCCGCTCACGCCAAATACGACTCGACTCAGACCTGGCGGATTCACCTTGGCAAGCTTCTTGCCAAGCTTGGCTCTTTGTTCACTGATGAGGTGGTGATTTCCAATGTCGAGTTCTTTCAGTGCATCCGTCAACACACGGATCAATTCTGGATTACGGTGTCCAAGGTTGAACACTCCTCCGTTGCAGTGGCAGTTGAGAAGCTTGGTCTTGCCAGACACGTCATACATCCACGAGCCTCTTCTCTTGCCTATCACAAAGTCAAGGTCGATTGCGGTATAGAAGTCCACCTTGCCCGACGAAACATGAGAGCCAAAGTTCCTGACAATGCTCCTCTTTGAATCCTTTCCCACGAATGACATGGCTGTCAGCTCCCGAAAACCCGACATCACCGTTCTGCAAATGAAGAAACGTGTCGAGTTCAGACAGACCAGACCTGAAAGCCTTCTTCTCTTATGAACGTGGTCCTACTCCTTTCTGCGATGACCGTTTCTCCGGGAATCACTGTCCTGAGTTCGCAGTTGCGGCTGCCGTTCTGCATCTGTCTCTCGAAAAGTACAGACTTCTGTACCTTTCTGAACAGCATTGAAAACTATGCGTACTACTGAGCGCCAACAAAAGATTATACATGCCTATTAACAATGGGTCACATTTGGTGAGTCGATAATCTGGCAATAGACAATGATGTGGCCTTCATGCACCTGGGGCGAGAGCATAGGATGTCTTGCGTTATGGTCTTCCTAGTGCATCGCCAAAGATGTGTCGGATGCGAGGAATTGCTGGATAGAAATCATAAGAAACGCCGCCGTGTAGAATCGAAGAAGATCAACCAGAGCGACCTCACCGGTCTGCTCATATTCCTTGGCAACTTGGGCGTCATTATCTGAAGATTCACTCCCGGTACGACCCGGTCACTGGTTCCTGCTTTGGTTTCTGGGAAGGTCAGTCGTCGGGTTTCTGGGCCGGGTCCGGGGATTTCCGAACTTCACAGACCTACATCTTTGATTTCGTCCACTTATCCAAGGTCGACGGCCGGGAGTCATAAGATCAGTGCCGCCCTAACCTGTAGATGGGGGCAGAGTGTATTCCCACCCCAAAAGGCGGTAGGACACTCTGCCTGTGTACAGCCTAGTTGCTCCTCTAGAAGAGCCAGGGCTCATTCGGAGGGTCTGCCGGAAACAGACACTGCCATGGCTCATTCGGGGGATCAGCTGGGAACAGACACTGCCAAGGTTCGTTTGGCGGGTCTGCAGGGAATGCTTGTGTCGTATTCATGGTGTGTTTTTCACCGAAAGCATATTGTCGGTGAGGCTCGAAGGACTCGTGAAGCAAGACTAGAGCAGAGCATGGCTCTCTGAATGAAGTAATCTGCTAATGACCGGCCTAGGTATTGTGGGAGTTCAAAAGGAGCGATACGGCTAGCAAGTCAGAGATGATACTCCATCTGTTTCTGTCATTCGCGGCGCTCTCGCCACAGTTGTCTGTCCCGCGCTTGGAAGCAGAGTGCAAGGAATGCGGCACCTCATGGGTGACACTTGTTTGGGACTAGTACGCTTGCTAGAAGAGGATTGAAAGACATGTCAGCGCCCCCTCACATTTCTCGAACTCGCTGACGTCCAAACATATAACCTCGTAACCTGCTTCACTCACCGTCTCTGCAGTCCGCTCGAATCCTGCGGGCATGATTACGACATTGCCTATTGTAAGCGTGTTGGCCGCGTATGCCTCATTGTCATCAACAATCAGCAACTCGTACCCTTCAAGTGCAGGGTGGTCCGCATAGCTCTTCCTGCAGACTATCGTCTTGCCGCTTAAGTAGGTGACATGGCTCTTGAGGTGCACAATGTAGGGGTCTCTGACTGCATCGACTTGGACCTCAAGCCAGTCACTCATCTGGAAGACCCCCTCGACATTCGTCCGTTGTGAAACGCCGCTGATGAGTCTGTCGGGAAGATGGATCACATCTCCCCCTTCCAGAGTTCCAGGCTCGCTTATCCTGCGAACAGGAATATACTGACCAAGAAGTGACTCAACTGTGTCCTCTTCTCCTTGTCTGCTCTTAGCCGCCATTCTTGCGATAATGGCCTTGTTGTTGTGTACGACAGCGGTGTCCTCAACGAAGCATGAGTCGGGGTATGCGTCTTCAGCTTTCATTGTGAGCAGCTCAAGACCGAGCTCCCCGAGTGTGGTGCAGTACGCAGAGTGTTGCCCCTTGGCTTTCTTCGCACTCGCAGTGTTCCGCAACGGGTGAGAGGAGATGCAACGTGAGAAGCTGCGACTTGGAGGGCGCACGATTGCTCTCTTGGGTACCATAGTGATAGCCGCCCCCGAGTGAACCTAATCAGTCTATCGGACGCTTTCGCGGGAAACTGATGTAACGACGGAGACCTGCCAAATATGTTCTCTTGGAGCACGTGCTCCAATGATACCGCTCGTCAACGAGAATAGGGGGAGCAACAGCTGCGACCGATTCTCGGGACCTCGATCAACACGGAGGGCCTCTCTGGTGGTTACTGACCAGTACAAGAGGAGGCTCCAACGGGGCTAGTACTATCAGCAGTCTCCATCAGAGGCCTTCGAATGCGTATCAGTCAGCGAGGTTCGTGAATTTGGACTGTAGGACCTTCGGGCATCATCTTGAGGATGCCCGATCGAGCGTGTGATGGTGGAAACGGACTGTCGCCATCAATGGTAACCGGATGACATGATTGCTGCAGTCTTGGGACCACGAGGTGAGCCGCATTCTGCCTCCGGCTACCCGCGTTCATACACTACGCCCTTTCCACCAGAGGGATAGTGAAAATCGATGGCATCTGCTTCACACACCTGATAGCAGGCTCCACACTCCACACACCTTGACTTGTAGTCATCGGCAATGTACGCCTTCTTGCCTTTCTTTTTCCAGAGCCCCATAGTGCACACTACGAGGCATCGTCCGCACATGTTGCACTTCGTCGAGTCGAGCTTGATGAAGTCACTGGACCCTGCGATTCTCGTGACCAACGAATCAATGTCTGCTCTCAAGCTCTCTCCTCCTTCTCTTCAAACGCAGAGGCGATTGCCTCTTGAAGCTCTGGCATGGAAGCTATCAGCTTCTCAGGGCTGGTGAGCATATCCATCCTCTCTCCCAGGATCTTTTCCAATAGCGGAAGGACGTTTCTCATGATGAACGGTACTGCCTGCGGCAAATACAACTTCACATGCCGCATCACCTGTCTGACTCGGACAGCATGAGGCTGGGACCAGTCTAGTATTCCTCCAAGTATCTCCATAATCATCGGTACGAACCAAGACATTGTTTCCTTGGGGCTGAAGGGGAGTGCTCTCCAGATGCGGGCCAGCTCTGGACCGGTCTTGAACTCTTCACCAATACTTGTCTGCTGCCACTTCCGGTCATAGAGATCCAGAAACTCCTTGGACGTGTCGCTTGATGAGATGGCGTCGGCCGCGACTTCGGCGGCTGCTCTCCCAGTGATCATTGCGGGATAGATTCCCTCAGCTTCGAGGGGACATGGAAAACCACCGGCATCGCCGACCAGAATAACGTTGTCCGTGTGGGTGTTCCCGGGGCTACCGAGCCAAGGCAGCAAGTGAGCATGGTATTCTCGAGGTCGTGCGTCTAGTACTCTCACTAGTCTCTGAAAGTAGTCCAGCTTGACTACTTGATCGAGGTAATAAAGCGGGTTCTTGTCCCACCAAGTCATCCAGTTACCCAGTCCGAGATGGAAGCCATCGTGAAAGAATACTTGGTACGCAGCCGGGAATAATGCCGACCACCAGACAGCCAACGTTTCGTCACCCATTATGTCGTCAATTCTCTGCGGGTCAACGGCAAAGTCGTACTGCGGCACGAGCGTGACATGGTCTTGATCCCATCTCATGCGGAGACCGCTCTGTCTGGCTACCATGGAAACGACACCGTCAGCGCCTATGACCAGGCCGCGGTACTTCTCGCCATGCTCATCAATAATACCCACGACTCTGTCGTTCTCTCTTAGAAGGCCGGTCACAAGTGTTGAGGTCTTCAGTTCTGCGCCTGCTTTCGTGGCAAA
>Ga0153915_10002733_pt1 | contig 16079 bp, 15 predicted proteins | sample Opewatmetagenome_2_FD_107003 | JGI IMG/M metagenome (GOLD analysis project Ga0153915, IMG submission 107003) | Freshwater wetland microbial communities from Ohio, USA - Open water 3 Core 3 Depth 3 metaG | ecosystem: Environmental > Aquatic > Freshwater > Wetlands | place: USA: Ohio, Lake Erie...
CTGTTCACCATTAATCCTGAGCGATGTCGAAGGATTAAATTCTTTGATTTATATGCAGGTTGCCGTAACCACCTTGTCTCCTTCCTCCAGTTTCATTATTCTTACTCCCTGGGTAGCTCGACTTAAAATAGAAACATTTTTAATTTCGGTTCTGATTACCAATCCTCGTCTTGATACAACAATTAATCCCTCTTCGTCAGTTAAAACCTGAGATGATACCAAGTGGCCGGTTTTTGAGGTTAGTTTTCCGGTTTTTATCCCTACCCCTCCCCGCTTTTGCAGTCGGTATTCCTTCAGGTCGGTTCTCTTACCGTATCCGTTCTCCATCACCACCAGTAAGTATCTTTTCCCTTCTGGTTTTTGATTTTTGTAGCCGTTTTTGGCTCCCCGCAGGGTCATATTTGATATTTGATATTTGATAATGTCCATCCCCACCACTTCATCGTTATCCTTTAACCTTATTCCCTTTGTCCCGGCCGCCCCCCGTCCCATCGGCCTGATTTCCTTTTCTTTAAAACGCACTGCTTGACCGTTTTTGGTCACCAAAATCACTTCGTCCTGACCACTGCTCTTGCCAACCTTTTTCACCGAGTCTCCCTTTTTAAGAGTAATGGCTATCAGTCCGGACCTCCTGACATTTTTAAGTTCTTCGAGGTCGGTTTTTTTAATTATACCATTCTTGGTTACCATCACCAAAAACCCGCTTTCTTCTTTTTTGGACAGAGGAATCAAGGACAAAACTTTTTCCTGACCGGAAATCTCCAAAAAATTCAAAAGCCCCCGACCCTTGGCCAGCCTGGCTCCTTCGGGGATTTCGTAAACAGGAATCTTAAATACTTTTCCGGAGTCGGTGAAGAAAAGCAGGTTATCGTGGGTATTGGCAACCAGGAAGTGTTCAACAATATCCTCTCCCACGGTTTTCATTCCAACCATACCCCTCCCTCCTCTTTTTTGAATTTTATAATTTTTGGGGCTGATTCTTTTAATATAACCTCCCTGGGTCAGGGTAATAACCGTTTCTTCCTGAGGAATCAGGTCTTCTTCTGATATCTCTCCTACCTTTTGGGCAAATACTTTGGTTCTTCTTTCGTCGCCAAAATCTTCTTTTAACTGCCTCAATTCTTTTTTAACAACCTCTTTTATTTTCTGGGGACTCTTCAAAATTGCGGTTAATTCTTTGATTCTGGCCTGGAGTTCTTTTAATTCGTCCTCAATCTTTTTCCTTTCTAATTTAGCCAAAGAAGCCAGCTTTGTGTCTAAAATTGCATTAGCCTGGATTTCGTCCAACTTGAAACGCCTCATTAATCTTTTTTTAGCATCTTCCCGGTCAGAGGAACCCTTAATAATTCTTATTACTTCATCGATTCTACCCAAACACCTGTGAAGTCCTTCTAAAATATGGGCTCTTTCTTTGGCTTTCTCTAATTCGAATTTGGCCCTGCGGAAGACAACTTCTTTCCGGTGCAGAAGGAAATAATTGAGTACTTCCACTAAATTCAAAACTCTTGGTTGAATCCCTTCAATTAAGGCGAGCATATTCAAGTGGAAGGTTTTTTGCAAATCGGTGAATTTGTAAAGTCGGTTCAAAACCTTCTGGCCGATAGCGTCCCGGTGAAGCTCAATAACAATTCTCATACCTTCTTTATCCGACTCATCCCTGATGTCTTTTATCCCCTCAATTTTTTTATCGGAAACCAGAGCCGCGATTTGTTCCAATAAGGCCGATTTTTGAACCTGAAAAGGAATTTCGGTAATTATAATTCTTTCCCTTCCTTTTTCACCTTCAACAATTTCCGCCTTTCCCCTGGCTAAAATCGGACCCTTGCCCTGGGAATAAGCCTCAATGATCGATTTCTTGTCGTAGATAAAACTGCCGGTAGGAAAATCCGGCCCCTGTAAAAACTTAAACAAATCCTCAGTGTCCGACTTTGGGTTGTCGATTAAATGAATAAGAGAGTCGCAAAGTTCGTTTAAATTATGGGGCGGAATATTGGTTGCCATTCCCACGGCAATTCCCAATGACCCGTTCAATAAAATCTGGGGAAGGGGAGAGGGCAAAACGACCGGCTCCTTTCTTGTTCCGTCATAGTTGTCGCTAAAATTAACCGTGTCTTTTTCAATATCCCTTAAAGTTTCTTCGCCAATCTTGGAAAGCCGCATCTCGGTATATCTCATTGCCGCATATTCTCCCGGGTCGTCTATTGAGCCTACGTTGCCCTGACCCTGAATCAAAGGATACCTCAAAGTAAAATTCTGGGCCATTCTAATTGCCGCATCATAAACCGCCTGATCACCGTGAGGATGATAACGACCCAAACAGCCTCCGACTACCGTTGCCGATTTTCTGAATTTAGCATTGTGCCTCAGGCCGTCTTCATACATCGTGTAGAGAATCCTTCTTTGAACTGGCTTTAAGCCGTCCCTGATATCGGGCAGAGCTCGGGAAACGATAACCGACATGGCGTAGTCAATGTAAGAATCTTTCATTTCCTGAGTGATTTCTCTCGGGGTTATTTTCCCAAATTTTTTATCCAAAACCTGATTGTTGTTTTTGTTCTTGTCACTTCCCTTCTTCTTGATGATTAATTTTTTCCGTTTCTTCATATTGCTGCTTGGTGGTCGGTATAGGACTCGAACCTATAACCTCATACACGTCAAGTACGCGCTCTACCATTGAGCTAACCGCCCCTTAAACTGAAATTTTAAATCTTTTTTGTGGGCGTGGGTGGGATCGAACCACCGACCCTCACTTTATAGCGTTTACGATATATCGATAATATTCTCGGTGGGCGTGAGTGGAGTCGAACCACTGACCCCGACTTTATAAGAGTCGTGCTCTTACCAACTGAGCTACACGCCCACTCAGAATATTATCGCTATAAGGGTGATGCTCTGCCACTGAGCCACACGCCCTTACAGAGTACCATCGCTATAAGAGAAGCATTCTATCAATGAATTTACCCCGTAGTGAAGCGTAGCTTATACTACTGGGGCTACCTGCCATGCCAAAATAATTTTTACCCTCTTTTAACTTCTACCTTAATTGGTTTTTCTTTTTTTCCCGTTTTTTTAAATGCCGTTCCTTTTACCAATTTCTCAAACTCTTCTTTCTCAATAGTCTCTTTTTCAATCAAAACTTTGGCAATTTTTTCTAATAATCTCTTTCTTTTTGTTAAAATACTCAAGGCAGTTTTTTGGGCATCTTTAATGAATTTTTCTACTTCTTTATCAATCTTGGCCGCCACCTTTTCCGAATAATTTTTATACTCCCCAAATTCCTGACCTAAAAAGGCTAATTCTTCCCTTTCGCCAAAGGCAACCGGCCCCAAAGATGACATCCCATACTCTTTCACCAGTTTTCTTGCCAGCTGCGATGCTCTTTCTAGATCGTTGGCCGCACCGGTGGTCATCTCTCCAAATTTTATCTTTTCGGCGCAATAGCCTCCAAGTAAAACGGCAATTTCTGATAAAAATTCCGACTTTGTTTTTATTTTTCTTTCTTCGGCCGGCATCTTTAAGGTATAGCCGGCTGCCAACCCCCTGGCAATTATTGATATTTTTCTAATCGGCTCGGTGTCGGAAAGCGAAGTTGAAACTAGAGCGTGGCCAACTTCGTGGTAGGCGGCAATTTCTTTTTCTTTTTTGGATAAAATATGGCTTTTTCTTTCCGGCCCCAATAAAACTTTTTCGATTGACTCTAAAAATTCGTCCTGAAAAACCTGGTGCTTGTTTCTCCTGGCGGCTAAAATTGCCGCTTCATTTACAATATTGGCCAAATCGGCTCCGGAAAATCCGGGAGTTCGCTCGGCCACCTCTCTTAAGCTAACGTTAAGTGACAGAGGTTTTCCCCGCGAGTGAATCTTTAAAATTTCTTCCCGGTCGTTAATGTCCGGCAAATCTAAAACGATTCTTCGGTCAAACCTGCCCGGCCTTAAAAGAGCTGGGTCTAAAACCTCGGGCTTATTTGTTGCTCCCATAACAATAATTCCTTCCTCCCGCCCGATGCCATCCATCTCTGCTAAAATTTGGTTTAGGGTTTGTTCTCTTTCTTCGTGGCCGCCGGTAACGCCCACCCCTCTTATTTTTCCGATACTATCAATCTCGTCGATAAAAATAATCGCTCTCCCCACTTTCCTGGCCTGGTCAAAAAGGCTTCGCACTCGGCTGGCTCCGACGCCAACGAATAACTCTATAAACTCCGAGCCGGAAATTGAAAAGAACAAAACTCCGGCTTCTGAAGAGACTGCTTTAGCAAGCAATGTTTTTCCGGTACCGGGAGCCCCTATTAATAAAACCCCTCGGGGAATTTTTGCTCCCATTTGAAGGTACTTCTTCGGATTCTTTAGAAAATCAACCACTTCCATTAACTCTTCTTTGGCTTCTTTTAAGCCGGCTACGTCTTTAAAAGTAACTTTTTCTTTTTGCAAGCCTCCGGCACCAAACAGCCTTGCCTTGGCTTTAGTAAAGTCAAAGGCCTGCATCGTTCCGCTCCTAGCTTGTCTGAAAATTATCCATAAAAAGACGCCTAAAATTAAGAGGGGCAAAAAGGATAACAAAAGGGGTGCCAGCCAAGTCCATTGTCCGCCTTCTTCTTTTTGTATAATCTCAAGTCCGGCCAATTTTTCTTTATCAACACCGTAGTTTATTAACGATTGAGAAAGGGATACTTCCGCCTCCTTTCTCGATTTAGCCGTGGTGGTACCGTCTTGATATAAAATCATTAAATCATTACCGGTAACGGTAATGCTTTTTATTTTTCCATCATTAATTTCTCTTGTCAGCTCGGTTATTGATAGTTCCTTCTCTTTTTTTAAAGATAGTTGGAAAAAAGAACTGAAAATAGCCGAAATTACGATAAAAATTAATATCAATAATAAAAAATTTTTAGCCAAATTTTTCGGGGCACTTTTAAATTCCATTATTTTATGGTATCAAATTTTTGTCGTTTGACCAGTTCCGGGAATCCTCGGTGCCGGGAACGGTCATCTTTTTAAGAGAAAGTGAAACTTTACCGTTAGAAATATCAATGATTTTTGCTTTTACCTTGTCTCCAATTTTGACAACTTCCGACGGGTCTTTAATTATTTTCCAGTCCAATTCGGAAATGTGAATTAATCCCTCCAAATTCTCTCCGAATTTTATAAAAGCGCCGAAGTTGGTAATACCACTGATCTCTCCTTCTACCTCGTCTCCTGCCTTATAGTTTTTAAGCATTTCCATTTTTTTATCAACCTCTTTGGCTTTTTCCGATAAAATAACCTGTTCGTCTCTTTGAGAAAGGTCTAAGATTTTTACTTCCATCTCTCTACCAATAAGTTTCTGGAGTTCCTTTAAGATTTTTGTTTTTTCTCCTCCTTCAACTTTGGGATAAAGTTCGCTGGAAAGCTGAGAAACCGGCAAAAAAGCAGGGACGCCGGAGACTTTGGTCATGAGTCCGCCCTTATTAGCCCCCAAAATCTTTACCTTTAAAATTTCTTCGTTTTCTTTTTTCTGCCTCAAAACTTCAAAGGCCAATTCTCTGGAAGCTCCGCTGACCGACAGTTCCATGTAACCCTCGTCATTTTCTAGTTCAATAATCTTGGCAAAAATTTTGTCGCCGATTTTTAAATTTTTCAATTTGTCTTTTGCTTCATAAAACTCCCTTCCGTAAATGACTCCCGCTCCGGTCGGGCCCAAATCCAAAAAAACGGCCGATCTTCCTTTGCCGATAACCTTCCCTTCCAAAATCTCTCCCACTTTGGGCGGTTTGGTTGAATCGCTTTTGTCCAGGAAATTTTTCATATACTTAACATTTTGGCACAATTTATTGATTTTTTCAAGGGGTGTGATAAACTCTGATTATATTCTAACCACCATGCAAATTACCTGGTACGGACAATCTCTATTTCAGATATTATCCGCCGCCGATAAAAACGGTCAAATTAAAATAGTAATCGACCCCTTTTCTGACTCAGTCGGCCTGCGAACCCCCCAATTGGAAGCTGATGTTTTGTTATTATCCCATCAGCATCAGGATCACAATAACGTAAAGTTGGTTTCCGGAAATTATTTTTTGGTTGAGGGACCGGGCGAATACGAAGTAAAAAATATTTTTATCCAGGGGGTCCCGAGCTTTCACAACAATACCTCGGACAGAGAAAAAGAGAGCAATACAATTTATATCATTCAGGCCGAAGGCCTAAGAATCTGTCATCTAGGAGGTTTGGGCCAAAATGAATTAACCGACGAGCAGTTGGATAAAATTGGCGACGTTGATATTTTAATGATTCCAATCGGAGGGGGTCCGACAATTTCAATAAAGGAAGCTCAGAAGATAATGGCTCAGGTTGAGCCCAAGATTACAATACCGATGCACTATGCCCTGCCTAAACTGAAGATTAAACTTGAGCCGGTTGAAAAATTCTTGAAAGCTTTGGGTATCAGGTCTTTAGAACCGATGAAAAAACTATCAATTAAAAAGAAAGATATTGCTCCGGAGGAAGCAAAAATTTTTGTCCTAAAACCATGAAAACAGAAGAATTCGTTAAACCTTTTTTAAAAGAAGTTCCCAATATCAGGCCGGGAGACCAGGTAAAAATCTATCAAAAAATCAAGGAAAAAGATAAAGAAAAAATCCAGACCTTTGAAGGTTTGGTTATTGCCAGAAAACACGGCAAAGAAATAGGGGGAACAATAACTTTGAGAAAAGTAATTGCTGGGGTTGGGGTTGAAAGAATTTTCCCCATTCACTCACCAAACATTGAAAAGATAGAAATTTTAAAACGGGGAAGGGCAAGAAGGGCAAAACTTTATTATCTAAGAAGGGCAAAGGGAAGAAGAGCCAGATTAAAGAAAAAAGAATTTATGGAGGTAGCGGCCGAAAGAACAGAACCGACCGAAAGCGGAGAAAATAAACAAGAATAAAAAAAGCCCAGGTGGTGGAACCCCGAAGTATCCGCCTAGGGCGGAACTACAGGGCAGGTTGGCAAATTTACCTTATTATATAGATTGCGGGCGAGTGCTGGAACCGGTAGACAGCTTGGACTGAGGCTCCAAGGGGAATTTTTCCCGTGAGGGTTCGACTCCCTCCTCGCTCACTAAACGCGGACGGTTAGCTCAACGGTTAGAGCGCATGGTTTACATCCATGAGGTTATAGGTTCGAATCCTATACCGTCCACACAAAAACCTGCCCGTCCGAAGGGGAATAGGGCGGGTTTTTTATTTAAAGATAATTGTTTAAATCCAGTTTAGAAGGAGAGCGACGGCTAAAAAAATCAATAGCAGAGCCGATAAAAGCCGCGCGTATTTTCTAAAAGCCAGACGCCATTTTTCCATTTTTTCGGCCTGGTTCCAGGCCAGGGCAAAAATAGCGGTAATCAAAATTAAGGGTACAACGAAAAAAAGGCTGTACCAAAAAAGATAAAAAAGCTGGGGGCCCTGTTTTTGGGCCAGTAAAGTTACGTAAGCAAGCGGTATTCCCGAAGTGCAGGGTAACTGAACCAAAGAAGCGAACAAAGCCAGCAAGATTGCCGAGGGAACCGTCCCCTTTTCAACCAGTTTTTTTATTGTTGGCTTGGCGCTTTCGGGAATATTCAAGGAAACCCATTTTCCATAAAAGAAAAAGTCTTTGAGCATTATCAGGCCCATAATTAGGGCAATTAGAGCAACGATAATTTTTATTTTTTTAATAAAAACTACCAAAGCTATTAAATTCAGCAACCCGATCATAAAAAAGAAATGAACGATAAAAACGGTTAAGGCGAATACTAGACCAGCCTTGACCGCCACTTTTCTTGAGCCGCCGACCAGAAGATAGGTCAGGAGGAAGAGCAGGACCGAAAGCATGCAGGGATTAATCCCATTGATTATTCCCAGAAGAATTCCCAAAAAAAATAAAGAAGACTCGGAAGAGAGATTGATTTTCCTCCCGAATAGTTCAACGCTGATACTTTCTTTTTTTTCGGGTGAAAAAGTGCCGCTTTGAGGCAGTTGAGTTAGGGCTGATTTAATTTGTTCTACCGGACAAAGACAGCCTCGCTCCCGGCAGCGGAGAATAATAGTTTCCAGGTTTTGTTTTATTGTTCCCTCCCCCAAGAGGTAACTGTCTCCCAGAAAAACAATCGGAAAGCCGGAAAAAGAAAGGTGGTAAAAATCCTGAAGTTTTTGATAAAGCTCCTGGTTGGCCTTGCCCTGGGAAACATTATAAGTCTCCAGGTCTACTCCGTATTTTTGAGAAATTCCCTCTAAAAAAGGTAAAAGACGGTTGCATTGTTCGCAATCGTCTTTAACAAAGTAATGGATGCAGATGGAACTTTTTTCTGCCGATGCCAAACCGGGGATAAAAAAAGAGGCAAAGACTAATAAAAAGAAAATCTTATTTATTACCGCCTTCATTAATTTTTTGGTTAAAGAAGCTAATGATATCGACATCGCCAACCAAGCACTTACTGGAATCGTACCACAAAAGGGGAACACCGAGGCCGGCCGGCGGCAAACCGCAAGTATTGGCTTTTTCTCGAAATTCGGCATTGTTCTGGGTGTTGTAATAGATTTCTTTCATTTCAAAAGAGATTTTTTCATCAACCTTGTTTTGGTTGATGAACTCTTCTACTTTAGCACAGTGAGGACAGCCTTGTCCGTAAAAAAGTATCATTTCTGCCCCATCTCCTCCTCCGGTTGGCGGCGGCACCTGTTTTTCCTGTCTGGTCAAGAAAACAAAAACCGCGGCGACTGCCACAATTATTAAAATAATTGCGGTTACGATTTTTTTATTCATTTTTTAAAATTAATTATGACGAAAAAACGTCATACTTAGTCTATCTTATTATTAATTCAATGACAAGCATGGACACATTCTCTCTATGTATATATACCTTACTTTTGGCTAATCAGAATTTCGGCATTTATCCCGGTTGTCAAAAATTTTCTTTTTCTATATAATGTTTCTATTAAGCCGTGGTAGCTCAGTGGTAGAGCATTGCTCTGAAAAAGCAAGGGTCGGTGGTTCGATTCCACTCCACGGCATGCGGGTGTAGTACAACGGTCAGTACGTGACATTGCCAATGTCAATACGAGGGTTCGACTCCCTTCACCCGCTCTATTGAATCCGTAGTAGAGTTTTGGAATGCTGCGTTAGTTTGTTCGCCTTCGGCGAACCGTCCAAAATCAACTATGGGGTTGACCTTGTAGAGAAATTTCGAATAATAATATTGATTAGGGCAGGGCCCATTCGAAATTCTTCTACGGGGTTGACATCAATCCTTTAAAGAGCTAATATCTTCTAACCCCTATGAAGGGGTTTTAATATGAAAGACTGCCTTAAACGCCGAATTTTTACCGCCTTAAACTTTTTGGCCGTTTTAGTATTTTTGGGAATTTTTGAGTTTCCCCATTTTATAGAATCAAGAACTCAGATGGATGAGGCCGATTTAATATTACAAGAGCTTTCCGGTTTGGTTACTTTTCAGGGAAATACCTTGGTTGCCCTCCAAAGTTCTTTTGATTCCAATGTAAAAGTAGCCAGGACAATACAGGCAGTGGTTACAGCCTATTCTTCAACCGCCGCGGAAACGGATGAAACGCCCTTTATTACCGCTTCTGGCAAGCAAGTCAAAGACGGTATTGTAGCCAATAATGGACTACCCCTTGGCACTAAAATTAGAATGCCTGAGCTCTACGGAGATAAAATTTTTGTGGTTGAGGACCGAATGAGCTGGCAAAAGAGCAATTATCACTTTGATGTTTGGTTTTCCTCATATTGGGAGGCAAAGAATTTCGGAGCCAAAAGGACTTATATTGAAGTTTTAAAAGGATAATTAAAAAATTGAAAATTGAAAATTTAAAGGAAAAACCGCTTTTTAGGCGGGTTTTTAATTTTAATATTATTACGTGCCCGGGGTGGGAGTCGCCCCGCACCACCGAGCTTAGCTCGGGATACAGGGTTTCGGCCGTCGGAATCGGCCTTAAAACCTAATCAAATGGACTTCGTGTGTGCCAGTTAGAACTAAATGCTTACTGAAATATAACGCTGGCAAAAATTATTTAGCCTAACTCCTTTTGAATCTTCAATTTAATTTGCTCTATCAAACTTTCTGAGACCTTAAAATTTTGGTCGGTTCGGTAGTTGTGTCCCCATCTTTCATCTTTGAAAGTTATTCCGCCAAACTCTCTCTCTGAAAGATATCTTGGAATAAAATACCCGTGTAAATGCTGGGTTTCGTTTCCTAAAAAGACATAATTAAACCAGTCGGGCTGAAAAACTTTTTTCAAAGTTTCTCTTAAATCTTTTAGAATTAAAAACAATTCATTCTTTTCTTCGGGGGTGGCATCGGCTAAATCAAGAGCGTTTTCTCTATTACACCAAATAGCACACCTCCCAAGGTATCCTTGGTTTTGGTGTATATAAACACTCCAATATTTATAATCCTTAATTTTATATTTTATAAATTCATCCATAGATATACGTAGATACGAATAAATTAAAGTGGGCGAGGTGGGATTCGAACCCACATGGCCTTACGGCCGCAACATTTTAAGTGTTGTGCGTATACCGTTCCGCCACTCGCCCGTTATTCTTTGAGGCCAGGGCGGGAATCGCACCCGCGTATAACTGTTTTGCAGACAGTTGCCTTGCTTCTTGGCTACCTGGCCGCCTCTTTTCTTAATTGGATAATATATCACTTCTTTTCTTTTTTCAATTGTTCCAGAATTTTTTCAATCCGGGCAGCTTCCCCGGTTTTTTTCTCAGCCAGGAACTTAATTTTAGGAATCGGTCTCATTCTCAGCCTATTGTTGATTTTTTGCTGTAAGAAATAGATGTTTCTTTTTAAAATCTCCAAAACTTTTTCTTCTTTTCCCTCCGGCATTACACTTATAAATACCGTACTTTCTGCTAGATTGGGCGTGGTTTCCGCCCGGGTTATTGTCACAAGAGTATCTTTTGGGAACTCAACTTCCCGTAAAATAATCTTTGCCAACTCTTTCTTTAGTAAAGCGTTTACTCTTTGAAGGCGTTTTGCCATTGATTTTATAGAACGCCTTTTTGGCGCTCCTGGGTATATATTACCAATATGTCGCCCTCGGCAATCTTTCCGCTACCCTCAAACAATATTCCTACTTCTTCACCCTTGGCCGCTTTTTCAATATCTTTTTTATTTCTCTGGAGATTAACCATCCTACCCTTAGCGATTGTTTCTTCTCCCCTAAGGGCCTCTATTAAAGTTCCTTTTTTAACCATTCCTTCAATTACTCTTCCGCCAACGATTTGACGATTTTTTTCAGCCCAAAAATGAACCAAGACCTTTAATTTACCCAAATCATTTCTGACCGTTTCCGGCTCAAGAATTTTTTCCATAAACTTTCTTACCCCCTCAACCAGGTCATAGATAATTTCAAAATTAAGTATTCTGATTTTATCTCGTTGGGCTAAATTTTTGGCGATTGTGTTGGTTTTTACCCTGAATCCCAAAATTAATCCTTTGCCGCTCTTTGCCAGCTGGACGTCGTTTTCGTTAACTTCCCCGACATCCGATGTCAAAATTCTTAAAATAACTTTTTCCTGGGGGAGACTTTTTAAAATCTCCTCAATTGCCTCAAGGGAACCAACGACGTCAGCCTTTAAGATTAAATTTAAAACTTTCATTCCTTCCTCAATATCCAGAACTTCCAGTACTCTTTTTTCTTCGGGTTTGAGATATTTTTTGGCTTCTTCGAAGTCGGAAAAAGTTTTAAAATTTTCTCCGACTCTTGGCACATCTTCAAAACCAATAACCAGGGCGGGCTGGGCCGGAAAAACCTGCTCAATTTTTTCTCCCAGAAAATCTTCCAGAATTTTAATTTTTCCCAAACCGGAAGGAGTAGCTAAGACATCTCCAGTCTTTAAAATTCCTTGCTCTACCAGCAAAGATGCCATCGGACCCCGCTGTGAATCCATATAAGATTCAATGATTACTCCTTCGGCCGGCTTTGAAGTATCGGCTTTTAGGCTTTCCATTTCTGCCACCAATAAAATCATTTCCAAAAGTTCGTTGATGCCCTGCCCGGTTTTTGCCGAGGTCTTAACCAAAGGCACTTTTCCTCCAAAATCCTCAACTAAAATGCCTTCTTTTTGCAGTTCACTCTTCACTCTTTCGGGATTAGCTTCGGGCTTATCAATCTTATTTAAGGCGACTATTAAGGGAATTTCCGCTTTTTTAATGTGTAAAATTGCCTCTTTAGTCTGAGGTTTAATTCCCTCATCTGCTGCCACCACCAAAACAGCAACATCTGCCACCTTTGCTCCCCGGGAGCGCATTTGGGAAAAGGCTTCGTGGCCGGGGGTATCGAGAAAGGTTACTTTTTTCTCATCTTTTTCCCGCTTGGCGGCAGGCACGGTAATCTGATAAGCGCCGACATGCTGGGTGATTCCGCCCGATTCCTTTTCGGCGACCCGGGTTTTTCTAATGGCATCCAAAAGCGAGGTTTTTCCGTGGTCAATGTGACCCAAGACAACCACTACCGGCGGTCGCTTTATTAAATTTTGGCTTTTATCCTTGCGCATAAATTAAAAAATGGCTGGAAAGCTTTTTAAACTATTGGCGGTAACCAAGAGATTTTAGGTAATTTCTACTTTTTGAGCTCTTTCAATTGCTTGGTTTTCTTCTTCGGAAAGAAGATGGAGAGATTTGCCGTTTTCTATCGGCTTTCCATAAACGCGGTTTCCTTCGCGGGTGTACAAACTTGTAATAACCACACCATTTTCGTTTCCATCCAGGAGAGCCAAGGAAAAACTTTGATTGCCCCCAATTTCTTTGAAAGGATTAAATCTTATCAAGCCGACTTTTTGGACATTGAATTTATTTTCCTTTTTCAAGGTTTCCAATTCCCTGGAAATCTTTTCAAAATTTTCTTTTAGTTCCTTAAATTGAGCCAAAACCTCCTCCAAGTTTTTAGGTTCTCTGTCTTTCCTTTTGGCAATATCAAATATTGGCATAGGTTTATTGCCTTGCGGACTTTTCCGCCGTAGCCCAACGAAGTCCTCCTTCGCCAAGGCTACGGAGGGCGAAGGCGGAAGCGGGAGGATTCGAACCTCCGATACCCTTGCGGATATAACAGTTTTCGAAACTGTCCGATTCAACCGCTCTCGCACGCTTCCAAAATTTTAGTGCCGGGGAAACCATCCTTTTTAACCCACGCCCCGCATTCAACTTGTTGTAGTGCGGGGGCTCAGGCACCCCTCCTCTCTTTACAATCATCTTTTAAGATAGCATTTTTCTGTTGAAAATCAAATTCACCATTTTCAAAAAATATGATAGTTTTAAAGCATGAAGAAAGTAATGATAATCGGAGTTGGCGGAAGGACCGGGACGATGTTTGCCTCAGAACTTAAAAAATCGGCCGAGGTTTTAGGTACGGCCAAGGAAAGAGATGTAAAAATGATTAAGGATGGAAAAGTCTTTGTTGAGAAAGAAGAGGAAGCGGTAGAGCAGTTTAAAGGAAGGACGATAAGAGACGTCGATTTTGGAAAAGAAGCGGCTCCCGACGCCATTATTTTGGCGACAAAGAATCCGGTTTCCGAGCCGATAAAGTTTTATTATCGGAAATTTCGGGGCGGTCAAAAAATACCGCCGCTTTTAATTTCCCAAAACGGCATCACTGCCTCGGAAGAAGCGATAGCGGCAATAAATGAGATTTTTGGCAAAGAAGAGGCAAAAAACATCCAAATCATCAGAACCATTCTTTTTAATCCGGTGGAGAAAAAAGAAGGGGGAAATAAAACTTTTATTAAATATTCTTTACCGATAAAAATTGCTTTGGCAAAGATTTCAGGTAATGGCGAGATTAAAGACATTGTCAGAATGTTTAAAGGGGCGGGTTTTCAAGTAACGGAATTCCCCCAAAAACAGGCGGATAATTTAGAGTTTTCAAAACTATTTTTAAATTTAATGGGCATGGCCGCAGCCGCCAGAGGGCTTTCAATTAAAAAAGGATTTAAAGAAAAAGAGGTTTTCAGAGAAGAGGTGGAGGCTTTAAGAGAATATATAAGAGTGGTAAAAGCGACCGGGGGAAGATTTTTAAATTTCCCTTCTTATCCGGTAAATTTTTTAGCATTTTTATTCTCTCTGCTGCCCTTAACCTTCTTGATGCTGTTAAGAAACTTCATTGCCGGACTTATCAGCCAGGAAAGAGGAGAAAAACCCAAAGATTTAGAAGAAATTGATTATTATAACGGAGCGGTAGTGAACCTGGGAAATCGGCTTCAAATAGAAACTCCAATTAACGAAACAATATATAGACGGGGCCTTGAAAAGCTGCCTCAAAAACCTCTTTAGTATAATTGGTGGTTCGCTAAAGGTGGTGGACCCGAGGGGATTTGAACCCCTAACCTCTTCTATGCCATAGAAGCGCTACTGCCGTTGAGCTACGGGCCCTCATTTTTGATTTTTAATATTTAATATTTGAACTGTTATGGTGCCCCTACGAGGAATTGAACCTCGATCTAGAGCTTAGGAGTCTCTCGTTCTGTCCGTTGAACTATAGGGGCAACGATAAAATCATCTTATCAATTTTAATGCTTGCTGGCAAGATTTACCAATGATAAAATGAAGAATATGGAAAATTCACCAATCGTTGAGATAGCAAAAAAAACCTGCCCGGCAGTCATAACAATTGTCATCTCAAAAGATCTGCCCAAAATTGAAGGGTTTTATTTTTTTCCTTTCGGCGACCAACCAATGGTTCTGCCTCAAATTAAAAAAGGGAAAAAAGAAAAAACCAAAATTGGCGGCGGCTCGGGATTTATTATTTCGGCTGACGGCTACGTTTTAACTTCAAGCCATGTGGTCGGCGACCCAGATGCCGACTATTCGGTCGTTTTGGACCCAAAAAGAAAATATTCAGCAAAGGTTTTGGCCAGAGACCCCTTGGTTGACGTCGCCCTTTTAAAAATAGAAGGGCAAGACCTTCCCTATCTGGAAATGGCCGACTCTGGAGAAATTAAATTGGGAGAAACGGTGGTAGCAATCGGGAATCCCTTGGGAGAATTTGAAGATACCTTGTCGGCCGGAATTGTTTCCGGTTTGAGCCGAAAAATTACCGCTTACGGCGGTATGCCCTTTAAGTCAACCGGTTTAAGGGGTTTGATTCAGACCGATGCGGCAATTAATCCGGGAAATTCGGGCGGCCCCTTGGTTAATATGGAAGGAAAAGCAATCGGAATTAACACCGCCATGGTGATGGGAGCTCAAAACATCGGCTTTGCCATACCAATAAATTGTGCCAAGAAAATCTTGGAAGAAATTAAAAAATATGGAAAACTCAAGCGGCCGTTTCTGGGAGTAAGATATTTCATCTTGAATAAAGAAATTGCCAGAACCAACAAACTCCCGGTTGATTACGGTGCTTTAGTTGTCAGGGAAAATTTGGGAGAAAGTGCGATTGTCAAAGGTTCTCCGGCCGAAAAAGCGGGGCTGAAAGAATACGATATAATTTTGGAAGTAAACGGCAAAAAAATCACCGAAGAACTGCCTCTGACCGACGTTCTCCAAGACCACGAAATCGGAGATGAAGTCTCTATGAAAATATTGAGAGAGGGAAAAGAAGTTACTCTCAAAACGGAATTGGAAGAAAAAAAATAAATCTCAAAGAAAAATTCAAAAACCGCCCTATACCCTAACGGGTCGGGCGATTCTTCTTTTTGATTTTTGAGATTTAATATTTGATTTAGCTACGGCCTATTGGGCGCCTCGCCGTCCGTAGTCCGCCAGCTGGCGGATGAAGGAGGGCCTCGCCCGTCCGTAGTTTTAACAAAGGAGGAATATTAAAACCTGTTTCCAAGCAAAAAACCAGCTATTAAGCTGATTTCTTGTCCTAAATAAACCTTCTTTCGAACACTTACTTAGGATATCAGCGGGAAGGTAGAGTTGTGTTAACTCCTTTGCTTATTTTAGCCCCGCTACCTTTTTCGAACTCGGATGAATTCAGCCCTCCTTTTCCATCAAGGCATAGTAGGTGTTCCCATTGGGTCCGTTGGGGAACTCAAATTTTACCAACTTCCATCCTTGACTGGCAAGCTCATTAAGCTGGCCCTCGAAAGCTTCTTGAAGCTCTTCAGAGGTCTTAC
>Ga0153915_10002734_pt1 | contig 16078 bp, 12 predicted proteins | sample Opewatmetagenome_2_FD_107003 | JGI IMG/M metagenome (GOLD analysis project Ga0153915, IMG submission 107003) | Freshwater wetland microbial communities from Ohio, USA - Open water 3 Core 3 Depth 3 metaG | ecosystem: Environmental > Aquatic > Freshwater > Wetlands | place: USA: Ohio, Lake Erie...
ACCCAAGTACAAGGGATTTCTCCATGACCTCTCTGCCTTCTTAGTGGAGCGTGACTACTAGATCCTTAGCAGTTGTCCGTAGGCCGAGTGTTGAGGTTCTGAATCGTTCATGAACCAGCGTAGCCCGCTCCAATCAGGCGCAGGCTAAGAAGCACGAGCTCCTCTCCCTTGGAACTCAGAATCGTCTGCATCTCTTCGCTCACTTGGGGCGTGTTTGAGCGGACATAATCAAGGAAGCCCTGCCTGGACTCGCTTAGTGCACGACGCATCCCAGAAGCGTGTCGCTTCAGAATCTCTTTGGCTCTCTGGTCCGGGTCTCTACCACTGAACAGTCCGCTCCTCATCGTGCGGACGATGTCTTCCGCTATCACCCTCGACTCACTGACGAGATGCTCCTCTGGTACTTGCCGGACTCCACTTCCGGGCAAAGTGGTTTCTGTGCCAACAGGCACGGTCTTCATGGGTCTCGGTGAGAGAGTGTCTTCCATGACATCCGCCACGACAAGACGTTTCCAGACTTTCCTTCCAAGGAACTCCAAGGGAGCTATGTAGCCCTTGGAATGCATTCCTGCAAGGTTCTTTGCGAACATCTCCCTAGTCATGATCGAGTTTGGACCTGACATGATGAGAAACTTCTGGAAAAGGACCTCTTCAAACTCGATTATGGACCATCCGAACGCGCGAATGATGTCCAGCTCTGATTCAGCCTCACGCTGAGTCAGTCCGATATCTGCAGACACAGTGCACCACCACAGCGAAGCTCATGTATTGTATGAGTCCAATGCATATGAAGATTGTCGAGGGTGCGTCCGGTCGACAGAAAACGACTCTTCCGGGTTCAGACCGCATACTGTATGAGTTCGGGCGGAAACGCTGCTCACTCATCCTTGCCAAAGAAACGAGTTGCGCTTGGAAGATGTGCTATTGTCTTTCCGTGACTACGAACAAGAAGAGGGGCGCTCCTGCAGAGATTACCACGGATGTGATGGCAGTGGTGTAAGATCCTAAGCTAGAGTCAACCATGTCAAGACTGCCACGTTCATTGTATTTCAAGAAATCAGGGCAAGAAAAAAGAGATGGGAAGTAGACAGGGGTCACCGGTCTACTTCTTCTTGGAGTCTACTTCCTCTTGAGTACTATTGCGATGATGACGATTACAACGACGACACCTATCGCCGCGATGACGTAGGTCAGGGTCATGTCAACGGCAGTCGCAGTGTTGATGCCGAAGTCAATGGCCTGCTTCACCAGATTGTAGCCGTTAAGTGCGACGCCATAGTAGGCGTCTGAGTACATCGGCTGGTAGTCGCCGTATGGCGATGCTCCTGAAACGACGAGTACGCCGGTCTTGGCTGTGCCTGCGTTGATCTCGAGTGTAGCAGCGACGAATTTGCCTTTGGCACCATCGGCGTGGGCAATGGGTGGAGTTGCATCGCTGTCAAGGATTGTCGCGTTGCCACCGTAGTAGAGCAACGGGTACACATTGGTGATCGTGGTTGTTTCAAGGGCAACAGGGGCGGTCGAGTGGCTGGGAGTTGTGCTGTTGCTGCCGTACACTAGTGTTGGACCATGCATGAGCACCTTGTTCACATTTGCTACGATTGAAGCCACGTAGCTGTTAGTGCTCGTCCCATTAGCCACGACTCTGTAGGAAGCGCCAGTGCAAGATATAGGATCTGCTACGGCCGTCGGCTCACCATATACGTGAGAATCGACTCCATCAAGAATCGCGGTCATGTTGTCGTTGATGTACGTGTAACCGCCAAAGTCTGAGTCATAGCCGATCCACATGAACTTCTTTCCGGTGTTGAACCAGTCAGTTATCGCGGTCAACTCAGCGGTACTGTAACCCTTGGTCACGCCATAGATGGAGCCGGCGATGAAAGCCACAGCATTCTCAAGTATGCTCGCGTTTATCCCGCCTTTCGCCCAGACCACCGTGTAGCCCATCTGAGTAAGGTTACCAGTCAACCACAAGTCGGTAGTGTTGAATATGGTAGCCTTATACTGGCCATGGCTGAGGTCAAAGACTATCGTCCCTGTACCTGCAGCACGCACGGGAACTGGTGCGGCAAGATACGAGCCAAAGAGAGCTGCCAGAATCAGCATTGTGGCAATTCTCTTCTCTCTAATTCCAATTCTCATCTAATCGTTGTCCTCCTTCTGGTCTTCCGACTAGAAGACAGACAGCCTTCGATTGAGCCGTGATAAAAGCGTTTCGAGAGCACCGAAGTAGAGTTGAAGGACCATGTCGTGCTAGCTGAGGTGTCAGCCAATAGCACCGCTTGTGAAAAGGCTTAATTATCACAGGTGACTTGAATCCAGCTCAACTCAAAGGTCAGGGACAAGAGAACAAATTCAAGATTGAACTCGAGAGGTGCAAAAGATGAGTGAAATGGAAGCTACCCGTAACACTAAGACAATACTTGTTGCAGTAGTTGTCGTAGCATTGGTGGCCGTTGGAGGATACATAGGCTTGGGCCTCCTCGGCAATATCGGGCCGACCACTACTGGAACCACGACGACAACGACTACATCCAGTGGAGAGACGCTCACTGTCATCACTCGACATGATGTGTCGATTCTTTCCGTGTATGAGCCCGCATTTCTCGCGAGCGACTTTGCAGTTTCCCATGGTATAACTAAGATTCTGTGGAAGACACCATCACAGGAGTTTTGGGAGGCCCTGATAGACACAGGTCAGATAGACGTATGCTGGGGCGGTGGGCCCACATTGTTTGATCAGCTCATGAGGGACGGTCTTCTTTCTGCTTTGAACAGCACTCTGATGCAGACCGTTGCGGCAAGGGTCAACAACTCCATCGCGGGCGCTGACATGAAGAGATATGATTCGCACGGAAACCTAGTCTGGATTGCTGCCGCCATATCGTCATTCGGATTCACCGTGAACGACGCGTTTCTCACAGACTATACGCTCCCGACGCCAAGCACATGGACCGACCTCGCGCAGCCAATCTATGGGAGTCTCTTACCGACCATTCCAACCATTGCTATGGGGAATGCTCCTGATACGACATCAAATACCCGCATCTACGAGATAATAACTCAGGGCCTTGGCTGGGATGCGGGCTGGTCTACTCTTGGTAGGATGGCGGGAAGCTCCAACATCTACAGCGGGTCAGTTGAAACCCAGGCCGCCGCAGAACTCGGACAGGTTGGCATATCCATGTCGATTGATTTCTACGGATATCTGAGCCAGTACAAGAACCCCGACTGCCACTACGTCGTGCCCGAGGGTCAGACCATCGTGAATGGTGATCCTATAGCAATCTCAAACATCACATCGCACGAGGATTTGGCAGAGGGCTTCGTTGACTTCGTGTTGTCACCCTATGGTCAGTCCCTGTGGCTACACCCGAACATCAGACGGATGCCAGTTCTCAGAGCAGCCTTTGACCAGCCGCTTGGCAGTCAGGCTCAAGACCTGTACGCGGTGTTCAACCAGACAATCAAGACTGTGGGGATTGACTTCAATGACACACTATCACTGGAGATAAACACGGCCTTCATCTACTACTTCGAATCAGTCTTCACGGACGCACACACAGAGCTTGTTAACTGCTGGACAACGATCGTGACTGAATACTATGCAGGGCATCTCAATGTGAGTCAGATGAACATGTTCGCGGACATGATGGGACTTACAGTGACCATTCTGGACCCGAAGACCTCTTTGAGTGAGAAGTTCACAATCGATTATGCAAGAGAGATCAACAACAACATGATCTACGACACAGTCTACGCAGGTCAGGTTCAAGACCTTTGGACCATTGCTGCGAAGAACCATTACAACGATGTCCTAAGTCAGGTCCAAGCTCTACTTCCATAGAAAGGTGACAGAAGCACGTGAGCGACGCCGAGTCAAGAAAAGATGAGGCACAACCTCGTCAAGTGGCTGAGGAGGAGTTGGTTCCCGATGATCTCGTGACCAACACCCAGTCCTTTTTCTCGGATTTGCCGAGGAGGATTGGGTCACGTTTCACTCGCAGGGCGCCGCGCCCTGCCTCGGCAGGCACAGGGAAGCGTGCTTCTTTTGTTGACTTCCTAAAGCACCCCGGGCTCAGGCTCCGGGCCGCAGGGTCGAAGCTTAGGAAGGAGATGGACTCCCTATCAGCGATCCAACTCACAGCTATAGTGATTGTCTTCTCCCTCTTTCTCGTGTTGCCCCTTCTGAGCGTCGTAGTCTTTTCGTTCACAGATCCGTCTACTGGCATGCCTTCACTCGTGCACTTTGTGAACCTGTTTCATGACTCGAATATTTGGCCTTGGCAATACGACCCTGTGACAGGAAGTTGGATCAGCTACGTCAATCTCCAGACCATCCAGAGGGGTGGCGACTTAGTCACAATCCAGGGCTGGGACTTCGGGGCCATTCTGAACTCGATCTATGTCGCTGTAATAGTCACATCTATTGCTGTGCTTCTCGGTGTCTTCTTTGCCTTCATTGTTGCAAGGTACGACTTCCCTGGGAAGCGCATAGTCCGCACTGTGCTCATATTTCCAATCCTTGCAACTCCCTTTGTCGGTGCTATGGGCATCAAGACTTTCCTTGGCCGAGCTGGTTTCTTCAACAATCTGTTCTACACTACACTCCACATTCTGCCTTTTCGTGTTGAGCTGCAGGGCCTTGCTGCGATAATATTCGTGCAGTCGCTGTCTCTGTTCTCACTCGTATACCTGAATGCCTACTCGTCATTCATGAGCATTGATCCGTCTCTGGAGGAGCAGGCCGAGAACCTAGGTGCCAAAGGGTTCAAACTGTTTCGGTCAGTCACACTTCCTCTGGCGATGCCGGGCATTCAGGCAGGAGCGATCTTGACATTCATCCTAAGCATCGAAGACTTGGGTTCGCCTATTGTCTTCTACGGATCTCAACAGGCTCAGAAGACGCTGGCCTTTCAGGTGTTCAAGAGCATCGCCAACCAGGCGGGAACGATCAACCCTGCAGGACCAGCTATCGGAATCATACTTCTCGTATTTGCACTGACGGGCTTTCTCGCGATACGGAAGTATGCAGCTTTGAGGTCCTATGAGTCAGGCACCAAAGGCGGACAGTGGAATCCGAGAACCAGAAGGCTCACGGGGAAGGGCACACTGCTGCTCTACCTTGTCCTGATTCCCTTGCTGTTCCTAGCGCTGATACCACAGATGAGTGTGATCATTCTCTCCTTCACAGGAACATGGTCAACCAACTCTGTGTTGCCTGACACTTGGACGCTCGGCAACTATGCAGTGCTTTGGGAGTATCCAGATGTAGCCCGATCGATTCAGTACACCCTGATTTATGGTGTGACGGCCACAGTAATCATCGTACTGCTGGGCTCAAGTGCAGCATACCTGATCGCCAGACGTGACTTCCCTGGAAAGGCCGCTCTCGACCTGTTGGTGACTTCGCCCATAGCCCTGCCGGGGATAGTTATAGCCACAGGCTACTTCACTCTGTTCTATAACACTCCATTCTTCCCTCCGGAGGCCCCGGCATTTCTACTCACCATGTCTTACACTGTGCGCAAGTTCCCGTTCACAGTAAGAGCCGCGTATGCGGGTCTCAAATCGACTCCTGTTGTGCTCGAAGAAGCCTCTCAGAACATGGGCGCTAGCAAGAACCAGACATTTGTGAAGGTCACTCTGCCACTCATTGGGGTCAGTGTTCTCGCCGGCTCTCTACTGTCGTTTGTTTACTCTGTGAGTGAGGTAAGCACAAGCCTCATACTCGGCAGTGTGGGCCGCGCTCAGGCACCAATGACTTTCTGGACTCGTGAGATACTCGAAGCAACCGGTCAGTTTGGTGGAGTATACCACGCGGCATGTCTTGGCACTGTAATGATGTCGATGCAGATGGTAGTGATAACGATCACGAACAAGATCCTCGGAACTAGGACTTCAGCGATCACAGGGATATGAGGTGATGTCATGACCAAGATCCGCCTACAGAACCTTCGCAAGACGTTTGGAGATGTGGTTGCCACAGATGAGGTCAATATGACACTTCAAGAGGGAGAGCTCTCAACCCTCTTGGGTCCATCGGGGTGCGGAAAGACAACGCTGCTTCGTCTTATCGCAGGGTTCTATGCGCCGGACCATGGAAAGATCTTCTTTGACGACAGAGACGTGACTTGTGTGCCACCGCACAAGAGAAACACTGGAATGTGTTTCCAGAACTACGCTCTCTGGCCCCACATGTCAGTCTATGACAACGTGGCATATGGGTTGAAACTCAAGCGGATAAAAGGTATGAAGTTCACAAAGTCTGCTATCGACAAACGCGTGATGAATGTCCTGTCACTGGTCAGGATGGAAGGTCTGGAGCAGCGTCACATACATCAACTGTCAGGCGGACAACAGCAGCGTGTCGCTCTCGCGAGGGCTCTCGTCATAGAGCCTGATGTCCTTCTGCTCGATGAGCCTCTCTCTAACCTCGACGCGAAGCTGAGGCTAGAGATGCGGGAGGAGATAATCCGCATCCACAGAGAGCTCTCCATAACAACCGTCTACGTGACCCACGATCAGCATGAAGCCCTCAGCATCTCAGACCGGGTCGCCGTCATGGATCACGGATACGTCCAACAGTTTGCACCACCCAAGGAGATCTACTCGAACCCGCAAACTGTTTTCGTGGCTGACTTCATCGGCAGGTGCACATTCGTAGATGGTACGGTCGAATCAATGAATGGGTATATCCGCGCGCGTATTCCCAGCAATCAGATCATCTCCGGAAAGGAAACAATCGAAGGATACCCGTTTGAGGTCGGTGAAACAGTAAAGTGTGCAATGCGCCCCGAGAGTCTGCACCTCATGAGGACGGACCCACAAGACAATGAGATCACCGGAAAGGTGACTAGAACCATCTTTGTCGGCGATGCACTTGAGGTCTATTTCAGTGTTGGCGATATCTCGGCGCAGGCGCGATTGGACCCTGACTCGACCGTCACAACAGGTGACACTATCCACCTATATGCTCCAAGAGGTGACGTGATGATTTTGCCGGTCGGCGGTGTGGAGGCTCTGAAGAAGGTCCCCGGTCATCCTCTGTTTGCTGAAAGTGGGCCTGCTAGTGCCGCGTGTGCCGCATGACAACAGCGACGCCTCGCTTGAAGGCCTTCATCTCCGACGCGTCTAGGACTGCCTTTCCGACTCCTAGCAGCTGTCCACTGTTGTCCATGACAAGAGCTTCATCGCCTGCCTTCAGTTTCGGGCTGGCAGAGTGGACGAATCTCGTCATCGCAGACTTGCCCTGTTTCACGAACTCCACGGCGTCGTCATCGACGATGACTGTGTGGTCGCTGCCTGCGCCCGCTCTGAGAAGTGCCAGTCCTCCCTCATAGGTTGGTGTCAGGAGACCGGTCATTGGCACCAATGTGAAGATCACCTTTCCCTCCCTCATGATATGCCGTATCTTACCCGTTGCCTTGGAAATGCTCGTTTCGAGATGCTCCAGCCCAAACAATGTCGCGTCCTTTACTCCCCACTGATATGCTAAGATGGCCGCAATCATCCTGGCCGTCCAGGAGGGGGCAGAATGTTGTTGAGGCGGCAGCAGGTTCAGTACCTCTGCCACACCAGAAACCCTCGTCACCTTGTTGCGGCTGGACACAAACGAAATGATCTTGTCGGTTGGGCTGTCTCTCGAAAGCCATACGCACTCTTCAAACGATAGGGTGGACACGAAGCGTTGGACACGTTCCTGAGCAATATTGATGTCTGAGCCATCTAGGGTGCTGGGGAACAGGCATTGCTGTGCTGGAAAGACATGCTCCAGTTCCCACGGGACTGCACCAATAGGAGTGACGTAGACGAGAAGGACTTCCTCCGGGCCCCTGACTTTGACCTGGTCCTCAATCAATGCACACGTATCAGAGAACGGTCTGTCGCCCTGATGCGGCACCAGCAAAAGCATCGTTGTCTTGCGGTATGGGTATGTCTCTATGATTCTGTTTTGGAAAGCCTTCAGGAGTGGGTGTCTGGATGTTTCGGTACCTGTATAGAATATAGAGTTCGAACCTGCGCTTGGCACTGATGAGTCAACATCGCCGATCAACTCTAGAAAGACCAGTAGAGCTTCATACAAGCTGGGATGGCTTCTTGCCCGGATAGCGGCCAGTTCAAGAAGCCTGCCCTCTGAGATTGCCTGTCGGACTCTCTTCATCTCAGCCGCCGTGACGTAGAGATTGTGTTTAGTCAGTAGTAGCTCGCGACTGGCAGGGTCGAGTGACTTGATTCCTTCAACGGTTGTGCTGCTACATACTGGACACTCACAGGGCAACTCTCTCAGCCTGTCGAGCTGGACTGTGCCCGTCGGAAACAGCATCCTTCCAGACTCGGCGAATTTGGCGTAAGATGCAGAGTCGAAGAGATCACATCCCAAGAGAGCTGCCTGTGCAAAGAACATAGGGTGTCCGCAGCCGAAGAGATGCACGGGTCGGTCTGGAGGCAGATGCTTCTTGGCTGATAGAGTGGCTCTCACTATGTCTGAGTATCGATACTGCTCCATGAGCGGCACGACGCCACCAATGGGATGGATGTCGAAGTCGAGAGGCGCGAGGTCCATCGCAGCGCGTGCTCGGAGGTCAGGGTATATGCCGCCCTGTACAGTCCCGGCCAAGAGCATATTTCCTTTCTCACCCACGGACCTCTTGGCCCTGTCGAGAGAGATGGCGACATCTCGTTCGACTGTTGCCTTCGCGACATAGGGGTCGGAGAAGGTGTCGAGAATCGTGCCTATGTCTGATCCAATGTCCCGCTGAAATCTCACGATCTCGATTGGATCTATTTCCTCATCTGGAAGGCTGTGGAAGTACATCTGGTACGTACCAGAGTCGGTCATGATAGGACCACTGAAGTCAAGCAGGCTATGCACACCTTGAGAAAGAGCCGTTTCCCTGAACCGCTCTGTCGACTTGATGATGTAGGAGTTGGTTATGACCATCTGGAATCCGAACTCGGCCAACATCTGTTTCGGGCTGACTTCGGACTTCGCGGGATGAACGACAGGCATCAAGAGGGGCGTCGTTACACTCCCGTGGCTCGTTTCCAGCCGACCAAGCCTTGCCAGGCCGTCCTTTGCGCGCAGTTCGAATTGTGTCATTCGCAGTCCCTCAGGTTGTCACGGAGTTCTTTCGGCACCGGCTGGCGCGAGGTGCGCAGGAACAGGGAACAATCAATCGGTTTAAGACCGTATGCTTCAACCTGCCCGTGATGACTTCTCCTACAGCATTGCTGGTCCAGCATCGCAGTACTGGCGAGCCCGATTTGATGGCCGAGTTCAAGGCGCTGGCTTGGACTGCTGAGTACAAAGTACTAGGAGAGTTCAATATTGTTGGTCCCATGTCCGCAAGGTTTGGCATCAGAAGCGGAAAGGTCGAAGAGATCAAGACATGGATTGATATCAATAAGCCGGATGTCGTGATCTACTCCCCACGACTAAGGTCCAGCCAGATGTTCAGGTTGATGGAGGAGTGGAAGACAGAGGTTAGAGACCGTACTCAGCTTATACTTGAGATATTCGACAAACACGCCCGCACCGTGCAGGCAAAGTTACAGATAGAGCAGGCAAGGCTGAGCTATGAGATACCTTTCGTACGGCATCAGCTCAGGACACGAATGCAGAAAGAACACACAGGTGCGAAACCCGTTGGAGAGCAGACCGGTGCAGGTGAAGACCTCCTGAATCTCAGAATCATGGAGCTCAGACACCGTGTCGCGATGATTGACGACAAGCTCGACAAGATCTCAGAATCACAGAGCATGAAACGTAAGAAACGAATCGATGCGGGTTTCTCAGAAGTCGCACTCGCAGGATACACAAACGCCGGCAAGAGCACACTGCATCATGCTCTCACAGGGTCTGACGTTGAGGTGGCTGACCAACTCTTCACGACATTGTCTACCAAATCAACCGAGCTAACCATGGTCGGAAGACGGGTAGTCCTGACTGACTCAGTGGGTTTCATAAGTGACCTTCCAACGTCGCTTCTTCGTGCCTTCAACACCACGCTGATGGAGATTGCAGAGTCTGACGTAATCATACTTGTTGTCGATGGTTCTAACTCGCTACAAGAGGTCAAGAGGAAGGTCGAGGTGTGCATGGATACATTCAGCCAGATAGGCATCAACAGTGTGCCCATTGTGACGGCCCTGAACAAGATTGACCTCCTTAGCGCGGCCGAGGTCCAAGCGAGGGTTTCCATGTTGAGGAATCTTGGTGCCAGAGTGGTGCCGGTGTCCGCTAGAGACCGGCTCAACCTCACGGATTTGGTCGAGGTCGTCGAGGGGCTCCTCCCGGGGCTCTCAAGATACTCCATCACGTTGCCATATGGGGACTCGACCATGTCTATGCTGTCTGGGATACACGAGGCTGGACATGTTGAGAGCGAGGTCTATGGAGGGGACGGGGTGGAAGTGGAGGCAACTCTGAGTCTGGGTGCTGCACAGAAGCTGTTCAAGATGCTCCCCAGAGGGTCACTGAGGCGACTCGAGTCTGCATCACCGGATGCTGATGGGCCTGGTAGGACGAGCTAGTTCCATGTGCAGATAGCCAACAGTTTTTAGACGGACTAATCGTGCTTGTGTACGTTGCTGGTGAATGCCACAATGATCGCCATGGAGCTGAAGTCGCCAGAAGAGATCCTCAAGATGCTAGAGGGATACAGGAAGATAGTCTTGTTCGGCGACTCCGGGTGCGCGCAGATGTGTGATGTGGGCGGTATCCTCCAGCTTGAGGATATGGAGGACTTCCTTCGGCAGAACGGAAAGGAAGTGCTAGGCAGGATCTTCGTTGAGGGGGGAATCTGTGACACCAACAATATCCGACAGGAGCTGATAAAGAACCAGGAGATGCTCGAGAGAGCAGATGCGTTTCTGATACAGGCCTGTGGTGTCGCCACTCAAACGCTCACGGAGCTCATGCCTGAGAAGGAGTCGTTTCCAGCTGCCAACTCCAAGTTCCTTGGTTCAATGCCTGAGAGATTCGTTCATGAAGAGCGCTGTATCATGTGCGGAGATTGCATCCTTGATTTGACTGGAGGAATATGCCCCATCGCTCGGTGCGCCAAGGGCATCCTGAACGGACCGTGTGGAGGGTCAATGGACGGCAAGTGTGAGAGAGACCCTGATACGGACTGCGTGTGGCAGTTGATATATGACAGACTGAAGGCCCTAGGGAAGCTCGACAACCTCCGCTCCATCTGGAAAGTCAAGGACTGGAGTCTGGCGAGAGGTCCACGCGAGATCATCAAGCAAGAAACCTAGATTGTGAACGACCAAAGGAGATATGTGGCCCTGCTGACGAGCGACATCCGAGGTCAGTTTGAAACACAGTCAAGGTTTCCCTGAAACCGCGCTCAAGCGGATGCTCGAGAGTGGTCGTTTCACAGTCACCGGCGAAGTAGGTCCTCCGCATGGAGCAGACCATAGTCTCGTCCTTGATCGGACGAATCTTGTGAAAGACTATTGCGATGCAATCAACATCACGGACAACGTCCGGGGAATCCCAACAATGAGCAGCATGGTCTGCGCCCGATTTGTGATTCAGGCAGGTGCTGAGCCCGTAATGCAGATGTCCGCGAGGGACAGGAACAGAATCCTATTCGAGAGCGAACTCTATGGGGCTTATGCTCTTGGTGTACGGAACGTGCTGTTCATCACAGGTGACCACACGATCTTAGGGTCACATCCTCAGGCGAAAATGGTCTACGACCTTGACTCCATCCAAGCATTGCAGCTTGCCAGTCATCTCATGACCGGGCAGGATTTGGCTGGCGATGAGCTTGAAGGAGTCCCGGCATTCTATCTGGGCGCGACTCTCAATCCGAATGCTGACCCGATGGAGCTACAAGTCTGGCGTGTTGAGAAGAAACGCGATGCTGGGGCACAGTTCTTCCAAACTCAGGCCATCTACGACACGAGCAGGCTAGAGCAGTTCATGGAACAAATCGAGCCGTTTGGTGTCAAGGTACTTGCCGGACTGATACCTCTCAAAGGACCCAAGATGGCCACATTCATGAACGAACGAATCCCAGGTATCAAGATTCCAAAGAGCTTCATAGAACGGCTGGAACAGGCTGGCGACGGCCTGAAGGGTGACGAGAAGAGAGAGGCTGTTCGCAGCGAAGGACTCAAGATAGCTGCTGAAACAATCAAGAAAGTCAGGGGCATCCGCGGAATCAGCGGCATCCACATCATGGCAATAGGCTGGGAAGAGAGCATCCCTGAGCTCGTGAGAGCCGCGGGGCTGTACCCGCGACCGAAATGAGGTTGAGGCATTATGTTTGTGTTCAAGAAGGAGCAACAAGCGTTTGATTTCGGCGGCGTGACAATCGGTGGTCAGCCAGGGCAGAACCCAACTGTGCTCATAGGCGGTCTATTCTTTCAGACTCAGCCAGTCGTGAAGAACGCAAAGGAGGGCACCTTCGATGAGCAGATGGCAAAGGAGTGGATTGATACTGCGAACATGATGGTGGACAAGACAGGTCACCCACTCATCATCCAAGCTTTCGGCCGGACTCCCGAGGCTATGGAACGGCATCTGACCTGGCTCGCAGATAACTTCGAAGGTCCCTTCATGTTCGAGTCGACAAACGCGGATGCAAGGAAACGCGCCATACAGTTCTGTGAACAGAGTGGGCTTGCAGGCAGGGCTATCTACAACTCAATCAACCTCTCTATGAAGGAAGAAGAAAAGACGCTTCTTCGGAGCAGCCCTATCAGAATGGCGGTTGTCCTTGGATGGTCTCCGAGAGCAACAGGTCTGGCCGATCGCATGGAAACGATCAAGGCCATGATTTCAGAGGCGAAGTCCATTGGCATGGAGAAGATTGTAGTAGACCCAGCTACAATGCCTGTGGGTGCTGGCTATGGCTTGGAGTACAGGACTATGTTAGCCATAAAATCGGAGCTAGGTCTGCCGACCTGCCTCGGTCCTCACAATGCTCCATCCGCTTGGAAGTTCATCAAGCAGCCCGGATTAGATGATGAGGCCACCCAAATCTCAGCCGTGGTTGCATCGACTATCGCGGCGCAGCTGTTTGCCACAGACTGCATCATGTACGGGTCGATGGCTCGATCGAAGCAGGTCTTCACTGCAGTATCACTCATAGCAAATGCAATGGCAGCCGCAGTAGCTGAGGCTCAACAGGCAATTGGGGTTTCCACGCCCATATTCGAACCGAAGTCGTTTGAGTAGGTGGTGTGACGATGGGCATGAATGACAATAGGAACTGGCCGCCCATACCTGGTGACTTTGAGGTAAAGAACCCCAGTTCGTGTGTTGCGATATGCACTCTTGGGAAAAAGATAGAGGTTTCTACCGACTACGCAATAATAGGCACATGCAAGACTGAGAACATAGGCATAGAGCGCATGATAGTGAACGTCATTTCGAATTCCTGTATCAGGTTTTTCATACTCGCCGGCCCCGAGATTCCGGGGCACAAGACAGGCGCCTCGGTGAAATGCCTCCATGAGAGCGGCATTGACCCGAGCACCAGAAGGATCCTCGGGGCTGAGGGGGCAATACCATATGTTGAGAATGTACCAATCGAGGCAGTCGAGAGGTTTCGAAGTCAGGTTCAGCTGATCAGCATGGTTGATGTAACAGATCCGGGCGAGATAGCGCGTGTGGCTGATGAAGTGGTTTTGAGGAACCCGGGACCATACCCTGCTGATCCCATCTGGGTCGAGTTCAAGGCTAGACCCGGCAAGGCGAGTTCAAGGAATATGGGTGCGGCCATTGCGCTGTTGCCAGAGTTTGGCATTTCGTTCGACCCCGCAAGTTCACTGGTGTCGAGGATGGACCTGGTCGCATGGGTCACCACTCATCCAACAACTGTTGGAGTTGTCATGAAGAGCGACGAAACGGGAACCGCACTTGTAGGACAGGAGTTGTAAGCTTTGTTCGCATTCGAGAAAGAGCAAGTGATTCATAACATCGGCGGCGTCAGAATCGGTGGAACACCCGGCGAGATTCCTACGGTGTTGGCGGGCACGATATTCTACACAGGACATGACATAGTGCAGGACGCGAAGAAAGGCCTCTTTGACAGGAAAGCCGCTGAGGCTCTGATTAAGACTCAAGATGAGATGGCAGATCTTACAGGGAACCCCGCTCTTGTTCAAGTGTTCTCAGAGTCTGAAGAGGCCGTGCGTCGGTACATCGATTTCGTGACCGACATCACGGACGCGCCATTTCTGATTGATTCAACTGTGCCTGATGTCAGGACTGCCGGCCTGAAGCACGCCGAAGAGTCTGGTTTACTCGACAAGGCGATCTATAACTCAATCAACATCTCTGCCACAGAGGCAGAGCTTAACGCCCTTAGAGAGATCAAGCATGAATGCGCCATCATTCTGGCTTTCAACCCCCACGACTCGTCCATTGCAGGCAAGAGGGCAGTGCTTGAACAGGGTGTGCCCGGATTTGACAAGGGTCTCTTGAAGCTGAGTGAAGAGCTCGGAGTCACCAAGCCCCTAATTGATACTGCAACCACTGCGATGGGTGCGGGTGCGGGCACCGCTGCAGCATTCACCTTTGTGGCAAAGGCCGTCTACGGACTGCCAACGGGATCAGGGGTTCACAATGCACCAAGTTCTTGGTCATGGCTCCGCAAGTACAAGAAAGTCAATCCAGATGCCTACCGTACTTGTGATACTGCGTCCTGTCTTATTGTCCAGATGATGGGTGCAGATTTTGTCCTCTACGGGCCAATCAGTAATGCTAGAACCGTCTTCCCAGTAGCCGCGATGGCAGATGTGTTCGCAGCGGAGTCCGCCAGTGTTGAGTCTGGCATCGAGCCGTCTGACAGCCATCCCTTCCGTAGGCTCTTGTGAGAAGGTGATAGGACGATGTCCACGAAGGCCAGAGTGATCAGGCCGAGGAGCATAGGGGTAAGTTCACTCAGGACCGGTCCGTTCTACACTGTGGCTTCTGTGGAGCTGGGCAATACAACAACCAAATGCATTATTGCGTCCACGAACCTAAAGACTGCAGAGATATTCGAGATTGCGAAGGAAGTCAGATTCACGCGTGACGTGAGGCCTCCTGAGAAGGGAGAACAAGTCTTCGGGAGGACTGTCACAGGCGTTGAGCTGACTCGTCAGTCGGTTTCGGAGCTGGTTTCAGCAATACTGACATCTGTACTGTCAAAGGCTCGGCTAAGTCTTGATAGCGACCTGCACTTTGTCGTGCGGTCTACAGGTGTGACAGCAGGGTTTGCACAGCCCTCCGAGGTCGGAGAGATGGTGAGGGCACTGGCTGACGGCTGTCTTGCTGCTGGAGTTCCACCGAGCAAGATGGCTGCATCGATTGCCCCAGAGAATCTGCCTGCGGACATACGACAGTTCAGCTGGCTCCGGAAGGTCTACTTCGACGGAGCAGTGGCAAGCTGTCTCCCGCCATCTAACACCGAGGTCGTGGCCAATGAGATGGAAGGGGAGCTAGTCACAGCTGGTATGAAAGGCGCTGTCAAAGGGACTGGCATAGACTTCAGAAACCCTGCTATGGTCCTGGACTTTGGCACTACGCTTGCTGGAAGGATAAATGATGGCAGCTATCCTTATGCCAAGACCATTGGTTCCTTCGCTGGACTTGCCGGGGCTATACCAGATGCTCTTGCCAGAGGTGGAGTAGAGGCTATCGGACCAGCAGGCTGCGTTCTTGACCTGACGACAAATCCCAGTCGACGTCGTATCCAAGTAGACCCGGCATGGATAGAGCAGGTGCAGAAGCAGATCCGTGTTGAGGTCGTGCCACACACTGCGAAACGATTCGGGACTGTCCCTGTGAACCCCGACGCTGCCGAGGAATCCGGAGTGCTGCTCATAGGTGTGGATGCAGGCTCGAACGGCTCAGCGATCAGAGAGATAGAACGTGTTGGAGCAAGAGTCGTCGAAGCAGGTGGCACCGAGTTGATGATGGGGGTAATAGACCAGGTGCAGTTCCACACTATGCAGAGGATTCTTCGTGTGGCCGAGGAGCATGGGCTCATTCTGGAAGAGACATCGCTTGGCTTGACTGGCAGGGCAATCATCACAGGAGCAAAGCCAAGCATGATCCTGAATGGGC
>Ga0153915_10002735_pt1 | contig 16075 bp, 17 predicted proteins | sample Opewatmetagenome_2_FD_107003 | JGI IMG/M metagenome (GOLD analysis project Ga0153915, IMG submission 107003) | Freshwater wetland microbial communities from Ohio, USA - Open water 3 Core 3 Depth 3 metaG | ecosystem: Environmental > Aquatic > Freshwater > Wetlands | place: USA: Ohio, Lake Erie...
TGCTAGGACCTTCGGTCCCGGGGTATTCTGAGCATCGATGGCGGATAGCCGCGCGCGGTCCACCGGAATGCTCGTCCTCTGCTATCTGACCTTCCTGGGGTTCATTCCGCTGCTGGCGGCAAGGAACAACCGGGAGGTGCGATGGCACGCGGCCAACGGCCTCCTTCTCTTCGGCGCGGTCGTCGCGATCGGGATCGCCGCGACCGTTATCGGCGTTCTCGTTCCTCCCCTCTCCTGCCTCTACGGGATCGTGATGTTCGTCGTGCTCATCGTCTACACGATCATCGCGATCCTCGCCATCGTCAAGGCGCTCGACGGAGAGCGGCTGATCGTGCCGGGGATCTCGAAGTATGCCGGCCGTCTCTAGCGTCAACGTTGCCCCGCCTGGAGCGCGAGCCCGGGTCTGGGTTCCCCTGCTTCTCGCGGCGCTCGCGGGCCTCGCCGCGGGCGATGCGATCAGACCCCCGGCCGACCAACTCGGAGCCCGGCTCGCCATCGGGGCCATCGACACGTACCGGGTGACGCTCTCCCGGGTCTTCGAGCGCACCGGGCTGATCCGCTGCCGATTCCATCCCACCTGCTCCGTCTACGGGCGCGAAGCGATCCTGCGCTACGGTCTGCCACGGGGCGCGGCGCTCGCGGTCGCCCGAGTCGTCCGCTGCAATCCTTTTGCGCGAGGAGGAGAGGACCCCGTTCCCTAAGAAGCTCTCTCAGCGATTAGCTGTCGGCTTTCTGCCGAGCCGCGCTGACCGAGCTGTCTTCGCGGAAAGCTGATAGCTGACAGCTAGGGAATGTCCTCGATGGGCAGCGCCTCCGCGGGCACGACCGTCCCACTCTGGCGCTGACCTATGAAGGCATACTGGTCCTGGCTGCGGTTGTCGAGCGTCGAAGCGACCGCCAGGATGCCGCCGGAGGGAACGGCCGTGCCCTCCTTGATCGCGACCGTGACGCGCAGACCGTTGACGAGAGGCGCGCCGACCATCTCGAGGATCCGCCCGACCCGCAAGAGCGATTTGGGCGCGATCGTGTAGCTCTGCATCCCTCCGTAGACGGCCGCCGTCACCGGGTCAATCACGCGGACCTCGATCGGCACAGGAACCGTGGAAGTGTTCGCCACGTCCAGCTGGGTGCGGTAGCTGGGATCGCCCGAGTTTGTGCCGAACATCTGCAGGACATTGGCGGAATCCGCCGGCGCCTGTTTGGCCGTCATGGACTCCGTCGTCGGGATTCCCGGCTGGAAAGCGCCGAAGGTCCCGCCGGTGCACCCGCTCGGCGCGGTGAAGCTGCGCATGCCTCCCAGGATGGGAAGATCCGATGACCACTCGAGCGCTCCCACCTGGCCGTCCGCGGAAACCTCCGCGAGAAGCACGTCCGGCAGATATCTGGTCTCGCGCGGGAAGAGCGTGATCGGCGAGGAGGAGATCGGAGCCGGAGCCGCGCCGCCGCTCGAGACCTGGCCGTGGAAGATCAGGGTGAAGTTCGCGATGTTGGCCGCGTCGGGGTTGAAGAACCACACATCGGTCCGGAACTGTGCGCCGCCGAACCCGGCGACGCGGCCAGCGACGATGAACCAACCGCTCGTCGTCGCCGGCGAATACGCCCCCCTCGCCCCCGCCGCCATCAGAAACAGGACGACTCCAAGGACACCGGCGCTCGCTCGGCGGACCATACTCAACTCCCTTGATCTGATCGGACGCCTCGAAGGCCCCTCGAGTTTACAGACGGGAAAGAGGAGAAAGCTGTCGGCTGTCGGCTGTCAGCTATCAGCTCCTGGAGCTCTCTCGCTTGAGGCGCAACTGTTTAGCGGCAATCCTCCCCCAGTTCGCGGCGCGCGAAGTCTCCCAGTGGGGAGGAGGCGCGCGCCGCGGGAGCGGAGCGCCGGAGCTGATGAGCCCGAAGGGCGATATCCAAGCGCAGGCGCGGAGCGACGTTGGTGCCGTCGGCCGGACTCGAACCGGCATGGGTTGCCCCATACGCCCCTCAAACGTACGTGTCTACCAATTCCACCACGACGGCACGAATCATTTGGAAGGGCTTCCCGCGGGCGCCTTGGCCGGCGGAGGGGCCTGTCCCGGAGCCGCGGGAGCCTGGCCGGGAGCAGCGCCCCCGGCGGGTTGAGCGGCGGCCGGGGCCGCGGGCTGACCGGCCGGAGCGGGCCCCGGCAGGGTCCCCTGCGCATTGACTTTCTGCGGTACGCCCTTGACGACGGAGGGCCTCTGCCGCGCCTGCAGGAGCGTCAGCGCCAGGGATAAGACGATGAACCCGATGAAGGCTCCCGTCGTCAGCTTGTGGAGCAGCGTCGTGGCTCCCCGGGCGCCGAAGGCAGTCTGCGTCCCTCCGCCTCCGAAGGCGCCGGCGATGTCCGCGCCCTTCCCCTGCTGGACCAGGACCACCAGCACCAGGAAGAAGCAGATGAAGACATAAAGCACCACGAGAGCGACGTAAGCGATTTGCACCGGGCCCCCAAAAAAAGGGAAGAAGTCTACGCGTCCGCGGCCGTACCGTCAAGGCGAGTGCCGAGCGATGGAGCGAGTGGGAAAGAGGGCGAGGGCGTGAGGGGGCGAGAGGCCACCCGCTCTCTCTCCCCCTATTCTCTCAACCTGGATCACTTCCGAGACTTTACCGCCGGAGAACCCCTGCAACCGCGGCAAACGTCGAAGCCTTCAGGCTCGCGCCTCCCACCAGGAAACCGTCCACGCGCGCCTCTTCGAGGAGCGGCCGGCAGTTTTCGGGGGTTACGGAGCCGCCGTAGAGGATGCGCACGTCGCGCCTGTCCGAGAGAAGCTCGGAGAGGTGGATGCGCACCGATCCGGCGTCCTCGATCGTGGCCGCTTTCCCGGTCCCTATGGCCCAGACCGGCTCGTAGGCAATGACGAGGGGCCGGTCGGAAGGATCCCGCGCGAGCGTCTCGACCTGAGAAACGAGCGTCGTCGCCGTCAGCCCTTCTTCGCGCTCCGCCTCCGTTTCGCCGAGGCAGTAGATCGGCGTCAGGCCCGCCTCCCGCACCCGCGCGAGCTTGCGCGCCAGGATCGCTGCGTCCTCCCCGAAGAGCCGGCGCCGCTCGGAGTGCCCGACGATTGCGTAGCGGCATCCGGCTTCGGCGAGCATCGTCGCCGAGACTTCCCCGGTGTAGGCCCCCGCCGCCTCGCTCGAGACGTTCTGGCCGGCGATCGACCAACGTCCCGAGGGATCCCTGGCCGCGTCGAGCGCGGTGAACGGCGGCGCAAGGACGATTTCGACTCCCGGATCCCGCTCCCCGAGAATCGCGCCGAACTCACGAGCGTACGCAGCCGCCTCGCCGCGCGTCTTGTTCATCTTCCAGTTGGCGACGAAAAGATTCATGGAACAGTTGTGGATTGTGAGTTGTGAATTGTGAGTGAAAGACCGAAACGCCTGGTCGTCGTTCTCAATTCACAATTCTCAATTCACAATTCACAATTCTCCAAATCACGATTCCAGTGCCTGGATCCCCGGCAGTGTCCCGGCGACGATGAACTCCAGGGACGCGCCGCCGCCTGTCGAGACGTGCGTGAATCTGTCGGCCACGCCCGCCTGCTTGACCGCCGCGACGCTTTCGCCGCCGCCCACGACGGTGCTCGCGCCGGACGCGGCGAGGAGCGCCGCGAGAGCCTTGGTGCCCCGGTCGAAGGGGGGCTTCTCGAAGACGCCCATCGGACCATTCCAGAAGATCGTTCTCGCCGGCGCGAGCAGGCGCTCGAATTGCTGCACGGTCTTCTCTCCGATGTCCAGGGCCATCGCGTCCGGCGGGATCTTCGCGATTCCGACCGTCCGCGCCCCCTTCGCGTCCTCGGGCGATTGCGCGACGACGAAGTCGGAGGGGAGCGCGATCGTCTTCCCCTCCTTCTTGCAGAGGTCGAGGATCTCACGCGCGACGGCGACCTTGTCCTCTTCCAGTAGGGAGCGCCCCACCCCGAGCCCCAGGGCCCGGACGAAGTGATTGGCCATCCCGCCGCCGATCAGGAGGATGTCCGCGCGGCGGGCAAGAGCTTCGAGCGCCTCGATCTTGCCGGAGATCTTCGCCCCGCCGAGGATCGCGGCGAAGGGGCGTTCGGGGTCGAGCAGCCGCGAGAGTTCCCGCACTTCCTTCTCGAGAAGGAGTCCCGCCGCCTTCTCGGGGACGAGCGCCGGCAGACCCACGACCGATGCGTGCGCGCGGTGCGCCGCGCCGAAGGCGTCGTCACAGTAGCAGTCGGCGAGCGCGGCGAGAGCTTTTGCGAACTCCGGGTCGTTGGACTCTTCGCCGGGATGGAAGCGCAGGTTCTCGAGCAGCAGCACGTCTCCCGGCTCGAGGCTCGCGCCCGCCTTCTCCGCCTCGGGGCCCACGCAGCTCTCGACGAAGCGCACCGGGCGGCCGAAGGCCTCGGCAAACGCGACCGCCACGGGAGCGAGCGACAGGTCCGGCTTCACCTTTCCCTTGGGTTTGCCCAGGTGAGAGGCGCAGACGACGCGCGCGCCCTTCTCGACGGCGAGCCGGACGGTCAAGATCGTCTCCTCGATGCGGGTTCGGTCCGAGACACGGCCTGCCGCGAGCGGGACGTTGAAGTCCACGCGGAGGAAAAGGCGCCGGCCGTGAAGCTGGAGATCCTTCAGGGACTTCATGGCGCGGGATATTAAGCCCTCTCCGCCATCCCAGCCCTCTCCGTCATCCCGAGCGAAGCGAGGGATCTGCAGGCGGCGGGACGCCCCGGGCACCTCCTTCGCGGATGACAGAACCTCCAGCGTTCCTCAGGATGACCCGCGCGAACATAGAATCGCCCGGATGAGTCGGATTCTCGCGCCGCTCGCGGCTCTCCTCCTCGTCGCGGGAGAGGCCCTGGGAGCGGGGCCGCAGGTCGCGACGGGGCGGGGAGGGGCGGTCGCCGCCGCCGAAGAGACGGCCGCCCGCGCCGGGATCGAGATCCTGAAGAAGGGGGGGAACGCCGCGGACGCGGCCGTCGCGGTCGCCTTCGCGCTGGCCGTGACGTGGCCGGAGGCGGGCAATATCGGCGGCGGCGGCTTCTGGATCTCCCGCGACGCCCGCGGGCGAGCTCTCGCCGTGGACTTCCGCGAAGTCGCCCCCCGCGCCGCCCGGCGGGATCTCTACGTCCGCGGCGACGCCCACGGCGCCGTGCCTTCTCCCACGGAAGGCCCTCTCGCCTCCGGAGTGCCCGGATCCGTCGCGGGCCTGGCGCTCGCGCACCGCCGCGCCGGGCACCTGCCGTGGAAGACGCTCGTCAGTCCGGCCATCCGCCTGGCACGCGACGGGTTCAAGGTCTCGGAAGCCGTTTCGCAGTCGATCGCCAGGGAGCGGGACCGTCTCGCCAGAGACTCGGAGACCGCTCGGGTCTTCCTGCCCGGCGGCGCGCCGCCCCCCGTGGGATCGGTCCTGAAGCAGCCGGACCTCGCGCGCACGCTCGAGGCCATCCGCGACCGGCGCGACGACGGCTTCTACCGTGGCCGGGTCGCCCGGCAGATCCAGTCGGGCCAGGAGCGCGACGGGGGGCTCATATCCCGCGGCGATCTCGCTCGTTACGAAGCCAAGATCCGGACTCCGCTTCGCTTCAAGTTCCGAGATGCGGAACTGGTCACGCTGCCCGCGCCGTCGTCTGGACCGGTGCTCGCCGAGATGGCGATGCTCGCCGGCTTTGTTGGAGTGGAGAAACTGAAGGGCCTCGACGCGCCCTCCTCGCATCTGCTGGCCGAGATCGAGAAGCGCGCGTTCCGCGACCGCAACCGCTACCTGGGCGACCCGATGTTCCCCCGCGTGCGGCAGAACCTTCTGACCGACCCGGCGAGGTTGAAGGAGATCGCCGCGTCGATCGATCCTCTCCGCGCCACTCCGAGCGGGGCGCTGCCGCTGCCCGAACGGGAGAAGGCTTCGACGACCCATTTCTCGGTCGTGGACGCGGCCGGCGGCGCCGTGTCGGTCACGACGACATTGAACGACTCCTTCGGGAACGCGCGGATCGCTCCCGGCCTCGGCTTCCTCTGGAACAACGAGATGGACGACTTCGCGACCAGGCCCGGCCAGCCCAACATTTACGGTCTCGTCCAGGGAGAGGTCAACGAGGTGGCGCCGGGCAAGCGCATGCTTTCGGCGATGTGCCCTGTCATCGCCGTCCTCAACGGCAGGAACGCCTTCGTCTGGGGGACGCCCGGCGGCTCGACGATTCCGACGACGAACTTCCAGGTGCTCCTGAACATCCTGCTGCGCGGCGAGACGCTCTCCGACGCGGTCGCGGCGCCCCGCTTTCATCAGCAGGATTTCCCCGACCAGATCCAGCTCGAGAGAGACCGCTTCGACCCGGCCTGGATCGCGGCCCTGGAGAAGCTCGGCCACACCGTCGTCGAGCGCAAGCCCAAGGAGAACCCGATCGGCCGCGTCCACGCGATCGCGAGAAAGCCCGACGGAACGCTGACGGCGGTCGCCGACCCGCGCGGCGGCGGCGTCGGCCTCGTCGTCCAGGAACTGTCCCGAGCGCGGCGAGGGGCCTTCTCCGCCCCGGGAGACGTCGCGGGACCGGAATGACAGGGTGACACCCGACGTTTTTCGGCCGCTCTATCGCGAGGGCGATGCCCTTCGCCTGCTGGACCAGAGGCTCCTTCCAGCGCGCGAGGTCTGGCTTTCGCTGACGAAGCCGCCGGAGGTCGCGCTCGCGATCCGGGACCTCGCGGTGCGTGGCGCCCCGGCGATCGGCGTCGCGGCCGCCTACGGCGCCGCCTTCTCGATGAGGAGCGGCGCCTCCACCTCTCCCGCCGAGCGGTTCCAGACGGCGCGCGACCTGCTCGCCGCGACGCGTCCGACCGCCGTCAACCTCTTCGCGGCGCTCGGCCGCATCGCCAGGCGTTTCCAAGATGTCCGGGGCTCCTCTCCCGACGAGATCGAGAAGGCGCTCATCGCGGAGGCCGACGCCATCGCCTCCGAGGACCTCGAGGCCTGTCTCCGCATTGGCCGTTTCGGGGCGGAGCTTCTCGCCGGCGGCGGCCTCGTCATGACGCACTGCAACGCCGGCGGACTCGCGACCGCCGGCTACGGCACCGCGCTCGGGATCATCCGCGGCGCCGTCGAAGCGGGCAGACCGGTGCGCGTCCTGGCGTGCGAGACACGCCCCTTCCTGCAAGGCGCCAGATTGACCGCCTGGGAGCTCGCCCGCGACGGGATTCCCGTCGAGATCATCACAGACAGCATGGGGGGCCACTTCCTCTCGCGCGGTGGCGTCGCCGCCGTCATCGTGGGCGCGGACCGTATCGCCGCCAACGGCGACACCGCCAACAAGATCGGGACATACTCGCTGGCCGTCCTCGCCAGGGAGAATCGGGTTCCCTTCTACGTCGCCGCCCCGACGACGACGATCGACCTGAACTGCCCGGATGGCGCCCACATCCCCATCGAGGAGCGCTCCTCCGGCGAGGTCCTCACGTTCGCCGGTCATTCGATTGCCCCGCCCGGGGTCTCCGCCCGATACGCCGCCTTCGACGTGACTCCGGCGCGATTCATCACCGCCATCGTCACGGATCGAGGCATTTGCCGTCCGCCCTACCTCGAGAGCCTCGCGGCGGCGATGACCTCTGATTCGAGAGAGAAGTTGTGAATTGTGAGTTGTGAATGGTGAATAGGCCGAGTTCGCCTTGCTCTTTCAATTCACAATTCACAATTCACCATTCTCAATTTCCATGATCGTTCTCGGCATCGAAACCTCGTGCGACGAAACCTCCGTCGCCGTCGTGGACGGGAAAGGGAGGGTTCTGTCCAATGTCGTCGCGTCCCAGGTCGCCGCCCACGCCGCGTACGGCGGGGTCGTGCCGGAGCTCGCCGCGCGCGCGCACCTGGAGAACCTGCCGGCAGTCTTCGAGGAGGCGCTCGCGAAAGCGAACGTGTCTCTTTCCGACATCGGCCTGGTCGCGCCGACGGCCGGCCCGGGGTTGATCGGGGCCCTGCTCGTCGGCCTTTCCGCGGGCAAGGCGCTCGCGTTTGCGCGCAGGGTCCCACTGATCGGCGTCAATCACCTCGAAGGGCATCTCTACTCGGCGTATCTCAAGACGGGTGGCGAGCCGGCGCGCGCGATCGAGCATCCCTTCCACGGTCTCGTTGTGTCGGGCGGGCACGCCGAGCTCGTGCGCGTCGAGGGTGAACGAATCGTCCCGCTCGCCCGGACCCGGGACGACGCGCCGGGGGAAGCCTTCGACAAAGTGGCTCGAAGAGCTGGGCTCCCCTATCCCGGCGGCCCGATTGTGGACAGGATCGCGGCGCGCGGCGACGGCAGCCGGTATCCGCTTCCGGTGGGCCGCGTGTCGGACGGCTCGGAGGACTTTTCCTTCTCGGGCCTGAAAACGGCCATGCTGCGCGAGTTCGAACGGCGCGGCGTGGACGGCTCGCCTCTGGATGCGACGGACCTCCCTGGAGACCTCGCCGACCTCTTCGCGTCTTTCCAGCGCGCCATCGTCACGGCTCTCCTCCAGCGCCTCGAGGCCGTGCACGAGCGTGAAGGCATCCGGCGCCTCGCGCTCTCCGGCGGCGTGGCCGCAAACTCGGAGTTGCGCGCGACGCTCTCGCGATGGGGGGAGGAGAGCGGCGTTTCCGTTCTCCTTCCCGAGAGGTCGCTGACGACCGACAACGCCGCGATGATCGCGTGGGCGGGGTTGCTGCGGTTCCGGCGCGAGGGAGCTCCCCCGCTCGAAGCGGTCGCCGCGCGCTCGCGCTGGCCACTGGGAACCGCTTAGGTTCTACGTTCCACGTTCTAAGTTTCCCTGAGGCTTCGACCGGTGTCCGGACGTAGAACCTAGAACGTCGCACGCCGCACGTCGCACTCGAAACCCGGTCTCTTCCGGTATCATCCCCGGTTCACCAATGACGGACCCGAGCCTCATTCGCAACTTCTCTATCGTCGCGCACATCGACCATGGCAAGACCACTCTCTCCGACCGGATCCTCGAGCGGTGTGGGGCGGTGACGCAGCGCGAAATGCACGAGCAGATGTTGGATGACATGGAGCTGGAGCAGGAGCGCGGCATCACGATCAAGGCCCGGGCCGTGACGCTCCACTACCGCGCGAGGGACGGCCGGGACTACACGTTGAACATGATCGATACGCCGGGACACGTGGATTTCTCCTACGAGGTCTCGCGCTCGCTCGCCGCCTGCGAAGGGGCAGTTCTCGTCGTGGACGCCACTCAGGGGGTCGAGGCCCAGACGCTCGCCAACGCGTACCTCGCGATCCACCACAACCTGGCGATCGTGCCGGTGATCAACAAGATCGACCTCCCCTCGGCGGAGCCGGAGCGGGCGCGCGAGCAGATCGAGCAGGTCGTCGGGATCCCAGCCGGCGACGCCGTCCTGACCTCCGCCAAGCTCGGGGTCGGAGTCGAAGAGCTGCTCGAACGCATCGTGGCTGCGATTCCTCCTCCCACCGGGGATCCGGAGGCGCCGCTCAAAGCCCTGCTCTTCGACTCCTGGTACGACCCGTACCGCGGCGTCACGGCGCTCGTCCGGATCGTGGACGGTCGGCTCGCCGGGCGCATGAAGATCCGCGCTCTGGTGACGGGGCTCGAGGCCGAAGTCGAGGAAGTCGGCGTCTTCAGGCCGCAGCGCGAAGCGGTCCCCGAGCTCTCCGTCGGCGAGGTCGGGTTCCTCTGGGCGAACATCAAGGACCTGCACTCGACGCGCATCGGCGACACGATCACGGGGGCGGCGCGCCCGGCCTCCGAGCCCCTGCCCGGCTTCGCGGAGGCCAAGCCGATGGTCTTCGCCGGCCTGTTCCCCACCAACGCGGACGACTACGCCAATCTGCGCGACGCCATGGAGAAACTCCGATTGAACGACGCTTCGTTCACTTTCGTTCCGGAGAACTCGACGGCGCTCGGCTTCGGCTTCCGGTGCGGGTTCCTCGGCCTGCTCCACATGGAGATCGTCCAGGAAAGGCTGGAGAGAGAGTTCGACCTCGACCTCATCACGACGGCGCCCGGCGTCAATTACCGGGTCGCGACGACCTCCGGGGAAATCCTCGAGATCGTCAACCCGAACACGCTCCCGCAGCCCAACCACATCGCGCGGATCGAGGAGCCCTACATCACGGCCACGATCATCACGCGGGACGACTCGCTGGGCGGATTGCTCAAGCTCTGCGAGGAGCGGCGGGGGGAGCAGAAGTCCCTCGAGTACGTGTCGTCCAACCGCGTCATCCTCGTCTACGACTTCCCCTTGAACGAGGTCATCCTCGACTTCTACGACAAGCTGAAGTCCATCTCCCGCGGCTACGCGTCCTTCGACTACGAGTTCGCCGGGTACCGGGAGGGAGAACTGGTCAAGCTCGACATCCTCGTCAACGGAGAGCCCGTGGACGCCCTCTCGCTCATCGTCCACCAGGACGTGGCGGCCGCCAGGGGGAGGCTGCTGGCCTCGAAGATGAAAGAAATCATCCCCCGTCAGATGTTTGAAGTGGCGATCCAGGCGGCGATCGGCTCGAAGATCATCGCCCGGGAGACGGTCTCGGCGATGCGGAAGAACGTCCTCGCCAAGTGCTACGGTGGAGACATCACGAGAAAGAGGAAGTTGCTCGAGAAGCAGAAAGAGGGGAAGAAGCGGATGAAGAGGGTCGGGCGGGTGGACATCCCGCAGGAGGCCTTCCTCGCCGTTCTGAAAACGGAATGACAGACACAGCTACACTCGACACTCGGCAGGGGGAGCCCATCGGCAACTCCGGACGGCACTCGGCGGCGCGGGAATGGTACGAGTCGCTGCTGGTGGCGGGAATCTTCGTCTTCTTCGTGAGGACCTTCGTGGTTCAGACCTACCAGGTCCCGACCGGCTCGATGGAGAAGACGATCCTCGTCGGAGACCACCTCCTCGTCAACAAGTTCGCCTACGCGCCCAGGCTCGCCGCTCTGGCCCGGTTCCTCCCTTATCGGGACGTCCGGCGCAACGACATCATCGTCTTCAAGAAACCGGGGGACGACGTCAATCCGGGCAACGTGCTCGTCAAGCGGGCGGTGGCCGGGCCGGGTGACCTCGTGAAGGTCCAGGACAAGGCGCTCCTGATCAACAGCAAGCCGGCCGACGGTCCCTGGGTTCAGCACATCGACCGCGAGGTCTATCGCGCCGGCGATCCGCATGTCCCGGAAATGGCCGTGGAGAGGGACCAGTTCGGCCCCTTTCGAGTGCCGACCAATTCCTTCTTCGGGATGGGGGACAATCGCGACAACTCCCTGGACAGCCGTTTCTGGGGGCCGATCCCGAGTCAGAACATCTTCGGGAGACCGTTCCTTCTCTACTGGTCCTACGAGGCGGAGCCCAATTCCCACATCTGGCGTGGCCCCGTGGCGAAGATCCGGCAGCTGGCCAGCGTCGCGATTCACTTCTTCTCCCGCACCCGATGGGACCGGATGTTCCGGCTCGTCCGCTGACGCCGGCTGCCGAGCAGCCTGTGGGAAAGGGGCGCGCGGCGGCGTTGCGAGCGCCGCAGGGCCAGATGCAAGGCGCCGCGACGCAGGCGACCGTCCCCAGGGGTTCGGGGGACCTGACGGTCCCCCGTCGGTCTTCATCCATCGGCGAGGAGCGGCAACGCCGCAGATGGCCCTGCGCGACTTCGGCTGCGGCGGTCGCGTTGCGACCGGCAGTCGAGAGTTTCAAAGGTGCCCGCGGGGTACCCGGCCCCGGCCTAGACTCTCTCGGCCGCCGTTCGCGAAGCGAACGCCTGCAGCCGAGAGCCACGCCCACGTCCCTTTTTCCACTGGCTGCTTTACGCCGGCCGTTCCACTTCGAGTTGCTCGAGGCAATCCTCGTCGCGGTCGTTTTCGCGCTCTTCGTCCGGACCTTCCTCGTTCAGGCTTTCGTCGTCCCGACCCCCTCGATGGAGAAGACGGTGCTCGCCGGTGACCACGTCGTCGTCAACAAGTTCGTCTTCGCTCCTCGCGCCTTCCCCGCCCTCGAGCGGCTCCTCCCCTTCCGTTCCGTGCGCCGGGGGGACGTCATCGTGTTCAAGTTCCCGGAGGATCCGCGGCGCGACTTCGTCAAGCGGGCGGTCGCGCTCCCCGGCGACGCCGTGGAGATCCGCGACAAGACGGTTTTCGTGAACGGCCGCCGCGAGGCCGAACCCCGCGCCTTCCACTCGGAGGCGCGCGTCTGGCCCGACGACAGTGAGATCCCCGAGGGACTCCGGCGGCGCGACCAGGTCGCTCCCTTCCACGTTCCGGTGCAGACGATCTTCGCCCTCGGAGACAACCGGGACAACTCCTACGACAGCCGCTTCTGGGGGCCCGTGCCGGCGGCGAACCTGAAGGGGCGCCCGCTCTTCGTGTACTGGTCCCATCCTCCCGGCGGAAAAGGCAGCCGGGGCGGCGCATTCGGATGGATCGCCGACCTTTTCACGGGCACGCGTTGGTCGCGGACGCTCGCCCCTGTGCGCTAGAATGACCGAAATTTATTGGAGGACGCGATGAGACGGAGCCGAGGATCGAGCGGCGAGGGCAGGCTCGGGTGCATTCTCTGGCTCGCCGTTCTCGCCCTCGTCAGTTACATCGGCTACAAGACCATTCCCGTCAAGGTGGCGACCTCGACCTTCTACGATTTCATGCAGGAGGAGGCCGCCTTCGCCTCGATCCGGCCGGTCGATCAGCTTCAGAGGGAGATCCTCGCGAAGGCGAAGGAGCTCAACCTGCCGGTCACCCGGGACAACATGGTGATCAGGAAGACCAGAGAGTCCATCACGATCGAGGCCCACTACGAGATCAAGATCGATTTCTTCAATGGCTTGAAGATATACGCCTGGAAGTTCGACCAGGTCGTCGCGAGGCCCATCTTCCTGGTCTAGTACGTCGCTCCGCGCTTGCGCGGGATCTGCGCCCTTTGGGCGCACCGGCGGCGCGCGCCTCCTCCTTCGATTACCTCAGGAGACTTCGCGCGCCGCGACCATGCCTGAGCACCAGGCCCTCGGGGTTTGGAACGATGATTAAGGGGGAGGGCTTTCTTCGCGTCTGGAATATTCGGAGGCATCCCGGCCTTCCATCGCCTTGAAAGGAGGCTCGCCCATGCGTCCGTTACGGTCCCTTCCTCTCGCGGCTGCCTTACTCGCCGGCGCGCTGCCGGCGCTCGCCGGGCCGCAGATCGGCGCCCCGGCTCCGAATTTCACGCTGAGGACGGTGGATGGAAAGACCTTCTCGCTGGCGGAGGCGGTCCGGAGCCATAAGGCCGTTGTCGTCATGTTCATCGCCACCAAGTGCCCGTACTCCAACGCCTACAACGACCGCATGCGGGACATGGCTGCGGCATACGCGAAGCAGGGGATCCTCTTCGCGGGAATCAACAGCAACAAGAGCGAGCCGGCCGACGAGGTCGTGGCCCACGCGAAGCAGCACGGCTTCGCCTTTCCGCTGATGAAGGATCCCGATAACAAGGTCGCCGATCTCTACGATGCGCGCCACACGCCGGAGATCTTCGTCGTGGATCCCGAGGGGAAGCTGCGCTACCACGGCCGCATCGACGAGAACTACGAAGACGCCTCCAGAGTCACGTCCCCGGACCTGAAGAATGCTCTCGACTCGATGCTCGCCGGACGCCAGATCGCCAGGACCGAAACCAAAGCTTTCGGCTGCACGATCAAGCGCGTCTGAAGACACATTTGTGAATCGCGATTTGTGAGCCGTGAAGAGAGCGAGCGGACGGGGTTCTCGTGGAAAAGGGGGGGCAGCAGCTGCCCTTCTCCTTGTCCTCACCGCCGGCTCGATGGGGCTCACTTCACCCGATCGCCAGATCACCCGTTCGTACAATCTGCTGGTCGGAGAGGTGGACGCGAAGGGACTCGCGCAGAGGATCGCGCGGGAGAAGGGAAACGTCGTCCTCGTCAATTTCTGGGCGACCTGGTGCGTTCCGTGCCGAGAGGAGTTCCCCGACCTCTCCCGGCTGCAAAAAGCCTACGCGGCGCGAGGGCTTCGGGTGATCGGCGTTTCGACGGATCTCCAGCGAGAGACGCCCGCCGTCGGGAAGTTCCTGGCGGAGCAGAAGCCCGCTTTCCCCAACTACCGCAAGAAGAGCGGGGGCGACGACCAGGCGTTCATCGACGCCGTGGACAAGTCCTGGGGGGGCGAGCTCCCTTTCAGCGTGCTCTACGGGCGCGACGGGCAAAAGACGAAGGTCCTGTCGGGAAAGCACGCCTATGCCGGTTATGAGAAAGAGGTGCTGGCGCTGCTGAGGTAGCGGCCCCGGCTTCCCTGTCCTCAGCGCAAACGCTGCCGGCCCACTCGTTTCACGCGGGAATCGAGGCCCCATGCCCGGCCGGCGTCCGCGGCGAAGAGGAGAAGGAAGAGCAGCAGGGCGAACTTCGTCGTCAGGCCCGCAGTCACCCACCTGTCCCAGCCCGAGCCGGGCACATAGGACTGGCCGAGGAGGATGACGACCATCAGAAATACCCCGCCCAAAGCCGCGGCGCGCGCGAGGAGCCCGAGCGTGAGGCCGATCCCGACGGCCAGTTCGCCGAGCGCGACGGCCCACGCGAAGAACACGGCATGGGGGATCACCGCGGAATGAAGGATCGACCGCCAAAAAGGCCAGGACTGGCGGGCCATCTGCTGCGCGCTCGAGGCAAAGCCTCGGTGGACGAAGTCACCCGCCAGTTTGCCGGCTCCCTCGGCCACGAGGAGCAAACCGGCCCCGATCCGCACGGCTGCGGCCAGTAGGGTTTGACCGCGGCTCATGGAAGGAGTCTACCGGCGCCAGTGATGCTCGCAAAGGACAGGCAGTCCCCGGAGCGGGACGCTCCGCCTGGGGCGGGGCGGCCTAATCGACGGTCAATCTCGCCGGAGACAGCTGGATCGAGATTTGCTAGAGTGCGGCCCCGTGGTCTTTGCGTTTTCTGCGAAAAACCCTTTAAGGAGAAGTCCATGAATCGCTTTCGCTTCGTCCTTCTGTCCGTCGGCGCCCTCCTGTTCACCGGGTCCGCAGTTCTCGCCGGCGAGACCTCCACCGCCGAGCGCACGGGGATCATCCGCCAGGGCGTCTCCGCCACGAGCTACTCGGTCGAAGTCCCGGTGCTCGCGCGCGTGCAGGGCACCGCGTTCTTTCGAACCTTCATCGCATTCCAGAACAACACGAACAACAACGGCGTTACCGCGCAATACCAGTTCTCCTACACCTGCGTCTCCTCCGCCTGCAGCCCGGCCGGAGGCTTCTACCGGACGAACGTGCAGACGATTACCCTTCCCGCCCTGGGCAGCTTCGTCCAGGACGACTTCATCGACTACCTCAACACCCAGAACCTCCTCCAGCCGGGCGCCAACGCCGGCACGATCGGGACCCTTCTGGTGACCTTCGCCAACCTCCCGTCCAGCAACGGCTTCGAAGCCAACGTCGTCGCGCGCACCTACAACCGAATCGCGGAGGCAGACCCATCACAGGGAACGGTTGGATTCGCTTACAACGCGTCCGAGTTCTTCGATTCCCCCGACACGGCGCTCATCGGCTTCGGTCACGATACGAAGGCCGCTCCGACGGTCGCCGGCAAGGTCCGCACGAACGTCGGAGTACGCAACACCGACATCAACGGCTCGAATCAGAACATGACTGTGGACATCACCTGCTATGACACCGCCACGGGGCAGCGGGTCGGCAACGCGATCACGTTCGCCGACCTGAAACCGGGGGAAGTCCGCCAGGTCAGCGACCTCTGGGCGACCGCCGCAATTGCTTCGACGGTCAACTCCGTGATCGTGTTCGTCGACGCGCGCAACCCGACCGCAACCTCGCCCACGATGGAGGGCTACATCACCCTGATCGACGGGCAGAACACGCAGGACGCGGCCCTCTTCACGCTGCTCTGCGGCGACACGAACGGCTGCGGAAACTGACCGCGCGCCGCACGCGCGCAGTCATCCTGAGCGCCGTGAGGCGCGAAGGATCCCGGGGACGTTCGACGTGCGACGTTCTACGTTGAGGCCCCCACGCAAAACTTAGAACGTCGAACGTAGAACTTAGAACTATCGTCTCCCGATGTCTCTGCGGAAGTGCTTACCCTCGAACTGGATCGCGTCCGCGCCCTCGTAGGCGCGGGCGGCTGCTTCGCCCATCGTCGGCGCCGTAGCCGTGACA
>Ga0153915_10002736_pt1 | contig 16075 bp, 9 predicted proteins | sample Opewatmetagenome_2_FD_107003 | JGI IMG/M metagenome (GOLD analysis project Ga0153915, IMG submission 107003) | Freshwater wetland microbial communities from Ohio, USA - Open water 3 Core 3 Depth 3 metaG | ecosystem: Environmental > Aquatic > Freshwater > Wetlands | place: USA: Ohio, Lake Erie...
CTCGAGGAGTTCCCCGAGGTACGCCAGGCCGTGGGAGGCTTTGCGAGCCGGCTGCTGCGGCCGGGCGACCGCTACTTCCTCATGACCTTCGCGTTCGAGCCGCGCATGCAGCTCGAGTGGGCCACCGACCCACAGGGACTCGTGGGGGCACTCGAGCGGGTCACGCCCGAGGGAGGAACCGCACTGTTCGACGCCGTTGTGCGTGCCCTCGAGCTGTTCCGGGGCAGGCGGGGACGGTCCGCACTGGTGCTCCTTTCGGACGGGGACGACAACAGCTCGCGGTCCTCCTGGGATGTGACGCTCCGCTACGCGCGCACCGTTCGCGCCCCGATCTTCACCATTGGGTACAGGATCTCCAGGCTCGATTTCCTGATCCGCGAAAGGCTCAAGACCATCGCCGCGGCCACGGGCGCCGAGGTGTTCTATGCGCCCAAGAAGAGCGACCTGGCAGACGTCTACAAGCGAATCGACGAACAGCTACGCGCCCAGTACCTGCTCACGTACCGATCCCCGTCCGCCAAGACCGCGGATCAGTTCCGAACCGTGCGCGTGGAGGTGAAGGGGGACGGCCTCACGGCACGCTCCATTGCCGGTTACTTCCCCTCCCAATGAGGCACTCCGGTAGGGTCGGGCGGGCGAGCGCCGGGACTGCCTGAGGGGAATTCGAACCAACGTCGGGGCGGTATACTCACCAGACGATGTCCCACGAGCTTCTGGTGACCGCAGAGGTGGCAAGGCGCACTTCGCGGCCCCATCGGGTGGTGCGGCCCGGAGACCCGGTGTCGGACAGCGTGGTGGTCACCACCGAGCGCTCCATGGCGGCCTGGGGGAACGGCGCCGGCGCCGATGCTGTCTGGATCGTGCTCGGCAGCGGCTCGTCAACGGCGGCGGCTCGGCCGTTCTTGAAGCTGCCCTCGAACTGCTCCGACGCCCATCTGGACAGCGCCATCGAGGCGGCGCTCGAGGTGCTGGCCCTGCGCGAGCGGCTGACCGACCAGCGGCGCGAGACAGCCATCGCGCACGAGAGGCAGGTGGATCTGGTCCGGGTCGGGATTGCGCTCACCGCGGAGCGCGACCTGGAGCGCCTCCTGCAACTGATCCTGACCACGGGGCGCGAGCTGGTCAGCGCGGACGCCGGCTCGCTCTACCTCATCGAGGATAGGGACGGCGACCGCCTGCTCCGCTTCGTGCTCGCCCAAAACGATTCGGTGCCGGCGAGCATGGTCACCACCACCATGCCCCTGGACACGGCCTCTCTCGCGGGCTACGTCGCCACCACCGGCGAGCCGGTTTCGGTCGAGGACGTGCGGCAGTTGCCCGCCGACGTGCCGTACCGGTTCAACCCGAGCTTCGACCTCGCGATCGGATACCACACCCGCTCGGTGCTCACGACACCGATCGCCACGCGGTCAGGCCAGGTGATTGGCGTGCTGCAGCTCATCAACCGCAAGCTCGACCGGCACACGCGAATCCTCTCGGCCGACGCCGCGGACGCCCAGGTGCGGCCGCTCGGCCAGACGGAAGTCGCGCTCATCCGGGCGCTGGCGGCCCAGGCGGCGGTTGCCATCGAGAACACCAGGCTCGTGCAGGAGATCGAGCATCTCTTCGAGAGCTTCGTGCGCGCGTCGGTGGTGACGATCGAGCAGCGTGACCCCTCCACCTCGGGCCACTCGCTCCGTGTGGCGCACTACACGACCGCGCTGGCGCGGGCCGTGGAGCAGGAACCCCCGCAACCGTACCTGGGGCTGCGCTTCTCCCGCGACGAGATGACCCAGCTGCGCTACGCCGCGCTCCTTCACGACTTCGGCAAGGTAGGGGTGCGGGAGGCGGTGCTCACCAAGGCGAAGAAACTCCAGCCCGACCGACTCGCGCTTGTCCAAGAGCGTTTTCGGCACGCGGCGCGGGCCCACGAAGTGGTGATGTTGCGCCGCCTCCTCGAAGCGCTGCAGCAACTCGGCCGGGCACCCACCGACGCCGATCTTGTCAACTTCGAGGCTTCGCTCAACCAGGTGAAGGCTGACCTGGATGGCCAGCTCGCGGCAGTGCTCGCCGCCAATGAGCCCTCGATCCTCGAGGAGACCACCGCCCACGTGGTGGGCGGACTCCAGAGGCATGCGTTCGCTGGGGACGACGGCGCAGAGATTCCCTTGCTTCTGCCTGAGGAGGCACGGGCGCTGGCGGTGCCGCGGGGGTCGCTGGACGAGATCGAGCGCCGGGAGATCGAGTCACACGTGGTGCACTCGTACCAGTTTCTGCTCACGATCCCATGGCCAAAGAGGTTCGCCAATGTCCCGAGAATCGCGTACGGGCACCACGAGAAGCTCAACGGGCGCGGCTACCCGAACCGGCTGGTGGCCGCGGAGATCCCGCCCGAGGTGCGGATGATGACCGTGTCCGACATCTACGACGCGCTCACGACTGGCGACCGTCCCTACAAGCGTGCGGTGTCCCCGGAGCGAGCCCTGGGCATCCTCGAGGACGAGGCCGAACAGGGGTTCCTCGACGCAACCCTGGTCAGGGTCTTTGCGGACGCGCGCATATTTGCCCGCCCTCTGACGGACGCCGTAGTCGGCTAGGTGAGGATCCTGCTCAGTTCACTGGCGTGGTCGCAGAAGCGCTTCTCAGAAGTGCGCCACCCCGAAGCGCCACGACCCTAGCGCCACGAGGCCAATGCCCAGAAGCAGCAGCGCGACACCCATGCCCCTCGTTACAAGATGCTCGGCGCGGGGCGTCAGCAGCGAAGACCCATGGTGCAGTGCCCACAGCAACGGCACGTACCAGCAGACCACGCCCCCGACAAGCGCCGCCAGCATCCAGGCAAGGCCCGGGGCGCCATGGGCGCGGGCCGCCTCGACGAACGCGAGACCGGCCGTGACCCACCAGATCCAGTAGTGGGGGTTGCCGGCAGCGACAAGGAGTCCGAGAAGAAAGCTGCTGAACCCACGTCGGCCCTCGATGTCGACTTTGAGCTCCGGGTCGGGCCGCGGCCTTGCGTCGCGAAGGGAACTGATGCCTCCCCACACCAGCGCGATGCCGCCGACGATCTCGACTACCGGCAACGCACCGATCCGGCGAAGAACCGGTGCGGCGCCGCCGGCGAGCGCTGTGAACAGGGCAACGTCGAGCGCGGTGACCCCCACGAGGAACCAGATCGCGGCCGACAGGTGGCGGGCCAGCGCGAGTCGCGAGGCCACTAGTGTAATCGGTCCGGGGATCGCAATGGTGGCGAGGGATACCAGGAACGCGGAGGCCACGAGCGCTGGCAGCGAGAGCGGTACGGTCAGGCTTGGCAAAGGGGACTATCCGAGCTTGTACCCGATCTCGCGCAGGAAGCGCAGGCGGGCGAGCACGTCCTGCTCGCCCTCGACGCCCTTCGGCGAGCACCCGTCCACGACGCCCAAGATGGCGCGCCCCTCGCCGCTCTCCGCAACCACCACCTCCACCGGATTGGCAGTCGCGCAGAAGATTCGGCACACCTCGGGGACCGCTTTGATCGCGTTGAGCACGTTGACCGGGAAGCCGTTCTCGATGAACACGAAGAAGCTGTGTCCGGCGCCCACGGCGAGGGCATTGCGGGTGGCGAGCTCAACCAAGGTTGCGTCGTTGCCCGAGCGGCGCACCAGCGCGGGCCCGGAGGATTCACAGAAGGCCAGCCCGAAGCGCATCTGCGAGGTTGAGGCGACGATCGCCTCGTGGATGTCTTCGACTGTCTTGATGAAGTGTGATTGACCGAGGATAAAGTTGGTGGCCTCGGGTTTGTCGACTTTCACAGTCAGCAGGTTCATGTCAGTGCTCTCCTCAGCGGCCCGACCCGAACCGAGACCTTGGGGAGCCTCACGGTGCCCCGGCCAAGTTGACCACGGTGGCGGCGAGCACCTTGGTTAGCAGGACCATTAGGTCGGGCGAGAGACGTTCGCGCTCGACTACGGGCGGCGTGTCCAGGTCAGCGGCCTCGTCACCCACGCGTGTCTGCACGACCAGCGACGGGATGCCGCGCGCGGCCGCCAGGCTGCCACCCGTGTGGGGCGTGGCGATACCCTCCTCGTCCTTCGCGACCAGGCCTGCGCGCCGGAACGCCTGATGAACGCCCCAGGGGAACCGCGCGGTCTTTCCGCGGCCCTCGAGGTGGACATTCACGCTCCAAGGCCAGCGCTCGGGCACACCGACGCCATCGAGCTCGACCCATGCGGTAACCTTGCCGCCGAGGCTCTCGAGCAGGGCGTGGGCGCCTGCCGCCTCCTGATAGCCGCCGGCCAGGAAGGCAACGATGATGGGGGCGCGATGGGACTGCCGGCTCATCGCTCCGGCGGCCTCAAGCGCAACCGCGATGCCTGACGCGTTGTCGTTCAGGTTGAGCGCCCGTAGGTACGAATCTGACAGATCACCACGTGCGCCGTCCCAGTGGGCGGCCAGCACAACGGGCCACCGTCGTGGGTCGCTCCCCGGAAGGTCAATGAGGATATTCGACCACTCCTGCTGGATCTCGTTTGGGGCACGGCGCAAGAAGGTCTCTCGACGGACGGGAAGCCCCCTTCGGCCGACCTCCTGTTCAAGAACCTCGACCACCGCCTCGGACTCCGGCGCCCAGGCGTACCGGGTCGAGATGCGGGAGCCCTCGGTCCCCGGAGCGGGGAGTCCCCCCAGGCGGTCGACGGTTTCCATGAGTCTGGGCCGCGCTGCCTGCCCGCCGTCGGGGAGTGCCTTTCTTACGAGCGCATCCAGCTTTCCGCGGCTCTGATCCGCTGGCGCATGCGGGACCCAGCCTATCCCCCAACGCAGCAGCAGTGTCCGTCGGTCGAACATCGCGTAATCGCCCGGGAGCGCCGACACCCCGACCACGACCCTGTCGCCGAGCGCCAACTCGGGAAGCTCGAACCGGACGATTCCGGCGGCGGAAAACTCGAGCGGTAGCTCGCGATCTGGGCCCGAGCGGCGCAGCTCTGCGGCGCGTGCGACCCAGCGGGCGGACGGGTCACCCTGAAGCGTGAGCGGAAAGGGGCGCTCGCCGTCTCCTTCGATGACGAGGAAGGCCATCCCTCCGACGCCGACCTCCACCGCGCCGGAGGTCGGACGGGAGGCGGTTGCCCGAGCCGCAGGCAACGGGCGCGGGGGCACCACAGACGTAAACGCAAAGCGCCCATCGGCGAGGGTAGCGTCGTCGAGCCAGCACGCCATCGCGAAATCGCCGATGAGGTCGGCGGGCGTCCGACGCTCGCCCTTCTCCCGAAGCAGCTGAGCGAGACCGGTCACCCCGGTCTCGGGGCGCAGCGTCATATCCCGCAGGAACTCCGAGCCCAGCTTGTCCCGCAGGTACTCCACGAAGAGGAGCGACCAGCCCCTTCCCGTCCAGGGATCCGCCGGGGCGTGGCTTCGGCCCTCGGGGTCCAGGTCCCCCCAAAGGAGCCGCGCGGGCGCAAGCTCGCACATGAAAGGCATGTAGTTGGATAGCAGGCTGCTCCACGCGGTCTCGGCCGGGTCGTGGCTGCAGTGGAGGAGGCGATGGAACGTCTCCGCAAGCGCGCGAATGTTCCAGGCGGCGCGGTTCCCCTGTTCGTTGAAACTGTGGTAGAGGATTTCGCCCTGGTTGGAGCGAAAGCCGGAGCGCAGCGCCACGTCCGCGGGCAGCTCGTCGAACGGGAAGAACGCACCCTGGGTTCCGGAGTGGCGGGTGATGAGCAGGATCACCTTTCCGTTTCCGTCCGTGTCGGGACACGGGCCAAACAGCGCCACCTCCCGGGGGTAAATCACGTCGTCAAAGGTGGTGATCGCCGCCGCGATCTGGGCGGCCTCGTCGGGCTCGCCCAAAGTGGAAAACCGAAACCCCTCCTCCTGGTAGACCACCAGGGAGCGACCGTCCTTGACGAGCCGCGCGCGAACCTCGACCTGCGTCGGCTGGAGCTGCGGCCCCTGGGCTACCGCCCAGAACGACCGGATCTCCGGCAACAAAGCCGCTGCCGCGGCAACGAGCGGTAGTGCAAGGGGTGTCATTCTCCGAGCCTCCGCGTCGCGACCCCTGAAGTGTACCCCGGTTTCCGGTCGCCTCACTGCCGCATCGGGGTCCGCCGGCCGCGGAGGGGTTCACGCTCGATCCGGGCTAGAATGAGGCTCAATGATCTGGCAGGCCCTCGCCTGGTACGCCGTGGTGGCGGTCGCAGGGGTCGTCATGACCGGGGTGCTGCGCCGCCTGGGGGTGGGGAGCGGCGCCGGGTGGGCGGTCGCACGGGTAGCCGGGTGGACGCTGCCGGCGTACGTGGCATGGATCGCCGGCTGGCTGGGCCTGACGCACTGGTGGTGGGTTGGGCTCGCAGTCCTGATACCGCTCGCGTGGTGGGGTTGGCGCGGCCTCGTCGAGGTCAAGCCCAGGGCGCTCGTGGAGGCGGAGCTGGTGGGGCTGGCCGCCTTCTGCTTGCTCGCCTTTCTGCGACTGGCGGCGATGGCGGTCACCGCCACCGAAAAGCCCATGGACCTTGCAATCCTGGCGACGCTGCTTCGGCCAGGCACGATCCCCCCGGCCGACCCCTGGCTGGCGGGGCAGTCCATCCCGTACTACTACTTCGGCTTCGTCCCCTGGCTTCTGCCTGCCAAACTGCTGGGTTTCGCGCCCGACGTCGTATTTAACCTCCTCCTCCCGACGCTGGCCGCGGTGAGCGCTCAGGGTGCATGGGCACTCGCGCGAGCCGTGGGGGGGAGCCGGCGCACGGGAGTGATGGCCGCTTTCCTGGTGGTCTTCGCCGGCACCTTCGACGGTTGGCGGCAGCTGCTCGCAGGCACACCACTCTCCGGTCTCGACCTGTGGCCTTCCTCGCGAGCGATCCAGGGCACCATTACAGAGTTCCCGCTTTTCACCTTCCACCTCGGGGATCTGCATCCCCACCTCCTGTGCCTGCCGTTCGTGCTGGTGGCGATTTTCCTCGGCCGCGTGCTCGGCACCGTGAAGGGGCGCTGGTGGCCGACGATCGTTCTCTGTGCGGTCCTTTACGGAGCGGCTGCGGCGTCCAACCCCTGGTGCGCGGTTCCGCTGGGGCTTGCGATCCTGCTGGTGGCCGTCGGCAACGAGGCTGGGTTTGTCCGCCCGGTTGGTCCCGGGCTGTGGCTGTGGGTGCGGGTGGCCGTGCTCGGTGTTGCAGGCTGGCTCCTCTTTCTGCCGTTTTGGCTCAATTTCCATCCCCCGACCCAGGGGTTCGGCTGGGTCACCAGCGGGACACGGGTTGACGAGATGCTGCTCTTCCTCGGTGGGGTCCTGATTCCCTCGGTGCTGGTGACGTGGGAGCTGTCGTGGCGCTGGGGCGGGGTGGAACTCGCCCGGAGGCAGTTCAGCCGTGCCATGTGGCTCGCCGGGTTGGTACTGGTGGCGATCCTCAGCAGACGCCCGCTGCTCGCGCTCGTCCTCGGAGTCGGGACCGTCCTGACCGTGACGGTGTGGCGCGGCAAGTTTCGCCGGGCCCGGCCGGTCTTTGCGTTGACGCTCGTGCCGCTCGCGCTGCTCGCCTTCATGGAGCTGGTGTACTTCAAGGACCCCTACGGGGCCGAGTTCTACCGCATGAACACGGTCTTCAAGGCTTCGCACCTTGCCTTCTCGCTTCTAGCCGTGGTGGCGCCGGTCCTGCTGGGCTGGCTGCGCAGGCGCCGCGCCGTGCTGGCCTACGCGGGAGCCGTGCTGGTCCTTCTTGCGGGGCTGCCTCAGCTCGCGACCCTCGGGGGACGCGCACTGGCCTCGCCGGTGGAAGGGTGGGGCGGCCTGGGATGGATGGCGTCGGGTGATCCGGCCGCGGCGGCCTGGCTCCGACAGCAGAAGCGCGGTTCGGTGCTCGTGGAGGGTGTGGGCGACGCCTACTCCGACGCGGCCCGCATGTCCTCGGCATCGGGTGTCCCCGCGGTGCTGGGGTGGGAGAACCACGAGGGGGTCTGGCGGGGCGGAAACATCGGGGAGGAGACCGACCGCCGGAAGGTGGCGATCGAACGGCTGTACAAGTGCGGGGACCCCGGGGAAGTGCGACGGGTCGCGCAGAACCTTGGAGCGTCCTTCATCGTAGTCGGCAGCGTTGAGCGGAGGCTGTACCCGGAAGCGGGCCTGGAGGCAGTGGCGCGTTCTGGCAAGGTGGTTTTCCAATCCGGGGAGTGCACCGTGGTCTCGGTTCGGGAGTGAAGGGGCGACGATGAGCAGGAAGGAACGGTTGGCTTGGATGGGGCTGCTCGCCGCCGCGCTCATCCTCCGCCTCTGGGCGCTCGGGGACCGGCCGCCCCACCACGACGAAGCAATCCACTGCGACTTCGCCTACAACCTGCTCACGCAGGGAACGTACCGGTACGACCCCGTTTACCACGGTCCGCTCATCTACTACGTCATGGCGCCGTTGTTTGCGCTTCTTGGAACGACCACGTTGGTTGGTCGCCTGTACCCAGCGCTCGCGGGTGTCGCGCTGGTCGCGGTTCCGCTGATTCTGCGCAGACGCCTGGGAGCGGGCGCCGCCTGGTGGAGCGGGGCCGTCCTCGCAATCTCGCCGATCATGCTGTACTACTCGCGCTTCGCCCGTGAGGATGTTCCCGTAGCCCTCTACACGGCGCTGGCGCTTGCCGTGTTCCTGCTGGTGCGTCGCAAGGGATGGAAACCGATCCCATGGATCGGGGTTGCGGCGGCCGGTCACGCTGTGATGAAGGAGACTGTCTATGTCACGCTGCCCCTGGTGGCGGTCGCCGCCTACGTTGTGGCGCTGCGGGGAGGCGTTTGGACGAGCGTGCAGCGGGGATTTGCCTGGATCGACCGGTACCGGGTCGCTGTCGGCACCGCGATCCTGTGGTTCTTCGTGGTCACGATCACCCTTTTCACGGTCTTCTTTGCCCACCCCGAAGACTGGGCGTACCCAGTCAAGGCAATTACCTACTGGTACCAGCAGCATTCGGTCGAGCGAGTCGGTGGACCATGGTTCTACCACTTGACGCGCCTGGCGCTCTACGAGTTCCTCCCGATAGTGGCCGCCCTGGCCTGGGTGATCCGTCGCCGCCGCCACCTGAAACGCATCGAGGTCTTCTGTCTGGCCTGGGGACTGGCAGGGCTCGCGATGTACGCCTACCTGGGTGAGAAGACGCCGTGGTTGGAGGTGCACCAAGTTCTGCCGTTCATGCCGCTGGCGGGCGCCCAACTTTCGCGCACGTTCTCGCCGCAGGGGCGCTGGTGGTCGAAAGGGCTTGCCACCGCGGGACTGGTGGCCACCGCTTGGAGCGCGCTGGCTGCGAACTTCCTCTACCCGGCCGTCACCACATCCAACCCCCACGCCGAGCTGATCGTCTTCGTACAGACGACCCCGGAGGAAGGCGACCTGGCGCGCCACGGCCTGGCACTGGCGGCCACCCACATCGGCGAGGGGCCGGTGGCCGCCGTGGATGGTGAGGGCGCCTGGCCCCTGTCCTGGCAGTGGAAGAAGATCCCGGTTTGGTGGTCGATCCCGGAGGCCGGCATGCGTCCGCCCATCGTGGTGTGCGACCCGGAGCAGGAGGCCAAGTTCCGCGAGCGCCTGGGCGACGGCTACGCGATGCGGCGGGTTCCGTTGCGCGCGTGGTGGGTAGAGGATGTCCAGGGGGTGAAGGTGTCCGACATCGTGACGTGGTTCCTGACCAGGCGAGCGTGGTCACCGATCGGGGCCACCGACGTACTGTATTCGAGACATAGAAGAAATAGTCGCGCGGCAGCGCAGAAAGAGGTCACACGTGAGCACTGAGCTGTCGGTGGTGGTGCCCGTTTACAACGAGGAGGAAAGCGTTCCGGAGCTGTACCGGCGGCTGACAGCCGCTCTATCCGGCGTCGTGAAGTCGTTCGAGGTTGTCCTCGTCGATGATGGTTCGAGCGACAGCACGTGGGAGATCATCCGCGAGCTCGCGGCTCGTGACGAAAGGGTGAAAGGTCTGAGCTTCTCCCGCAACTTCGGGCACCAGATGGCTTTCACTGCCGGGCTCGACCACGCGGGTGGAGATGCCGTGGTGATCATGGACGCCGACCTCCAGGATCCACCGGAGCTGCTGCCTGAGCTCGTTGCACGCTGGCGCGAAGGGTACGACGTCGTGTACGCGGTGCGGGCGCGCCGCCACGGCGAAACTGCGTTCAAGCTCTTCACGGCGGCCGCGTTCTACCGCGTGCTGCGCCGCATAACCCGTGTGGACATCCCGGTAGACACCGGGGATTTCCGCCTGATGAGCCGCAAGGCCGTGGAAGCGTTCCGCCGCATGCCCGAGCGCCATCGCTTCACGCGCGGGATGGTGGCCTGGCTCGGGTTCCGCCAGGTCGGTGTCCCGTACGCCCGGGCCGCTCGCCACGCGGGCGAAACCAAGTACCCGCTCAGGAAGATGCTCCGCCTGGCAAGCGACGGCATCACGTCGTTCTCGTACATCCCCCTGCAGCTCGCAAGCTGGGTCGGGCTTGCGGTCTCGGGCCTTGCTCTTCTTGCGCTGGTCGCGGCGCTGGCTGTGAGGGCCAGCGGTGGCCCCATGCCGGCATGGGCATTTGCCGCTACCGCACTGGTGCTTCTCGGCGGGGTGCAGCTCGTCGCCGTCGGCCTGGTCGGGGAGTATTTGGGCCGCGTGCTGGACGAGGTCAAGCGGCGGCCCCTGTACCTCGTCCGGGAAAGCGTTGGCCTGGGAAGTGCCGACCAGCGCCCACCCGCCGTCACGGTCTAAGCCGCGCGCCGGCCGACCACCGACCGGCGGTGCTACTCTCCTGCGGTGCGCACCATCGCTCTGGTCGGGCCCTCCTGGCCCCTGCGGGGCGGCATCGCCCGAACGACGACCGCGCTGGCGGCCGCCTTGGCGGAGCGCGGCTCCATGGCCGGGTTCTTCGTGCCGATACGGCAGTACCCCGGAGCGCTTTACCCGGGCCAGAGGGACACCGACCCCGACGCGTGCCCGAAGCTCCCCGAGGCACAACCCTGCTACCACGTACTCGAGCCCTGGACGTGGAGGCGCCTCCGGAGACGGCTGCGGGAAGCAGGGCCCGCCGCCCTGGCGCTGCCCTACTGGACGGCGGCCTGGGCACCGCTCTTCTGGTCGCTGGCGCGCTCGGCCGAGGTACCGGTCGTCGCGATCGTGCACAACCCAACCGACCACGATGGAAGCTGGAGGGCACGCTGGATCGCCCGCCAGACGCTCGGGAAGTGCAGCGGCTTCCTCTGCCACGCGCGGCACGTCGCCGGAATCCTCGGCCGCCAGTTTCCCGGTACCGCGGCGGTTGTCCACCCGCTGCCGCCGGAGTCACCCCGCCCGGAGGACCGCGAGGCAGCGCGCGCGCGTTTCCGCCTTGGGCGCGACACAGTTGCGGTGCTCTGTTTCGGGCTGATACGGCCGTACAAGGGTGTTGACGTGCTGCTGGAGGCGGTGGCGCGCCTGCCCGCCGGGCTCCCCATCGTGCTGCTGCTGGCCGGCGAGCCGTGGGGCGAGCTGGCGGAGCGACTGCGGCGCCGGGTGTCGGAGGCCGACCTCATCGGGCGGGTGGTGGCGAGGCTGGAGTGGGTCCCGGAAGCGGACGTGCCTGCGTGGTTTGCCGCAGCGGATGCCGCTGTCCTCCCGTACCGCAGCGCCACGGGCTCGGCGGTGGCGGCACAGGCGCTGGGCTGGGGACTGCCGTTGGTGGGCAGCGAGGTGGGCGGCATCGCGGAGGTGGTCGAGGAGGGAGTCAACGGCTTGCTGGTGCCGCCCGAGGAACCCGGCGCCCTGGCGGCAGCACTGACGAGGATCACGGATGCGAGCCTGCGCGCGCGGCTTGCCGACGGCGCCCGGGCGGCCTCCCGGCGCTGGAACTGGGCGTCGTACGCGGAAGTGCTCGAAGAGTTGGTGGCACGTCTCGTCGCGCCATCCGCGCCCGGACCACGCGATGGCTGATCGCGTGCTGGTCGTCTCCTCGCGCTTCCCGTGGCCGCCCGTCACCGGGGACCGCGGTCGAGTGGTGGCGTGGCTCGAGGCCCTCGCGCCGCGCGCAAACGTGACCCTCGTGGCCCCGGAGGGCCGGGTGCCGACAGCGGTGCCGCCGTTTCGGTTCGTGCCCGCCCACCGATCTGCAGTCCGGCTCTCGTCCGCGGCATGGCAAACCGTGAAGACCGGTCTTCCGGCCACAGCGCTGTTTGCCGCGGGTTACGACTGGCCCGGCGCGCTGTTACCGGCAGAGCGCGAATGGGGGCCCTTCGACGTGGCGGTCGTGCTGCTGGCTCGACTCGATCCCTGGGTCTTTCCCCACCTGCGGGCGAAGCGGCGCGTCCTGGATGCGATCGACTCGCTCGCAGGCAACCTGGAGGAGCGTGCCCGGGCAGCGCGCGGGCCGTGGCGGAGGCTGTGGCGCCTGGAGGCGCGACGCACGGGCCAGCTCGAGCGGGACGCCGCCTCGCGATACGACCGGGTGCTGGTGATCGCGGAATCCGAAAGAGCCGCGTTCGGCGAGCGGGCGACCGCGATCTTCCACGGCGTGCGTCTGGACCGACGGGCAAATGGCCCGCGAGACTTCGACGTCGGTTTCTGGGGCAGGCTCGCGTACTTTGCGAACCGCGATGCGGCCGCGTACCTCCTGGAGGAAATCTGGCCGCGTATCCGGCGTGCGAAACCCGATGCGTCGCTGGTGATCGCGGGCGCCGACGCACCGGCGTTTGTCCGGAGGAGAACTGGTCGCGACGGCATCACAGTTATCTCGCCGATGGTCGACCGGAGCGGGCTCCTGCGTCGGGTAAGGGTGGCACTGTTTCCCGTCCGCTTCGGGAGCGGACAGTCCACCAGAGTGCCGGAGGCGGCCGAGGCGTCCTGCGCGCTGGTGGCAACGCCCGAGGCGGTGCGTGGGCTCGGTGCGATCGCCGCCGAGGCGATCGTAGAGAGCGAACCGGAGCGGCTCGCCGCACGCGTACTGGGGCTGTTGGCCGATCCGGGCGCGGCCGCAGCCCAGGGTGAGCGCCTCCGGCTGGTCGCCGAGCGGGAGCTCTCGCGGTCCGACGCGTGCAGGCGCCTGGCCGAGGCCGCCCTCGGCGACGACCCGGCACGTACCACGTAGCGGGCGCTAGCGCGAGCCGCGCAGACGCTGGAGCGCCCCGGGCACGTCCTTCCCCAGGTGCAGGTGAAGAACCTTCCTGCCCACTTCGGCAAGAGCTTCGGCGTCACCGATTGCCTGGGCCCAGCGGAGCTGACCCAGCGTGTGGGACTGGCCCGGGATCCGCAGGTCACGGGCCGGCTCGGCGCTCAGAACCACCGGTACGATTCGGGCTGGGCCGCCCTTGTGGAGCTGGCCGGTGGAGTGGAGGTAGCGCGGACCGAATCCGACCGTAACGGGCACGCGCAACGCGCTCGAAAGCGACTCGGCAAGCGCCTCGAGCGCCGCCGCGACGTCGCGTCGCTCGGGCAGGTAGGCAAGCAGCACAACCGCATCGTCGGAAGAGAGTCCCGTGAGGTGCTTCCGCAGGAGGCCCCCCGGGTCCGCCGTCGGGGGCGGCATCGTAGCCTTCGCACCCGTCAGCGCGGCCCGGGCGCGATCCTTGGCGCGGACGACATCGGGCTCGTCGAAAGGGTTCACGCCGATCAGCAGGCCCGCGAGGGCGGTGGCGAGTTCGAGGGTCATAAACGCCTCACCGGTGGAGTGTCGGCCCTGCGCCCACCGGATCACCGGATGTCCGGCCGCGGCCACTCCGTCGAGGGCCTTGTCTAAGGCGTTTGTCTGCTCACCCGAGAGCCTGGGAGAGAGGTAAACGGTGCTCCTCCAGGTTGGAAGCGCCTCGCCTTTCCAATGCACAACGACCGGCAGGACACCGCGCGCGTCCTTGCCCGTGCTCTCGGCCACCAACTGCTCGGTCCAGGCGCCGAGCGGCGTGAGGTCGTGCGAGGCGACCAACGCCAGCTTCCCCCAGCCATCGGTCGCCACGCTCACGAGCAGGAGGGCAAGCTCGACGGCGGGGTGGCCGTCGCCGAGGCGCGCCAGTGCCCGCTCACCGCCGTCCAGCAGCTCCTCGACCGGAAGTCCGAGCCACACTGCCGGGAACATCCCCACCACGGAGAGCGCCGAGTAGCGGCCGCCGACGTCCACGGGGTGGGGGAGGACGGCGCGGAAACCTCGGTCCCTCGCCAGGCGCGCCAGCGGCGTACCTGGCTCGGTCACCGCGACGAAACGCCGACCGGCATCCGCGCCGAGGCCGGTCCGCAGGGCTTCCCAGAAGACGTCGAGCAGCGCCGACGTCTCGGCGGTGGTGCCCGACTTGCTCACCGCCACCACGGCCGCGCGCGCCGGGTCCATGGAGCCGAGCAGCTCGGAAACGCGCTCGGGGTCGGTGGTATCTACAACCACCAGATCGCGGCCCGAAGGGTTGCCGCCGATCTCACGCAGCACGGCGGGTGCCAGGCTCGAGCCACCCATGCCCAGCAGATACAGGATGCGCGCCCCGTCGGCCGCCAGCGCCGCGGCCAACCGCTCCAGCTCGGGAAGGGCCTGACGGGTGCGGTCGGGAAGGTCGAGCCAACCCAGGCGGCGAGCCACGGCCGCGGAGAACCGATCGCCCCAGAGCGTGCTGTCCCGCGCCGTGACGCGTTCGAATGCGCGCGTCGTGTGCAAGCGCTCGCGGTTCGCGTCAACGACCGTTTTCAGCGCCGCCGGAACGATCGCTTCAGGAACCGTCCACCGACGCGCGGCGAGCGCCTGCTGCACCTTTGCGACGACCGCCTCGACGCTGTAGCCCAGTCCCCGGATGACGTCGGCCGCCGGAGCGGAAGCGCCAAAACGGTTCAGGGAGATGATCTCTCCGTCGCCCACCCAGCGGTGCCATCCCTGGCCTCGCCCCATCTCGATCGAGACGCGCAGGGCGTGGCGGGGTCCGAGCACGCTCCGTTGGTACTCCTCCGGCTGCCGGGCAAACAGCTCGAGCGACGGGGCGGAGACGACCCGCGTCGGCACACCGGCGGCCTCGAGCTTCTCACGGGCGGCGAGCGCCAGGCTCACCTCGGAACCGGTCGCGATCAGCACGACCTGCGGTGCGCCGTCTCCTGCCTCGACCCGCACGAAGGCGCCCCGCACCACGGCTCCGGACACCGGGGCAGGGAGCACCGGAAGCTTCTGGCGCGACAGGACCAGCGCGGTCGGGCCGCCACGGCGCTCGAGCGCCAAACGCCAGGCCTGCACGGTCTCGCGGGCGTCGGCGGGGCGCAGCATCACCATGTTTGGAATCAGACGCAGCGCGACGAAGTGTTCGATGGGCTGGTGGGTCGGGCCGTCCTCACCGAGGCCGATCGAGTCGTGTGTGAAGACGTAGGTGATCGGGAGCTTCATCACGGCAGCCAGCCGCATCGCCGGCCGCAGGTAGTCGGAGAAGACCAGAAACGTGGCCACGAAGGGACGCACGCCGCCGTGCAGCGCGAGCCCGTTGGCGATCCCAGCCATGGCGTGCTCGCGGACGCCGAAGTGAAGGTTGCGGCCCGCAAAAGAGCCGGGTGCCACCGCGGCCTCCCCAGTGATCAGGGTGTTGGTCGAAGGCGCGAGGTCGCCGGAGCCGCCCAGCAGCTCGGGGACCCGCGGCGCGATGGCGTTGATCGTTGTGCCTGAGGCCTGCCGGGTGGCGAGGGAGGCGCCGTCGGCGAACTCGGGCAGGACTGCGTCCCAGCCATCCGGCAGCTCACCGCGGAGCCGGCGATCCCATTCGACGGCCTCGGCGGGGAGGTCCCGGTGGTACGTTGCGAGAAGCTTCAGCCACTTGCGGTGCCGCCTCCGTCCGGGTTCGGCCAGCGAGCGGAAGTGGGCCCTGACCTCATCCGGGATCAGGAAAGGCTCCGCCACCGGCCAGCCCAGCGTCCTCCGCGTCGCCTCCGCGGCCTCCTTGCCGAGCGGCGAGCCGTGCACCTCCGCGGTGTCCTGCTTGGGGCTGCCGAAACCAATGTGGGTGCGGATGCGCACCAACGTGGGCCGGTCATCGCTCCGCGCGGCCCGGCGCAGCGCCCCGGCGATGGCGTCGAGGTCGTTGCCGTCGTCCACGTGGAGGACACGCCACCCGTACCCGGCGAAGCGCTTGGCGACGTCTTCCGAGAACGCGAGCTCGGTGGGCCCCTCGATCGTGATGTGGTTGTCGTCGTAGAGCAC
>Ga0153915_10002737_pt1 | contig 16074 bp, 14 predicted proteins | sample Opewatmetagenome_2_FD_107003 | JGI IMG/M metagenome (GOLD analysis project Ga0153915, IMG submission 107003) | Freshwater wetland microbial communities from Ohio, USA - Open water 3 Core 3 Depth 3 metaG | ecosystem: Environmental > Aquatic > Freshwater > Wetlands | place: USA: Ohio, Lake Erie...
ATCTGAAGCGTCCCGTTTTCGGCACAGGACGACTGGGCTGCAGCGATAGACGCAGGCAGAGGACTTGCCGTTGGAGGGTTTTCGGTGACAGAAGAAAGAATCGCAAAAACCAGTAAACCCGCCAGCAAAGTCCCCAGGACTTTCCAGATCAGGCTGAGATTAATTTTAGCTATAAGGTTATTATACAGGCTTAAGGATTTTCGGCTGCGTACTCCTGGCACAGCTTACTTACGATCATACCTGTCTCATGGTTGGAGATGAGATTATTGTTGGAATCATACATTTTGGCATTCTCTTCAGGACGATTTGCAGGACTCCAAAAAAACATTGCGTTCATAAATCCATTGTTAGCTTGAGAATCTTCGCTCGTTATAGGTCCATTAATTCTGTAGATCTTCATATCCTCGAAAACGTACTCAACTGAAGTGAAGTGGAATCCATCAAAGCCAGCGGCAGTGATGCAATCATCCCAAGTGACAGCTTTACAGGTCACGGTATCTTTCACCAGGCTGCAATCTGAGTTTTGGATCGTTGAATTTACCCCAAAGTTAAAATCATGCCGATTTTTGATATCATCCTTGTAGACCCCATTGATCCATGCATTTTGTACCATAGCATCGTCGGCAAACAATGCGGTGACCCCCTCCAGGTCATGCTGGTTGTAGGCTTCTTCGTAGGCTTGCACCAGGCCGATCAGATCAGGGGCAGGTTCATGGGTGGGCGGGATTGGAGTTGGGGTCGCTGGGATCGGCGTTGGCGGCAATGGTGATGGCGAAGGGCTGGCGGCAGAAGCGCATCCGCTGGCGATCAAGAGAATAATGATCCCGAAACCGATTAGCCGTGCAATAGTTGGATTGAGTGTGCTGTTCATGTTCGTATCTCCCTCCTGAGTAGAATATGCAATTGTCTAAAAAAAAGCCGCTGATCTTGATCAGCGGCTGTGAAGCGAGCAATGAAGGTTATTTCCGCCAGCGATGCGTAGGCGATGGAGCGCACTAGAGTCTGTTCGTAAATCTATTGTAGCATATTCTCCTCAAATCCAAGCCGGGTACTGACTGGTAGCAAGGCTGAACAAAAAGCGTCAGATTATCTTAGTACTCAGTCAGGTTGAATTGGATGGGTTCACAAACCTCACCTCCACCTCGCTTCGCTCGGTTTCCCCCTCTCCGCATCGGAGAGGGGATTAAAAGGGGTGAGGTCGAAAATAGAATTCCATGATGAATCACATCAAGTATTTCAGCAGCTCCTGGCTGCCATAGAAGGCTTACCCGATGAAGTCCTGCTGGATGTGCAGCACCACCTTCCGTGGTTGGGCGGTCAGCCTTTCAGTGCTCGTTTATTCTTTGCCCATTTCCATGAAGAGCATGAGCCAGAAATGCGCGCCTGGCTGGGCTCACAAGGTGGAGGGTAGATAATTCTCCAAAGACCTGACTGGTCTTATAAAATGCCTGCTATTTTACCTCAAACACCACCTCTAGCGGCTGGGGAGCGCCCAGCTGGAGGCCTCTCCTGGATGGCGAGCAGCCACCTACGGTCAGTCTGAACTGACCCGGCTCCAGCACCAGCTCGCCTTGCTCGTCGACCAGCATGAGCGATTCGGGAGGCAGCTCGAAGGATACCTGCTGGCTCTCGCCGGGCTGCAGGCTGAGGCGGCGGAAGGCGACCAGACTGTGCAGCGGGACGGGCAAGGAGGCTTTCAGATCATCGAGATAAACCTGCACGATTTCGTCGCCAGCTAAGCTGCCGGTATTCGTCAGGGTGAAGAAGAAGGTATAAGGTTGACCAGCTTTGAGGCGGTTGGGAGCCTGTAGATCGCTGTAGGCGAATTTCGTATAGCTTAAGCCAAAGCCGAAGGGGTAGAGCGGCTCGGCGGTCATGAAGCGATAGGTGCGCCCTTCCATCGAATAATCTTCAAAGGGGGGCAGTTGATCATCAGATTTGGGGAAGGTGACGGGCAGCTTGCCGGAGGGGACGGCATTGCCGAAGAGCACATCCGCAACGGCGCGGCCGCCCTCTTGCCCCGGGTACCAGACGAACACGATCGCCTGCACCAGGTCTTCCACCTCGCCCAGGGCGATGGGACTGCCGCCGGAGAGCACGAGCACGATCTTGGCGCCTGCCATGGACAGCTTCTTGATATAGTCCACCTGCGTCTGGGGCAGGGCAATGTCGCGCCGGTCGCCGTTATCGGCAGCCAGGATGGTTTCGCCTTCCTCACCTTCCATCCAGCGGTTGATGCCCATGCAGGCGATGGTCAGATCAGATGCGCCAGCGGTGAAGATCGACCAATCCATGGGGCTCTCGTTGGGGTGAACGAGCTGGCTTCCGGTGTGATATTCAAGTTTGATGCCTTCGGGTACCGCACCGACGATGCCTTCGAGCAGGGTGGTCATGTGATTGGTGAGACCAAAGTAGTTGCCCAGCAGCGCATCCACGCTGGCGGCATTGGGACCGACCAGCTCGATGGTCCTGACGGAGGGCTTGATGGGCAGGAGGTTGCCCTGGTTCTTGAGCAGGACGATGGACTTGAGAGCGGCTTCGTAAGCGATGGCTTTATGAGCATCGCAGCCGACGACACTCATCGGGATGGAGGCAAACGGCACCTGTTCGGGTGGGTCGAACATGCCCAGCTTGAAGCGCGTGGCAAGCGTGCGCGATAGCGAGCGGTCGATATCGGCTTCGGTGATCAAGCCTTGCTGGATAGCTTCGTCAAGGTGGGCATAGGTGCAGACACAAGCGATGTCGCAGCCCATCTTGAGCGCCAGGGCACTCGTCTCGGCTGGGGTGGTGGTGATCTTATGATGGTAGTGGAAGTCTTCCAGGGCGCCGCAGTCGGAGACGACATGTCCCTGGAACCCCCACTTGCCGCGTAGAATATCCACCAGCAAGAGCTGGCTGCCGCAGGCGGGCTCGTCGTTGACGCGGTTGTAAGCCCCCATGACGGCTTCCACTTTGGCATCCTGGACGAGCTTGCGGAAGGCGGGCAGGTAGGTGGTGAACATCTCCCGGCGGGAGATGTGTACGTTGAAGGTGTGGCGTTGTTTTTCAGGGCCAGAATGGACGGCGTAGTGCTTGGCGCAGGCGGCGGCCTTCATATACATAGGATGGTCACCCTGCAAGCCGCGCACAAAGGCGGAACCCAACTCACCGGTGAGATAGGGGTCTTCTCCCCAGGTTTCCTGGCCGCGGCCCCAACGCGGGTCGCGGAAGATGTTGATGTTGGGCGACCAGAAGGTCAGTCCCTGGTAGATGATGTTACCGCCGTTGCGGCGCAAGGCTTCATGATACTTGGCGCGGCCTTCATCGCCGGTGGCGGAGCCAATACGCTGGGCGAGAGAGGGGTCCCAGGCGGCTGCCACTCCGATGACCTGGGGGAAGACGGTGGCGCGCCCGTTGCGGGCTACACCGTGCAAGCCTTCGGACCAGTAGTCGTAAGCGGGTATGCCCAGGTGGGGGATGGCGGCGCAGGCGTTGCACATCTGGCTGATCTTTTCTTCCAAGGTCATGCGGGAGAGCAGGTCGCTGAGGCGCTCGGAAATGGGGAGGGATGGATCGAGGTAGGGGAGTGTCATGGTAGTCCTAATTTAGTTTGTTGGTTAGTTGGGTAGTCGCGTGGTCTGATAGTCGGGTGGTCGGTTAGTCAGATAGTTAGCTGGTTGATTGGTCTATTAGTTGGAATGTTCGTGAGGGGATATTTTTCAGCCCTAATTGTACCAAATTGCATAGGAAAGAACCCGCGAATCTTATCCAATCCCTGCGAATGAGGGAACTCCCCATCCCGGTCTTTTTGATTTGAATTTAAAAAAACGAAAGAAAACAAATCAAAGGAATCCACTAATCCACACTAAATGAACACATCCCCAGGGAACAGGGGGAATCTCCAATATTAAGATGTTAAAGAGCGAAGTGGGGTCAAGATAGCACAAATGTTCTGCTTTGTCAAGGGCTGCCAGCGGATTGAACAGGGCTTTTTTATAGTCAGCAATCCCGATTTTCCCCACCCCTCACCCCGGCCCCTCCCCTGAAAAAAATATTTAGACCGAATACATGGGGGTGAACCGGACAAATGGGCACACACACAGGTGTGCCCCAACATTTTCCCCACACAGGCGTGCCCCAACAATTTCTTCACACACGTGGGGGTGAACCGGACAAATGGGCACACACACAGGTGTCCCCAACATTTTCCCCACACAGGTGTGCCCCAACATTTTTCCCAGACGGGGGGCGTGGATTGAAACCCTCACCCTGGCCCTCCCCAGAGGGGGGAGGGAAAGTCGCTTCCTACACGGGGAGCGTGGATTGAAACGCGGGTGTCACCCGCCACGACACGCCCCTGATCTCTACGCAGGAAAGGGGAAATTGTTCACGAATGTCTGCATTCCAAGCGCAGGTATGCCTATCTCGATATATAATCGATGAAAGGTGAAATATGGCACTTATAACCACTTATCAAGATTTTATTCGGCGCGTCGAGGAACTCGGTTTTTTACCGATGTCGAATATTCTAAGGGGATATCCATCGTTGGGCGCTGAAACACCCGGTCATATCTGGCATACTGGATTAGAGACTGATCCATGGCAGTGGAAAGATCGAGCTGCGGAAGCAAAGCAGCTTGCTTATGGCTGCATCCTGGGAGGGCATAAAGGATTTGTATGTGCAAATATGTATCCAGTTTTTTATGCAGCATACCATCCTTCAGAACTGATGCCTGAGCGTTGGGCGTCCGGAACCGTTAATCAAGTTACATGGAAGTTGTGGCTGCAATTTGAGGAAAAAAGAACCATCAACACGAGCCAGGCGAGGAAATTGTTAAATTTAAGTGTGAAAAAGGGTGCCAGCCAGGTGGATCTGGCATTGAAAGAGCTTCAACGGGATTATTACATTACTGTTTCTGGCAACATGCGCAAAGTCAGTGTGGATGGGCATCTGTATGGCTGGCCATCGAACCTGTACACTCGCCTGGCGGACTGGTTACCAGAGTCCTGGGCAGCTGATTTGAATTTGTGGCAAAGGGATGAAGCCAGGGAAGCGATCTTGGACGGGGTAGCTGTTATCAGCAAATCTCTGGATCGGAAGGCAATCGCGCATGGATTGGGTTTTTGATGTTTGTCCAGACAGTGGAATGCTTGCGCCTCAGCAGCCCATCCCGGTTAGGATCAGGGCTCAGACATGATCGGCGATAATCTCCTCCAGGAGACACCTCCAGGTTGGGTTTAATGCCGAACATCCATAAAACTCGTTTGACGAATGTTTGTATATCCGCGATAATAAGCTGATCTTATGAACCAATCCATCGCCCGCTGTCCCCGAAGCACTCTTCGGCAGCACCGGCGTTTTCCAGACTCGATGGTTTGATCCGTGTAATCCGGGGATGACCGAAAAGATAAAGGATTATGAGCATCACACAGGAAGACATACTTCACAGCGGTTTCAAGCTCAAAGCTGCTCCGGTCGATGCATGGCGTATCTATGATGAAAAAGATCCCATACCCGGTTACTTTCAGTTTGATTGGCTCAGCAGCCGGCATCCTGATCTTTATCATCGCTTTGCTTTATCGACCGTTGGACTGATGCATAAGCTGCATACGCTGATTGATTTTACGGGCCTGGAAGTCATCGATATCGGGGCCGGCACTGGACGCTCCGCTTTTGGAGCCGCCCAAAGAGCCAGGCGGGTGTTTGCTGTGGATGCTTACGCATCGGTTGTCTCTTTTGGGAAAAAGCTGCTGCAGCAATCCGGCACGACGAATATCCACTATATCAACGGCGACCGGACTCATTTGCCTTTTAGTGATAACAGGATGGATGCGGTGATCAATGCCTGGGCTGAGCTGGATCTGCAAGAAGCTTATCGAGTGCTCAAGCCGGATGGCTACCTGATCCAATTGGGGGCACCGATGGAGTCGCTCTGCGGAGAGCTGACCGCGCTGCTTGCCCCCGATTATCCGTGGATTCCGAAGGATTGTGCCCTCCAAGAAATTTATGCTCCAGATTATCCGGATACACAGTCCATCGCTGATGCAACGATCTGGGAGGGTATTCCCGTCCAGGGTCAAATCCATATCCACCAATTTACCTACGTAACAGATTACCAGGATTACCATGAGACTGCTTCCATCACCGGGCGCCTTTACGGTCCAAAGGCCAGGCAATATTTTTTGACAAGAAAACAATCCACCATTTCATGGCGGCTGCAAATCATCATCGGACAGGTACTTAAGGAACCCTGAGGCACCAAAAGGAGCCATTCCATGAAGCAGTCGAATTGAAGGTTCGATCAAAGGAGGAGACGCTATGCAAATCATCAATCATCGTTTGTGCCATGAAGATGGCACGCCCTATACTTTCTACAAAAATACGAATTACTACCCTAATGCAAAGCTGTTTGCCTGTGAATACCTGGTGATCCACTATACGACCGGGACGCGACCCCAACAGACCATCAACTGGTTCACGAATCCTAAAGCATTGGCTTCGGCGCATCTGCTCATCACCCGGGAAGGGGAGATCGACCAGTTCGTGCCGTTCGACACCGTGGGGTGGCATGCCGGTTACAGCCAGTGGGCTGACCGCAAGAGCCTCAACCGCTACTCACTTGGCATCGAGGTCGATAACGCCGGCGCGATGGTGAAGAAAAATGGTGTGTACCAGCGCCAGCTCAGGGTGTTCACGCTGGATGAGGTGATCGAGACGAACCACAAGCTCGAGTATTCGATCAGGGGCTGGGAGAAATATCCACCGGCGCAAATCCAGGCGCTCACGGAGGTGGCTAAGCTGCTCAAAGACACATACGGCTTCAGGGATGTGGTCGGTCATGAGGATATCTCCTTGAGCGGGAAGACCGACCCGGGACCGGCATTCGATATGCCAGCATTCCGGAGTGAGGTAATGGGTTTTCCAGCAGGGCAGCAGTTTGTGTTCAAGAACTGCCAGCCGAACCTGACGCTGCGCAAGAAGCCGACCGAACTGGCAGGGTCAACGGGCAAGCTGGTGCTGGGTCGTGAGGTGATGGTGCTGGGGATTGAGCGCAATTGGGCGCAGGTGCAGGAGGTGCTGGCAGATGGGAACCTGGGGCTTTTGCAGGGCTGGATGTACGAGCGGTTCTTGAAGAGGGTGAGGGCGATGTAGTTTTTTAGTTAGATAGTTCGATAGTTAGATGGTTAGATAGTTAGATAGTTCGATAGTTAGATAGTTAGATGGTTAGATAGTTGGATGGTTAGATGGTTAGATGGTTAGATGGTTAGATAGTTGGATAGTTGGATAGTTAGATAGTTGGATAGTTGGCTTATCGGTTGTCAAGCAGTCAGATGGTCGGGTAGTCGTTTCGTGGTCCAACCAGTAGAGTCCGGTCGCACGGTGCGATCGATCAAAAGGATTTATTCTACAAGGGAAGAGGCAATCCAGTTTGAACGGGTAAGACGGTAAAACAGGTAGTTTCATATACATCTTTTCCAGGAGGTAGAGAATGGAGAAGCGCTATCGAGCTTTACGAACGATCGGTACAATTTACAAGGTGCTGGGTGTGATCGTTGGGATCATCACGATCTTGCTCGCCCTGGGTATCTGCGCCACCAGCATTTTTGGAGGAGCTGCCATCAACAACTTTTCCCGCCAGTATGGTGGTTATTCGGGAGCTTATGGTTTATTCGGCGGTCTGCTTGGGGGTATTTTGGGGAGCCTGGTCACCATCATTTCAGGATTTGCGATGGCAATCACGCTGTATGCGACTGGCGAAGGCGTGTATCTGCTGCTGTCAATCGAAGAGAATACCCGCACGACAAATGCCTTGATCCAACAGCAAAACAATCACTCAACATAATATATTTTGACCCAAATGATCAATCCGATTGCATTGGGCATCATTGAAAAGAATGATCTTCAACTGCTAAGGGAAACCATTCTATGCGTCCATTAACCAGCCAGATTCCAAGGGAGTTTGCCCAACGCCTGGGGAGGGAGACACTCTCTATAGGCGAAAAGGGGATTTATAAAACTCCCTCTGGACATACGATTGATCTACGGGAAGAGATTGCACGGTCTGTGCGAGGTACGCGGTCGTATTCTCCGGATTTGCTTTTGAAGGACGCGCTCAATGGTGAGCACACCACAATCATAGAGATCACAAATGAGACAACTCTTTCTGCTGCCACACGCTTGCTGCAACGAAGATTGAATACAGTGGTTCTCAACTTCGCCTCAGCGACCAGTCCTGGCGGTGGATTCCTTGTCGGAGCTCGTGCCCAGGAGGAGTACCTGGCGCGCTCATCATGCCCGTACCAGTGCATTTGCGACAATCCAATGTATGCTTTTCATCGTTCCCATTACGATCCTTTTTATTCCGACACCATACTTTATTCGCCGGAGGTCCCTGTGATACGCGACGACGATGGTGCCTTGCTTGAGGAGCCTTATACAGTGAGCATCATCACTTCTCCAGCTGTTAATGCAAGCAAAGTCCCACCAGAACGTCGGAAAGATATTTCACCTGTGATGTGGAGGCGGATACTCAAAGTTCTAGGTGTGGGTGCAGCACATGATCATGATGGCATTGTGCTGGGAGCGTGGGGCTGCGGTGCGTTTGGAAACGATGGATCTGTAATTTCAGGTTTGTTTTGCAAAGCTCTCAAGTCTAATTTCCGAGGTGTTTTCCGGCATGTAGTCTTTGCTATTGTGGATTGGTCACCTGAAAGGAAGTTCATTCAACCTTTCGAAGATGCATTTGGTTGAGGAGTCCATTACTTCCTGCATGTGGTCCTCGATGAGTTGCCAATAGAATTTACCGGACTGACCAATCTCGTACAGATGGATGGTTCAATCACCTCCTGCGAGGATTGACAGCAACTTTATGTTAGAATCAAACCAGAATATCATTGCCTCGAGGCTGCTCGTTCTGCCTTTACCACGAAAAATGATCCCCAAAGAAATTTTTACGATCCCTGAGCCTTATTTAATCAAAAGAGAGAAAGAAAAAAACGCGATGAGCCCGAAAAAACAACCTACAATACAAGATGAACTGGAGCAGCGCCAAAAGGACCGCAAGCAGCTGGAGCAGAAGCAGGAACAGGAACGCAAACAACGCCAAAAGGAGCGGCAGGAGCTGGAGCAGAAGCAGGAACAGGAACGCAAACAGCGCCAACAGAACCAGCAGCAACTCGAGCAGGAACAGCTAGATAAGCTGGATCAGCAGAAACAGAAGCCAAAGAAACCGTCATAAAGAGTAGCTGCTTATCAAAAAAAAAGCCTGCGCTCGGGCAGCCAACTCGAGCGCAAGCTTCGGGAAGAGGATGCCAGCGGCTAATAAAAGGGAGATAAAATTCAGCCGGAGGCATCCTCGACTTATCCTCTTTATCAGTATAACGAAGTAAACCCCAAAAAAGAGTCAACGTAGAGGGGGTTTTCACGATAAAATAGGTTCATCTCGAGCCTGATCTGATTTTATTGATATCTTCGATGACCACCGACACACGCCGCTTGGTGAATAGTTCGTTTGGGGTGGGGCTAGCAGCCTTGCTGGCACGCACAGCTCCACCCTGGTTAGGCTTACGCATCGCTCACTTTGCGGCTGACCGGATCGCAGGGAGGAAAGATTGGCCGATGGTGAAGGCTGTGCGAGCCAACCAATGGGTTGTGAGCGGAGGAAGCCTGCGCGGGAAGGAACTCGATTGCCAGGTGCAAAGGACTTTACGAAATACGGCGTGCTCGATTTATGACCTGCACCACGATATCAAAAAAGGCGAGCTGGTGCGGCGCCTGGCAGAGCAGGAAGATTTTTTGGTTGAATTAATCAAGCGTCCCCGGTTTACCGAGCGTGGCCTGGTGGTGGTGGGTCCGCACCTGAGCAATTTCGACTTTATCCTCCAGGCGGGGATAATGCTGGGAGGGCAGGGGCTGGTGCTGACGATTCCGGAGCTGACCGGAGGCTACCAGCAGCAGTTCGATATGCGCAAACAGACGGGAATGGAGCTGCTGCCAGCCTCGATGGCTGCGATGCGCAGGTGCATTGCCTACCTGAAGCAGGGCGGGATGGTCTTGACGGGTATGGATCGCCCAATGGAAAACCCTAACTACCACCCGCGCTTCTTCGGCAGACCGTCAGCGCTGCCGGTACTGCATGTCTATCTAGCGCTCAAGGCGCACGTGCCACTGGTGGTGGCGGCTGTGATGCGCGAAGAAGATGGTTCTTACCAGATCCTGTCGAGCGAGCCGATGGAGATGGTGGAAGACTCGGATCGAGAGGGGGAGATTGTTCTGAACGCAGAACGCGTGTGCCGGGCAGCAGAAGACTTTATCCGCCTGGCGCCTGAGCAGTGGTCGATGAGTTTTCCGGTGTGGCCCGAGGCTTTACAAGAAGTAGAGGGTTAATTAATTCAAACATTGAGGAGTGGAAATCTTTGAGCGAAATCAATAAACACCAGCGTGTGAATGACATTCTGTTGGGATCTCTGGAAAGACCAGCACTGCAATGGCTAGCCGCCCGCATGCCCAGATGGATGAACCCTGATATTTTGACCGGCATAGGTGTGTTAGGCGTACTGGTAACCTTTGCAGGATACGTGCTGAGCGGGCAGGGACGAGGCTGGTTGTGGCTGGCTTCGCTGGGTTATGTGATCAACTGGTTTGGGGACAGCCTGGATGGGACGCTGGCACGCTACCGGCATATCGAGCGCCCGCGTTATGGGTTTTACATCGATCACATGGCGGATGTGGTCTGCCAGGTGATCGTTTTTGTGGGATTGGGGCTGTCACCGTATGTCAGTTTCAATGTAGCGATCGTCTCGTTGGTGGGGTATCTGATGCTCTCGGTGCTGGTGTATGTGCTCACATATGTGATGGGAGAGTACCGGTTGTCTTATGGAAGCCTGGGACCAACCGAGGTGCGCGGAATCGCCATCCTGATGAACACGACGATGTTTTTCTTTGGAGCGCGGACAATACTGTTTGACCTGCCTTTGGTGAAGCCGTTCAGTGTGGGGATATATGATCTGCTGGTGGGCACGATTGGGTTCTTGCTATTCGGTTTCTTCTTAAATTCCGCCTGGATCAAAGGGAGGGAGCTGGCGAAGCTGGGGGAGTGAGAGTTTGAACCACCAAGACACCAAGTTCACCAAGTTTTTTTTTGTGCACCTGGTGTCTTGGTGGTTAATGTTCTTTTACCTGGCGAGGGAATTTTACGATTTCTATGCCCGTTAACAATCCGAAGAGGATGCCTCCGAGGGCGCCGAGGAGGAAGATGAGCCAGAAATAGACGGATACTTCGGCGACCCAGACAGGTGCGCAGACGAGGGCAAAAGAGAATAAAGCCGCCAGGGTGCTGAAGAGGAGCCAGTGCCAGGTATTTCCAACGCTTTCTTTCAATGAGCGGGATTGGGGAAGGCAGGCGGTCAGGCCGTAAACAGCAGCGCTGAAGAGAGATGCCAGCAGAAGGGAATTCACCTGGAGATGAGCATTGAATGCCCAGGCGAAAGCCAGGAAAGCCAGAGCCATGCCGAGGGCACCAAGCGCGGTCCAGCGCAGGGAGTGGAACTGTGGGAGTGTTTTGCGTATAGCCGTGGATTGGAGCCAGGCGGTCACACCGCCCAGAATGCCTCCAGTGACCAGGGGACCGAGCAGATAGAGACCCTGGTTGTAATACGGCTGCAGCCTGGAGCTGAGTGGGCTGCGTACGCCGAACACACTCGGCTCGGCGGATACCAGCAATCCCACCAGCAATCCGGCGAGGGCGAAACCGATGGGGCTGAACAGGAATACCAGCAGGTGCATGGAAACCCAATTGAGATAAGAGCGGGTGGAGGGCATGGATTGATTATATACCGAAAGATCTCTACCGTTCTAGAGTAAACCCAACAAAGATTCTAAAAAACCGGTTTCTCAAAAAGGGTTTACTTTAAAGCAATTGCACCTGGAGCATACGAAAAAACAGGGTTATAACCTAACTTTGGATATTATCGTACTTAAATAACTTTGTGCAATTGCTTAGGCAAACCGCTGAAAGTTTCTTTACGAAGATTGTATGTAAAACAGCGGTTTGCTAAAGGATTTCGCCGATTTTACAAACCATCTCATTAAATAACTTTCGGCGAAACACCTAACCCGTTGACTCAATCCCTTAATCTATATAGAATTCCATGTAGAAGGATATCCCCATGGACGCAAATTTCAATGGACAATCTTTAGGACCCTATCGTATTCTCGAGCAGATTGGCAAAGGGGGTATGGCAACGGTCTATAAAGCTTACGAGCCCTCCCTTGACCGTTATGTCGCGATTAAAGTCCTTCCCGAGTATTTCGCCCATTACCCAGAATTTGTATCTCGCTTCGAACGCGAGGCTAAGGCGATTGCCAAACTCGACCATCCCAACATCGTGCCGATTTTCGGTTACGGGCAGGATCGGGGGTTGATGTACCTGGTGATGCGCTATGTGCCAGCCGGGACACTGCGGGAAATGATGGGGCGAGCCATGGATCTGCGGGTGGTGGGAGACATCTTGCGCCAGGTGGGGGGCGCATTACACTACGCTCACCAGCAGGGGGTGGTCCACCGCGACATAAAGCCTTCGAATGTGCTGATGGCTGACCGTAAATGGGCTTTGCTGACCGATTTTGGGTTGGCGAAGATGGTGGAAAGCTCCTCACAGCTCACCAAAAGCGGGGTAGGCGTGGGCACGCCGGCTTACATGTCTCCAGAGCAAGGCCAGGGCATGAATGTTGACTTGCGTACGGATATCTATTCCCTGGGCGTCATGCTGTATGAGATGACGACCGGTCGCATTCCCTATGATGCCGAAACGCCCATGGCAATCGTGCTCAAGCATATCTCAGCGCCGCTGCCGCTGCCAAGCGCGGTCAATCCCAATTTACCTGAAAATGTGCAACGTGTGATCCTCAAGGCGATGGCTAAGGAGCCTGATGACCGTTTCCAGACCGTGGAAGAGATGGTGAAAGCCTTCGATAAAGCACTGGATGAGATACCTTCTTCAGAACAGCCAACGTCCTTTGCTGAACTGGTAAAGCCTGCAGATAAGGTTCCCCAATCCAGAATCCAGGAAACGCTACCGCAGCCTCCGAACCTGGAACTGCCAATACCCTTGCCTGAGCATGAAAAACAGACACAGGTAGCAGCAGGCCAACCTGAGGTGAGGACAATCCCGGAGCAGCGGTTCCCTCCTGCTAAAACCAAGATCAAGCGGTCCATTCCGGTCTGGGTCTACTTGTTGGTGGGGTTCGTATTGGTGGCTGTAGTAATCGGTGGATTGGGTTTCAGGAGAATCAGGATTGCCTTAAGAGCAAGCAGGCAGGCGGCGACACAAAAGGCGGTTGCGGCTACCAGGATTACCAGAACGCCAGTCGTCGTAAACCAACCGACAGTAAAACCAGTTCTGCTGACCAGCACGCCAATGCCTGTAGAACAGGCCCAATTGCCCTTCAAGCCCTGCTTGCTGACGGACGAGGGCGGGGTGGAAGACCGCTCCTTCAACCAGGCGAGCTGGATAGGCCTCCAGGCAGCCGACAAGCTGGTTGGCAGTCAAGGCACGTTCCTGGTGTCAAAATCACCAGAAGATTATGCCCCAAACCTGCTTAGCCTTCTTGATCAGGGTTGCGATCTGGTCATCTCTTCAGGGTTTCTCCTGGGAGATGCTACCTGGAAGATAGCGGTGGAAAGACCCGAAAGAAAGTTTGCCATCATAGATTTTACCTACCCTCAAATCCTGCCGAACCTGCGCACAAGCGAGTTTGCTACAGATCAGGCAGCCTTTCTGGCGGGTTACCTGGCGGCTGGTATGACCCAGACGGGGAAGGTTGGCACGTATGGGGGCGTGCAAATCGATCCGGTGGTCGCTTTTATGGAGGGCTTCACGCAGGGAGTTTTTTGGTACAACCAGGTACATGCTACCCAGGTTGTCGTGTTGGGGTGGGACCCGCTGAACAAAACCGGCCTCTTTAGCGGGAACTTCGTCAACCAGGAAGATGGGCGAAAATTGAGTGAGGAGCTGTTCCGTCAGGGGGTGGATATCATCTTGCCTGTGGCAGGTCCCCAGGGAATTGGCACCCTGGAGCTGATGCATGAACGAGGTAGTGGGTTGTTGATCGGGGTGGACACCGATTGGTCCTTGTTCTTCCCTGATAGACAGGATGTTGTCCTGGCGAGTGTGGCTAAGAATATCTCCAGTTTCGTGACCGAATCCGTGAGGATGGCTAAAGAGGGGCGCTTCGAAGGTGGTAATTATCGGGGGGATCTGGCGAACAACGGAGTTGGGCTGGTGATCGGCGAGGGGTGGCGCACGAAAGTGCCCGATTCGCTGAAGATAGAGCTGGAAAAGCTCGGGAGGGATATCATCGATGGCAGAGTCAAGACCCGTCCTTGAAATTGATTTCGAATCTTAACCCGCATATGGAGATTACTCAACTTAGGGTGTTCTTAAAGTTGTTCAATTAAAGGAGGGTCATTGCGAGAGTCGATGATTTTCCGGCTCGAAGCAATCTCACGGCTCTCTAGGGGATTGCTTCGGGCGAAGAACGCCCTCGCAATGACGCGTTCGATGGACTTTAAGAAAGCCCAAAACTCAACTTGCATGTACTTGATTTTTGTTAAAAACTTCTATATACTGAATTAGGAAATTATTGTTCCCAAGCCGTTTTGTAGGAGAAGGTGGGGTAGGATAATCTTACAGACGATTGGTTTATCTACCAATTTCATATTTTGCGAATGGTGGGGAGAGTATGTACCCAGTTTTGATCGAAATCAATGGGACCCCAATTTATGCTCATGGATTCTTCCTGAACCTGGCTTTGCTGGTCTGCTTGCTGATGGTGGTGGGTGAGTCGCGCCGCCGCCACTGGCCAAAGCAAGAAGTGGTCCCCATCACCCTGGCAGCCTTCGTAGGGGGGATGATCGGGGCGCGCTTCTCGATCCTGTTCTTCCACGGCTGGGAAGCCGCGCCCTTTACCCTGAACTTTTACTCTTATTTTGATCCACAGATTGGTCCAGGCTCCATCATTGGAGGATTGATCGGAGCATACCTGGCAGGCTTCATCACCAGCCGGCTGATTGGCAAGGCTGACTGTGCCTGCGATGCCTTTGCCCCGGCGATGGCGCTCGCCTTGATCATCGGGAAGATTGGCTGCTTCATGTCCGGTGAAGATGGGTTGGGCAAGCCTACCGACCTGCCTTGGGGGGTATCTTTGCCGAACCTCGACTTCCGGGTGCATCCAACGCCGCTGTATGAAGCGGGTTTTAGTTTGGTTTGGCTGCTGATCTTGCTGCGTCTGCGCAACCACCCGTGGATGCAAAACGGCAACCTGCTCAAGTTTGGGGTGGGAGGCTACGCCATCTTCCGTTTCTTTATTGAATTTTTGCGCAACAACCGCATCCTGCTGTGGGGCTTGACCGGGCAGCAGTGGCTCTGCCTGGTAATTATCCTGGCAATTGTCGTTTACTACGCTGTTCATTTCGCTCGTTCGAGGCGGATGGCGTCGGTTTAAAAATCCGTCAAAGGGCTAATTGGAGGGAAGAATGGACGAGCCAACCCAAGATCAACCCCTCTCTGAAGATCAACCAGCACAGGAGACATCTCCCGTAATTGACGAAGGCTTGCCAACCGAAAGCGGACCGGCCTCCAAAGATGAGCCACCAGCCAAACTACCGGAGGGTAAGTCTCAGCGCATCTTGAAATTTGCAGTGGGTTTCTTCGGTTGGTTCCTGGTGACCTTCCTCGTGTTTGGGGGAAAGATGGAATCTAATGGTATGGAGATAAGCCTAGGGGTGGTGTTTTTCGCAAATATCGTGATTTTGACTTTTTTGTTGAAAAAGCGGTCTTTTATTGGTTGGGGGATGTTATCGGCAATTGCGGTTAATCTTATCGCCTCTATTATCCTTGGCCTGTTTATGAATGCTTTGTGTTTCATTCCATTCTACAAACATTGATATATATCAGGTTCAATTGGGGAGGGTTCCAATGAAGCTGCAAAGAAAAATATATACTACTCGCCGTGAAAAAGTCACCGATTTTATCATTGGGGCGGTGATCTTTTTTCTCCTGAATGGCTTGACGATCGGGTTGAACGCATTCAGC
>Ga0153915_10002738_pt1 | contig 16062 bp, 18 predicted proteins | sample Opewatmetagenome_2_FD_107003 | JGI IMG/M metagenome (GOLD analysis project Ga0153915, IMG submission 107003) | Freshwater wetland microbial communities from Ohio, USA - Open water 3 Core 3 Depth 3 metaG | ecosystem: Environmental > Aquatic > Freshwater > Wetlands | place: USA: Ohio, Lake Erie...
AAAATAGTATCCGCAAATCGTTATATCAGCTCTATATTCCAAAGCTCCTCTGTAAAGAGTTTCGTACATATCTGCGTCAACCCAGTCATCGCTGTCTGCAAAACCGATGTATTCGCCTGAAGCAATTTTCAAGCCCGCATTGCGGGCGGCGGAAAGACCTCTGTTTTGCTGATGGATTACTTTTATCCGCGAATCGAGCTCTGCGTATTCATCACATATTTTCCCGCAATTATCCGGGGAGCCATCATCCACCAGGATAATCTCCAGATTTTCATATGTTTGTCGGACAATACTGTTAAGACACTTACGTAGATATGGTTCAATTTTATAAACCGGAACTATAATACTGATTAAAGAAGACATATTAGACTTGCGCGGAAGCTAAAATTAAATCAAATTTATTTAGGAGGTTACTAAATATTGGGAAATAAAACAAGATTGATATTAATAAATTATTTCTCAATGTTTTTTAAATAAACCAATTCAGAAAAGCAGAATGACGAAACTGTAATTTTTCAGCCGTCATTTTATGATTACCCAAATATTATAGCTTGATGCCATAATGAAATTGCCTGCAAATAACCTTTCCCGACTTATCAAAAATTATCCCTTCCTTTGCAAGCATTGACCGCTTCATTTCAAATCCGCTTTGAAAGCCGCCAGGATAAAAATCAGAGCGAATTGTCCTGTGACAGGGAATTATTACAGGAAACGGATTTCCCGCCAAAACGTTGCCGACAGCCCGCGCTCCACCGGACGCGCCTACATGCGCAGCAACAAGCCCGTAAGTGCTTACACTGCCATACGGAATCGCACGTTGCGCCCACAAAACAGACAGCTGGAACTTTGTGCACCGGGACAGGTCAAGAAAATTCATAGAGAATTTAACATTTTCTCCTTCAAGGCCGACTCTGATTGAAACCGCCATGGCGTCAATTTCAGCGCAGGAAGATTTTACGGAATCAGGAAAAAACGCCCCTGCCCGATCTTCGGACGGAAATCCCGGCTGTGAAAGCAAAATATTAACAATCGACGGCAATTTATTTGATAGATGCCAGACAAGACAAATACTGCCGAAAGGCGTATGCTTAATAATCTTTTTATTCATTTGCCGAATTTCCCGTTTCCTTATCATGTTTATTTTGTTTCATCCTGACGTTTCAATGGGATTGCCGCCATAATTACACAGGTCCATGAGTAGAAAAGTCCGGCCAGCCAGACACTCCAGCATAATTCCTGCACCGGCCATTTTTGTATAACGGCAAGGTATGAAGTTAAAGCAAAGGAAAGAAGGTTCACTGCTGTGTTTATAAACAATTTCATGTCGGCAATCGCGCTTTGCGGAAAAATGATGCTCTTGCAGGTTCACGGCAGGGAATTTAATAATTGAATACCTGTTAAATGGTAGTTTCAAGTATTTCCACCGCACTCCTTACACATGGTTTGCATATTTTGTTAAAATAATCGTTACTAATATATGTCTTTTGCCCTTCTTCTGTTGTCAACTCACAACCGTTTAACAATTGGCGGCAGATATAAGTTCCGTGTTTTTTGGAGAATTGATCCATAAATTCCCTTATCCTGGCATAAGTAATTTCCGTGGCCTTGCGATCTTCATTTTCTCCTCTGCCGTATTTAGCTCCGATTACCATTATTCCGCCGCTCACAGCTCCGCAGACTTCTTCTTTTCTTCCCATGCCCGCACCAAAACCGCAGGCAATCTTGAGCAATTTATCCTTATCCAAACCGAGATCGTCACAAAAAGAGAAAAGAACCGATTGAGCACAGTTATAACCGCTGACAAATTTGGCAACGGCTACATCACTTTTTTTCATGATTCCCTCCGTATTTATTATTAAGACATATAACTTTTGATTAAGCGGCGCCGTTAAGCGTCCGCTGAAACGTTCTGTTATTCATTCTCTTTGCCTAATAACCAGCTTTTGGCTTCTTCAATATTTGAAAATAGTCTGCCATTTGCCAAACCGCGATTTTTCACGACAACAGTTTCAACGAATTCGAGTCCCCTGGCAGTTGGCGTCGCCTGATCCACCCATGCAACACGATATTGTAATGTTAATCCCACCTCATCTATTATCCTTAGGTGATCGTAAGCATCCATTGTGGAAAGTTCCTGAGTGGTAAAGTTCTCCCCAAGGATATTGAAGCAGTTATATTGTTTGCATACAGCCATTATACGCCGCCACAATTCAAGGGAGAGATCATAATTATTTTTACCATACATTGCCGCATAAACGTAATTGCCTTTGTACTCAACGATAATCTCGTCGCGCATTACACATCCTCCTGCATTATTAAAGCTCTCGCAGGCTTTCTGCGGAGAACCTTCGATTCTTAAGGTAAATTATAATTCTGCAAACGCTTGCTTACCCCGCAGCAAGCGAAAGTGTTTTCGCTGCCGGATTCAAGATAACTCTTGAATTCCTGTCTCTGCGCCGCTTATCGCGTTGCAGATTTCAGCTTTCTTTACCATGCCCGCGCCAAACCAACAAGTAGACTTCAGGGCTTTATCATTATCCAAATTGAGATCTTCAAAAAATGATAAAAAACCGATTGCGGGCAGTTATAACCTTTTGTGAATCTGGAAACTGCCAGTTGATGCATCATACACTATTTTTAAATCAAAGGAAACCCAGGCGACTGTCAGAAGTTATTTTTATTTTGAAAATATTTTTACACATGTCAATTAGAATTTTAATCCGGATATTAAAAAACTGTTGAACTTTAAAAAAATCGCGAGTATATTTAATAAATTCTTTAACATCCTGAGAAAGCTGGAAGTTTTTCCCATTCACCCCATTTGTGGAGTATATCCGTAAAATAAAAAAATGAGAGGTGAAATATGAAGAAAAAAGATTATCTTCGGGTAACATTGATTCTAGCCATCTTCTTTTTAGCACTGGGCGGCTGGCTGCTGCATTTACGTATACATCCGCTGGCCAAGGATGCGGAAAATTTCATACCTGCCACTGCTGGTTTTATAAGCGTTCTTATTGTTCCTGTACTATTTATGTTTCGTTTAACAATCTCATTTGCTTATCTTCTCAATGGAATGACCGTTATTATAGGTACAGTTACGATGGCTCATTTTTCAACTGAAAATCCTCCGCAGGCATGGACTCTGCAGACTATCTTCTTCGGAACACTTCTTGCTGATATTGCCCTGCTTTGGGGCAAATTTGCCGTAGGTAAAGTACTTTTTGATATGGAGAGTGTTGTGCAGCATCCCGACGAGCCGGTGCGCAGCGGAAGATTTTTTCGCTTTCCCAATATGGGATTTTGGTATGCGCATTTTGTTACACTAACCGTCATTTACCTCATCGGTAAATATTTCTGGAAATAGAAGGAGGATTCTATGAAATATTTTATTTTGTTCAAACCGGGCTGGTGGGTACTGCATGTCCTGGCCATTTTGCTTATACTATACATAGGACATCTGTAAGCAGTAAAATAATGATGAGTTAGAACAGAAATCACATTCGGATTCTAACTAAATGTTCAACCAACTGTTTTTAAGCTTGACGATTTCAACGGCATGGGTGTATCTGTTTTAGACTTTAAAATAAATAATATCATGGCGGTATTGAAGCTCTCGCAGGCTTTGCGCGGAGAATCGCCGATTCTCAAGGTAAATTATAATTCTGTAAACGCCTGCTTACCCCGCAGCAAGCGAAGGTGTTTGCGCTCGCTACCGGATTCAACTGATCATTTTAAAAATATTATTCTATGCACACAAATTAGAGCGAGGTAATCTATGAAAATAAAGCATAAATTTTTGTTCTTGTTTGCAGTTATTCTGATTCTTTGCACACCGCAGTTTTCCAAAGGCAGTATTGAGGGCGTCTCTCCCGATGAAGCCGACCGCGTTTTAAAAGAAATCTTCTCCAAAAATATTGACATGTACCATAAATACAAGGGCATTAAATGTTTCCGGACAGAGGTCATCAGTGAATATGACCCGAAAACCAGTAAGTTGTTGAGTGTATCGGAAATTACCGTAACGCGCACAGATTATTTTTATGAAAAGCCAGTTGCCGAGGTCAAGTCATATAAAAAAGACGGCAAAGTGATGAAGCCGTCAAAATTCGATTATCTGATACTCATGCCCTCTTTTCCAGTGTTCGACGAAAAGGGACGTGATAATTACGATATAATGATTACCGAAAAGAAAATATTCAACGGCAAGGAATGTTATCTGGTACAGGTAACTCCCAAAAAAGAAACGTCCAGGCACTTCAAAGGATTTCTATACTACACAGTTAAAAATCTTGATCTCATTTATTTTGAAGGCACGCTGGCAAAACTTGATTTTCCTTTAAAATATTTCAAGATTGAACTTAATACTGTGATGTACAAAGGCATACCGGTCCTCTCCAACGGCAAAGCCTATCTAAGGGTCAAGGTACCCATTCTCTATCCGGATACCAATATTGTTTCAAATTTAACGGTTTTGGAAAACAAACTTATTCCGTTATAAGAGGGAGGCAAGCTCTATGGCCAGGGTAGAATTAAATGTCCAGGCGCCCGATTTTACGCTGAACGATTTTAACGGCAGAAGCGTATCTCTTTCAGACTTCATTAATAAAAAAAATGTTCTGGTGGTTTTCAATCGGGGGTTTTTTTGACCATTCTGCCGCGCGCACATGGCGCAGTTGCGCCGGGATTATGATAAATTTGTAAAGCTGGATACGGAAGTTCTGGTTGCCGGACCGGAGAAAGCCGAAGCTTTCCGGGATTACTGGGCAAAGGAAAAGCTACCGTTCATCGGGCTCCCTGATCCAGAACATCTGGTTTTAAAATTGTACGGTCAGGAGATCAAAATATTCAGGTTGGGCAGAATGCCGGCGCAGGTACTGATTAATAAATCGGGCAAGGTCCGGTTTGTCCATTACGGTCACTCTATGTCGGATATTCCATCCAATGAGGAAATCATCAACTTGATTGAAACGCAAATATCATGAGGAAGCAAATATATGGAATTTACCTTCGCCCATAATAATATCAATGTGCTTAACCTGGAAAAGAGTATTGCCTTCTATAAGAATGCCCTGCAATTGACTGAAGTCCGTCGGATCAAGGCTCCAGACGGAAGTTTTATTATCGTCTTTCTCGGCGATGGCAGAACGCCGCATCAGTTGGAACTGACCTGGCTTGCAGACAGAAAAAAACCCTATAACCTGGGCGACAACGAATTTCACCTTGCTTTCAAAGTTGATGATTTTGTCTCTGCTCATGCCCTGCATGAAAAAATGGGTTGTATCTGCTTCGAAAATAAAGCCATGGGAATTTACTTTATCAATGATCCGGACGATTACTGGCTTGAAATCATCCCGCAAAAGAGGTGATTTAAAATAAGCTTAAAGTTTCCCGGATTTCCTTCCGGGCATAGTGGAAACGGTTTACACTGAAGTCTAATCGATTGCTCCGCTTTTTTTCAGAAGAGTTGCAACAGCTTCAGCCATACGGCGATATCCCGCGGCGTTGGGATGAATTAAATCCGACTTGAGTGAACTATCCGCCAATATGGAAGATAATATTTTCTCTTCCAGGGGAATTTTAAGTTCTTCAGCAATTTCGCGATATAACGGTTCCGGCGAAACAGAAAGGCCGAAAGCGGGCACCGCAATCAAAACAACCTCCACGCCTCTTTGCCGGGCCAGATTGATCATTTCTCTGATGTTAACGGCGGCCTGTTTTCGTCCCAACCTCCGGAGAGTATCGTTGCCGCCATGACATAGAATCAACAAGGCAGGCTTCTCCTGCTCCAGAATCTGCGGCAGACGGGATAAGCCTTCGGCAGTAATTTCCCCGGGGACACCGGCACTAACTACCTTTCGGCCTATCATTTGTTCCAGAACCGCCGGATAACTTTCCTGCGATTCCGCTCCGGTACCGAAAGTTATACTGTCACCAAAAGCAACAACAACATCACTTTTGGCAAGCGCAGGCAGTTTTACGGGCTTTTGACAGGAGGCCAGTGTAAAAACTGCTATAATCGCCAGTAGCGAAAAAATTACTTTCTGATATTTTGTTATGTTCATACAATCACACAGGCAATGCAACCTACACTTGAATAGCACAGCTTTTATTCATAACATTTAAAAATGTTTATGAATGTTTGTCAAGAAAAGCTTTCCCGCGGAATGCTGTTTATTAAGGAACAAAAATCTTGCGGATAAAAATTATTGACATATAAGCTGCTTTAACCCTATACTTTCTTTGCTGAAAAGCATATCTTTATCAATCCATAACCAAAATAGGAGTATAATTGTATTAATTAGCTTTTTAGAGGCTAAAAATAAAAAAGAGAGGTGCTTCTAATGTTTAAAAAATTATTTCTTCTTTTTTCCGCAATGCTTATTATTACTTCCACCGGATACGCGAAAGAAATTGCCGGTGCAAACTTGCCGGACAGCATCGCGGCCGGCAATGAAGTTCTTGTGTTGAACGGCGCCGGAGTCAGAACAAAATTATTTATCAAGGCATACGCCGGCGGTCTTTACCTCAAACAAAAAAGCGGCGATGTCAACTCGATAATAAACGCCGATGAGACCATGGCGGTCAAGCTTCACATTATATCAAAAATGATAACGAGCAAAAGAATGGAAGAATCCACCCGTGAGGGATTTAACAATTCCACAAACGGCAACACGGCGCCTTACAAAGACAGGATAGACGCCTTCATTTCAACTTTTAAAGAGAATATCAAAATAGGCGATGTATATGATATTATATACACTCCCGCGGAGGGAACAAAAGTATACAAAAATAAAGAGCTGAAGTGTACGGCAAAAGGTCTGGATTTCAAGAAAGTGCTTTTCGGAATATGGATCGGCAGCAAACCCGCCGATAAAGATTTAAAAGCCGGAATGCTCGGCAAATAAGAGTAAAAAATATTTTAAATTTCAAGTACAATGACAAGGCGCAAAGACATCAGAGTTATCTGAGTCTTTGCGCCTTAATCATTCAGCGAAACGGCGAAAAATTTTCGGTTGGATAATGTAAGTTGACATACCCGTCTTTTGCTCTTATAATTTTACCAGTAAAGCAATTTGTCATCAAACCGTCGTTTAGCGGCAGGCGTAACCCGTAAATAAATCTTTCCGGCAAGCACGTCCGTGCCGCCAAACAACAAGACGGGAGGAATCAAAATGTCTGATCTACACGCGTATTTAAGCCTGTCGCAGCGCGATGAAGCGCTGAAACTCGCGGTCGTGTCACACAGGCATAACGAAGCTCTGGACTGAATTCCAGTTCAACCTAAAGGGAGGTAAATATGACCAGAATATTAGATCCGAATGATAAGTATTACATTGACAATCCGGGACGCGTCAAAGCGATCCAGGCTGAAATGCACAAGCGCGGCATTGACGTGTACCTCGGTTCGCGTATCCGCACCATGAGTTTTATCATGGACGCCTTCTGCCCCTGGCGGAGCTACATCATCATTCCGTCCGAGGGGTTGCCGACATTTTTTACTTTTATTATCGACGCAAGCCGGGTGGCCGACGAAACATGGCTCGACATTAATCATATGAGCGCGTATGGACCTCTTGAAGGGATAGATCAGGTCTCCGCGATTACCAATTTCATAAAAATAAATCTCGGCTTAAAGAAGGGACGCATCGGTTATGAAGACGGCGTTTCCACTTATACCGCCGAAGGAAATCTCACACACTGGGAATATACCCATTTCAGAGACGCCCTTCCCGGCTTCGAATGGGTGAACGCGCATGACATCGTCGATACTCTTTCTATGATCAAGGACAAGGGCACGATTGAACGCTTCCGTACCGCTTCTCTGATTGTCGATGAAGGACACAAAGCGGCACGTGCGGCGCTGGAGAACGGCGGATACAAAGGGATCACCGAAACGGTCATTGGCGGCATAGCGGCTCTGGCCATGCGCAAGGCGGGCAGTGTATCCGAATGGAATTTTGCGGGACTCAATGAAATCTCCACCGGATACCGCACCGGTCTGGGCGCCTGCACTCCGCCCACAACAAGGGAAATCAAAGCCGGTGATGCGCTTATGCTGGATTTACACGCGATGTTCAAACTGGCGTTGGGCGATCATTCACACAATTACTTGATTGCGCCGGCAACCGAACGTCAGCGCTGGCATGCGGATAATTTTATCGCGCTTGTTCAAAAAGTAATGGACAGCTACCGCGCCGGAATCACCCCCGGCAAGCTGGTGGAAATCCTGCTTGATCTGGCGAGGAGCCGTGATTGTGAAAATCTTATTCTGCCCGGCTGTGAACACGGCATCGGACTATTCGGAGACGAATGGCGCGTCGGTGCTGCCGTCAATCCCGCAATGCCCTACTGGACTGATCCGAATCACGTTTATCAGGAAAATGAAATGGTCGTACTGGCAATGCAGTATGCAGCGCCGGAAGATAATATCGGTTTCCGTTATGAAAATGATATTCTCATCACCAAAGACGGCTGCGAGCTTATGTCGAAATATCCGTTCGGAATTGAAGAAATTTCATAAATCCATTTTACCTTCCGGCGCCTCATACTTGCGCCGGAAGGTAAAAAAACACCTGTCTTTTATTTTAAGCACAGCGACATTCTTTAAAAACCATTTGAAATCAAAGGAAATTACGGATATATTTCGCCATATTTATTATTTATAATAACTTTAACGAATATGTATACTTAAGGATGTTAATCGTTTCCAAAACCGTGCAAACGCGAAAAAGGAGAGTATGAAAAAACAAACATTGAGAAACTATATTGTACCGGTTCTTTTGGCGATTGTTCTTTTTACATCAGGTTGCGCAACGTGCAAAACAGCCTCGACCATTGGCCCGCGTCCTTCAACATGGGCTGTTCAAATGAAAGGCAATTGCAATGTGCCCAATCTCTACAGGATAAACAACACTCTTTACAGGAGCGGACAACCGACAGAAGAAGGAATAGCGCAACTTGTTGATCCCAGGGTTGGAATTAAAATAAAGACTATAATTGATCTGAGAGAATATCATGCAGATACTCTCCCTGCCGCAGCATCTAAATTGCGTATCGAACTGGTACCCATGAACGCTGGTGAGGAGGATTCAAAAGTTATTGATAAAGACGTGATCAAAGTCATGAGAATTCTATCGAACAAAAAAAACGGGCCGTTTCTTATTCATTGCCTGTATGGCGCAGAACGTACAGGTTTAATATGCGCCATGTACAGGATTATTTATCAAAAATGGACAAAGGAAAAAGCAATCGATGAGATGCTCAATGGAGGATACAGATTTAATTCAATAATGTTTAATAACATTATTGAATACATTCAAAAAGCGGATATCGATAAGTTACAAAAAGAAATTAATTGAAGCTCTCGCAGGCAAACCCGGGAGAATCTTCGATTCTTAAGGTAAATTATAATTCTGTATTCGACCGCTTACCCCGCAGCAAGCGAAGGTGTTTGCTCGCTTACGAATTCAAAAGGAAAGGATTTTTCGGGAAAAGATTATCTCTCTTTTCCCCCTGTATCCTGTTCCTGCTCCATCCTTACCGTTATTTGCCTGATTTATGCCAGATTATTTTGCCAAGAGCTATAGCCAAAGCGGGATACTGCGAGGGACAGTGAGTAAGATTAAACCGAATTACGCAGTCGGACCGGCAGAAGCATTTCCGACGGAGCAGGTATGCCTGTCTGGAGATTTCAGGATCACCGAGCAGTGCCCGCAAATCCCAGTTGTAATTTCGCAAATCGCCGAGAATACAATCAGGCCGTTCTTCGCAGAGAATGACTTGTCCCTGGGCGTTGAGAGTTAGAAACCCGCTTCCTGCACGGCAGGAGATTTTTGGCACTTCTCCCATCGCGGCCTGCATGGTCAGGTCGTTTGTCCGTTCAAACAGAGCCTGGTGAATGTTGTGATAGATGTTGCCGGCGGAGCGATTTCGGGTTACCCATTCCCGGGATTTCCGGTAGGTATTCACTGCCACGTCCCGTCTTCCCGGATTATCCGGGCTTGGCCGGACAAGGTTGACTTCGTGGCTGTCCACCCCGGGAAAGTCATGACGCAGCAGATTCAGGTCATGCAGGAAAAATTCTTCATTGGCAGCAGAAAGCACCGATGAAAGGATCAGGCGCACTGTTTTGGGCCGGACACTGCGAACTGTCAGCGCGGCATCGTAGGATTTTTTAACCAGTTCGTAAAGTCCGGGGAAGTTTCTTATGGCATCGTGCCGCAAACCGTGAGCATCGGCGGAAAGTACCAGTGTAAAGATCGTGCTTGTGTGGCGGGCCGACAGGGTTTCCAAAGTCTGCGCAATGCGTTCGGGCTTAGATCCGTTGGTGGCAATGGTTACTGACCGTACTATGGCGTTTCGGCAAAAAGCATCTATCCATTCGATCAGATCGTCGCGCAAAAAGGGCTCTCCTCCGCTGACCGCCAGATGGAACAAATACCTCAGATTAGCCGCTATTTCCCCTGATTGTTCCGGTGTAAGTTCGGGCACAGGCATTTTATGCACAGCCGGATTGCAGCAGAAGGAGCAGGCTGCATTACACCGGGAGGTTACCTGAACCAGCAGGTATTGCGGTCTTTTCACCAGAGTGTTCAGTAGTCCAAGGAAGGAACCCATATTATTGGACATGCTTGTTTACATTGCTCCAGTTTTCTCTAAAATCATTTAAACGAAGGATTTTCCCTTTTTGATATGAACTTGCTTTCTTACAGATGAAATATAGGGAAGTTTTGTTTGTATGTCAATTTAAAGAAGTGACTATCTGTCGAAATATCGCATAAACGGGCATAATCAGAAAAATAACTGCACATTTTCTTCAATAAGTCGTATGCCATATCAACATCGTATAAATGATGTGCAGCAATTTGTGCAACATTTTATTCGAAACAGTTCAGTGATCAGTTTTACATTGACATAGAAGAGATGCTTGCTTATACTTTTTTACCGAGAACCAGATTCTTATCAGAATAAAAACAACCGCACACTGAACAGCACACGACAGTTGTTCATTTTTATAAGGCTGATTCGTGCGGCAATGAAAGGTACTTTCATCTTGTCCGATATTCTTCTTATCGCTCCCGGTTGGGGACATATTTACGGGCGGTTCCAATCATTATCCAGACGTTTCAATTTTCAGCCACCGCTGGGATTGTGTTATCTTTCGTCAGCGCTGAAATCGGCTGGATACCGGACGAAAATTGTGGATGCGGAAGCACAGAATCTGAACACTCAAGCAGTAATTCAGGAAGCACTGTCGCACCACTGGGATGCAATCGGTATAAGTGCTACAACACCCATCTACCCGGCCGCAGTGAATCTGGCTATAAGTTTGAAACAGCAATTCAGAGGACCTATTCTGCTTGGCGGACCGCATGCGACAATTGTTCGCGAAAAAGCTTTTCACCCATCGGGCTGCTTCGACTACCTCACATGCGGCGAAGCGGAAAGAACAATTGTATCTTTGATGGACACACTTATGTCCGCCGGAGATATTTCCAATATTCCGGGACTTGTAATACGTGAAGGCAACGAAATCCGTTTTACCGGCAGCACTGAGCGGAAGAAAAATCTCGACGATATTATATTCCCCGACCGCACAGATCTACAGCCGCATAATTATTTGTGGAGCGTGCCGCGACGAGGGCTAGTGCCGACAACATCGGTCATGTTCAGCCGCGGTTGTCCGTTTGAGTGCACTTTCTGCGCACAGGATAACATGTACGGACGCACTGTGCGCTACCGCTCGGCCGAAAACATGCTGCGGGAATTTGAGGAGATTATTGAAAACACGCGTTTCCGCCATTTTGTTTTCAACGACGACACACTGACAGTAAACAGAGAACGTATAGCGGAACTGGCACAGGGAATTATAAAACGAGGTTTTAATATTACCTTCGAGTGTGAAACACGGGCAAGCTTGCTGGACAGGGAGCTTGTAGCTTTAATGCGCGAAGCAGGTCTTGTAAGAATCAACATCGGTATTGAAAGCGGCGATCCTGACATTCTGAAGAAATTGAAAGCGGGCATTACGCTGGATGACGTAAAATCTTCCCTCCGGCTTTTGAAATCGTTCGGCATAGAAACACGGGGCTCAGTTATCATCGGAGCTCCCTATGAGCGGCGGGAAACAGTATTACGAACTCTTAAATTCATAGCCGATTTAAAAGATCTCGACCAGCCGTATATTAACATCGCGGCGCCATATCCAGGAACGGCGATGCGGGATATGGCTTTGCGCGGCGAAGGCGGAACAAAACTTTTGAGCACTGATTGCGGATCATTAATCCGCTATGGAAGCGCGGCAATGGAAGTAAACGATCTGACGGCGGCTGATTTAGTGCGACTGCAGAAATGGGGGCTGCGACGAGCCTATCTGCGTCCGAAACGGCTCTGGTATAATATAAATAGAGCGGGATTACGCACGGGATTTCTCAACGGCATTGCCTTTCTTAAGAGCACCATGCAGATCAGCGGCAGGCAGGATATTAAATCAAGCAGGAGAAAAGCGTTAAGCTCCGGCGAATAATAAACCAGATCATAAATTAACTATGAAAAGCGTATCTATCATCATACCTGCTCTCAATGAGCGGCCGAATCTCGAGATATTAATTCCACGCATCGCATTGACTTGCAGCAATGCAAATATCGAGTGGGAAACGATTGTGGTGGACAGCAACAGTAAAGATGGAACGGCTGATTTCATAGCAGGTTTAGCGGATACTCTTCCGGTGCGGCTTTTAAACGAACCGGTGCGGGGAGACCTCGCACGGGCGTGGCGGCGCGGCATTGAAGCGGCAAAGTATCCCTGCATAATTACGATGGATGCTGATTTATGCCATACCCCGGAATTCATCACGGAACTTCTCGAAGCGATGGATTCCGCCGATATTGTTGTTGCCTCGCGGTATCTGAGCCCGGAGCGCAGAAAATGGACAAAATCGCTGCACCAGGAACTTGCCTCGCGTCTTGGACAGCGGTTTTGCCGCTGGGCGCTGCGTCTTCCGTCAACAGACATATCGCATGGATTCCGTGCCTTCCGAAAGGAATTGTATGAACGGATCAAAAATGATATTAAAACACCAGGCAATACATTCTTGATTGATTTTATCTATCACGCGCACCTGACAGGAGCACGCATTCGCGAAATTCCTTACGTCTACGGAAAGCGGCTGCACGGCAGGGATCATCTTAAAGTGTCGCGTGAAGGCATAAGATTCTTTGCATTCACTCTGTCTGTCTGGAGGAAATCGTGAAAGGTACTTACATTTACGATCTTAACGAGGCGCGTATCCTGACATTGTACGACCGTGCGCGGGAAATAAAGAATGGCGTCATTCCGTCACCCCGCATGGCTATCATCTATCCGAACTACGTATGTAACTACGACTGTGCAGGATGTGAATATACGGATATAAATCGCCGTGAAAATATTCAAATGGATTCATCTCTTCTGTTTAGACTGATGGATGAACTGAGGAACATGGGAGTTGATTCTGTGGAATTCTGCGGAGGCGGAGAACCAACACTATATCCCCGGTTGAACAAAGCCATTATGCACGGCAGAAAGCTGGGATTTTCGATCGGCCTTCTGACAAACGGGAGTAAGATACGCGGAAAACTCGCGGAAACGATAGTGCGGGAATTATCATACGTTCGGGTGAGTTTAGACGCCGCAACTGCGGAAACATACAGTCTGGTCAAACGTCCGAAAGGGACTGATTTTAACCGTATCATCGCTGATATTAAAAATCTTATGCGCCTGCGGCGGCAGGAAAAAAGTCAGCTGCTTATCAGCATAAAATTCCTCATATCAAAAATAAATGTGGACGATATACCGAAAGCATTCGACCTTGCCGAGCGTCTGCGTGTGGACTCGCTGCAGTTTAAGGCGCTGCGGCAAAGTGCGGAGGCATTGACTCCTAGACAGCAGCAACAAGTTTCATCACAGATCCGGTCACTACGAGAAACCTACTCTGAGTTGAAAGTGATTGGCGGCGTGAATAAACTCATTGCCCCATGCCGCTGCTGGCTCACTCCCCTTCAAACAATGATTGACGCAAAAGGCGATGTGTTCCTCTGCTGCTACTATCTTCACCGGCGCATGCGACACCGCATCGGCAACATCAACAGGCAAACCTTTCGCGAAATATGGGAGAGTCCCCGTCACAAACGCGCCATAAATGCCATCCGTCCTTCCGAATGCAATTTATTCGACTGCCGTTTTATAAACTACATGAAAATCATCGAACCGATCTTGAATGATTCACGACACCAGACAGACTTTATTTGAAAGAAGGGATAAAATTGTTTCAATGGTTTGCCAATCGCCGCCGTAAGAGACTCACAGAAGTACCATTTCCTTCCGCATGGGAAGACATTGTCCGGCGCAACGTTGCTCATTACTGCATGCTTGATGATGCCGAATGCAAGCACCTGCGTGAGATGATCCAGGTCTTCATTGCCGAAAAATACTGGGAAGGAGCCGGAGGACTTACTCTTACCGATGAAATCCGCGTTACCATATCCGCCCAGGCCTGTATGCTTCTTTTGGGACTTCCCCACAACTATTATCAGAATGTCGAAACCATAATTGTCTATCCTTCGACAGTTGTTCCACCACAACGTAAACCTGGTTTTTTTGAAACCGCGCAGGCTCCGGTAGAACTAAGTCATCCGATTATCGGGCAGGCCTTTCAGCAGGGACCGGTAATAATCATTTGGGATGCCGCGCTACAGGGAGGACGACATCCCGAATTGGGCCATAACGTTATCTATCACGAATTCGCCCACAAGCTGGATATGCTTGACGGCGCGGCTGACGGTACGCCTCCGCTGCGTGACCGGTCGGAATACCGCGACTGGGTGTTAACATGCTCTCACGAATATCTTCGTCTCAAGCATGATGCTGAACACGGCAGGAAATCATTTCTCAATGCCTACGGAGCTATTAACGAAGCTGAGTTCTTCGCAGTGGCAACGGAACAATTCTTCGACCAACCACGTTTAATGATAAAACACGCACCCGATCTGTACCGGGTATTGAAGGAATATTACCGCCAGGATCCCGCCTTACGTTCGGGACAAAACAATTGCACTGAAGAAAAAAACGGGTAGAACATATTAAATATGCTTCACCCGTTTTTGCTCAAGATTTAATTATTTGACGTTTATTTATTCATCTCGTATTCGCCGTTGAGAGCACATACATACTTGGTCCAGATCCTGTTATACTGCGCATCATCTCCCTGCGCCCTTATCAGCATGATGTTCTTGCAATAGGCGCGCTGTTCATCTTTGGTGTTGGACATGCCGTAGATTTGCAGAGCAAAGCGGGTAAAATCACGCACCATAAAATCGAAAATCTGATTAATGATATCTTCTTCGACTTTATCAAACACAGCCTGTTCCAGAATAAGCTGACCATAGACCACAATGGAGAACATTTCACCCACCGGCAGGGACCATGACGGGTCCATATCCTGTACCTTGTCCGGCCCCGCTTTCTCCAGAAGTTCCTTGAAAAGGTTAATCTGCTGAATGAAAATGGCCACATTCGGAAGCTGCTTGCTGGCCTCAAAGACAGGTTTGTAGTCGTGGAACTGGACAGCCCCCAATCCCTTTGTCGGCCCCTGATTAAACAGGAACATATCATCCCTGGTGGAAAAATCAGGTGCGACTAGAGAATACTGCGCCGGATTGAAGAAATAATTCTTCATGAACTTGCGAATAAGCTGAACGTTCACGTGAACTGTTCCTTCCAGTTTGGATGGACCACGGACATCGGCGGCAGCCATGTGGAAATAAGTGTCCTTTTCGAAGCCCTTGGCGGCAATGACTTCCCACAACAGGTTAAGAACATCCTCCGATTGCAGAGTCACTTTCATTTTGCTGGTGGGGTTGTAGAGTAGATAGCGTCTGTCTTTTTCATTGGCATTGCGGAAATAATCTGTGGCGCGTCTCTGATACAATTTCATGGCAACCAGTCTGAGCCAGGCGTCCATGAAGTTTTTTCGCACATGCGGCATGTCCGTAACTTTTACTCCATAAAGAATGCGGTTGGCG
>Ga0153915_10002739_pt1 | contig 16062 bp, 14 predicted proteins | sample Opewatmetagenome_2_FD_107003 | JGI IMG/M metagenome (GOLD analysis project Ga0153915, IMG submission 107003) | Freshwater wetland microbial communities from Ohio, USA - Open water 3 Core 3 Depth 3 metaG | ecosystem: Environmental > Aquatic > Freshwater > Wetlands | place: USA: Ohio, Lake Erie...
AACATTCGGTACCGCGCTCGCCCCGGAGCTAGGCCAGATTTCGTGCATACGCTGAACGCATCGGGCGTGGCGTTTCCGCGCACGATCATCGCGCTGCTCGAGAACAACCAGCAGGAGGACGGTTCGGTGCGCATCCCGGAGGCGCTGGCCCCGTATCTGGGCACCGACCGCCTGGCCGCCGATTGAGCCTCAACGTCCTGCGGGAGGCGCGGCGTCTTGGTCCCGAGGTCGTGCTCGGACTGGTGATCCTGCTGAGCGGGGTTTCCTTGTGGCAGGCATGGAACCTGTCACGCTACCTGCGCACGGAGGCCGCGCAGGCCTCCCGCATCTACGGGCGGGTGATCGCCGCGCTCGGCGACACGGCCGCCGGCGCCCAGACCGAGGCCCTGCTGCAGGTGGTGGAGGAAATCAGGCAGACGGGCCTCCCCGCCGTGATCACGGACAGCGCCGGCCAGCCCGCTCACACGGCCAACCTGCCGTTCACCGTGCCGCCCGACGACCCGCGCATCGCCGTGTTCGTCGCCGAGCTGGATCGGGTCAATCCGCCGATCGTCGTGCCGGGCCTCGGCAGCATCCACTACGGCCCGCTGCCCATCGGTCAGCGCCTCAGGCTGCTGGGCATCCTGCAGCTCGCCCTGCTCGTGAGCGCCGTCGCCGCCGGGGTGTGGGCGTACCGCACGGCAGTGCATCGGGACCGCGACCGGCTGTGGGTGGCGATGGCGCGGGAATCGGCCCACCAGCTCGGCACGCCACTGATGAGCGCAAACGCCTGGGTGGATCGCCTGCTCGAGCGCGAGGGCCACACCGGGGAGATCGCGGGGCACCTGCTCGCCGACCTCGACCGGTTACACCGGGTGGCGCAGCGATTCGAGCGCATCGGCCGGCCCACGCGGCCAGAGCAAGTCGCGCTGGGGGCCGTGGTCGAGCGCGTGGTCGCGTACTTCCGGCCGCGGCTGCCGCGGCACGCGCACCAGGTGACGATCGACGTCCGGGCGCCGAGCGCCGGGCCGTTCGTCGCGGGCGACCCCGTGCTGCTCGAGTGGGCGCTGGAGGCGCTGGTACGCAACGCGATCGACGCCCTGAGCGGGCGTGGCGGAACGATCTCGATCCGGGTGAGCGGGGACTACCGGCGCGCCCGGGTCGCGGTGCACGACGACGGCCCGGGCATCGCCGCCGAGGTCCGCGGCCGGCTGTTCGAGCCCGGTGTGACCACCAAGCAGGGCGGGTGGGGCATCGGACTGGCGCTCGCCCGGCGTATCGTCGAGGACATCCACCACGGTCGGCTGACCCTCGGCGCGCCCCCCGCCGGGACGGAGTTCGAGATCGAGATTCCGCTCCACGCGGCATGACCAGGCTTGCCCTCAACCCGCACCAGCGCGCGGCGGTCGAGCACGGCAACGGGCCGCTCCTGGTGCTCGCCGGCGCGGGCTCGGGCAAGACCCGCGTTCTCACCGCCCGTCTCGCCCATCTCGTCGCCGCGCGCGGCATCCGCCCGGACCGGCTCTTCGCCACGACGTTCACCAACCGGGCCGCGCGGGAGATGCGTCATCGCGTGGCGGCGCAGCTGGGGCGGGAGCCGACGGGGCTGTGGATCGGGACGTTCCACTCGCTGGCCGCGCGCCTGCTGCGTCGCGAGGCTCACCTGCTTGGCTTCACCCCCCAGTTCACGATCTACGACGAGGACGATCGCCTCGCCCTGATCAAGCGCCTGATGGAACAGGGAGGGTTCGCGATCAAGGCGTTCCCGCCCAAGCTGATCCAGTCGATCATCTCCGGCGCCAAGAACCGGCTCGTGCCGCCGGAGGAGCTGGCCGCGTCCGGCACGGAGCCGATCGAGCGCATCGCCGCGGACATTTACGTCGCGCTCGACCGCGCGCTGCGCGCCGCCAACGCGATGGATTTCGACGACCTGCTGCTGCACCCGCTGACGCTGTTCCACGAGCAGCCGGAGCGACTGGCGCACTACCAGGAGCGGTTCCAGGCGATCCTGGTGGACGAATTCCAGGACACCAACCGGGCGCAGTACCTCATCGTGCGCGCGCTCGCCGGCGGCCATGGCAACATCACGGTCGTGGGAGACGACGACCAGTCGATCTACAGCTGGCGCGGCGCCGACCTGCGCAACATGCTCGATTTCCAGCGTGACTTCTCCGACGCGCTGCTCGTGCGGCTCGAGGAGAACTACCGTTCCACGCAGACGATCCTCGATGCCGCCAACGCGGTGATCGCCGAGAACACCCGGCGCCTGGGCAAGACGCTGTACACGGTGCGGCGCGGTGGGGTGCCCGTCACCATCGTCGCCACGGCCGACGAGCGCGACGAGGCGGAGTGGCTGGCCCGCGAGCTGGCCGCCCGCGTGGCGGAGGATCACTACGCCCACCGCGACTGCGCCATCCTGTACCGCACGAACGCGCAGTCGCGCGCCCTCGAGGACGCCCTGCGGCGCGCGGAGCTGCCCTACCAGATCGTGGGCGCGATCAGCTTCTACGATCGCCGCGAAGTGAAGGACCTGATCGCTTACCTGCGGCTCGTGGTCAATCCGGCGGACGACGAAGCGTGCCTCCGAGCCATCCAAGTCCCCAAGCGCGGGCTCGGCCTGGGAAGCCTCCGGATGTGGCGCGACGCGGCGCGCCAGTGGGGGCGCGGGCTGCTGGACACCGCGTCCATCGCGGACCGCATTCCGGGCCTGCGACCCCAAGCGCGCCGCGCGCTGCAGGACTTCGCCGCCCTGATCGCCCGACTGCACCAGGACGCCGCCGCGGCCACGCCCGCGGGCCTGCTGGAGCGCGTGATCGAGGGCGTGCAGTACGAGACGTTCCTCGAGACCGAGGGGGCGGAAGGCCTGGAGCGCATCGAGAACGTGCGTGAGCTGCTCGCCGCGGCCGCGGAGTGGTCCGAGGAACCGGATCCAGAGGAGGAAGGCACCTCGCTCGAACGGTTCCTCGCCACCGCCGCGCTCAGCACATCGCTGGAACAGCCCGGCGGCGACCCCGACGGCATCACGCTGATGACGGTCCACACGGCCAAGGGGCTGGAGTGGCCAGTAGTCGGGGTAGCCGGCCTGGAGGACGGCCTGTTCCCGCTGAGCCGCGCGCTCGAGACCGTCGAGGGCGCCGAGGAGGAGCGCCGGCTGGTGTACGTCGCGATCACCCGGGCGCGGGACCGGCTGTACCTCACGTGGGCGCGGGCCCGGCGTCGCGGTGGGCAGCTGCTGCCCGGCATGGCGTCGCGTTTCCTCGACGCCATTCCCCTGGGCGTGGCCGAAGAACGGCGCAGCAGCGGGGTGTTCGGAGGGTACGGCCGGCGCCGTGCGGCGCGCGCCGGTCACCCGCTGTGGCTGGACGGCGGCACCCATCCGCCCGGCCCGGCGACCTTCGAAGTCGAGCAGGAGTCACAGGACGCGCCACGCTACGTGAAGGGTGAGCGCGTGCGCCACCGGCGCTTCGGCACCGGCACGATCCGCGGCCTCGACGGCCGCGGACGCGATCTCAAGGTGGAGGTGGAGTTCGACGACGCGGAAGTCGGGACGAAGCTCCTGCTGGTGGCGTACGCCGGGCTCGAGCGGGGGTGGGAAGGCTCCTGAGCCGGCGGGTCAGCCGTCGCCGTTGCGGCGCGCGCGATCGCGCCACGGCCGCTGCGAGGCGGAGTGCTCCCAGAAGTCCAGCGACCAGCGCGGCAGGCCGAAGTGCTCGTCGGCAAACTGCGCCAGCCGGTACGGGTCACCGGGCAGCAGGTTCCGCATCACCTGCAGCCGCATCCGCTTGGCCATGCGCAGCGAGGCTTCGCCCGACGGGTCGAGCCGGCGCGCCTGCCCACCGGCTCCCTGCACGAGCTGGTCCATGACGCACTGGAACGCCACGGACATCTGCCGCTCCACCAGATCGTCGGTCAGGTCCCACCGGCTCCGGCCGGAGACCGCGCGAAACGCGCGCTGCCAGCTCTGCGTTTCCGCGAGGCCCACCATGCCGCGGAACAGGCGACGGCTGGTGCGCACCGAGAAGATCGTCGGCGACAGGATCCGGTCGAGGTGCGCGTCCGCAGAGGCGTGGTCCATGCGGATCACGTCCATCGCACTGCGCGCGAAGTGCTCGCCGAGGTGGGTCTCGAAGCGGCTTTCCCAATAGGAGTGCCCGATTGCGATCGTCGTCGACGTGACCACCAGCTGGCGCGGCACGAAGAAGTTGTGTGCCACCGTGTCGGCGGCGAGGTGCGACAGGTATCCCAGACCGAACGCGCGCAGCGTTTCCGTGTCGGCGCGGTCGTGGATCTCCTGCCCGACGTGCCACGCGTGGCAGTGGCGCCCGACCGGGGCGTACTTCTTCGCCGTGGACGTGTCCGCGGCGATGCTGCCGTAGAGGAAATCGTAGGGGTAGGCGCGGAGCAGGTTGGCGACCGCCGTCGGCAGCTGCCCGAGATTGGCCAGGACCGTCTCACCGAGATAGATGTGGGTCCCCGGAGTCCAGGCGTGAGCCGCGTGGGGCAGCAGCACGAGCGCGGCCAGGGCGAGAACGGCGCCCGTGGCGAGCGTGCGCCACGTCATGCGGACGGGCTCAGCGTTTGCGCCCCAGGATCACCCGCCTGGCCGCCTGCAACAGCCCGGCGCCCCGCCGGGTGGTCCGCATCACGGCCGCGAGATCCAGCACGGTATCCTCGAGCTCGTCCTGGAGGACGTCGAGTAGCGTCTCTAGGTCGCTGAACCGCTCCTCCAGCGCGCTCGAGGTGCGCTCCACGCGATCCCGCAGCCGTTTCGACGTCCCGGCGAACCCCTCCACTTCACTGCGGATCGCGACCACCAGCCGGTTGGCCTCCTCGGCCGTGCGCCGCACGGACTCGATCGCCGGGTGCGCATCGCGGTCCACCGTCTCCACCAGGCGCGTGAGGCCCGCAGACAATGTGCTCAGGCGGCGCAGAACGATCACGAGGGCTACCATGAGCGCCAACACCGCGGCCGCGATCACGAACGTGGATACTGCCGTCAGCACCGCCGGCCAGCCCGTCACGCATACCTCCGAGGAGAGCGCTCCGGCGCGCTGCGATGCGCGCCCTGGCGAAAACTCCTGCCACAGCGCCCCAGTGTCAACGGCGTCCGCTTGACGCTGCGGCGCGCCGGCCGGTATGGTTGCTGCATGTCGCAACGCTTCGTGGTCGAAGGTGGCCGTCCGCTCCGCGGGGCGGTGCGGCCCGCCGGGAACAAGAACGCCGCGCTCCCCATGCTCGCGGCGACGCTGCTCGCCGACGGCCCGTCGGTGATCTCCAACGTCCCCCGGATCCGCGACGTCGACGTCATGCTGGAGCTGCTCGCGGACTTGGGCGCCGCAGCCACCTGGGCGACGCCCAATGCCGTGCGCGTGGACCCCGCGGGGGTCACGGCCAAGCCGCTCGACCCGGAGCTGTGCGCGCGCCTCCGCGCCTCCGTCCTGTTGGCCGGCCCCCTGCTTGGGCGGTTCGGGCGCGTCACGCTGCCCCCACCGGGCGGCGACGTCATCGGCCGGCGCCGCCTCGACACGCATTTTCTGGCGTTCGAGCGGCTCGGGGCCGAAGTGGACGTCGGCGGGGAGTACCAGGTCACCGCCCGGCACCTCGTCGGCGCGGACGTGTTCCTCGACGAGCCGAGTGTCACGGGCACCGAGAACGCGCTCATGGCAGCCGTGCTCGCCGACGGACACACGGTCCTGCGCAACGCGGCGTCGGAGCCGCACGTGCAGGACCTGGCGCGGGCTCTCACGGCCATGGGAGCCCAGATTGACGGGATCGGAACCAACGTGCTCACGGTGGACGGGGCGGGGCAGCTGCACGGCACCGACGCCGCGGTCGGCCCCGATCACATCGAGATCGGGAGCTTCCTCGGGCTTGCCGCCGTCACCGACGGCGACATCCGGATCGAGGGCGTCCGCGGGGACGACCTGACGCCGATCCTGCTGCAGTTCGATCGGCTCGGCGTGCGTCCCCGTCTCGACGGCGACGTGCTGCACGTGCCGCCCTCACAGGAGCGGCGCGTGCGGCCCGACCTCGGCGGTCACGTGCCGAAGATCGAGGACGGGCCCTGGCCGGCGTTCCCGGCCGACCTCACGTCGATCGCGGTGGTCGTGGCCACCCAATGCGAGGGGCTGGTGCTGATCTTCGAAAAGATGTTCGAGTCCCGCCTGTACTTCGTGGACAAGCTCGTCGGCCTTGGGGCGCGGGCGGTCCTCTGCGATCCGCACCGCGTCGTCGTCGCCGGCCCGAGCCGGCTGCACGGCGGGGTCGTCGAGAGCCCCGACATCCGGGCCGGCATGGCGATGCTGATCGCGGCGCTGGCCGCCGAAGGCCGAACCACGATCCACAACATCGGGCAGATCGACCGCGGCTACGAACGGATCGATGAGCGCCTCCGCGCCCTCGGCGCCCAGATCGAGCGGGTGTGACGGCAATCGCCCGCGGCCTCGACGAGGTGCCGGTCAGCGGCCGCGTCGAGCGGCTCGAGCTGATCACGTGGCGTGAGCGTTACGGCGTGGTGGCCGGCATCACGCTCCGCGGGAACGGCTTCGACCTCGGCCTCCACTCGACGGATCGGACCGCGGGGGTGATCGACCGCTGGCACACCCTGTTCGCCGACTTGGCTCCCCGATTCCGTGGCTTCGCGCTTGGCCGGCAGGTGCACGGCACGCGGGTCACGCCGCACGACGCGGCCATCGGCGGGTGGCTCGTGCAGGACGGCATCGATGGCCACCTGACGGGGTGGCCGGGCAACCTGCTCCTGGTCACGGTGGCGGACTGCGTGCCCGTCTACCTGGTTCACCCGCCGTCGCGGACGGTGGCCCTGCTCCACGCGGGCTGGCGGGGCACCGCGGCGGGTATGCTCGAGTCGGGCATGCGGGCCTTGGCGACCGCGAGCGGAGGTACTGCAACGGACATCGTAATGCACTGTGGCGTAAGCATTTGTGGTGCGTGCTATGAAGTTGGTCCTGAGGTGCACCAGGCCGTCTGCGGCCAGCCGACCGGCGGGCCGCACCCCCTGGACTTGCGTGCGGAGCTGGTGGGTCGCGCCACCCGCCTCGGGGTTCGGACGGTGACGCAGAGCGGCTGGTGTACGGCGCACCACGCCGATCGGTTCTTCTCCCATCGCCGGTCCGCGGGCGCAGATGGTCGCATGGCGGCCTACCTGGGCGTCCCGCTCGCTTGACCCTCGCCGGACCCGGGGATATCTTGTGATGTGAGTTGGCGGGCGCAGTTGGCCCGCGCTTTTTTTTCCGTCCGGTTCTGCGATGGCGCCCACGGCTGATGCGTTGACTGCCGAGATTCGCGCGCGAGTCGCCGCGCTCGGCTTCGAGCTCGTGGACCTCCGTGTGGGAGGGGCCGGGGCCCGCGCCCGTTTGCAGGTTCGGGTGGATCGCCCCGACGCCGTCGCGGGCCACGGCATCACGATCGACGAGTGCGCGACCGTGAGCCGGGCCCTGGAAGCGTGGCTCGACGCCTCGGAGTCGCTGGGACGGCGCTACGTCCTCGAGGTGTCGTCCCCAGGTATCGAGCGGCCCGTCCGGTGGCCGGAGCATTGGGAGCGGTTCACGGGCCGGGACGTGCATGTGCGGATTCCCGGTCACGGGCGCGTGCGCGCCACGATCGACGGGCTCGGCCCCGCGCGGGACGTCGTGACGCTGCGGCTCCGCGGCACGGACGAGGTGGTGACGCTCCTCCTCGCGGATGCGCGGGACGCCAGGCTGGCGGTGGATTGGGACGCGTCGGGGCTGCATCCCCGGAGCGACCCGTCGTCGGGGACGCACGGGACATCGTAGGGACGCAGGACCGACAGGCTTAAGGAGAAGGCATGGCGAGTTCGGCCGAAGTGCTGGCGGCAATCCGCGAGCTGGCTCACGCCAAGCAGCTCGATCGCGAGAGCCTGCTCGATCTCTTGCGGGACGGCATTCACGCGGCCCTGGTCAAGAAGTATGGGCCGACCGTGCGGTCCGAGATCGGGATCGACGAGATGAAGGGCGAGATCCGGGTCGCGATCCTGCGGACCGTCGTCGAGGAGGTCGAGGATCCGGTGTGCCAGGTCTCACTCGAGGAGGCGCGCTGGGAGGACCCCGACTTCGAGCCGGGCGATGTCCTCGAGGAGGAAGTGCCGTTCCAGGAGTTCGGCCGGATCGCGGTGCAGGCCGCGAAGCAGCGCATCATCCAGCGGGTGCGGGAAGGGGAGCGCACCCGGATTCGCGAGGAGTTCAGCGACAAGGTCGGCGAGCTGCTGTCAGGCGAGATCCAGCAGATCGAGCGGGGCAAGCTGGTGATCATGCTGAACAAGTTCCGCGAGGCCGAAGCGATCATCCCGTACCGGGAACAGAACCATCGGGAGCATTTCCATCAGGGCGACACGATCCGCGCCGTCCTGAAGCGGCTGGAGGAGACGCCCAAGGGACCCCGGCTGATTCTCTCCCGCGGCGACCCGCTGTTCGTGCAGGCGCTGTTCAAGCTCGAGGTGCCGGAGATCCAGCAGGGGATCGTGTCGGTCCGCCTGGCGGCGCGCGAGGTCGGGAATCGGACCAAGATCGCGGTGGTCAGCCGGGATGACGCCATCGATCCGGTTGGTGCCTGCGTGGGCCTCAAGGGCAGCCGCGTGCAGGCCGTGGTGAACGAGCTGGCTGGGGAGCGGATCGACATCGTGCCCTGGTCGCCCGACCCCGAGCGGTTCGCCAAGCTCGCGCTGGCGCCGGCCCGGGTGGCCCGCGTCTTCAGCGATGCGGAGACCCGCACGATCCAGGCGATCGTCGACGAGGACCAGCTATCGCTCGCGATCGGGAAGAACGGTCAGAATGTGCGGCTCGCCTCCGAGCTCACCGGCTGGAAGATCGATCTCTACTCGAGCCGCGAGTGGCTCGAGCGCGGCGGCGAGGGCCCGCTGTTCGCGCCGCTCCCCCCGGAGACCGAAGAGGAGGAGCGGGTCGCGCACGTGCAGATCAAGGATCTCAAGGGCCTGCCCCCGGATCTGGTGGCGACACTCGAGGCGAACGGACTGGTGGAGCTCAGCGATCTGCTGGATCTCGATGCCGAGGAGCTGCGCAACGTGCCCGGGCTTTCCCCCGAGCATCTGGAAGTGCTGCAATCGTTCATCGCCGAGCTGAGCGAGGAGCCGGGCGACCACCAGGCGAAAGCCCCCGAGGTCGAGGGGGAGGCCGCGGCCGACCCGCCGGCCGCGTGATTCCCGACGGCGCGCTGGGGCTGCTCGGGCTCGCCGCGCGCGCGCGTGCCCTGCTGGTTGGCACGGCCGCGGTGCGGGAGGGTGTGCAGCAGGGGCGCGTGCGCGTGGTCGTGCTGGCCGGCGACCGCAGCCCGCGAACGCGGGACAAGCTCGAACGACTGGCGCGGGCCAAGGCGGTTCCCGTGATCCTCGGGCCGGCGGCGGCGGAGCTGGGGCGGCGGGTCGGGCAGGCGACGGTGCAGGCCGTCGGGGTGATGGATCCCTCGCTGGCAGAGGGGTTCCTGGCGAAGGCAGGCGGCAGGTCGGCAGGAGGATAGCGTGGGGACGAAGACGCGGGTCCACGATCTCGCGGCGGAGTTCGGGGTCGAAAGCGAGCAGCTGATGAAGCTGCTGGCCGAGCTCGACATTCATGTCCGCAGTCATCTCTCGTCGCTCGATCCGGGGCAGGTCGCGATCGTACGCACCCGGTGGGAGCGGGAAAAGCGCCGGAAGGCGGCGCCTGACGCGACGCAGCCGGCACGCCGTCGCGTGCGCGCCAAGGCGCAGCCGGTCGAGCCGGAGCCTGCCGCGCGTCCCAAGCGGCGCCGGCGCACGGCGGCGGAGATGGCGGAGAAGGCCGCTGTCGAGGAGGAGGAGCTGCGCGTGCGCGAGGCGGCCGCGCTGGCGGCGGCGGAGGCCGAGCGCCAGTTCGAGCCCGAGGTCAAGCCCTCGCTCGAGGAGCGGGCCGCGGCGCTGTTTCGCGATCTGCCGGCCGAGCCCGAGGTCGAGCCGCTCGAGGTGACGACGGAGGAGGAGCCGGAGGGCCAGGAGGTCGGTGAGGCCGTCGAGCCGGCGGTGGACGTGGAGGGCGCCGCCGCGGCGCCGGCGGGCCCCGAGCCCGAGCGACCGGAGACCGTCAAGCCGCTGCGGGTTCAGCGGCCCGCGACCGGTGTCCCCCGCCTCAAGCCCGTCGCCTCGGCCGCCCCCCGTCCGGTGGCATCCGCGGCTCCCGGGGAGGCGGTCGACGAGCGGCGTCGTGAGAAGGGGAAGAAGCGCAAGAAGGGCCGGCGCTCCGAAGTCGATCAGGAAGCGGTGGCAGCCAACATCAGCCGCACGCTGGCGTCGCTCAAGGCGCCCGCCGCCCGCAAGGGCGTGCGGCGGCGCGACGAGGAGCCATCGTTCCGCGAGCGGGAGGAGCAGCGCCGCCTCGAGGAGCGGGAGCGCGAGAAGACGCTCGTCCGCGTCAACGAGTTCATCACGGTGAGCGAGCTTGCCGACATTCTGAGCGTCAATCGCACCGACATCGTCTCGTTCTGCTTCAAGGAGCTCGGGATGATGGTGACCGTGAATCAGCGGCTCGATTTCGACCAGATCGAGCTGATCGCCGGTGCGTTCGGGTTCCAGGCGGTGCAGGAGGAGGAGTACGCCCCGAGCGAGGCGGTCGTGCCGGCCGAGGACGAGCCCGAGAATCTCGTGAGCCGGCCGCCGATCGTGACGGTGATGGGACACGTCGACCATGGGAAGACGTCACTCCTGGACCACATCCGCAAGACCAACGTGATCGCCGGGGAGGCCGGCGGCATCACGCAGCACATCGGCGCCTACTACGTCGAAGCGGCACCCGGGAAGGGCATCACGTTCCTCGATACGCCGGGCCACGAGGCGTTCACCGCCATGCGCGCCCGCGGCGCGCAGGTCACCGACCTGGTGGTGCTGGTGGTCGCGGCGGACGATCAGGTGATGCCGCAGACCGTGGAAGCGATCAGCCATGCCAAGAACGCCGGCGTGCCGTTGATCGTCGCCATCAACAAGATCGATCTCCCCACCGCCAACGTGGCCAAGGTGCGCCAGGACCTCCTCGCCCACGGCGTGGTGCTCGAGGAGTTCGGCGGCGACACGCTGTCGTCGGCGATCTCGGCCAAGCTGGGCACCGGCGTGGACGATCTGCTGGACAAGATCCTGCTCCAGGCCGAGCTGCTCGACCGGAAGGCCAATCCCAATCGGGCGGCGCGCGGCACCGTCGTCGAGAGCATGCTGGACCCCGGCAAGGGGCCGGTGGCGACCGTGCTGGTGCAGACCGGCACGCTGACCGTGGGCCAGGACTTCATCTGCGGCAACCTGGCCGGACGCGTGCGCGCGTTGCTCGACGAGCGCGGCAACCGCGTCGACGCCGCCGGGCCGTCCATCCCGGTGCAGGTCCTCGGCCTGGACGGCGTGCCCCAGGCCGGCGACCACTTCATGGTCGTGGAAGACGCGGCCCAGGCGCGGGACATCGCGCAGAAGCGGCAGCGCCTCGACCGCGAGGCGCAGCACCGCCGCACCTCGCGCGGCATCACGCTCGAGGATCTCTCCAAGCAGATCGAGGAAGGCACCGTCAAGGCGCTTCGCATCATCATCAAGGCGGACCAGGCGGGGCCCGCCGAGGCGCTCGCGGACGCGTTCGCCCAGCTGTCGACGGCCGAAGTGAAGGTGGAAGTGATTCACCGCGGGGTCGGCGCGATCACCGAGAGCGACGTCCTGCTGGCCAAGGCGTCCGACGCGATCGTCGTGGGCTTCCACGTCCGGCCCGATGCCAACGCGCGCGCCACCGCGGAGCGCGAGAAGGTCGATTTGCGCACCTATCGCGTGATCTACGACGCCCTCGACGAGATGAAGCAGGCGCTGCAGGGCCTGCTGGCCCCGGAAGAGCGCGAGACCGTGCTCGGCGAGGCCGAGGTCCGGCAGACGTTCAAGATCTCCGGGGTCGGCACCATCGCCGGGTGCTTCGTGCGCCACGGGCTGATCCGGCGCAACGCGCGGATCCGGCTGGTGCGCGACGCCGTGGAGGTGTACGACGGGCAGGTCGCGAGCCTCAAGCGCTTCAAGGATGACGTGCGCGAGGTCAAGGAAGGCCTCGAGTGCGGCATCGGCATTGAGAACTTCAACGACGTGAAGGTGGGCGACGTGCTCGAGTCGTATCACGTCGAGCAGATCGCGCGCACGCTCGACACCATTGCGCTCAGCGAGGACGCGAAGGTCCGGTCCGCTCCCGGCGACAGGGGTTGAGCGGCCGGGTCGTAGGAGGCGCATGGTCGTGGGCGTGGTGACCTGGGATCTGCACCTCGAGGGGTGCGCTTCGCTCAAGGACAAGCGCCGGATCCTCAAGAGCCTGAAGGACCGGCTGCACCGGCAATTCAACGTGTCGGTCGCCGAAACGGCGCACCACGACCTGTGGCAGAGGGGGGAGCTGACGTGCTCGGTCGTCGCGACCGACCGACGTCACGCGGAGGCGGTGCTCGGCTCCGCGGATCGGCTCATCGCCGCTGACGGCCTGGCGCGCATCATCGACTCAACCATGAGCTTCCTGTGAGACGGGCGAGCCGCCATCGGCCGGAGCGCCTGGCCGCGCTGATTCACGAGACGCTGGCCAAGGCCCTGACCGCGCAGATCAAGGACCCGCGCGTCGGCTTCGTGACGCTGATCGGCGCCACCGTGACCCCCGATGGCGCCCACGCCACCGTACGGGTGAGCGTCATGGGGACCGAGGAGGACAAGACGCGCGCGCTCGAGGGTCTCGAGCACGCGCGCGGGTTCCTGCGGAGCCACCTCGCCCAGCGGCTGGCTTTGCGCGTGACGCCGGAGCTGCACTTCGTGCTCGACCGCGGGCTCGAGCACGCCCAGCGGATCGACCGCATTCTCGAAGACCTGCGACGGGGCGGCGGCGACTCCTGAGTGACGGATTCCTGCTGGTCGACAAGCCCGCCGGGCCGACGTCGCACGACGTCGTCGCGCTGGCGCGCCGCGTGCTCCGCACCCGGCGGGTGGGGCACGCGGGGACCCTCGACCCGGGCGCATCCGGCCTGCTCCTGCTGCTCGCCGGCCGGGCGACCCGGCTGATGCCGTTCCTCGCCGGGCTTCGCAAGTGCTACACGGGCACGCTGCAATTGGGGGTGCGCACCGCCACCGACGACGCGAGCGGGACGGTGATCGCGACCGACGAGTCCTGGCGCCAGCTATCCGACGAGCGCCTGCGCGAGGCCATGCTGGGCCTCACCGGCACACTCGACCAGGTACCGCCGGCGTTCTCGGCGAAGAAGCTCGGCGGCACGCCGGCCCATCGGCGGGCGCGGCGCGGCGAGACCGTCGCTTTGGCGCCCGCGCGCGTCGCAGTACACCGGTTCGTTTTCACGGGCCGGGACGCCGCCATGGTCGCGTTCGAGGCCGAGGTGGGGAGCGGCACGTACGTGCGCGCCCTGGCACGCGATCTGGGGGAGGCGCTCGGCTGCGGCGCGCACCTCGTGGCCCTGCGCCGCACGCGCGTCGGCCCGTGGCGGGTCGAGGACGCGGCGCCGCTGGCGGCATTGGCCGCGGGCGACGTGCCGCTCCGCGACATGACCGTCGCCGTTGCCCATCTCCCCGCGCGGCCGCTCACGGTGGCGGAGCACGCGCTGGTGCGACATGGCCGGCCGGTTCCCGGGGAGGCCGCGGGCGGCGGCCCCGTGGCGCTGCTGGCGGAGGGCCACCTGGTTGCGATCGCCGTGCCGCGTGACGGCACGCTGGCCCCGAAGGTGGTGCTGGAAGCGTGAACGGGCAGACGGTCGTCACCGTCGGGAGCTTCGACGGGCTCCATCTCGGGCACCGCGCGGTGCTCGACGAGATCGCCGCGCGCGCCCGGCGCACCGGCCGCCGCAGTCTCGCCGTGACGTTCACGCCGCATCCGCTGGAGATCGTCAACCCCCAGGCCGCACCGCCGCTGCTGACGCTCGATGACGAGCGGCGGGAGTTGTTCGCCCAGAGCCCGGTGGACGGCGTCGCCTTCATCCCGTTCACCCGCGAGCTGTCGCAGTACCCGCCCGAGCGGTTCGTGCAGCTGCTGCTGGACCGGTTCGCCCTCGCCGAGCTAGTGATCGGCCATGATCACGGGTTCGGCCGCGGTCGGGCGGGTGACATGCGGCTACTGCAGCAGCTCGGCGCGCGGCTCGGCTTCGCCGTGGACGTGGTACCCCCCGTCTCGGTCGACGGCCGCGAGGTTTCCTCCACCCTGATTCGCCGGGCGGTCGCGGGCGGCGACCTCGAAACGGCGGCCCGGCACCTGGGGCGGCGCTACTCCATGATGGGCACCGTGATGCGCGGCGCGGCACGGGGGCGCCGGCTGGGATACCCGACGATCAATGTGGCCGTGCCGGATTCCCGCAAGCTGCTCCCGCCCGACGGCGTCTACGCCGCGCGGGTGGAATGGGCCGACGGCGCCGCCGGCGCGATGATGCACATCGGCCCCCGCCCGACGTTTGCCGAGACGGGCCGGTACCTGGAAGCCCATCTGTTCGACCACGGCCAGGACCTGTACGACGAGACCGTCAAGATCACCTGGCTGGCCCGCCTCCGTGACGTGCGCGATTTCGGCTCCCCGGAGGCGCTGCGCCGCCAGCTCGAGCGCGACGCCGCGGCGGCGCGGCGCGTGCTGGCAGTGCCACCGCGCGGGGTCTCTGGTTAACTTGCTCAGGCTTTGACCCTTACCCTATGCTGAGCTCCATTCGAAACCGGCTGATCATCATCGGCCTGCTCCTCGCCGCAGCCGCGTGGTCGCTGTGGCCGCGTCAAGTCAAACTGCGCGAGCTCAACGCCCAGGGCGTCATGCAGGACACGCTCGTCGACCGGACCCCGCTCAAGCTGGGTCTGGACCTGCAGGGCGGCATCCACCTCGCGCTCGAAGTCGACCAGAGCAAGGGCGCCGTGCCGAACCCGTCCGACGCCATCGACCGCGCCCTCACCGTGATCCGCACCCGGATCGATCAGTTCGGTGTGAGCGAGCCCCTGGTGCAGAAGGCCGGGACGGACCGGATCATCGTCGAGCTTCCGGGGGAGCGCGACCCGGCGCGGGCCAAGGCGATCGTGCTGCGCTCCGCCTTCCTCGAGTTCCGCATCACCGACATGCAGAACCAGTTCCGGGAGGCGCTGCCGCGCATCGATCGGGCGCTGCGGCTGGCCGGCGTGAAAGGCGGGGCCGCACCACCGCGAACTCCGGCCGCCATCGAGCAGCTGCTCAAGACCGATTCGACCCGGGATTCCACCTCCGACTCGACCCGGGCCGACACGACCGCCGCGGACACAACCGCCGCAGGCGGGCCGCTCTCGAGCCTGATGTTCGAGGGGCAGCTCCCCGGCGAGTTTCTCGTCCCCGAGGAGAGCTCCGCGCGCGTCGACAGCCTGGTCCACCTGCCGGAGACGGACCGGGAGATCCCGCGCGGGCTCGAACTGATCTGGGGCGCCCAGGCACGGTCCGCGGGCGGACGCTCGTACCGGCCGATCTACGCGGTGGACCGCCGGCCGATCATCACCGGCGACCAGCTGGCCGACGCCTCGGCAACCATCGACCAGGTTGCCGGCGGCGCCATCGTGCGGTTCCAGCTCACGCGGGCGGGCGGGCGGATCTTCAGCCGCGAGACGGGCCGGCACATCAACGACCACATGGCGATCATCCTGGACGGCCGGGTCCAGAGTCAGCCCCCGGTGATCCGCTCCCAGATCGGGCGGGACGGCCAGATCGAGATGGGAAACGCGGACCTGCGAGAGGCCCAGGACCTGGCGCTGGTGCTGCGCGCCGGCGCGCTGCCCGCGCCGCTCCACATCGTGGAGGAGCGCACGGTGGGAGCGAGCCTGGGCGAAGACTCGATCCGCCAGGGTATCACCGCCGCCGTCGTGGGCACCCTGCTCGTCATCGTGATCATGATCGGATACTATCGGTTCTCCGGGGTGCTCGCGGTGGCCGCACTCGGTTGCTACATGGTGCTCACCGTGGGCGGCCTCGCCACGTTCGGGTTCACGCTCACCATGCCCGGACTCGCAGGGTTCGTGCTCTCCGTGGGCATCGCCGTGGACGCCAACGTGCTGATCTTCGAGCGCATCCGCGAGGAGATCAAGGCCAGCAAGAC
>Ga0153915_10002740_pt1 | contig 16061 bp, 17 predicted proteins | sample Opewatmetagenome_2_FD_107003 | JGI IMG/M metagenome (GOLD analysis project Ga0153915, IMG submission 107003) | Freshwater wetland microbial communities from Ohio, USA - Open water 3 Core 3 Depth 3 metaG | ecosystem: Environmental > Aquatic > Freshwater > Wetlands | place: USA: Ohio, Lake Erie...
GGGCGCGACGGCAGCGTGAAGCTGGCGAGCGAGGATGGAGACACCCTGCCCGGCAAGACCGGCATCAGCGGAATCGCAACCGCCGGACCGACGTGCCCGGTCGTCACCGCATCGCCTAGTCCGGCGTGTGCCGATCGACCGGTCGACGGGGCGGTCCTGGTCATCGTCAACCTGCAAGGATCCGAGGTCGCGCGCGCCGTCACGGGGTCTGACGGTCGATTCTCCGTCGAGCTGGCGCCGAGCGCCTATCGGCTCATTCCGCAGCCGGTCCAGGGGCTGATGGGGACGGCCACGCCGATCGACCTGCGGGTGGATGCGGAGGCGCCCGTCACCGACATCCAGGTCAGCTACGACACCGGCATCCGCTGAGTCGCGATTCGCCGTCGTCGACCAATAACAGGTTGCCGCCTGCCGCGTTGTAGAAAGCGAGCCGGGTATCGATGTTGGCAGGCCATCCTGCCAGGGCAGCCATCGGTGCCCGGCATCACGCTGCCTTCGCCGGGCGGCGGTGCCCGATCAGTGATCCGGCGGCTCGAAGTCGGGGTCAACCGGCGCGGTCGGGCCGACGTTGTCGAGGGTCGGGAGCAGGATCCAGCCCATCACGCCCATCGCCGCCGCGAAGATCACCAGCAGGACGGAGCCTGACGGCTCGCCGCTGAGCAGGAAATAGGCGATCCCCACCGCCAGGATCAGCAGGGGCAAGGCCAGGTACTTCATGACACGCATGGGCGGCATTCTAGCCGACGAGCTCCGGGCGCCATCGTCAGCCGTCCGCGAAGAAACTCTGCAAATCTATGCATCAGCAGATCCAGCCGCAGTCAGTCCGCGCCACCGTGCGCTCGGATGACGGCCGCAGGCCGCTGGCCGGCTCATTGCCGCGCACCAGTGGCCGCGTGCTCAGGACCTCGTCGCTCTCGGTCAGCGTGACGCGCCGGACGGTCGGATCGGTGACGGGGGAGCTGGCTTCGGCAAGATCCGGCGCCTGGCCGGCCGGACGAACCTGGGGTCCAGCCGCGGCCGGTCGAGCCGTCACCACGGTGCCGTCTGGGTAGGGGAGCCATAGCCCCCGCAGGCGTGCCACGAAGTGCTCCGCCATGCCGGGGACGAGCATCTCGACCCGCCCGCCGGCGCTGCGTCGATACCCGCGCGGGCGCTCGCCGGCATGGACCCGGTCGACGAAGCCACGCGCCAGGAGCTCCTTGACGGCGATGGCGATGGCGTCGGGCGCCTCCACGTCTGACCGCCCGTCGCGGAAGATGGCTCGCCCGACCACATCCGCGGTGCCGCCCGGTCCAGTCGAGCGGAGGAGCTCATAGGTGATGGTGTCCCCGGTGCGGAGGTCGGTCGGCCGCTCGATCACGGCGGCAGGATAGCCGATCGGCCTCGCGGGACGGGGGCGGAAGGACGCACCCGCGCCGTCCGTTGCTTGGGTAGAATCGGTCGCCAGCACGAGACGGAGGAGACGAGTGAGCGCAGCCGACGAGCGCGGCTATCGCAAGATGGTGACGGCCCAGGCCGATGAGCAGATCGACCATTGGGCGGCGGACCTGTTCGTCGACTTCGCGAAGCGCCGTGGGGTCGGCACGGCGATCGCCGCCTTCTGCGACGTGGCGGGGATCGACGCTCGCGGCTTCCAGCGGGCCTTCCTGGTCGGCGGCGGGCCGGACCACGTCATCGGCATCGATACCGGCGGTCAGCTCGCCGCCCCGATCTTTGAGCTGCCGCGGGCGGTGACGGGACTGCGCCGCACCGACCCGGAGGCCCGCCGCAAGCTGATCGACTTCCTGGTCACCCAGCGCGAGGTGATGAGCTACACCCCGTGATTCGGGCCCCGACCTTGCGAAGCTAAGCCTCGCGGGTTGCCCGGATGATAGCGATCGCGTTCTCCAGCTTGAGCTTGGTGACGGTGAGGTTGCGCGCCAGGTTGTCCCGATTGGTGTCGGGGATCTCGTCAAGCAGCTCACGCTGCGAGAGGATCGCCACCAGCTCGTCGATTGCCGCCGCCAGCTTCGCCCGGTTGTCGATCAGGGCGTCGTCGGCGGCCCGCACCGCGGCGACGTGGCCGGCCACTGTCCGTGCCCGCCGCTTCGGCCTGGCAGGCTCTGCCTCCTCGGTCGATCTTCCTCCGGTGATGGCGCGGAGCCTGGCAAGCGTCAGGTCGCCCGCGGCCACGCGCTTCGCGAGGCGTTTGCGGGTCCGCTCGTCGCCGACCTTCATCAGCTCGTACGCGTGGCTCAGCGTGTCTTTGCGGACAGACACCAGGTCGCGGATCTCGGGCGGCGCCTCCGCCAGCCTGATGCGATTCTCCACGTACCCCTTGTCCTTGCCGATCTTCTGCGCGAGCTGGCGAACCGAGTAGCCGAGGTCGGTCATCTTGCGGAACATGGCCGCCTCCTCGAGGGGGGAGACGTCCTCACGCTGGAGATTCTCGATGATCGAGACCTCCAGCGCGGTCTCCTCGTCGAACTCCACGACGATGGCGGGGATCGTCTCGCGTCCGGCCATGCGCGACGCGCGCCAGCGCCGCTCGCCGGCGATCAGCTCGTACTTGCCACCGATCGGGCGGACCAGGATCGGCTGGAGGACCCCGTGCTCCCGGATGGAGTCGGCCAGCTCGGTCAGCGAATCTTCCTCGTAGGAGAGACGCGGCTGCGCCGGGTTTGGAAGGATCTTCTCAACGGGCACCTCGCGAATCTGCGCGCGCGTGGCGCGCGATTCGATCAGGGAGACGATCCCGGGAGCGAGATCGGTCGCCTGCGCCTCGTCGAAAAGCCGGTGGATGTTCTCGCGGAAGGCGGGTCGCTTGCTAGCCAAGCTCCACCACCTCTTGGGCGAGCTCGCGGAACGCGCGCGCGGCAGCGGAGTTGGTGGCGTACTCGGTGACCGGCTTGCCGGTCAACGGCGCCTCGCCGAGCTTCACCGTGTTCTTGATCATGGTGGTGAAGACCCGGTGATCGCCCAGCTCCCTGAGGTTCTGGAGCATCTCCCGAGCGAGGACGGTCCGCCCGTCGAAGAAGGTGGCCAGCAGGCCGAGGATCTCTAGGTCGTGGTTCAGCTTCAGCTTGATGGTGTTGATCACCTTGATCAACGAGGTGAGCCCCTTGATGGCGTAGTACTGGGTCTGCACCGGGATGATCACCCGCGAGCTGGCGACCAGGGCGTTGATGGTCAGCAGTCCGAGGGTCGGGGGACAGTCGATGATGATGACGTCGTACTGCCGATCGGCCCATCCCGCGAGCGCGTCGCGCAGCACCATCTCGCGCCCGATGGCGGTGAAGAGCTCCACCTCGGTCGAGGCCAGCTCCAGGGTTGACGGTGCCACCGACAGGCCTGGCATGTCCGTCTGGCGGATCACCTCATCCAGGGCGACGCGGTCATCGGACAGAACATCAGCCATCGAGTGATGAACATCCGACAGAGAGATCCCCAGGCCGACCGTCAGGTTGGCCTGCGGGTCCATGTCGATGCACAGCACCCGGTAGCCAAGCTCGGCGAGCGCGCCAGCCAGGTTGATCGCGGTCGTCGTCTTCCCGACGCCGCCCTTCTGGTTTGCGATCGAAATTACCTTGGTCAAGACGTCACCTTCCGGCAAGGGCGGGGAGAGCGAAGGCCGCGATCGCGACGGCACAGATGATACCGGGGCGGCGCGCCCCCGTGCCATCGGAGTTATCCACAAGGTGGCCCGCTGTCGACGTCTTTGTGCAAAGACGAGCCCCTATACTCGGAGTTGTCCACCATCCATCGGGCCCATAGCTCAGTGGTCAGAGCATCCGGCTCATAACCGGCGGGACGCAGGTTCGATCCCTGCTGGGCCCACCAACGTGCGGAGGACAACCCGGTGTCGACGTCGGAGAAGCTCGCGCGCCTGCAGCAGCTGCGCGACGAGGCGAAGCTCGGTGGTGGCGAGCGCCGCATCGAACAGCAACATCAACGCGGCAAGCTGACGGCGCGCGAGCGCCTGGAACTGCTGCTTGACGAGGACAGCTTCAGCGAGCTCGACGCCCTGGTCACCCACCGTGCCACCGATTTCGGATTGGACGACGAGCGCTACCTGGGACGGCGTGATCACCGGCTTCGGTCGCATCGATGGTCGGACCGTCTTCGTCTATGCGCAGGACTTCACCGTGTTCGGCGGATCTCTCTCGGAGGCGCATGCCGAGAAGATCTGCAAGGTGATGGACATGGCGATGGAGATCGGGGCGCCGATCATCGGCCTGTCAGACTCCGGCGGCGCGCGCATCCAGGAAGGGGTCGTCTCGCTCGGCGGATATGCGGAGATCTTCCTGCGCAACACGCTTGCCTCCGGCGTCGTGCCACAGATCTCGGTCGTCATGGGACCCTGCGCCGGCGGGGCCGTCTACTCACCGGCCATCACCGACTTCACGGTGATGGTGGATGGCAGCAGCTACATGTTCGTCACCGGGCCGAACGTCGTGAAGACCGTGACGCATGAAGAGATCGACTTCGAGGGACTGGGCGGCGCGCGGGTTCACAACGAAACCAGCGGCGTGGCCCACTTCCTGGCCGCCGGCGAGGCGCAGGCGTTGTCGCTGACCCGCCGGCTGCTCGCGTACATGCCACAGAACAATGTCGACCTGGCACCGATGATGGGGGACTGGGTGCCGCCGGAGGTCGATGGCCCCACCTTGGACGCCTTGATCCCTGATTCCGCGCAGCGCTCGTACGACATGCACCAGGTGATCCGCGGTCTGATCGATGCCGGCTCGTTCACCGAGGTCCACGCGCAGTTCGCGCGAAACATCATCTGCGGCTTCGCCCGCGTCGAAGGGAGGAGCGTCGGCATCGTCGCCCAGCAACCAGAGGTGCTGGCCGGCGTGCTCGACATCGACGCGTCGGACAAGGCCGCCCGCTTCGTGCGCTTCTGCGATTGCTTCAACATTCCGCTCGTGACGCTGGTGGACGTACCGGGCTTCCTGCCGGGGGTGGACCAGGAGCATCGCGGGATCATCCGGCATGGCGCGAAGCTGCTGTACGCCTACAGCGAGGCCACCGTCCCCAAGCTGACGGTCATCACCCGCAAGGCGTACGGCGGCGCCTACGACGTCATGAGCAGCAAGCACATCCGCGCCGATCTGAACTATGCCTGGCCAACGGCCGAGATCGCGGTGATGGGTGTCGAGGGGGCAGTGAACATCGTCTTCCGTGACCGGATCGAAACTGCTGCCGATCCTGATGCCGAGCGCGCGCGATTGGTGGCCGAGTACGAGGAGCGTTTCGCCAACCCGTACGTGGCCGCCCGGTACGGCTACCTTGACGAGGTGATCCTGCCATCCGAGACGCGCAATCGGCTGGCCACCGGCCTGCGCCTGCTGGAGGGAAAGCGGCAATCGGTGCCGGCCAAGAAGCATGGCAACATCCCCCTCTGAGCCCTCGTCTTTGCGCAAAGACGAGGCGCTACCGCGAGCCCCATTCCGACGCCTTCTGATCGCCAACCGCGGAGAGATCGCCATCCGGGTGATCCGCGCCTGCCGCGAATTGGGAATCGAGTCGGTGGCGGTCTACAGCGACGCGGATGCGCGCGCGATGCATGTGATGCTGGCTGACCGGGCGGAGCCGATCGGTCCGGCGAGGGCGGCGGATTCCTACCTGTCCACGGACGCCATCCTGTCCGCGGCGCGGCGATCAGGTGCCGAGGCCGTCCATCCGGGGTACGGCTTCCTCTCGGAGAATGCGGCCTTCGCCGCGGCGGTCGAGGCCGCCGGCCTGGTGTTCGTCGGTCCGCCGCCGGCCACACTGGCCGGGCTCGGCGACAAGCTGGCCGCGCGGCGCACGGCCAGCGCCGCAGGCGTGCCGATCGTACCGGGACTGTCGGTCGCCCTCGACGCGAACGGGGGCGGGCCGTCCGCGGATGAGTTGGCGAGGGTCGGCTTTCCGGCCCTGTTGAAGGCTGCGGCGGGGGGCGGTGGGCGCGGCATGCGCCGGATCGAGCGGACGGACGAGATCGGGCCTGCGCTGGCGCTGGCACGCCAGGAGGCGCTTGCCGCCTTCGGCGACGGAACCATCTACCTCGAGCGCCTCATCGCCCCGGCGAGGCATGTGGAGGTCCAGCTCCTCGGCGACCGGCACGGGCAGCTGGCCGTCCTCGGCGAGCGGGACTGCAGCGTTCAGCGGCGTCACCAGAAGCTCGTCGAGGAGTCTCCGTCGCCTGCGGTCACCCCGGCCATCCGCGAGGCCCTCTTCGACAGCGCTCGTCGCATCGCTGGCGCGGTCGACTTCCACAATGCGGCGACCGTCGAGTTCCTGCTCGATGCTGACGGAGCCCACTACTTCCTTGAGATGAACACCCGGCTGCAGGTCGAGCACGGTGTCACGGAGCTGGTGACCGGGATCGACCTGGTCGGCTGGCAGATCCGGGTGGCCGCCGGTGAGCGGCTGCCCGGTGAGATCCTGGAGACACCCCGGCAGGGTCACGCCATCGAGGTCCGCATCTACGCGGAGGATCCGCACCACGCCTTCCGTCCGTCGGGGGGCGCCGTCACCGCCTGGCAGATGCCGTCGGGACCCGGTGTCCGCGTCGACGCCGGCGTCGAGGCCGACACCGTGCTGTCGCCGGAGTACGACCCGCTTCTGGCGAAGCTGATGGTGCATGCCGCCGATCGCCCCGCTGCCCTCGCCCGCCTTCGCCGCGCCCTCGACGAGACCGTCATCGGCGGAGTCCAGACCGATCTCTCCTTTCATCGCTGGCTGGTGGACGACCCGGTCTTCGTCCGGGGGGCCTACGACACGGGCCTTGTCGCCGAGCGTTGGGGGGATGGGCCGCCGGTCGAGCCCGGGGATGCTGCGATTGCGGTGCTGATCGCCGGACGGGCTCGCCTCGACCGCGTGGCCGACGCCCGAAAGGCGGCAGGGCAAGATGTGGTCGAGCGCGCAGGCGAGAGCCGCTGGGCGGTCGAGGCTCGGCGAGAGGCCGTCAAGGAGCGGCGTCCGAGATGACTGACCTTGACCTTCGGGTGGCGGGCGTCGCGGTATCGCCAGCGGAGGGTTGGGCCATCTCCTGGCTCGACCCCGCCCGCGGCGTTGCGCGGCTTGGCGACGGGCGGGAGCTGCTCATCGCCCTGGCTGAGGGATCGGGGAGCGATTGGGTGGTGACGCTCCGCGGGCGCCGCATTGCCGTCAGCGTCATGACCTGGCGCGAGCGCATGCTGGCCGAGGCCGAGATTGCGACCGAGCGATCGGCGGGACCGATCTCGGTAACGGCCACCCTCCCCGGGTTGATCGTGGCCGTGGCGGTGGTGGCGGGGACCGACGTCGTCGAGGGCGATGCGCTGGTCACCATCGAGGCGATGAAGATGCAGAACGAGGTTCGGGCGCCCCGAGCCGGACGGGTGACCGAGGTGCACGTGGCTGCCGGCAGCCGGATCGGAGCGGGGGATCCGCTGCTCAGGATCGAGTAGCCCTGCCGGGCGCGGCTGCGGGGCCGGGTCGGCTGGCCCATCGGCATCGGTACACTAGGTCGCGATGAGCGATCCTGGGCGGCCCGTGCATCGGTCAACTTCGGGGAGCGAGGTGAAGACCGTCTACGGCGCGGACGACATCGCTGGCCTCTCCGAAGAGGACGCGATCGGCGAGCCGGGTCATTACCCCTTCACGCGGGGAATTCACCCCGACGGGTACCTCGGACGCCCCTGGACCATGCGCCAGTACGCCGGCTTCGGATCCGCCGAGGAGACGAATCGGCGCTTCCGCTATCTCCTTGCGAGCGGCCAGACCGGCCTGAGCGTGGCGTTCGATCTGCCCACCCAGATGGGCTACGACAGCGACGACCCAATGGCCATCGGCGAGGTCGGGCGGGTGGGCGTCCCGATCGACTCCATCGCCGACATGGAGCTGCTCCTCGACGGCATCGCCCTCGACGAGGTCAGCACCAGCATGACCATCAACGCCACGGCGGCGATCCTCCTGGTGCTGTACGAGGCGGTCGGGCGGCGACGGGGGATCGCCCCGGATCGGCTGCGCGGGACGATCCAGAACGACATCCTCAAGGAGTACATCGCACGGGGCACGTACATCTTTCCGCCGGGCCCCTCGATGCGCCTGGTGACCGACACCTTCGCCTACTGCCATGCCGAGATGCCCGCCTGGAACACGATCAGCATCAGCGGATACCACATGCGCGAGGCCGGGGCCAGCGCGATGCAGGAGGTGGCGTTCACCCTCGCCAACGCGATCGCCTATTGCAGTGCCGCCCTCGAGGCGGGACTTCCCTTCGACGACTTTGCACCGCGACTGTCGTTCTTCTTTGCCGCCCACAATGATCTCTTCGAGGAGGTCGCCAAGTTCCGCGCGGCGCGGCGAGCCTGGGCCGAGCTGGCGCGCGAGCGCTTCGGCGCCCGGGATCCGCGCAGCATGGCGATGCGCTTTCACGTGCAGACCGGCGGCAGCACGCTGACCGCCCAGCAGCCTGGCACCAACGTCGTCCGAACCACGGTCCAGGCCCTCTCCGCGGTGCTTGGCGGCGCCCAGTCGCTTCACACCAACGCCCTTGACGAGGCGCTGGGGCTGCCGACCCCGTCGAGCGCCCGCCTCGCCCTGCGTACACAACAGGTGTTGGCCTACGAATCCGGGCTCACCACCCCGGTCGACCCGCTGGGCGGCTCCTACTACATCGAAGCGCTGACCGACGAGCTGGTGGCCGGTATCCGCGCCGAGCTGGCGGAGATCGAGGCACACGGCGGGACACTGGCCGCCCTGGCCGACGGCTATCAGCAGGGCGCGATCGGCGACGCGGCATACCGGTTCCAGCGCGCGCTCGAGGCGGGCGAGCGGATCGTGGTCGGCGTCAACGCGTTCACCGAGGAGGGCGACGAGCAGCGCCCCCAGCCGCAGCCGATCGATCCCGAGGCCGAGCGACGGCAGGTGGAGCGCACCCGGTCCGTTCGCGCCACGCGCGACCGGACCGCGGCCGATCGGGCGCTGGCGGAGCTCGAATCGGCCGCCGCCGGGACCGAGAACCTGCTGCCGCGGATGCGTGCCTGCGTCGAGGCACAGGTGACGCTGGGGGAGATCAACGGCGCGCTGCGACGCACCTGGGGCGAGTACCGGCCGTGACCATCGGGCCGATCGACCACGTTGCGATCGTTGTCCGCTCCATTGACGAGGCGCTGCCCCGCTACCGCGCGCTCTTCGGCTGGGAGCCGATCGATCGGCCGCGCGTCTTCGCCTCGCAGCGGGTGCGACTCTGCTTCCTGCCAACCGGCGAGGAGCCAGCGGCGCGGATCGAGCTGGTCGAGCCGATCGATGACGACAGCGGCGTGGCCCGCTTCCTCGCCGAGCGGGGGGAGGGGTTGCACCACGTGTGTCTCCGCAGCGACGATCTCCCGGCCGACCTTGCGGCGCTGGCGGCGGCCGAGGTCGAGCTGATCGACCGGGCGCCGCGCGCCGGTGCGCACGGTGAGGTTGCCTTCGTGCATCCCCACTCCCTGAACGGGGTCCTTTGGGAGCTCCTGGGGCCATCCGAATCGGTGGTGCCGAGATGACCGACGCCCAGCGCGCGCTGGTCCGCCCTGGCTTCTCAACCCCGGGGCTCAGCCGCATCTACCTCATGGGACCGCTGCGCGACGAGTGGGCCGACCCCGCGGGCTAGCGGACGCCGGCCTGGCGCAGCAGGGCCGGGATCTGCGATGGGCTGTCGGCCACGGCGATGCCGGCCGCCTGCAGCGCCTGCCGCTTTGACTCCGCCGTCCCGGCGCCCCCCGAGATGATCGCCCCGGCATGGCCCATCCTTCGACCCGGCGGCGCGGTCCGGCCGGCGATGAAGGCGGCCATCGGCTTGCGCACCTCTCGCGCGCAGAAGGCGGCGGCGTGCTCCTCCTCGTCGCCTCCGATCTCGCCGATCATCACGATGGCGTCGGTCTCGGGATCCTGGTTGAACATGTCCAGGACGTCGATGAAGCTCGTCCCCACGATGGGATCCCCACCGATCCCGACGCAGGTCGTCTGGCCGACCCCCGCATCGGTCATGGCCTGCACCACCTCGTAGGTGAGCGTCCCCGAGCGGCTGACGAGGCCCACCGGGCCGGGCCGGTGGATGTTGCCCGGGATGATCCCCACCTTGGCCTGTCCGACCGACGTCGCGCCGGGGCAGTTCGGTCCGATCAGCCGCACGCCCTGCTGACGGAGGACCCAGTACACCTGCAGCATGTCGAGGGCCGGGATCCCCTCGGTGATGCAGAAGATCAGACGGATGCCGGCCTCGGCCGCCTCGAGCATGGCGTCGGGGGCGCCGGCAGCCGGCACGAAGATGCAGCTCGTGTTGGCGCCTTCCTCGCGGACGGCGTCGACCACGGTGTCGTAGACCGGAACGCGACCGTCGAGCGCAGTCTGGCCGCCCTTGCCAGGCGTCATCCCGGCCACGATCGGGGTTCCGTATTCAAGCATGGCCCGGGAATGGAAGTCGCCCTCACGGCCGGTGATGCCCTGCACCACCAGGCGCGTCTCGGCGTTGACCAGGATGCTCATCGGAGCTCACCCGCGGATGCGGCGACCGCCTTGGCGGCCGCATCGTCGAGGCTCTCGGCGGTGATCAGGTTCGCCCGCCGCAGGATCTCGGCCGCCTCCTCCGCATTGGTGCCGACGATGCGGACCACCATCGGCACCTCCCGGGTGAGCCCGGCGCGGGCTTCCACGATGCCGTGGGCCACCTCGTCCCCGCGCGTGATGCCGCCGAAGATGTTGACCAGGATGGCTCGCACATTCGGGTCGTCGAGGATGATCCGGAAGGCGGCCGCCACTCGGTCGGCCTTGGCCCCGCCGCCGATGTCCAGGAAGTTGGCCGGCTCCCCGCCGGCCAGTTTCACGAGGTCCATGGTGGTCATCGCCAGCCCGGCACCGTTGACCATGCAGCCGATGGTGCCGTCGAGCTTGATGAAGTTGATGCCGGCCTCGCGGGCCGCCGTCTCGGACGACTCCTCCTCGTCGAGGTCGCGCATCGCCTCGAGGTCGGGATGACGAGCCAGCGCCGAGTCGTCGAGCACGATCTTGGCGTCCAGCGCCAGCAGCTGTCCGTCATCGGTGATGACCAGCGGGTTGATCTCCGCCAGGTCTGCATCCGACCCGATGAAGGCGGCGTAGAGCCCGCTCAGGGCATCGGCGAAGGCGCCGCGCAGCTCCGGCGGGATGCCGAGGAAGAAGCTGACCCTCCGGACATTGTGACGCTGCAGGCCGATCAGCGGGTGCAGCGGCAGGCGGAGAATCGCCGCGGGATTGGCCCTGGCGGTCTCCTCGATCTCGACCCCGCCCTCCGCGCTGGCGATCACGGTGATGCTCTTGCTCCCGCGATCGAGGATCAGCCCGAGGTAGTGCTCCCTGGCGATCTTCGCCGCGGGCGCCACCAGCAGGGTGCGGACGGTGACCCCCTTGATGTTGAGGCCGATGATCTCCTCTGCCCGCGCCTCGGCCTCGGCGGGGTTGCTCGCCAGCTTGACGCCGCCGGCCTTCCCCCGGCCGCCGACCAGCACCTGGGCCTTGACCACCACCGGGCCGCCGATCCGCTCGGCCGCGGCGCGAGCCGCCTGCGGAGTCCTGGCCACCTCGCCGGGAAGCAGCGGCACCCCGTGCCGGGCAAGGATCTCTTTGCTACGGAATTCCTGGAGCTTCACGCAGACCTCGTACCGAGGGACGCAGGCGGGCGGGCAGATTGTAGTCGCCGAGCCCGGCGCAGAGAGACCCGATCCCCGTACACTTGGGCTCCGTACCGCCGACGCTGTGATCGGCGCGCACCGGGAGAGCAGAACCCTCGTGACCTACGCGGTAACCCTCATCCCCGGCGACGGGATCGGCCCGGAGCTGGCGGACGCCACGGTCGTTGTCCTCGAGGCGACCGGGATCGCCTTTGACTGGGACGTTCAGCAGGCCGGCGAGGCCACCATCGCAGCCGAAGGGACGCCCCTGCCGGATCGGGTGATCGACAGCATCCGGCGCACCGGTGTGGCCATCAAGGGTCCCATCACCACCCCGGTGGGGAGCGGCTTCCGCAGCGTGAATGTCGCGTTGCGCCAGGCGTTGGAGCTGTATGCCAACGTCCGACCGGCCCGCAGCATGGTCGGCGTGCAGTCGCGCTACACCGACGTCGACCTGCTGATCGTGCGCGAGAACACCGAGGACCTGTATGCCGGGATCGAGCATCGGGTCGGCCCCGATGCCGCCGAGAGCATCAAGATCATCACCCGGGCCGCCAGCCAGCGGATCGCCCGCTATGCGTTCGAATACGCCGTGCGGAACGGGCGACAGAAGGTCACCGCGGTCCACAAGGCGAACATCATGAAGCTCACCGACGGCCTCTTCCTGGAGAGCTGCCAGCAGGTGGCCGCCGACTACGACGGACGCGTCGCCTTCGAGGACCGCATCGTCGACAACATGTGCATGCAGCTCGTCCAGAAGCCGGAGCTCTACGACGTCCTGGTGCTGCCCAACCTGTACGGCGACATCATCAGCGACCTGGCGGCAGGCCTGGTCGGCGGCCTGGGCGTGGCCCCGGGCGCCAATATCGGTGAACGCGCCGCGGTCTTCGAGGCGGTCCATGGCTCTGCCCCCAAGTACGCGGGGCAGAACAAGGCGAACCCGACGGCCCTGATCCTGTCTGGTGCCCTGATGCTGCGACACATCGGCGAGACCGATGCCGCCGATCGCGTCGAAGCGGCGGTCCGAGCGGTGATCGCCGAGGGGAAGACGACGACCTACGATCTTGGCGGGAGCGCCGGCACGCGCCAGTTCGCCGAGGCCGTGGCCAGGCTCGTTCAGCTCGCCTGAGCACGAGGCATGAACCACAGGCCATTGCTCGCCTACCGGATCTCGTGGTCGCAGCTTGCCTGGCTCGGACACCGCCTCTCCGGGGTCGGCGTCCTGGTGTACCTCTTCATGCACATCGTGGAGAACGCGACGCTGGCCTTCGGCCCCGGCGTGTACGACACCACGCAGACCTTCTTCCGAAACCTGCCCGTGCGCCTTGGCGAGATCGTGCTGATGGCGGCGCTCGTCTACCACTCGCTCAACGGGCTGCGGGTCATCGTGATGGACTTCTGGCCGAAGAGCACCGCCTGGTATCGGCCGCTGACCTACGGCGTGATCATCGCCACCGTGCTGGCCATGATCCCGCTCGGCCTGATCATGATCACCCCGTACGCCCCGTGGGGAGGCCACTGATGGCCGGGCAGGGGAGGCGCATCTGGCCGGTGCAGGGCGACCCGCTGCGGCGCAACCCATCGCGCGCGGCGACCCCGCGGCCGGCCGAGCCAGGCCTCGAGCGCTTCATGTGGTACTTCACCCGGATCAGCGGGCTGCTGCTGGTGCTGCTGGCCATGGGCCACATGCTGATCATGCACGTGCTGGTGCAGCTGACCGGCCAGGAGATCAACTTCGCTTTCGTCACCAGCCGGTGGGGGAGCCCGTTCTGGCGCATCTACGACCTGCTCCTGCTCATCCTGGCCCTGATCCACGGCGTGAACGGGGCGCGCATCATCGTCGGTGACTACATCGAGCGCGGCGGCCTGCGCAGCCTGCTGATCGGCCTCCTGTTGGCCGTCACCCTTATCTGGCTGCTGCTCGGTATCTTCGTGATCGTGACCTTCGATCCGAACGGCGCTCCTGCCATCGGGCCCTTCTCGTGAGCCTGACCACCGCCCCGGCGCGGCGCGCGGCGTTCCGCATCCATGAGCTCGACGCGGTGGTGGTCGGCGCCGGGGGCGCCGGCCTGTATGCGGCACTGGAGCTCAAGAAGGAGCTCGGGCCGGAGGCCCGCATCGGCGTCATCAGCAAGCTCTATCCGACCCGATCGCACACGGGGGCCGCCCAGGGCGGCGTCTGCGCCGCGCTGGGGAACACCGAGGAGGATCACTGGGAATGGCACTGGTACGACACGGTCAAGGGCGGCGACTACCTGGTCGACCAGGACGCCGCCGAGGTGATGTGCCGCGATGCGGTCGATACCGTCATCAATCTCGAGCACCTCGGCCTTCCGTTCAACCGGACCCCTGAAGGGCTGATCGACCAGCGTCGCTTTGGGGGTCACACCCGCAACGAGGGCGAGGCGCCGGTACGCCGAGCCTGCTTCGCCGCCGATCGCACCGGGCACGCCATCCTGCAGACCCTCTACCAGCAATGCATCAAGCACGACGTCGCGTTCTACGACGAGTACCAGGTGCTGGACCTGCAGATGCCCGACGGGCCCGGCGGCGCGGTCACCGGGGTGATCGCCCTGCAGCTGGCCACCTCGGAGCTGCACTCGTTCCGGGCCAAGGCCGTCCTCTTCGCCACCGGCGGCTTCGGCAAGATGTTCAAGGTGACCAGCAACGCCCACACGCTGACCGGGGATGGGGTCGCGATCAGCTACCGGCGTGGCCTGCCGTTGGAGGACATGGAGTTCTACCAGTTCCATCCGACCGGCATGTACAAGCTCGGCTTCCTGCTCTCCGAGGCCATGCGCGGCGAGGGCGGCTTCCTGGTGAACGGCCTCGGGGAGCGTTTCATGGAGCGCTACGCCCCGACCATGAAGGACCTGGCCTCGCGGGACGTGGTGAGCCGAAGCATCTACCAGGAGATCGCGGCCGGGCGCGGCATCGACGGGCAGGACTACGTCCACCTCGATGTGCGGCACCTGGGGGCCGAGGTGCTCAACAAGAAGCTGCCCGATATGAGCGGCTTCATCCGCACCTACTTTGGCATCGAGCCGCTGACCGACCTCGTCCCCATTCAACCGACCGCGCACTACGCGATGGGCGGCATTCCGACCGACATCGATGGACGGGCGCTGGCGGATGAGCGCGGGACGGTGGTGCCCGGCTTCTACGCGGCCGGCGAATGCGCCTGTGTCAGTGTGCACGGCGCGAACCGGCTCGGTACCAACTCGCTGCTTGACATCCTCGTCTTCGGCCGGCGAGCGGGGATCGCCATGGCCGACGCGGTTCGCCGGGGCCCGCCGCCCGTTCCCGATGCGAACGCCGAGCGCGCCGTGGCGCTCCAGCTGGCAGACCTGCTGGCCCACACCGACGGGGAGCGGCCGGCCCCCATCCGCGCCGAGCTCCAGGAGGTGATGTTCACGCACTGCGGCGTCTACCGCACCGCCGCGCTGATGGAGGAGGGCCGGCAGCGGGTGCAGGCCCTGCGGCGACGCGCGGAGCACCTGGTCGTCGAGGACAAGGGAGCCCGCTACAACAGCGATCTGGCCGAGGCCCTGGAGCTCGGGTACCTCCTCGACTGCGCCGAGGCGACGATCGAGTCGGCTGCCGCCCGCCACGAGAGCCGTGGCGGGCATGCGCGCGACGACTTCCCGGAGCGCGACGACAAGCATTGGCTGAAGCACACGTTCGCCTTCCGCACTCCGGATGGCACGGCGCCGCGGCTCGCCTACCGGCCGGTGACGATCACCAGGTTCCAGCCCAAGGCACGGGTCTACTGACCGATGGATGTGCAGCTGCGCATCAAGCGCTTCGATCCCGACAGGGACCTGGACCCCCACTGGGAGGCGTACACGGTCCAGGCCGAACCGACCGACCGGATCCTCGATCTGCTGCACAACGTGAAGTGGTACCAGGACGGCTCGCTCACCTTCCGACGCTCGTGCGGGCACGGTGTCTGCGGCTCGGACGCCATGCTGATCAACGGTCGCAACCGGCTCGCCTGCGAGTTCCTCGTCAAGGACGCGGGCACCTCGGTGACGGTGGAGCCGGTGCGCGGGACGCGGGTGATCAAGGACCTGCTGGTCGACCTCGACGGCTTCTGGGAGAAGTATCGCGGGGTCATGCCCTTCCTGGTCGCCGACGAGCTGCCCGCCGACGCTCGCGAGCGACGCCAGTCGCCGGAAGAGCGGGAGCGGTTCGAGGACACCAGCAAGTGCATCCTGTGCGGCGCCTGCACCACGGCCTGCCCCTCGTTCTGGAGCAACCCCGACTACGTCGGTCCGGCGGCGATCGTCAACGCGCATCGGTTCATCTTCGACAGCCGTGACACCGCCACCGAGGAGCGGCTGCAGATCATGGCCGATGCCGACGGGGTGTGGCGCTGCCGCACGATCTTCAACTGCGTCGAGGCATGCCCGCGCGGGATCA
>Ga0153915_10002741_pt1 | contig 16056 bp, 18 predicted proteins | sample Opewatmetagenome_2_FD_107003 | JGI IMG/M metagenome (GOLD analysis project Ga0153915, IMG submission 107003) | Freshwater wetland microbial communities from Ohio, USA - Open water 3 Core 3 Depth 3 metaG | ecosystem: Environmental > Aquatic > Freshwater > Wetlands | place: USA: Ohio, Lake Erie...
ACTGGAATATGATCCCAATACGGGTAGTGTCTATTTCATGGGCAATGCACAGAGCGTGACCTGGTGATTACAGGATGCCCGGCAAACGTCTCCCTATCCCAGCCCGAAATGATGATTCCGCTGTAGCCGAAATGATCGGCGTGCTGGTCCTTGTTGCCATTTTCGTTGGTGCGGTTGCTCTCATCGCCGTCTTCATGTTCTCCCAGCCCCAGCTGCAGAAGATTCCTGCGGTAAATCTTCAGTTTGCTTCCAAAGGTAACGTTATCACCATTTTCCACGACGGTGGCGATCCCATCCCGGAAGGATACTACCAGATCCGGGTAAACGGCAATACAATCCCCTCAGGTTCCGTCATAAAATCCCCGTCGCCTGCCGGCAACTGGGCAATCGGGGACACACTTACGATTACCATGAGCGACCTGTCGCCCTCATCCTACGTCCAGGTAATTTACCTGGGAGGGTCCGCAACATCGGTCCTTGCCTCTAACAGTACACCGGGCAGTTCTGAAGGTCCGTATGCTCCCGTAGCCTCCTTTATTACCGATGTCTCATCAGGTACCGCCCCGCTGGCAGTGCAGTTCACCGATACTTCGGCAAACAGCCCTGCCTCATGGTCATGGGCATTTGGCGATGGATCCGTATCCCTGATCCAGCACCCGGCACACACGTATACCTCTGCCGGGACCTACACCGTGACGCTGACCGCCCGGAACAGCCTTGGCAACAGCACGGCAACGAGGACCATCACGGTAGCCAGCACCCCTGCTCCTGTTGCCAATTTTACTGCCAATGTATCATCCGGTTTCGTACCGCTGACGGTGCAGTTCACGGACCTCTCGGAGAACAATCCGACTTCATGGTCATGGGTATTCGGCGACGGGAATGTCTCTTCCCTGCAGAACCCGCGGCATACCTACGTAGCGACGGGAAATTACTCCGTAAGCCTGAACGCGACAAATACTGCCGGCTCCAATAATATGACGAAGACGGACTACATCCAGGTAACGCCGGTCCCGTTTGTGAATTATGTCATCGAGGAGGATGTCTTTGTCTATGGAAGTCAGTTAAGCTTCTCCGGCGCCAATGTTGCCGGGCCTGATGCCACCGTTGTCCTCACAAAATCCCTGACAACCAGTGACCTGAATGGAGGTACCTCAATTGCAGTCAACACCATCTACATTGACGGGGACGTCACGCTTAACGGCGGGAGTGCAGGCCTCGGATCGGCAAGCAATCCCGGGAATATCTATGTCACCGGGGATGTGAACCTGCTGAGCGGATCACGGGATATCTACGGTGATGTGTATGTCCGGGGGAACTTCAGACTGAAAGATGCACGGATTCATGGAAACGTGTACGTTGATGGTGATGTTACCCTGGACTGGACCCCCTGGCTTGCTGATGGTGCGCATATCTATTACACTGGCACACTCAGTGCCCCTGCATACTTCAGTCAGGCAATTTTAGACAAATGCGTCCACCAGGGTACCGTACCGGGATTCACCATGCCTGAAACGGCGATACCTTCGGTAAAACCTGCAGACTGGTATGCGGCGCGTGGATATGTCTCAAGCGGACCTTTGACAGACAACCTGAAAATATTTGCCAGCAGTTATACATCAAGTTCCTGGACATCCTCCGTAAATGATGTAGTCATTATCGCGAGCACGGGTGATATCTCAATTACCGGACTTGGCGGCAGTGGCATCCGGGGTGTGTTGTTTGCGCCGAACGGGAGGGTGACCTATAACGGGGGATTCTTTGAGGGCGTCGTGATCGCCCGTGATGGCTTCGATGTCACCAGTGGCGGGACTACGGTAACCTTCAAGAATCTTGATACGTATTTCAGCAGCGCTGATGATTACCCGTTTTAATTTTAAATGGATCTGTAACGCTCTTCCATGTCAGGAACCTGATGTTCAGGCAAAAGGCTACCTGATTCTTCCGCTATAAACTCCCTCTGCACTCTATCCCCCGGTTCAGGAATGCAGTGTGCCATAATGATCGGATAAGAGATGATCCATTGCGATTGTTATAGCCGTGTTTCGTGAAGATTTGGATAAAATTGGGTTATTGGTACGCTACGTATCTCTGAACAATTACCGTTCCTTCGCTTATACTGCCGTATGGATCTCGACCATGCCCTGCGGACGGGACGTACTCCCGGAAGTGACGAGTGTCCCGTCCTTGTACACCTGGACGGTCATATCCCGGACGGACGCATCTCCCTTCTCGATGTATGCATCGATAGTCCCGCTGCTCAGGGGTACCTGGTAGACCCGGGCTCCCGAACTGTTCACCTCGCGGGCAAGGCCGTTTCCTGATATCGAGCCGGAATACTGCCCCGGATATACAACACGGACAAAAATCCCCGCAGGGGGAACTCCCGATGCGGCTGCGGATGCGTCCAGCGTGGGCCCGGCGGTGACAGCGGGTACCGGTGCCGGGACGGGTGCGGGAGTGTTCACGGCCGCCATGCCCACCGGGATATGCAACTCGACAAGGCCATACGGTTTTGCCGTTGTGCTGTTCGAGACCGGGATTCCCCCGTTGAAGACCTCAACGATCAGGGTCTCCGCGGATCCACCCGTCTTCTCTATTGAACCCTCGATCGTGGTATTACTGACCGGCATCTGGTACAGCAGGGTCCCGGAACCATTCACGTCCGTATTCCATCCCTGTGCCCTGAGGGAACCTGTATACCCCCCGGGACAGGATATTTTGACCCAGATCCCGTTTGCAGGTACGGCACCGGGCGCAAGGGTTACCTCAGGTACTGGTGTGGCTGACGGTGCCGGAGTCGTCGCCGGGACCGGTGTCATGCTGGCCGCAGGTGGCGGGGCAGCCTGCCCTGGCGCTGGCTGCCGGGCATCCGGCCCCGGAATCGGGACGATCATCGCCGCGATAAAGATCGCGGCAATGAGGAACACCACAATGAACGTGACGATGGGAGAAGTCGGCGCGGGTTCTTCCGGCAGGGCATTTTTACTGCCCTGGCTTATGCCATAGATGGTCCATTCCGGGACTGCAGGGCGGCCTGACGGCTGATCAAGCTCCAGTGTCCCGGCATCCATGCTCTCCTTCCTGTTGACTGACGAGGGGATGGTACGATACGGTTCCAGCCGGACCGGAACTCCCCGGTCCCTGATAACCTCCATGCACGTGTCGCGGTTCTGGAAATTCCTGTGGGCATCCTGATAGATAAAAATGAGCTCGATACCGCGTGAACTGCCGTCCGGTGTACTGTAGGTAAGTTGTATGACCGGTTCACGCAGGCGGTTTGTTCCTGCAACAGCGAGTCCGATGCTGGTAAAGGGGATGCTCACCCTGGGAGTCCCCGAATCCCGGTCGACAAGGATGAGCCGGCTGCCGGTAAGGGCGGCCTCGTAGCCGACACCATTGATGATGAGTTCCTGTGTTGTATGGATGACGGACTCACCACTGTCCAGGTTCAGGTTATCCATGGGACCCCCAGTTGTATATCTGTATTTACTGTAGGGCTCCCTGATAATAATCACTACAGTCCCTGACCGTGACCCGACGCCGGAAACGTTACTGGTCGTCCGCACCGGGGACCTGTATATCCGTGTTCCTGCTCACGAGCAGGTTGTAGGCGTCATGCGCCTTGTTGTACCGGACCAGCACACCCCGCATCTCCAGCACGGTGCCGTACGGTGCCGACCTGAGCGCTTCGTTTGCGGGTGTCATGTGGAATGCAGGGAGGACCGCATAGACCGGGACTTTTGCCGTCCCGTCACAGACCTTGAAGAGATGGTTCTTTACATCCCCGAGTTCCCCGCTCATCTTCACGACTGCGACATTGACCCGTTTTTCAACGGCACTGTGCAGTTTCGAGAGCCGGAGGAACTTCGAATTGGGAGCGACCCGGTACCCATCCATCCGTACTCCGGCTTTCCGGAGTACGGCATAACTGTACTTGATGTCGATGTTCACGTACCGGTACGACTCCTCGCACCGGGCGAGCGCCTCCATCAGCCGTGTCGGCCGGATGACCGGTGCCGTGGCAAAGCTCCAGCACCGGGGGGCTGTGCAGGGTATCCCCCGGATGAACGAGCAGGGGGCATGGACAAAAATCCCGCGCTTGTGCAGCTCAGCGGTAAGGGTCCGCATGCGGGTGGAATTATCTTCGTCAGCGGGTTCAATGATGAGGACCGTCCCGTCGGGAGCCAGCCGTTCTGCAATCCGTTCCACAATCCCTGCCTGGATATCCACCGAGCTTTCGGGCAGTTCGTTGAGCACGTTGGAGAAGATGATGAGGTCGCACTTTTCCGGTATTGATGAGGGGAGCGGTTTCTGGATATCCGCCTTTATGGGAGGCTTGATCGAGACGTTTCCTCCCCGGGGCACGAACGCATCCCGCAGGGAGAGGAATGCCTCGATATGCTCCTCCGAGCGTTCGATGGAATACACGGCGGCCCGGGCACCATCGAGCCGTGACCAGAGATCCGCGACCGCAAGCGGGACAACCCCCGGCCCGGTGCCGACATCGAGTATGGTCATGTTTTTCTTCAGCAGGCCGTCCCGGGCAAGTCCCGCGAGCAGGTGTTCGGTCTGCATGAAGTACACCGGGAAGTGGTATGCGAGGTAGCCGAGCACGCTGTACCCCTTCGTGTACTGCAGGGAACGTTTGTGTGAAGGTTTCCAGTAATCATCCTTCTGCGCAGTGATTGCCTTGCGGAGCCGTTCGATGACCGCGGGATCATTCCAGTCCTTCGCTGCCTTTTTGGAGATATATCGTTCGATCGCGTCGGCAAGGGCGCCCGGCATCTCCCGCCCGGCAAGGAATGCATCGATTCGTTTCTGCTCCCCCTGGTTCAGGATATAGGCAGGTCCCGGCGGGACCCGTGAGATCTCGTAATCCTCACCGGCTTTTGTGGCAGCAAGACCCATGCGGGACAATTCCGGGGAGATGATCCGGTACACCTCTTCGACCGGCATCGCGTCGTCGAGGTACTGGATGATCTCGGAGAGACGGAAGACCGGTCTCGTCCCGGCAACATATTTCACAGTAGAGATGAGGGAGTGTCCGGCCATAACCTGCCGGATACTTGGTGACCCGCCCACATACATCTTTTGCACAAATGCACTGCCTGCTGCGGCTACGGACCGTTTGCCACCTGCCCGTACTTCCATAAGGGAAAAAGGTGATTACTGTATATGCTCGACCACTGCCCGGGTGCCGCGAACCTGCGCACCCCCACCCTCGCGATCAAGACATGCCCCCAGTGCGGCGAGGAAGTCGAACTCTTTTCCAACGATGTTTCCGTAAAGTGCAGCAACTGCGGTTTTGTTGTCTATAACGACACCATCTCCTGCGTCCAGTGGTGCAAGTACGCAAAGGAGTGCGTGGGCGAGGAGACGTACAACAAGATAATGGCGCAAAAAAAGCAGGTGTAGCGGGATTATACAACGCTCTCGAAGAAGACCGGCCAGAACGGGTCCTGTGCGGGTATAGCGAGGGGAACGGTCGTGCCGTCCCGCCGTTTCATGATCCGTTTCGATGGATCGGCAGTAACGGTCCCGATCACCGAGGATGGGATGCCGGCCCGTGCAAGCGCATCGATAATTTTTCCTGAACTGGCCGGGTCCGCGGTAATGAGGAGCGAACCTTCGGCGATCGCGGCAACGGGATCGATGCCAAACGACTCGCATACCATCCGGACTTCGTCCGGGTACACAAAGCGCGACTCGTCAATCACCATCCCGACGCCACTCGCATCGGCGATCTCGAAGAGGCCGCCGATCACCCCGCCCTCGGTGGCATCGTGCATTGCGGTGACCCCCCCGGCAGCCATTGCCGTGAGTGCATCTTCAACCACGGTCATCTTCCGGCAGAGTGCCTGTGCCTTGCGGACCAGTTCATCCGGGTAGTTCTTCTGCAGGTCCGCTTCGCGCAGGACCGAGAGAATACCGGCGGTCTCTATGGCCGGCCCCTTGGTCAGTATCACGTCATTGCCTGACCGTGCTCCCGCGGGCGTCACGTACGCGTCTTTCGCAGCAATGGCAAAGACAGTAATTCCCCCTATGGTCGGGGCTGCAAACCCGGGGTAGTACCCCGTGTGTCCCCCGACAATGGCGATCCCCAGTTCAACAGCAGTCCTGTGGATGGAATCGACAATCGTCCGGAAATCAGCGTCGCTCGTCTCCGGCGGGAGGAGGAGCGAATAGGTCATGTACTGCGGCTTTACGCCCATGACCGCCACGTCGCTTGCCCCGATGTGGACCGTATACCAGCCGAACATATCGAGCGGCTGTTTCGGTACTGCAAAGATCGGGTCCTCGGCAATAATTAGCACATTCCCGTTGCCGATATCCACGACACCCGCATCGATCCCCGTCCTTGGGGGGACAATAACCGACGGGTCGCTCTTGCCGAGGCGGTGGAGGAGGAATTCAGTGAACAGCCGGTGATCGATCTTCCCGATCTTTGGGTTACCTGCGGTCATGGTATAATTTCGCGATAGTGCAGATTTGTTCACTAATCTCAAGCGGGTCCCGCCCGACCAGGACCGAGACGGGTTCTTTCCCGATTGCACCGGTCTCGTAGAAGATCTTCGGGGGCCTGCCTCCCGCCGCCCGTACAGCCTCCTTCACTTTCCATGGCATGGATGCACCTTCCGCATCCTTGATCTCTTCCGGTTCGTTCCTCCGGTCAATGACACTGAACCCCCACCCGTTCTTCGTGCAGTACTGGAGAAGCCACCGGGCAAAGTCCGGTGTGTTTGCGAAATCGATCCCTGCCCGGACCGACGGGTCGTACTTCCGGTACTCGATGATCAGCCGTGCCATGTGGCTGGATGCGCCGAACACCGGTTTTCCCGCCGCATGGGGCATGCCCTTAACAACGGTGATCCTGCCGTCAACGGCAAGTACATCGTCGCGGGTCTTCGCATCCTCCCGGGCAAAGACGAGGTTCGACCGTACTTCCGGGATGATGGCGGCGAATTCCCGGCAGCGCTCGATCTGGTCGAGAGCGAGAGCCATCTTTCCGTACATCTCTATCTGTTCACTGTCCGTCATGGCCAAAAGCCTCCGTGTTTCTCCAGGGTCAGAGTGCGAGCATCCGCTCGATCGCGCCCCGTGCCCGGTCTGCGATATCTTCCGGTACCGTGATGCGGGGCCGGAGCGTCTGTAAGGAATCGCGAACCTTCGTAAGGTCTGTTTTCTTCATGTTCCGGCAGATTACATCCGTTGAGAGGGGATAACAGCACTTATCCGGGCACTCTTTTTTGAGCCGGTGCAGGATCCCGTTCTCAGTCCCGATGATGAATTCCTTCTTTTTTGATGCACATACCTGGCGGATGATGCCGGAGGTACTCTCGACATGGTCCGCGAGGTCGATTACCTCCGGCCGGCACTCGGGATGGACGAGCAGGACGGCTTCCGGGTGGGCAGCCCGTGCCTCCTGCACCTGCGCCGGGGTGATCCGGTCGTGGACAATACAGAACCCTTCCCACGGGAGGATCTTCTTCTTCGTAAATCGCTGGGCATACTGCCCGAGGTTCCGGTCCGGGACAAAGATGATAGTATCCTCCTTCACGGAGTTGACCACCTTCACTGCATTCGAGGAGGTGCAGCAGATGTCGCTCTCGGCCTTCACGTCAGCCGATGAGTTCACGTAACACACCACAGCAGCGTCCGGGTGCTGCTCCTTTGCCAGTTTCAGTTCGTCCGCCCCGATCATCTGCGCCATCGGGCAGCAGGCATTCTCTGCGGGAAGGAGGACGGTCTTTTTAGGGGAGAGTATGGCTGCCGTCTCGGCCATGAAGTCCACGCCGCAGAAGACGATGACGTCCCCCTCCATGGTCGCAGCAGCCCGGGAGAGTTCGAGCGAATCGCCGGTGATGTCAGCAATGTCCTGGACCTCTGCCGGCTGGTAGTTATGGACGAGGAGGATCGCGTCCCGCTCTGTTTTCAGCCGCAGGATCTCCTGCACGAGTCCTGTCCGGTCTGGTGGTGTTGCCATAGTCCTGTAAATTGTTCGGCGCTTGTTTTTATCAAACCGCTGGTAACCTGCAACGGCAAACGGGACTCCAAATCCCCAAACCGGATATTTATGCCATCAGCCCTCCCAGTACCTGACTATCGTGAAGATCATCCTTCCGGACAAAACGTCACGGGAAACAAAAGCCGGTCCGGTGACGGTCGAAGCGCTCGTCCGTGACCTCGGGTTCGATCCCATCGAAGTGATCGTTGCACGGAACGGGACGCTGGTTACAGAAGATGCCGTTGTGGAGAACACGGACGAGGTCCGGATCATCCGGATCGCCCACGGGGGATGAGGCTGTGGCCTGCGATGACGTTCCGGTAAAAACACCCCGGTGCGACTGCTGCAGCGGGCCTGCGGTCTTCCATGACAAAAAGACCGCCCGCCACCTCTGCCGGGAGCATTTCATCGCAGATATCGAGGAGCGCGTTGCCGAAACCATCCGCTCCCGGCACCTGATCGTCCCGGGCGACCATGTGGTCATTGCCCTGAGCGGCGGCAAGGACAGCACGGCCCTCCTGATGATCCTTGCCCGGCTCCTGCCCTCATGGGACTCCGTCCGCCTCTCTGCGGTCACCATCGATGAAGGGATCGCCGGTTACCGCGAGGATACCATCCATTCCGCGGACCAGCTGGTCGCACGGTACGGGATGGACCATACCAGTATCCCTTTTACGGATCTCTTCGGAGGAACGCTCGATGCCTTCCTCAAAGGCCGGGAAGCCGAGGCCTGCAGTGTCTGCGGGATCCTGCGGCGGAAAGCGCTCAATGTTGCGGCAGAACGGGCGGGTGCAACAAAACTTGCCACCGGGCACAACCTTGATGACGAGGCACAGTCGGTCTTCATGAACGTGCTCCGGGGCGACCTGCCCCGGCTCGTGCGGGACTCCGGCAGCGATTCAAAAGGACGGTTCACACCCCGCATCAAACCCCTCATGTTCGTGTCCGAAAAGGAGATTGCCGTGTACCTCATGCTGCACGGGGCATGGGCAGACCTCCCCGAATGCCCGTATGCGGTCCATGCCCTCCGTGGCGAGGTGCGGAGTATGCTTGCAACGCTCGAATCGAAACACCCCGGCACGATGCTGCACCTGATGGAGAGTAAAACCAGGATCGAGGCGCAGTGTGCCGGCAGGCTGGACGAGGAACCGGTCCGTCATTGCAGGGAATGCGGGGACCCGTGCAGCGGGGAGACCTGCCAGCTCTGCACCCTGAAAAAAACACTTTCTCAATAATTACTGCGGGGCGGGTGCAGCCCCTTCTATCCGTGCTGTGTTGGTGTAGATGACCATCTTGCTGCTCCGTGCAAACCCGACCACGGTCAGCCCGGTCTTTTCTGCTGTCTCAACAGCGAGGGTGGTCGTCGCCCCGCGGGAGACGATGATGGGGATATTTGCAATGAGGCACTTCCTGACCATCTCTGAAGAGATCCGCCCGGAGACGATCACGTAGGTCCGGGAGAGGTCGATCTTGTTCCTGAGTGCGTACCCGATCACCCGGTCAAGGGCGTTGTGCCGCCCGATGTCCTCGGATACGGCGATGACATTCTGCCGGTCCAGGAGCGCCACGATATGGATCCCTCCTGTCGTAATGTGGAGCTCGGAGTTCAGGACTGCCTTTACCATTGTCCAGATATCTGCGGTGCTGATCGAATAATCGGAATGGATCTTCGGGAGTTTTTCGGTGTCGATAAAGGATGTGCTCCCGCCGCATCCTGAGAGGATGGTCTTCTTAGGGCCCAGCACCTTGAAGAGGTTCTTTGTGATGACGCTCATCCGGTTCTTGTCGATCTTGATCGACTCGATCTCGTCCACGCCTTTGATGATCTGCTCGGTGAAGAGGTAGCCGGTCACGAAGTCCTCGAGCTGGACCGGGCTCATCATCGCCGTCATCGCGTGCCGCCCGTTGACGAACAGGGCGAGCGGGACCTCCTCGATCACCTCGTGGAGGTCAGATCTTGTCTTCTCGCCATCGACCTTGATGCAGGGGAGTCTCCTGAACATGGCAGTGCCCGTCGGGTTCTGTTCTCCCGGGGAACCGGATGACCTCGTCATACCAGCACCTCGTCCATGCTGCCGCTGCGGTAACCCTCAAGGTCGAGCGTGACGTAGGAGAACCCGAGCGACCGGAGGTGTGCGGATATGTCATCCATCTGCTCCAGTATTCTCCCCATCACCTCTTTATGTACTTCTATCCTTGCAATCTTCCCATGCAGACGTACACGGAGTTGCCCGAATTCACGAGCTGCAAGGTATGCCTCGGCTTCCTCGATCATCCGGAGTTTCTCACCCGTGATCTGGTCGCCGTACGGGATGCGGGAGGAGAGGCAGGCTGCAGAGGGTTTCTGCCAGATCGCAAGGCCGCATTCCCGGGCAATGTCCCTTATGTCCTGCTTCGTGCACCCGGTCTCGATGAACGGGTGGACGATCCCCTCTTCTGTTGACGCGAGGAGGCCCGGGCGGTGCTCATGGGTATCGGAGAGGTTGATGCCATCAGCAATGCAGGCAAGGCCGAGTTCCGCGGCCCTTTGTTTGAGATATACGGCAGAGATCTTCTTGCAGTAATAGCACCGGTTCTCCGGGTTGCTGCGAAAGTCTTTACTCTCAAGGTGAGGGACGGTAATGATATCGAGGGAAAGCCCGAGATCGGCGGCAAGGTTCCGTGCCTGCTCCACTGCTGCCCGGGGGACAACGGGGCTGTCGAGGAGTACGCAGCGGCTCTTTCCTCCCAGTGCATCGCGGGCAAATACGGCAAGGAGGGTGCTGTCAACACCCCCGGAGAATGCGACCAGCAGCGGGCCATGCCCGCGGATGTTATCGATGAGGGCCTGTCGTTTTCCTGATGCACCCATGATCTCCTCACGAAGTAAAAAAGACTATTGAATATGGATATTATGAACCGCACCGCTCACGGGAAGCCTGGGAACCGCCACACTGGTTTTCCTCACCTTCACGCAGCTGATGGCAGATATCGCAGGTGCGCTGGACAAGGTTGATGTCCTTGCCTTCTTTTAAGTCCTGCGCCAGCAGTTCAATTGTTTTTTTCACATCGTTCTCGAACTCTATCCGGTACCCGCGTTTACCCGACAGGTACTGCGATACAGCGGAGGGTGCTATCTCGAGCATCCGCGCCGCTTCCACCTGGGATACGCCGCATTTGACCAGTTCCACCGCAATCGCGGCACGGATGGCCGGCAGGACGTCCCACACGATCTTCTGACAGGGAGCTTCCATCACAACACAACCTTTATTTTGTTACATTCCCGACATAATAGATTGCATTCACAATTGTGAATTGGTTGTGACAGCACAAATACCTTACCGCAGTCCCGTCATGTCAGCCGGTGCATTCCCGCATCATGGCGGATTTTTAATGACACCAAGGAAAGGATAATCAGACGACCAGCGCACATATTCAGGTATACAGTGATGAGCATGGGAGAGAAACGCACCGTCTACATGGACCATTCCGCGACAACGTACGTCAGGAAAGAAGTACTGGATGCGATGGTCCCCTACTTCACCGAACACTTTGGCAACCCCTCGTCCATCTACCACATTGCCCGCGACTCGAAGAAAGCGATCGATATGGCCCGGGCACAGGTGGCAAAGGCCCTTGGCGCAGAACCGGACGAGATCTACTTCACGTCCGGGGGTAGCGAGTCCGACAACTGGGCGATCAAGGGTGTCGCATCCGCGAACCTCAAGAAGGGCAGCCACATCATCACTTCGAAGATCGAGCACCACGCAGTCATCCATACCTGCGAGTACCTGGAGAAGAATGGCTTTGAGGTCACCTACCTCCCGGTCGACAAGTACGGCCTCGTGGATCCTGCCGATCTTGAAAAGGCCATCACCGACAAGACGGTCCTCATCTCGATCATGTATGCCAACAACGAGATCGGCACGATCGAGCCCATCACTGAACTGGGGGCGATCGCACGGAAGCACAAGGTGTATTTCCATACCGATGCCGTGCAGGCGATCGGCAATGTCCAAATCGATGTGAAGGCCCAGAATATCGACCTGCTCTCCCTCTCCTCCCACAAGTTCTATGGCCCGAAAGGCACCGGCGTTCTCTATATCCGGAAAGGGACGAAGATCGACAACCTGGTCCACGGCGGGGGCCAGGAGCGACGGCGGCGTGCGGGGACTGAGAATATCGCGGGCATTGTAGGCTGTGGTAAGGCGATCGAGCTGGTGACTTCCGATATCGAAGGGCACAACAAGCGTATCCGTGCCCTGCGTGACCGGCTCCTCGCGGGGATCGTTGCGAAGATCCCGAACACCCACCTCAACGGCCACCCCGGGAAGCGGCTGCCCGGCAACATCAACATCAGTTTCGAGTTCATCGAGGGCGAGTCGATGCTCCTCTGGCTGGATGACGAGGGGATCTGCGCATCCACCGGCAGCGCCTGCACCTCCGGCTCACTTGAGCCGTCCCATGTCCTCCTTGCGACCGGGCTTCCCGTGGAGATATCCCACGGCTCGCTCCGGCTGACATTGGGCGACGTGAATACAGATGCGGACGTGGATTTCGTATTAGAGGTGCTGCCAAAGGTTGTCGCCCGCCTGCGGGAGATGTCCCCCCTGTACAAAGGTGGGAAGAACGGAGGTTGCAATGTACAGTGACAAGGTCATGGACCATTTCAAGAACCCGCGGAACGTGGGTGAGATCGAGAACGCGAGCGGTGTCGGCGAGGTCGGGAACCCGGTCTGCGGTGACATCATGAACATTTACCTGAAGATCGAGAACAACGTCATCACCGACGCGAAGTTCAAGACCTTCGGCTGCGGGGCCGCGATTGCGTCGAGCAGCATGGCAACGGAACTGGTACGGGGCAAGACCCTCGAAGAGGCATGGGAGGTCTCCAACAAGGCGGTGGCCGAGGCGCTCGAAGGCCTTCCCCCGGTGAAGATGCACTGCTCGGTACTGGCCGAGGAAGGCATCCACAAGGCGATCAACGATTACCGGAAGAAGCAGGGCCTTGAACCCTGGGAAGAGAAGAACCCGCATCCGCACGAGCACGAAGGCGCAACCTGCGACCATTAGCGGAGAACGGGATTTATCGGCAATTCCTGCCGGAACGAAACTGCATATATAATCGCCTCGCCCAACAAGAGATCAACGATACAATAGGTTGTGCAGGCAGGCCGGTTCCGGAATAACCGGCAGCAGGGTGAATCATGTTTTCAGACCGGGAACTTGAGCGGTACAAACGGCAGATCCTCCTCTTCGGGGAAGAAGGGCAGGAGAGGCTCAAAGCGGCGCATATCTTCATCGCCGGCGCCGGCGGCCTGGGCTCGCCCATCGCCATCTATCTCGCTGTCGCCGGTGTCGGGACGATCACGGTCGTGGACATGGATACCGTCGACCAGTCCAACCTGAACCGCCAGATCCTCCACACCGACCGGGATGTCGGGAAGAAGAAGACCGTCTCCGCTCTCGAAAAACTGCAGGCATATAACCCGGACATCACGGTCAACGCGATTGATGCCACCATTGGTGCCGAGAACGTCGGCAGGCTCGTGGGCAGGGCTGACGGGATCGTCGATGCAATGGACAATTATCCCATCCGCTACCTGCTGAACCGGGTAGCGCTCGAAAAGAAGATCCCGTTCTTCCACGGGGCTATACGGGGGTTCTACGGGCAGGCGACCACCATCATCCCGGGAGAGACCCCCTGTCTCGAATGCATCTTCCCGAAGGCCCCGCCAAAAGAGGTCTTCCCGGTTGTCGGCGTGACACCGGGCGTCATCGGCACGGTGCAGGCAACGGAAGTGGTCAAGTATCTCACGAAGAGCGGGAAGCTGCTCTCCGGCCGGCTCTTCACGTGGGACGGCCTGTGTGCAACTGCCGAGGAGATTACCATTGTGCAGAACCCGGCGTGCCCGGCCTGTTGCACCGGGGCAACAAAGGAGATGAGATGACCGTTAAAGTACGTTTTTTTGCCCGGTTCCGGGAACTGCTCGGAACGGATATCCTCGCAGAGCCGGGGACCGGCACCGCCATAAGTACCCTTGTTAAGGACATTGCACAGCATAAGAAGGAAGGTTACGATGCCATCTTCGACGACAACGGCGCCTTCCGCGAGTTCGTCATCGTGATGCGTAACGGGAAGCGGGTCGAGATCCCTGATGCAGGAAAGACTGTTGTTGCTGATGGCGACGAGATCGCCGTCTTTCCCCCGGTTGCAGGAGGATGAGGGGCAATGACTATCAAAGTCCAGAAAGAGGACGTGGATATCGGGGCGCTTATCACCGCTGCAAAGAAACACGGGACGGGTGCAGTTGTCGTCTTTGACGGGATCGTGCGGGACGATGACATCACTGAGATGGAACTGGAAGCCTACGAGGACGTTGCCGTTGCGGAGATGGAGAAGATTGCTGCAGAGGCAACGCGGCTGCACAATCTCCTTCATGTTGACATCATCCACCGGATCGGCCGGCTTTCCGTGGGAGAGAACATCCTCATCATCGTGGTCAGTGCCGGCCACCGCCCGGAGGCTTACGCCGGCTCGCGCTATATCATCGAGGAGATAAAAAAGAGCGTCCCGATCTGGAAGAAGGAACTCACGAAGGACGGCGGCCGGTGGGTGCCGGGCGAGCACGGGCATGGGGCGGGAAAGCCGCTGAAGAAGTGACCCCCGGATTTTCCCACGCACTTCTCTCTTTGTTGTGCAATAATATCGTAAACCCTGAAGTACTGTGTTATTGTCTCAGATCTGCCGGAGACTTCCCCGCTGCTTCACGAACCGGTCCCAGTTCCACGGTTCATCAAGGACATTAACGGTCACCTGCTCGATCCCGCAGACCCCCAGGGTCTTTCTCCTGACCTGGTCGGAAAGGTGATCGGAGAGGGGACAGGCTTTGCAGGTGAGGACCATGTCGATCTCGACCTGCGAACCGTTCACCCGGATATCCTTGATGAGCCCGAGATCGACAATATCGATGCCGACCTCCGGATCGATCACCTCCCGCAGTGCTTCGCGGATCTGGTTCTCGCAGACCAGTTCCTGCGGCAGGACGGCCGGAGCCGGTTCAGGCCGGCCCTGCTCCATGGTACGGAGCCGCTCCTCGAGCTGGTTCTGCCGGTCGAGCAGGCGGCTGATGACCCTGAGCATGGGATCGGGCATGACCTCTTCGGTTTTTTCCTCGTTGGTTGACCCGTGTTCCGGCCCGGCTATCCTGCCCGGCACGCCGACAACCGTGGCACCCGGCGGGACCGGGCGGACCACGACCGATCCTGCGCCGACTTTCGCACCTTTCCCGATCCGGATAGGGCCAAGGATGGTGGCGCCGGAGCCAAGGATCACCCCGTCCTCGATGGTCGGGTGACGCTTGATATTTTCAAGGGCCGTCCCGCCAAGGACAACCCCCATGTAGATGAGGACATCGTTGCCAACCTCAGCAGTCTCTCCTATGACGACCCCCATGCCGTGATCGATGACAACCCGCCGGCCGATCTGTGCGCCGGGATGGATCTCGATACCGGTCAAAAAACGGCTGATATGGGAGACGAACCTGGCAAAAAATTTCAGGTTATGGGCATGGAGCCAGTGCGCCCTCCGGTGGAACCAGAGGGCATGGAGTCCGGGGTAGCAGGTGAGGACCTCGAGGGTCGATCGGGCAGCGGGGTCCCGTGAGAAGATTGCCCGGATATCTTCCCGGAGACGGTTAAATACCATTTTTTACTCCTTCGCGGTCCATCCTGACCACTCAGGCCTCAAACAGATCGGGAATACTGAGATAGCGTTCACCGGTGTCGGGCAGGATAACGACAATAACCTTACCTTTGCTCCCGGGGCGTTTTGCAACGGTGAGTGCCGCAGACAGGGCCGCACCGCTTGATATCCCGGCAAGGATCCCTTCTTCCTTTGCGAGCCTGCGGGCAGTCTCGAAGGCGTCCTCGTTCTTCACCCGGACGATCTCATCCACCAGGTCCCGGTTGAGCACCGTGGGGACAAACCCTGCACCGATCCCCTGGATGCGGTGTGCCCCGGGGGCACCCCCGGAGAGGACCGGTGAGGCATCGGGCTCGACAGCGAT
>Ga0153915_10002742_pt1 | contig 16055 bp, 9 predicted proteins | sample Opewatmetagenome_2_FD_107003 | JGI IMG/M metagenome (GOLD analysis project Ga0153915, IMG submission 107003) | Freshwater wetland microbial communities from Ohio, USA - Open water 3 Core 3 Depth 3 metaG | ecosystem: Environmental > Aquatic > Freshwater > Wetlands | place: USA: Ohio, Lake Erie...
AGTGGCGTTAAAAACCCGCGCGGGATCGGATTTCTCCCACGTCTGCAGGAATCCGTTCGGCGGCAGGAGGTCGAGCTCCGGCGATTTTGTCTGGCCATGCAGCGGAACGGCCACGACGGTCCAGAACATGAGCAGTCGTTTCATGTCACCACCTGGCTTCCACTCATCCTAACCCCGAATCACAGGCAAGACAACCGGACCCGCGGCATGCATGTGACGGGAAATGACGGCTATTCTGTCGCCGAGACGGGAGTCGGCCCGAGAGATCATCATGTTGCTCTCCGGCAAGGATCACGAGCGCGCTCCTGCCTGGTAGGCCGGTCCTGAGGCGATTCTGCGGCCTGGGCGGATCGTGATCCACGATCGGGAAACCGCCTTTCGTCTCGGGACCGGACAGGTGCCCCCGTTTCTTATCTGATTGAAATGGGCCGCCCGATTTTCTATAACTTCTTCGCGAGATCAGTGCAGGGAGTCCCCGGGTGAGATTGACTATGCGAATGTCGTACCTGGTTCCAACATTCTGCGCGCTGCTGGCCGCTTTTGTTGCCGTGCCGGCACAGGCGCCCGCGGTGACCCCCGAACAATGCGTCGGCGGGAAGCTCGATGCCCCTGTCCGGATCGAGGTGTTTTCCGATTTCCAGTGTCCCGCATGCAGGACCTTCTACCTCGATGTAATCCAGAAGGTTGTGGAGACCTACTGCAGCCGGGACAAAGTGTGTGTGATCTACCATGAGTTTCCGCTGAAGAACCACAACCTTGCCCGGGTAGCCGCCCGCTATTCCAAGGCCGCGCAGAGGCTGGGGAGGAAACAGTGGGTGACGGTGATGGGGGCCCTTTACACGAGTCAGGCGGAGTGGACTTGGGACGGATCGGTAGAGGGGGTGATCTCCAGGGCTCTCAGCCCTCAAGACCTCGCTGAGCTCAAGAAGCGGCTGGAGGATCCCTCCATTGACGCCGCCATCGACAAGGAGGTCGCACTGGGCGAAAAGCGCGAAGTGCAATCCACTCCGACTTTTTTCCTCTCTTCGCGCGGGAAGGAAGAGCGCGTCGTGGGCGGCGTGCCTTACCCGGTGCTGAAGGGCTATATCGACCGGCTCATCGACTAAACGACCATGATCCTGCGCATCCTTCATTGGCTGAGCCGCTGTATCCTGGCGGGCATATTCCTGTACACGGGCTACATCAAGATACGCTCTCCGCTGCAGTTCGCTGCTGTGCTCTCGGGCTACCAACTGTTCCCGGATTCTCTAATCCTGCCTATGGCGGACTACTTCCCCTGGATTGAGATTGTGCTGGGAGTTCTGCTGCTGATCGGGTGGAAGATCCGCTATGTTGCAGTCGCCGCGTGCGCGCTCCTCGCGTCTTTCCTGACGGTCCTGACCATCACCTATTTTCGCGGCATCGAGGCCAACTGCGGCTGTTTCAGTTTCGAGGACCGGATTTCACTACTGACCATCGGCCGCGACACGCTCATTCTTCTGCCGGCGCTGTTCCTGGCCCTCAGCCGGTTACGCGGGTCGGGACCCGGTCCCGCACGGCCGGAAATTGCATAATCAGGGTCAGACCCCGGATGCGGCGGTTCACCCGAACAGCGTCATTTGACCTGAGGAACCAGAGCCTGCGCGATCGGCTCTCTTGATCGCCCATTCGACCGGGTAGACTCTGAGCTTTTTCCCCTCGATCGTTACTTCCTTTGCTTCTTTGTATCCTCTGGCTTCCTTGCGCAGGCGACCAAGCTTGGCCTGCAGCGCCGGCAGGTCTTTTGTTCCCCGGTAGCCCACGAGTGACAAGTCCGCACCCACGACGCGGTGGCACGGTACTATCGGATAAAGAGGGTTCGAGGCCATAATTCTCCCTACTACTCGGGCTTCTGTGTCGGAGGCCTTGGCAATATCCCCGTACGAAGTCACGTACCCGATCGGGACGGAGGCGGCACTCTTCAGAACCTTTGAAACAGGCTCGGCAACGTAATCGCCGGCAATCGAAAAACTCTTGCGTTCCTCGTTGCCTGCCTCGAGCTCCACAAGCATGACCATCGTCTTCTCGACATATTCGGAGCACTCTTCAGTGATCTGATGCTCCACGCCGGGCGGCAGACGCCTGGAAAGCCTTCCCAACACCTCTTGTCTGGTCGAGCCGATGCTGGTAGTCACGATTTGCTCAGCAGCATAGGCCAGGCCAAACCACCTGCCGTCTATTTCTCTTACATGAATGCTGATCATGTTTCGCACAACCACGTGCAATCTCGCGTCATGCTTGGCTGAGCATTACACCCAGCGGGGTCCCACCTGCCGGCTGGGCAACAGCACGGACTCATCTGGCGTGAGGCGTCCCGCACCTCCCGCGGATCAGGTCGAAAGCGCATCGACCAGTGCGTCCCGGATTCGCGCGGCGAATGCTTCGACAGCCCGTTCGTCCGGACCCTCCACGAGGACACGCGCCTTTGCCTCGGTACCCGAGTACCGAACCAGCACCCGGCCTTCCTCACCGAGTGCCTGCTCAACCTCGGAGAGAACGCGCTGCACTGAGGGAAGCTGTTCGATGGGCACCTTTCGCCTGACGGAGAAGCTCAAAAGGGACTGCGGCACCCTGGTCATGATGCTGCCCGCAATCTCCGAGACCGGCCGCCCCTCCCGGACTATGGCCGCCAGGACTTGCAGTGCGGCCAGGATGCCGTCTCCGGTCGTGGCGTGATCGAGGAAGATGACGTGGCCGGACTGCTCTCCGCCGAGGTTGTATCCGCCCTTGCGCATCTCGTCGACGACATACCGATCGCCGACCGCCGAGCGGACGACCTGACCTCCTGCGGCGCGGATCGCCCGGTCAAGCCCCAGGTTGCTCATGACAGTCGCAACGAGCGTGTTGTTCCGCAGCGCGCGCTCCTTGATCATCCTTGTCGCGCAAAGCGCCATCACCGCGTCGCCGTCTACGGCCGTTCCCCGCTCGTCTATCAGGATCACGCGATCCGCGTCCCCGTCGAGGCTGACGCCGACATGAGCCCTAATCTTTACGACCTCGCGCGCCGCGACGTCAGGGTGGAGTGACCCGCAGCGCAGGTTGATGTTGCAGCCGTTGGGGGAGATACCGATCGCTTTGACCTCCGCGCCCAACTCTCGGAAGACGAGCGGCGCTGCCTTGTAGGCGGCGCCGTGAGCGCAGTCCACGACCATCCGGATGCCGTCGAGGGTCAGGTCCCGCGGGAACGTGTGCTTGAGCGCGACGACGTATCGGCCCAGGGCGTCGTCTATCCGTACCGACCGGCCGATGCCGCTTCCGAGCGCGAGCCTGCCCGAGTCAGTCATCACCGCCTCGATCTGAGCCTCGACCTCGTCGGGAAGCTTGAACCCGTCCGCACCGAACAGCTTGATGCCGTTGTCACGGTACGGGTTGTGCGAGGCGGAGATCATGATGCCTGCGTCGGCGCGCATGGAAGAGGTTATGAACGAGATGCCCGGCGTGGGTAGCGGGCCGACGATCATTGCCTCGCCTCCCACCGAACAGATGCCCGACGTGATGGCCGTCTCGAACATGTAACCCGACAACCGGGTATCCTTCCCGATCACGATGCGGGGACGCTTGCGGCCGCCCGACCTGCGGATCACCTGGGTCAGCGCACGGCCGAGCTCCATCGCAGTTTCGCAGGTCATGGGGTATGCGTTCGCCACACCGCGAATGCCGTCGGTCCCAAACAACTTTCGCACTCTGCTTGTCATATTGGGGAGCCTGTTGATCGACGTCGAGAAAAGACAGCCGGGCTGTCAGGGAGGATTCTATGCCAAAACGGGTCCTGCTCGCCACCCCGTGCGGCGCCTCTCTCGCCAAGGTTTTGTGTGCGGCGGCTTTCCAAGCCGCCGGCGGGTTGGAAATCCGCCCCACGTGATCGTAGCTTAACCCTGGTCCTGCGATGGGATCGCAACGTTGAACCCCGTGACCGCAATGTGCGGTCGCTCGCCGCGCGTGTCGGCGTTTTCGAGCTCGGTTCGAACCGCGCGGCGTTCGCCCGGCATCAGGGTGATGTAGTTGTCGCTGTGCAGCGCCGGCAGGATGCCGTCGCCGCTTTTCTCGCGTACTGCCGTGAGCCGTACCATGAGGGCCGGCTGGCGTGAGGTATTGTGCAGCGTCGTGGTCAGGATCCATTGGCTGCCCTGGCGGTCGACGCGCGTCATCGTCTCCAGCTTTACTTTCGGAAGGCTGCGGAGCGGGCTATAGTCGGCCTCCTTCGTGGCGCGCCAGTAGAAATTCTCCGACAGGGTTCGCGGGCCATGCATCAGTTTCAGGCGGATGAAATGCACCGGCGTGAGACCGGCAGGGTATTCCAACCTGACGGGCGTCGACACGCTGTCTTCCGGGCTGCCGAGCACGGCCTTCTTCTTCCACCTGACTGAACCGTTCATGTTCAGGAGTTCGACGCGGGCGGTCAGACCCTCCAGGTGGCCGGCGCTGTAGTTCACTACTTCAATATTGTCTGTCGTTGGATTCCATTGGATGTGAATCGGCTCACACCCTTTCTTGCTCCCGTAGTAGGCGGCTGTATGATCGAAATAGTAGTCGTAAGTCTGCCACGCGAGCGATGGCCAGCAGGGATGGCTCATCCAGAGCAGGAGGCCCATGCGATTCCTGCCCTGTGCTTCGAACATGGCACGGTAGCCGGAATAGTTGATGAATTGGGCGAGCGCGATCCAGTCTGCAACATTGTCGGCACCGCCATAGTTCTTGTCGAGGATGGCCCGGAAGGTTGACAGGCGCTGAGCGCCGCTCAGGTTGAAGTCGTGCAAGCCCCAGACGGGCCCCTGAGGCCACAGAGCGTGATGCGGCATCATGCGGCGGAGGCTGTCGAGACCGACGATGTTCGGCATGCCCATCTCGCTGTGGAGCCTGGGCGTGGCGCGGTGCTGGAAGTAGTACTCCGGCGGCCGTGCTGAGTACGGGCCGTGTCCGCTCACGCCGTCGGCCGCCGAATGGGGAATGTAGTGAATCTCAGGCTGCAGTTCGGCCAGCGTCTTCCGGATGCCCCGATCGATCTTCGTCGGTGGATTTCCTTCGTTACGCCCACAATACAGTCCTATGCAAGCGTGGTTCCTGATGCGCAGCACCGTATCCTTCACGTTGCTCAGGAAGAGATCCCTGTCATCCGGGTTCGGACCGTCGGTCGGGTTTGCGAGCCAGAAGTCCTGCCAGACGACGATGCCGTGCCTGTCGCAGGCCTCGTAAAATTCGTCATCGGCGGTCTGCCCGACCCAGTTGCGGATCATGGTGAAGTTCAGGTCGCGATGATAGCGGACGGCAACATCATACTCGCGCCTGCGGTAACGCAGGTTGATCTCCGGGAAGCCCCAGTTGCCACCGCGGCACACGAGGCGCCTGCCATTGATCCGGATCTTCAGCGCGCCTCCCTCCTCGCTGTAAGTGAACTGGCGTATGCCGGCCTGGAACGTCTTGCTGTCCGATACCCTGCCTGCGGTGTCAAACTGCAGTTCGACGTCGTAGAGGTTCGGATCGCCGTATCCCGCGGGCCACCACAACCTGGGCTCCTGAAGCCGCAGTGCCGGGTGCGTCGAAGGATCAAACGCCACCGTTCTGACCGAAGCTGCCTCCAGCGTCACCGGTTGCTCGAAATCGACCTTTCCGAACCGCCCTCGCAGAGTGCCGCTCACCGTCCGGGACTCGTGGTTATTTAACGACACCTCCACTCTCAAGTCGGCATGAGAAGTGTCAGGTATCGGGAGAGAGGTCCTGACGAGGGGGTCTTCAATCGTCACCGGCCCGCTCCTCGTCAGGTACACATCATTCCAGATACCGATGTTGCGCCCTCGCACCGTGGGGATCCAGTCCCAGCCGATCGACGCGTGGTACGTCGGATTATCGGCGCCCAGGGCACCCCCGTTCAGGCCCGAGTTCTCAAAAGTCTTCTGCTTCACGCTTCCCGGTGTCGCGTTCTTCTCAATGCGAACTGCGAGGGCGTTCTTTCCACCCGGCCGGACATGGCCCGTGACGTCAAAGCGCCTGCGCGTGAACGCTCCTTCGATGCGACCGAGTTTTTCGCCGTTGAGATAGGCCTCTGCCTTCCAGTTGACGCCGTCGAAGTTCAGCCAGATCCGCCGGCCCGAAGAAAGGCGCGGAGCATTGAACTCCGTGCGATACCAGAAGTCGGCGTAAAAGAAGGAATCGGAAATCATCAATTGGTTGTTGCCGCAGTTCGGGTCTGGCAGCGCTCCGGCGTTCCAGTAGCTGGAAAGGACCGTTCCTGGCACTGTGGCTACGACCCAATCCTCGTCATGAAAACCTGGTTCGGAGAGCCTGGCGCCGTCAGCATCGACAAGCGAGCCGCGCTGCAACCGCCACTTGCCGCCTGCCAGGTCCAGACGTCCGCCGGCCCGCGCCGCGGGCGCCGCCTTTGGTTCCGGCACCAGTCCGCCGCGGCCGTATACCTCGAGCTCACTCAGGATGTATCCCCCTGGCGATGCAGGGCGTTTCATCAGCACGCGCACAAACCGGCCGGTTGCCGGAGGTGAGAGCTCGAGATCGTCGGGCAGCCGAGTCTCCGCCGGCAGCTGCCGGACATCTATCCATGCTGACGCATCATCAGATACCTGGATGATGCCTTCGGCGGCGGGCAGGATCCAGTGGAGCTTGACGCGATCAAATGTGCAGCGTGTACCCAGGTCCACGTACGCCCATTCCTCGGCTTTGCCTTCCGGCATCCAGGCGCTGCTGAAGTGGTAGGGCCCGGCGGCTTCGATGCGCCTGTCTTTGTTGAAGAACGCCACCTGTGCCAGGGCCCAGGCCCTGCCATCTGTGGAATTGAGCGCGATGCGATAGAAACGGTGTTGCGCCGGCCGTGCAAACAGAATCGAGGGCTTCACCCTGAGGGTGCTCCGGCCGAAGCCGACCGGAGCGCCAAGAGTCCGGCTTCCTCTCTTTGGAGTCCTGCGAGCCGGGATGACGCCTGTCGCACGGCCCAATTCCTTCCACTCCATTCCATCCTCGGAGCCGGTGATGGAGCAGCTCCATTCTCCGCCCGTCGGGCGGGTGCGTGCCTCGACTTCGATGCGATCGATCTCGTACGTGGATTCGCCGCCGGCGAATTCAATCTGCACCCAGGGATTGTGGCCACTCAGGCTGAGCGACGTGATCGGGTTGTGGTCGAACAGAATCTCGCGGTCGGCTTTGCCCAGTACACAGCGCTGGCTGGTTGTGACTGCCAGCCAGCGCGGAAGCCCCGCTTCGATGATCCCGTCCGTCAGCAGCTGGGCTGTGAGGTTGTAGTCGTAGCTGCTCGAGTGATAGGCAGGCCGGCGCAGTGCGAGGTTCCGGTATGTTGCAGTGTCGGGAACCAACGCCGGGGCGGAGTCCTCCTTCGGGTCGCCGGGATACACTCCGACGCCGCGCGTGTATTCCTCCGCAGCGATTGGGGAGACACCGTTCCTACTGCTTGTCATAGACGACCGTCATGTCGCCTTCGCCCATCGAGCTGCTGAAATGAGTCTTTTCTGTCAGGGTTTTCCCGTCTTCGGACAGTGTCCAGCGGCTGGTGATGGTCGCGGCATTCCCTTGGAAGTCGGCCTTTGACTCGCTCACGAGGACATCGCCATCCCACTTCAAGGTACTTTTCATCTCACCCATAGGCGAGCTGTTGGTGCACTCTTTGCCGTCGGTGGTGTAGGTGAAGTTGCTCGTCATTTCGCCCTGGTCGCCTGTCCAGGTGCTGGCAACCTTTAGACTTGGGTCCTCGTGCGTGATCTTCTGGACGATGTTGCTTGGGGGCGGCATCTGGCCGAAATCACTCTTGCTCGCGTTCATCTTCCATTCGCCGGTGAAGTTCGGACTTGCGAGCGAGATGGCCGCGCACAGCAACAGCAGCAATCCTGCTGCCAAAATGCTCTGTTTTGTCTTCATGAACGTCTCCTCAGTCAACTCGAATCTTCGGAGTATAACCGAAGTAGCTCGGGTCTGTTAGGCCGGACCCCTTCAGTTCTCGGGCAGGACACTTGCCAGGATGAAAACGAGCGGAGCGTTCCAGTTGATGCACGTTTCGTTGGATCCATACGACGCTTCTTCGTCCAGGTAGACCCTGGCGGGCGGGAGTTGCGGCAGGTTCTTCGTCGGCGGATCCTGGCGGTTCTGGTTAGGGCCTCCGGAGAGCAGCCCCGGCCACGGTTCTGCAATCCCGTCGGCGCCGCTCGGGCGGTGATGGGGATGGCGGTAGGGATTGGCTCCCACCTGCGTGATCCACGAGAGCGAGAACGCATTTCTTCCCAGCATGTAATGCAGGTTCTCGAGTGCGGTCTGAACGTAGCGCGGATCAGGGCTGATTGCATTGGCCACCAGGAGCTGCATCCCGTAATTTGCGGCGACTCCGTTTGAGCCCCAGACGTAGTCCTTGGAGATCATACTGATGCGATATCCATTGCGGTTTGTCCGCTCGACGAACCGTTCGGCGGCGCTGACGGCATCCTGGCGGATGGCGTCGGCTGCGCCGGCATCCTTCCCGCCGCCGAGCACGTAGGTCCATAAGCCGAGCGGCGCGACGTTAGCCCAGCCTTCCGCCGGCACGGTCTGCACAGTCTCGCGGTACTCGGCGTAATGCGCGAGGAAATAGCGGTGATAGATATCCTCCCCGGTCGTTCGGTAAAGTTCGGCAGAAGCCCACAGGAGTTCGTCGCCGCAGTTAGGGTCACCGTACGCCCCTGTGCTCACCCCGGGGGGATTCTGAAACGTAACGTTCGGGTGCTTCTCGACCCAGGTCCAGGCCCGCTTCGCTGCCTTCAAGCACTTTTGGGAATAGCCGGCATCAAAAGGCCGGTAGGTGCGGGCGGCGATCGCCATCACTGCGGCGAAGTCTGCGGTAGCGCACGTACTCTTGAATGGATCCCTGCCGGTCCCGATGACATAGCTCACCAGCTTGTCCTTATCCGGCATTATGAAGCCGCAGAAGCCCAGGCTCGTCTGCTTCTGCCATAAGCCGCCGTCGTCGTCCTGCATCGAAATCATCCAATCCAGGTTCCACCGGATTTCATCGAGGATGTCGGGCACAGCATTCCCTGATTCCGGGATATTGAGCGAAATCTTGCCGACTCGCGAGCCGAAGAGCTCCCAGGTCCAGAGCAGCGTGCCCGTGGTGATGCCGGAGTTCACGATATAGCGGCCGTAGTCGCCGGCATCGTGCCACCCGCCAGTCGTCTTCTTCGGTCCGCTCTTGCCGGACGAGGCGTGATATGCGCCGTCCAGGTGACAGGCCGTGTATGAATATCCGGGGAATTCCGGTCCCAGTTCCACGGCCGTGCCGCAGCGCTGTCCATAGTAGGAGCGCATCGCCAGGTAGTAGACACGGTTGTAGACGTCCGGGCCGATGGAGAAATCCCAGCTTCTGCCGACTCCGGGCACCTCCATGTAGTACGTTCCATTGCGGGTGAACCTGGTGAAATCAGCCGCCTGGACTCTCTCTCCGGAATCTGCATCTTCAACAGGCCCCGTCAGCCTGCCCAGGAAAACCACGGCACCATCGGAAGCTTTCCGTACTGAGAAGTCTGTCGCAGGGACCTTCGCGACCACCATTGCCAGTTTTGGCATGCCGGGAAGATACCCGGCCTGGTCGAGCCGGATATCGGGAACGGGGCTGGCCGCAAAAGTGATTGCAGCGGTCGAGAAGAGCACCCATAGAATGACGGTCTGTTTCATCGCGATTCGTCCTTTCTGTCGACGGCAATTCAGGCCGTGAAAGCGGGGTGACCTGGAACCACGGGGCATTATACAACCCCCGGGGTATCGCGGGTTCATCGTCCCTGCCCTCCTATTCTGAATTCTGCGTTCTGAGTTCTCAGATCTCTTCGGTCCTCCCCATCGTGGCTCACGACCGCTCCCCGTGCTATGATCGCCCGCGAAACACCCTCAAGGGGGACAAATGTTCAGCCTCAACTGGGTCGACATCACCATCGTACTCGTCTACTTCTTAGCGATGATCGCCATCGGCGTTGCAGTCATGAGAAGGGCTTCCAAGAGCATGGATTCCTATTTTCTGGCCGGGAATGCCTTGCCCTGGTGGATCCTCGGGATTTCAAACGCTTCGGCGATGTGGGACATAACCGGGACCATGTGGCTCGTCTATAACCTGTTCGTTTACGGGCTCAAGGGTACCTGGCTGCCCTGGCTCTGGCCCACCTTCAACCAGGTGATCCTGATGGTCTACCTGGCCAGCTGGGTCCGTCGCTCGGGCGTACTCACCGGTGCGGAGTGGATCACGACGCGCTTCGGTGCGGGTCGCGGCGGGGAACTGTCGCGCATCATCATCGTCATTTTTGCCCTGGTGAGTGTGATCGGGTTCATAGCGTACGACTTTCAGGGCATGGGTAAATTCTCGAGGACGTTCCTCCCCTGGGATTTTTCGCCGAATACATACGCCGTTATTGTAATGGGAATCACTGCCATATACGTGCTGCTGGGCGGCATGATCAGTGTGGTCATCACGGATCTTGCCCAATTCTTCATCATGGCAGCGTGCGCAGTCATCGTCGCGGTCATCGCCATGAGCAAGGTGCTGCCGGGCGACATACCGGCGCTCGTTCCCGCCGGCTGGAGCGATCTCTCATTCGGATGGAAACTCAATCTCGACTGGTCGCAGCTCATCCCATCTCTGCAGCAGAATCTCGCTTCGGATGGATACTCCTTTTTCACCTTCTTTTTCATCGCGATGCTCTTCAAGGGGATGCTGGTGAGCATCGCGGGCCCGGCCCCCAATTACGACATGCAGCGCATCCTGGCTGCGCGCACGTCGAAGGAGGCGAGCTTCATGAGTGGCATTGTATCCCTGTGTCTGCTGCCGCGCTGGATCCTCGTCGCCGCCATCACGGCGATTGGCCTCAAGTACCTCAGCCCGATATTCAAACCACAGACAGGCAGCATCGACTTCGAAATGGTGCTTCCCTTTGTCATCAAGGAGTTCATACCGGTGGGGCTGGTGGGATTGCTGCTGGCCGGACTGCTGGCTGCCTTCATGTCGACCTTCTCGGCCACGCTGAACGCCGGCGGGGCCTACCTGGTGAACGACCTCTACAAGCGCTACATGAAGCAGGACGCTTCACCCAGGCACTATGTCGCGGTGAGCTACATCTCGCAGGTGCTGATTCTAGCCATAGGTTTCGCATTCGGACTGATGGCCCAGTCGGTGAACCAGATGACGCAGTGGATCGTGAACGGGCTCTGGGGCGGGTACACTGCGGCCAACGTGCTGAAGTGGCACTGGTATCGTCTGAACGGGTTCGGCTACTTCTGGGGCATGCTGGCCGGCATCGCCTCGGCGCTGATTGTTCCGACCTGGTTCCCGAATTCCGGACTGGGTTCCCTGGCCGGTTTCCCGATCATTCTGGCGATCTCCGTGCTCGGTTGCGTAGTCGGCAGCCTCATGACGAAACCCGAGACGGAAAGCACCCTGAAGAAGTTCTACAAGCAGGTGCGGCCCTGGGGGTTCTGGGGTCCCGTCCATGCTGCGGTCATCAAGGAGGACCCCTCCTTCACACGCAATACCAACTTCGGACACGACATGCTCAACTGTGCGGTGGGCTTGATCTGGCAGGTGCCGCTCTGGGTGATCCCGATCTATGTCGTGTTCCGAAGCTGGAAGGCGCTCTGGATCTCGCTCCTGGTCCTGTTGATCACGTCGGCCTTTCTCAAGTTCAATTGGTTCGACAAATTGGAGGACGACCCGCCCGCCGGCGCCAAGGCATAGAGGGGTCTGCCTGGGATAGGAAGGCTAGCCGGGGTCGGAATCGGTATCGGGGTCGCAATCGGAATTGGTATTGAAAGAAGATGGATGACTTTCGAACACGAGCAGCCGGGTGTATGCCGAACAGATATGCCAGGGCCTGAATCGAAAGCGATTTCGATCCCGATGCCGATTCCGACAGCGATCTCCTTAAAGGCTGGACAAGCTGCATGGCTGTTCGGTCTGACAGACCGGACCTACTCTCGCTTTCCGAATCGGCAGGGTGTTGGAGGGAGAAATGCGCTACGGATATTTTGACGACAACCGTCGGGAATATGTCATCACGCGTCCAGACACGCCGCTTCCCTGGATCAACTATCTCGGATGCGATGCCTATTTCGGGATCATTTCAAACACCGCCGGCGGATACTCGTTTTACCGCGACGCGCGCCTCCGGCGAGTCTCGCGATACCGTTACAACAACGTCCCATTCGACCTGGGCGGCCGATACATCTACCTGCGCGACCAGGACAGCGGGGAATTCTGGTCCCCGACCTGGCAGCCGACGCGGCGGACGCTGCACGAATACACGTGCAGCCACGGTCTTGGTTACACAATCATCGGATCCAGGTATGCAAGTATCGCGGCCGAGGTGCGGTATTTCATCCCGCTGGGAGAGAACCTCGAAATCTGGCAACTGAGCCTGAAGAACGAGCACGGGCATCCCACCCGGCTTTCACTTTTTTCCAGCATTGAGTTCTGCCTTTGGGATGCGTGGGATGACGCCACCAATTTCCAGCGGAATTTCAGCACGGGGCAGGTCGAAATCGAAGACGGAGTGATCTACCACAAGACGGAATATCGCGAACGGCGCAATCATTTTGCCTATTTCGCCTGTTCAGAGAGACTTTCCGGGTTCGACACACAACGCGACGCGTTTCTCGGCCCCTACCGGGGCTGGGAAGCCCCGGCGGCCGTCGAACGCGGCCGTTGCTTCGATTCGGTGGCCAACGGCTGGGCTCCCATCGGTTCTCACCAGGTCGATCTGACCCTGCTGCCAAAGGAGACCCGGGAAATCATTTTCCTTCTGGGGTACCACGAAAATCCTGCAGATCAGAAGTTCGATCCGCCCGATTCCCAGACGATCAACAAGAAGACGGTCCTGCCGATCATCCGCAAGTATCTGGCCAGGCCGAATGCAGACGCGGCATTCGAACAGTTGAGAGATTACTGGAACCGGCTGCTGGGCTCGTTCCAGGTGCAGACACCGAGCGCAGATGCTGATCGCATGGTCAACATCTGGAACGCCTACCAGTGCATGGTGACCTTCAACATGTCACGCTCGGCCTCTTTCTATGAATCGGGCATCGGCCGCGGAATGGGATTCCGTGATTCCAGCCAGGACCTGCTGGGTTTCGTGCACATGATTCCGGAACGGGCAAGGGAGCGGATCCTGGACCTGGCGGCCACGCAACTCCCCACCGGTGGAGCGTTCCATCAGTATCAGACGCTCACTAAGCGGGGCAACAACGACATCGGCAGCGGTTTCAACGATGACCCCCTGTGGCTGATCCTGGGTACTGCCGCGTACCTCAAAGAGAGTGGAGACTGGTCGATTCTGGAGGAGAGGCTGCCTTATGAGAATGAGCCCGGGACTGAGAGGCCGCTCTATGAACACCTCCAGCGCTCTCTGCGCTACACGCTGGAGAGGCTTGGCCCGCATGGTCTCCCCCTGATAGGGCGCGCCGATTGGAACGACTGCCTGAACCTGAATTGCTTCTCTGACACTCCGGGACAGTCTTTCCAGACCACCACGAACAAGGACGGCAGGACAGCTGAATCCGTCTTCATCGCGGGTCTCTTCGTGATGGCAGCACGCGAATTGGCCGTTATTGCCCAGAAAGGCGGCCTGGGAGAGGAAGCCGCACAGTACATGGCGGCAGCCGGAAGAATGGAGGCGACCCTGCTCCAACACGGCTGGGACGGCAACTGGTTCCTGCGCGCCTACGACGACTATGGACATAAGATCGGATCGGACGAGTGCGACGAAGGCAAGATCTTCATCGAAACTCAGGGCTTTTGCATAATGGCGGGGATCGGGCTGGAGAACGGCAATGCTATAAAATCTCTGGCCGCGGTGAGAGAACACCTGGCCACGCCGCACGGCATCGTCCTTCAGCAACCGGCATATTCCAGATACTATCTGCACCTCGGCGAGATCTCCTCGTATCCACCCGGCTACAAGGAAAACGCGGGGATCTTCTGCCATACCAATCCCTGGATCATGATTGCAGAGGCCATGGCGGGACACGGAGACGAGGCCTTCGACTATTACCTACGCATCAACCCTTCGGCGAGGGAGGAGATCAGCGAGATACATCGCTGCGAACCCTACGTGTACGCGCAGATGATTGCCGGGCGCGACGCTGCGACGCACGGAGAGGCAAAGAACTCCTGGCTCACCGGGACGGCGGCCTGGAACTACGCCGCCATCACGCAATGGATCCTCGGCATCCGCCCCGAGTATGACGGGCTACGGATTGATCCGGTGATTCCTGCTGCGTGGGGAGGTTTCAAGGCGACGCGCCGGTTCCGCGGAAACACCTATGTCATTGAAGTGAAGAATCCTTCATCGCTGAATCGGGGTGTGAAGAAGCTTCTGGTCGAAGGAAGCGAGATCCCCGGGAATCTTCTTCCGGCTGCCGCGCCCAATGCCGCCGTAATCCACGTCGAGGCGGTGCTGCAATGAGCGGGGTCAGCCACAAATGGCACGAAGGTAAGTGGTGACCCCTCTTACGCCCATCAGGGGCTTGCGCAGTGTTCCAGATGGACGCTTAGACAGCAGCTGGGGGTGAGTAGTGGAGGAGCTGTGAAAGATCGCGATGTTTGAGCTTGCCGCATGCTTCCTGTACCGCACGTTCGGCGCTTCGATTGTATGGTTATTCTGATCCCGGCCTCACGAGGGTGACCAACGGTTGATTTTGGGCTAAAACGGGCATTGAGAACAAAGCACTTACGGCGCCGTTTTGGGGCATTTTCGTAACCGTCGGACGTCCTCTCACGGCTGGGCCTATTCACTGCCGCCTCTTCGAGGCTGGTCTGGACGTCATTGACAGGCATGTCCTCGACCGAATAGGCAACAAGACGAGGCGCGAAGCGCCGGCGGTTAATAGCCACGCGCGTAAGCGCGAAGGAAGGATCGTAAGGCTTAACCTCTAGGCATTCGTGACTGTCCCTCCAGAGTCTGGTACCTGGCGACCGCCTGCTCGAGATTGAAGAACATCCTTTCCCGGCCCAGAGTCTCGCCGAGAGGCGAACGCTGGACCATAGCCAGCACTCCCGGATTGAGACCGACAAGCCACAGCAAGACGCCACGTTCACGATGTCTCTGCTCGGCTTCCGTCAACGTCTTCAGCGCCGTGTACTCGAGATCGAACACTCCCGCGAGATCGAGCGCCACAACTTTCGGCTTGGCCTCGGCGACGAGCGGCTTCATCTTCTCCGCAATGCGCGCAGCATTTGCGAAAAAGATGCGCCCTTCCGTCCGCAGCAACAGCAGGCCCGGAAAGGTCTCGTCCTCGGGATGCTCCTTGGAGCGGGGTCGAAAGACGTTGGTGCCCGGCTTGCGCCCCAGCACACGGACCGGCGGGTCGGCCACCTGGTATGCGAGGGCGATGAGCGAAACGATGATGGCAACGAGGATCCCTTTCAGGGTTCCCAGCAGCACCACTCCGGCCAGGGCAACCAGGGCCCATAAGAACTCTGTTCGCCGCACCCTGAGGATCGTGCGGAACTCCGCAGGCTTGATCAAGCCGATCGAATAGACGATCACGACGGCTGCCAGGGTAGCGTCCGGCATTAGCCCTATAAACGGGGCCAGCAGCAGCATCGTCACGAGCGTGCCAGCGGCCGTGACTAATTCCGCCGCCTGGCTGCGCGCTCCCGCGAGTCGGTTCACTGCCGTCTGTGTGGTCCCTCCGCCGGCCGGCATGGCCCCCACCAGCGCGCCTCCTGCATTTGCGAGACCCGTTGCCAGCAGTTCACGGTTTGGCTGCGGAGTAGGCTCGCCGCTGCCTGCGAACGCACGCCCGGCCGCAATCGTTTCAGTGAAGCTCATCAGCGCAATGCCCACGGCTGCGGGCCAGAGCTGGACGATCAGCGAGAAGTCCGGGAGGGTAAACGGTGGCAACCCTGTCGGGACCTGGCCGACCGTCCGCACTCCATAGGCCTGTAAGCCCAACAGACTTACACCGGCGATCCCGGTGCCGACCGCGATAAGCGGTGCCGGCGCTCGCGGAAACCAATGCTCGATTGCCACCAGGATTCCTACCATTGCAGCGCCCACCGCCACCGTCGC
>Ga0153915_10002743_pt1 | contig 16053 bp, 14 predicted proteins | sample Opewatmetagenome_2_FD_107003 | JGI IMG/M metagenome (GOLD analysis project Ga0153915, IMG submission 107003) | Freshwater wetland microbial communities from Ohio, USA - Open water 3 Core 3 Depth 3 metaG | ecosystem: Environmental > Aquatic > Freshwater > Wetlands | place: USA: Ohio, Lake Erie...
GCACCGGGCGGTGGTCGCGGAGGAGGGGTGGCCCCACTGCGGTATCGGCGCACAAGTGGTGGACGTGATCCAGCGGGACGCGTTCGACGAGCTGGATGCGCCGGTACAGCGAGTCACCCAGGCCGACGTCCCGATGCCCTACAACAAGCAGCTCGAGCGGCTGGCCAAGCCGTCTCCCGAGAAGATCGTCGCCGCCGCCCGCCGCGTGCTCTACCTCGACTGACATGGCCACCAAGGTGGTGATGGAGGCGCTTTCGCCCACGATGGAGGAAGGCCGCCTGGTGAAATGGACCAAGGCGGTGGGCGAGCCGGTAAAGAGCGGGGAGACGCTCGCCGAGGTGGAGACCGACAAGGCGGTGATGGAGCTGGTGGCCCGGGCCGACGGCCGGCTGCTGCAGCAGGTCGTCCCTGAAGGAGCCACGGTGCCGGTGGGGGACGTAGTGGCGTATATCGGTGCGCCGGGGGAGTCGGTGGGCCCAACAGCCTCGGCTGCCCCGGTGAAGCCTGCCGCCACGGCCCTCAGCCCTCAGCCATCAGCCGCCGCTGTCGCGACGACTCCGCTCGCGGTCGCGGATGCCACCCGTGTCAAGGCGTCTCCGCTCGCGAAGCGGATCGCCCGAGAGGCGGGCGTAGACCTCAAGCTGGTCCACGGCACGGGACCCGGTGGCCGAGTGGTGAAGCGCGACGTGGAGTCTGTTCCTGCAGCGGTGGCGGCCGTGGCCGAACCGATGCGACCACTCCCCACTCCCCGCTCCCCGATTCCGACTCCGAGCGGCGCCCCCTTCGAAGACGTCCCCCTGACCCAGATCCGCAAGACCATCGCGAAACGCCTGGCTACCTCGCTCGGGCCCGTGCCCCACTTCTTCCTCACGAGCGACGTGGACATGGAACGGGCCGCGGAAGCGCGCGACGCGCTGAACCGCCAGCTCGGTGATCAGGGCCAGGGCCAGAAGGTCAGCTTCAACGACATCATCCTGAAGGCCGTGGCGCTGGGGCTCGCCAGGCACCGCGCCTGCAACGCCTGGTGGCAGGACGACCACATCCGCTACTGGAACGAGGTGCACCTCGGCATGGCGGTGGCGATCGAGGACGGTTTGATCACGCCTGTGCTGCGGCATGCGGACCGACGATCCCTCACCGAGATCGGCGCGGAGGCGCGGGAGCTCGCACAGCGGGCGCGCGAGCGGCGCCTCAAACCCGAGGAGTACACGGGCTCGACGTTCTCCGTCTCCAATCTCGGCATGTTCGACATCGATGAATTCACGGCCGTGATCAATCCCCCCGAAGCCGGGATCGTCGCCGTGGGCGCGATCGTGCCCAAGGCCGTCGCGGTGGATGGAGCGGTCGTCGTGCGCCGCCGCGTGCGGCTTACCATGAGCTGCGACCACCGCGTCATCGACGGCGCGACCGGTGCGGCGTTCCTCAAGACGCTGAAGCAGATGCTGGAAAACCCGTTGGCCATGCTGTTATAGGGGAGGCTCCTGGTGGCGAACCAATTCGATGTCATCGTGCTGGGGGGCGGTCCCGCCGGGTACACCTGCGCCATCCGTGCCGCCCAGCTCGGCCTGGCGACCGCGGTGATAGAGCGCGAGAAGCTCGGCGGCGTGTGCGTGAATATCGGCTGCATTCCCACGAAGGCGCTGCTGCACTCGGCCTACATCGCGCGCCTGCTCTCGGGCTCGGCCGATTTCGGCGTGGAGGCCGGGAGCGTGAAGACCGACTACGGCGTCGCGATGAAACGCAGCCGGAAGGTCGCCGACCAGAACTCCCGCGGCGTCGAGTTCCTGATGAAGAAGCACAAGATCACCGTGGTCAAAGGCAGCGGCGTGCTCCAGCCCGGCCGCAAGGTGAAAGTCGGCGCCGACGTGCTCGAGGCGAAGAAGGCGGTCGTGATCGCCACCGGCTCGCGCGTGAAGGGCATCCCGCAGATCGGGCTCGACATCAACAAGACCACCGTCATTTCCTCGGACGAGGCCCTGCTGCTCGAGAAGGTACCGCCGTCGCTCGCCGTCATCGGCGCCGGAGCGGTGGGGATGGAATTCGCCGACATCTTCAACGCGTTCGGGGTTCCCGTCACGCTGATCGAGGCGCTGCCGCGGATCCTCCCGCTCGAGGATCCGGACGCCTCGGCGGAACTCGCCAGGAGCTACCGGAAGCGCGGTATCACGGTCATCGCGGGCGCCAACGTCACCAAGGCGACCGTGGCCAAGGACAAGGTCACGCTCGACGTCGCAGCGGGCGGCGCGCAGCAGCAGGTGGAGGCGGCGGCGGTGCTGATGGCCGCGGGCCGGGCCGTCAACACCGAGAGCGTCGGCTTGAAGGAGTGCGGCATTCAGCTCACCGAGCGCGGCTTCATCAAGGTCGACCGCAACCTCCAGACGACCGCTGCCGGATACTATGCGATCGGTGATGTGGCCGGTCCGCCGATGCTCGCCCACAAGGGGAGCCGTGAGGGCGTCGTCGTGGCCGAGCTGATCGCGGGACTCAAGCCGCACCCCCTCCGTTACGACAACGTGCCGAGCGTGACCTACTGCCATCCGGAGGTGGCCAGCATCGGGCTCACCGAGGAGCAGTGCAAGGAGCAGAAGCTCGACTACGTGGCAGGCAAGTTCCCCTTCTCCGCCAACGGACGGGCGCGCGGCACCGGGGAGACCGAGGGATTCGTGAAGATTCTGCGTGACAAGAAGTACGGGGAGATCCTCGGCGCTCACATCGTGGGGAGCCACGCCTCCGAGATGATCCACGAGCTGGCCGTCGCGCGCGAGAACGAGTACACGGTCGAAGAGGTGGATCTGGCCATCCACGCGCATCCCACCATGTCGGAGGCGGTGGCCGAGGCGGCACTGGATTCGCTCGGCCGGGCGCTGAACATCTGACGGAGCCGCAGAAGGACCCGCTCGCCGTCGGGCTCGGGGCGCTCGTGACCGGGGCTGGTCTGGGAGGAGCGATGCTCACCCTGGCGCAGATCGTGGTCAGTCAGCTCCGTCGGCATCTGGAAGCAATGGCGTACCAGCAAGCCTTCCCGGACCCGCTGTTCTACGGCATGATCGCCGCGCTGGTCCTCGCGGTGTTCTTCGGGTGGCGGCGCAGCGTCCCCATCGAGAACGTCTGGCAGCGCGGCGTCGTCGCCGTGCTCGCGGCCGTGGGCGGACTGCTCATCGGCTTTCTCGGTGCGGTCGCCGATGGATTGCTGGGACTCCCCGGTCTGATCATCTGGTGTGCCGCCGCCGTCACGGTCGGCGTCGCCGGCAGCCGCTGGGCGCTCCGCGGGACCGGCGCATGACGCCCACCGCCCCTCCGCGGACCCTCGACGTCGTCCTGGCGGGGCGTGTACCCTACCGGGCCGCCCTCGAGTGGCAACGTGCCCTGGCCCAGGAGCGCCTGGCCGGCCGGTGCAACGACTTACTGCTCCTGCTGGAGCACGATCCCGTCGTCACGCTGGGCCGCATCGCCGAGAGCGCGCATCTGCTCCATCCCGACGGCATCGACGTGGTAGAAGTGGAGCGTGGCGGCGACGTGACCTACCACGGCCCGGGACAGCTGGTCGGTTACCCGATTCTCGATCTCACCCTGTACCGCCAGGATCTGCATTGGTACCTGCGCACCCTGGAGGAAGCGCTGATCGACGGACTCCGCAGACTCGGGCTAACAGCCGGCCGCGAACCCGGCCGCACCGGGGTGTGGACGAGCGGGCGCAAGATCGCGAGCATCGGGGTCCACGTGAAGCGCTGGGTCACCTGGCACGGCTTCGCCCTCAATGTGACCACCGACCTCGCGGCGTTCGACCGGATCGTGCCGTGCGGGATTCCCGGGGTCGTCATGACGTCCGTCGAGCGAGAAGCGGGACGGGGGATGGGGGACGGGTCGCGGTGGGAGCAAACGATCGAAGCGGTGATCGCGGGGTTCGAGGCGGCGTTCCAGGTGAGCGCCCATCGCGTCGAGGCGGCGGCCCTCCCCGTATGACCGACCGCCTCCCCCCGGGACAGGTGCTGACCAAGAAATGGCCCGTGCTCCACTATGGCCTGGTGCCGGTCGTGGAGGCGGCGACCTGGACCTTCGAGGTCTCGGGGCTCGTCGACCGACCGTTCTCCATCACGTGGGACGAGCTGCTCGCCCTGCCACGCCACACGGTCCGCTGCGACATCCATTGCGTGACCACCTGGAGCCGGTTCGACAACACGTTCGAAGGGGTCGCGGTCCGGACCCTGCTCGCGCGCGCCGGCATTCAATCCACCGCGCGATTCTGCCTGGTCCATGCCGAGCAGGACTTCACCACGAACCTCCCGCTCGCCGATCTCGACCGGCCCGATAACCTCATCGCCCTGAAACACGACGGGGAGTGGCTGACGCCTGAACACGGCGGGCCGGCCCGGCTGCTCGTGCCGCACCTCTATTTCTGGAAGAGCGCCAAGTGGGTGCGCGGCTTCGAGCTGCTCGAGCACGACATCCCAGGATTTTGGGAGCAGAACGGATACCACATGCGCGGAGATCCCTGGACCGAAGAGCGCTACGGCGGACGACCTATCACGCAGCACGAGATCAACCGACTGCGAAATCGCAGCAAACGGTCCTAGCGGGAGAGTAGCGCTTCCACTTCCCGGGCCGCCTCTGCCTGGAGGCGGCCTTCCTCGTCCAGGTCCCGCGTGAGTGTGGCGAGGGCCTCACCGGGCGACGCCGCTTGGAGCGCCCGCTCACCGGACGCCCCGCTCAGGGCCGCCACGGCCTCGAGCAGCCGCTGCCCCAGCGCATCCCGTCCCCGCTCACACCGCGTCAGCGCGTCCAGCCAGGCGGCCGGGGGATCGACCAGCCGTTCGCCCTGTGCGTCGAACGCCTCGAGATGGGACTCGAGCGTGGCGAGCTCGCGCGCCGCCGTGCAGGCCGCGGTCACGAGCGGGCCGATCGGCGCGCCGTCGGGCGGACTCGCCGCGGCCCGCCGCAGCAAATCCCTGAGCAGCCCGCGTGCTGGACCCGGGGGCAGCGTCGCCAACGTCTGCACCGCCGCGCGCTCGGCATCGGGCGGCAGACGTCCCCGGCTGCCACGCGGCGGATTCCATACCGGCGCCCGGCGACCCACGGCGGCGGCGCTCACGAGCCCCGAGGCGACGAGCGGGCTCACCAGCAAGAGCAAGGGAGCGCCGGCGAATACGCCCGCCAGCGCGCCGCCCGCGACGACCACGCCCGCCAGTGCGGCGATCGAAGGAGGAACCGTCGCGCGCCACGGCGGCGGCAGCGATTCGGTGCGCGCGGGGAGGCCGTGCCCTTCGAGGATCTCGATGATGCGCGCCCCGGCGTCCCCCGGAATGCGCAGCAGCGGCCGTTCCCCGCGTGCGGCGGCCTCGCGACCCGACTCGTCGGTCCCAGAGCCGATCCGCTCGGCCAGGGTGTCGAGCACCGACCCCCGTGTAGTGCCGCGACTCGACCGATCGACGAACACCAGCACGTCGTCGGCGGCGCTGGCCCGCCGGGCGCAGTGCGGACAGACACCGAGGTCGAACGGCTCCGTCGTTCCGCAGATGACGCAGGTACCGCCGCGGGGAGCGGCAGCCCACTCCGCTTCCCACTCCGCGTCAGGCGACAACGCCGCTGCCAGAAGCCCCGCCGAGGGGAACCGCTCGTCCGGGTCGGCCACCGTCGCCCGCGCCACGGCGGCATCGAGCCAGGGAGGAACGTCGGCGCGCCGCTCGCGCGGGTGATACCCCGCAACGGCGGCTGGTCCAGCGTGACGCCCTCTCCCCGAGCGGGGCGGCAGCTCACCCGTCAGGCCGAAGTAGAGCGTCAACCCCAGGCCGAAACAATCGGCGCGCGCATCGCCCCGGATTCCCGCCAGGACCTCCGGTGCGGCGTACGCCGGGGTTCCCACGAGCCCACCCGTCTGCGTGACCGTGGCCTGGCCCGCGAGGCGCGCCGAGCCGAAGTCGGTGAGCCGGGCCCGGCCGTCGGGGGCCAGGAGAACGTTCTGTGGCTTGACGTCGCGGTGCAGGATGCCGGCGCGATGCGCGGCTTCGAGCGCGCCGGCCACGTCGCGCCCCAGGCGAGCCGCCGCCGTCGCGTCCAGCGGCCCGCGTTCGCGTATCCGGACCGCGAGATCGGGCCCCGCGACATACTCGAGCACCACGAACGTCCACGGGCCGTCGTCGGCGACGTCGTAGACCGTCACGATGTTGGGATGGCTCAGGCGACGGACGGCCTGCACCTCACGGCGCAACCGCTCGCGCGCCAGGCGTGCCGCCGCCGGCGGCGGCACCAGCAGTTTGATCGCGACGTCGGCGCCGACGCGCCGGTCGCGAGCCTGATACACGACCGAGTAGCCACCCCGTCCGATCTCCCGCGCGATCTCATAGCGGTCCTGCAGGACCGCGCCGGGCGGGAGATACGTGGGATCAGGCACGGGCGTGACGGCTCAGCGGAGCCGGGCGAGGACGTCCAGGGCGTTGCGACGCCAGCCGTCGTCCTCATGGTACAGCGACAGGAAGGACTCGAGGTGCTCGCGCGCCAGCGCGTGCTGGTTCAAGGCATACTCGGACATGCCAGCGTGATACAGCGCCATGTAGTTGTTGGGCCAGTAGCGAATCACCAGCTCCATGATGGGACCCGCCGAGCGGTCGTCCCCGGCGTCGGCGACCGGATGGGCGACGTCGAACACGATCCCGGCCGCGCGATACTGCTCCTCAGGCTGCAGCGAGTCGATCAGCGCGCGGGCCTGGGACAGCTTCCCGCCCAGTGCGTAGCACGCCGCGCTGAACCCCTGCCCCTCGACGGTTTGCGGGGCGGGGTGCTGACGCTGCGTCACCTCCACCTCCACCGCATTGCAGTACGGCTTGATGGCGGCAAACCACTGGTCGGCCGGGCCGTCAAACCGCACCAGGCTCGGCCCCGTCTGCTGTGGTACGGGCGCGGGGCGCGCCCGGTGGCGCGCCACGAGCGCGACGCAGATGGCCAGGTAGCCGAAGCCGGCGAGGTAGAGAGCGCGGTGCATAGGGCAATATGGGAGACGCCTCCCCCCTGCCGATGTGCACTGAGTCACGCCCTCGACATGGACCGAGGGGGAGCCGAAGCTCCCCCCGGATTGCGTTATAGCTTGTTGTCGCCCAGCAACTTGTAGAAGCGGCCGAACACGTCGATCCCATCCCACAACTGCTGCAGGTCGAGTTTTTCGTCGGGGGCGTGCAGCCGGTCGTCGGGCAGGCCGATCCCGGTGAGCAAGACGGAGGCGCCTGCGCGGCCGAGCGCCGGCACGACGGGGATCGACCCGCCGGCGCGCGCCGGGACCGTGCCACGTCCCACCACTTCCCGAAACGCCCGATCGAGCAGCTTGAACGCGGGGTGGTCGATCTTCACGCGGGCGGGGTCGGCGCCGTGGAGAAAGCGGACCGTGGCGCTGACATAGGAGGGGGCCAGCCGTTTGACCGCCGCCGCAAGCTGCCGCTCGACGGTCTTCATCTTTTGATTCGGCACGAGCCGCAGGCTCACTTTGGCAACCGCCTCGGCCGGGATCACGGTCTTGGCGCCGGCCCCGGTGAACCCGCCCAGGATGCCGTGGATCTCGAACGTGGGCAGCGCCCACAGCCGCTCGAGCACCGAGTGTCCCTTCAGACCTGTGAGGGCCTTGGCCTGGACCCGGCGGTTGAGAAAGTCCTTTTCCCGGAACGGGAGCGCCTTCCACGCCGCGCGCTCGCGGGCGGTGGGCGTCTTCACGGCGGCATACAGGCCGGGGATGTTGATGCGACCGTTGGGGCTCTTCAGACGGACCAGCAGTCGGCACAGCTCCTCGTGCGCGTTGGGGGCCGCCCCGCCGTACTCACCGGAATGCAGGTCGTGCTTCGCCGTGCGGACGGCGATTTCGGCGTAGCACATCCCGCGCAGCGACGTGTACACGGCAGGCCATCCCGGCGCGAGATACGACATGTCGGCGACCAGCGCGACGTCCGCCCGGGTCCGCTCCGGTTCGCGCCGCAGGAGATCGAACAGAACTTTGCTGCCGAACTCTTCCTCGCCCTCGATCAGGAAACGGAAGTTGACCGGTGGGGCGCCAAGCGCCTCGATGGCACGCAGCAGGCAGAACACCTGGCCTTTGTCGTCAGCGGCACCGCGCGCGTACAACCGACCATCGCGGACCGTTGGCTCGAACGGAGGTGACGTCCACTCATTGAGTGGATCCGGCGGCTGCACGTCGTAGTGGCCGTAGATGAGCAACGTCGGCGCCCGCGGGACCTCGGGGCCGACACCCCACACCACCGGGTGGGTGTCGCTGCCGAGCAGTTGGACGTCGCGGCATCCCAACCGTCGCAGGTCGCCCGCAACCCAATCGGCGGCGCGCCGGCAGTCGGCGTCGTGCGCCGGCAGCGTGGAGATCGATGGGATGCGGAGGAATTCTGTCAATTCGCGGAGCGATCGTTCCTGATCCATGGGCGACAATCTAGTGAGGGGGAGGCGCGGCTAGCCAGCGCACGAGCGGGGGGTAGATTAGCCGCCATGCGCACCACGGCGTCGTTCAGGATGTTCCCGGATGCGCCGAGCGAGCGCGCGATGGCGCGCGCCCGCTGGCTGGCGCAAGAGGGACGTGCCGACGATGCCGAGGCGGCGTATCGCGACGTGCTCGCCCTCCACCCCGATTTCAAACCCTGCTGGGCCGAGTACTTCGAGCTGCTGCGCGAGCAGGGTCGCACCGCGGATGCGTTGCGCCTGGCCGAGGCGGCGCAGCGGCAGTTCGCCGATTCCGCCTTTCCCCTCGCGCTCGTCGGCGCCGCGCTGGTCGAGCTGGGCCGGTATCCCGAAGCGCTGACCGCGCTCGAGCGCGCCGTCGAGACCGATCCGGACCTCGGGCTGGTCTGGCACGAGCTCGGGCTCGCGCCCTACCGGCTCGGCGACCGGACGCGGGCGTTGCTGGCCCTCGATCGAGCGTTCGCGCTCGAGCCGCACGGAGAAACGCTCAAGCTGCGCGGCCGGATTCTGCGCGACGCCGGGCGCTACACCGCGGCGGAGGTCGCGTTCGAAGCGGCCGCACAGGCGGCCGAGCACGACGAGCAGCGGAGCGCGGCGGAGCGCGAGATTCAGGCCACGCAGCGCTACGCCGCCTATGCGCCGCGCAAGCCGGATGAGCTCCAGCCCGCCGAGCGCTGGTTCGCCGAGACCGGCGCCACCGTACTGGCCCCGCGGCCCGGACCCGTGGCACCGGGCGACGAGGCGCTGGTCCAGGCATTCGGCGAGCTCGCGCAGGATGCCGGCTGGCGCTTCGGTCAGGTCGTCCCCATCGGTCCGACACTGCCGATCTGGAACCTTCTCGCCGATCTCGTGGACGCCCCCCTCGTGGCGCGGAGCGCGTTCGACCCCGCCGCCGTTCCCCTCCTGGCGGCGCTGCGCCCGCTGCCGCCCGATACGGGCTGGGGCGAGATCGCCGCGACGATCGCCGCCCGGGGCGCCGGCCTGGTATTCACCATCGAGCATCCGCTCGAATCCGGACCCGAGGCGGTCGCCGCCGATGTCACGGGGGCCCTGACCAACGAGGGCACCCGGGCGAGCGCGATTCCGGTGGTCGCCCGCGCGCTCGCTGACGTCCAGCATCCCGCATCGCGGCTCGCGACCCGCCGGTTGCGGATCGGCTGACCCCCCGTACGGGCATGACCGCCGCCCCACCGCCCGTCATGTCGGGCAAGGCTATCGCCCGGAACCAGTTTGACCGGGCGGCCGACCTGATCGGCCTCGAGAGCTACATGCGCCGCATTCTGACGGCGCCGTTCCGGGAAGTACAAGTGGAGATCCCGGTCCGGATGGACGACGGGCGCATCGAGGTGTTCACCGGCTACCGCATCCAGCACAACGGCGCACGCGGGCCCTGCAAGGGCGGGATTCGCTACCACCCGCATGCCGATCACGATGAGGTGCTCGGACTCGCGACCATCATGACGTGGAAGACCGCCCTGATGGACATCCCGTTCGGAGGGGCGAAGGGGGGCGTGGCGGTCGATCCCCGCGGGCTGTCGCCGCTCGAGCTGGAGCGGCTCACCCGCCGCTTCACCCAGCGGATCTCCATCGTCCTGGGGCCTTACCGCGACATCCCGGCGCCCGACGTCAACACCAATGCCCAGGTGATGGCGTGGATCCTCGACGAGTATTCCAGCCGCCAGGGCTACACCCCCGCCGTGGTGACGGGCAAGCCGGTGTCGCTCGGCGGTTCACTGGGCCGGGACGAGGCCACGGGCCGCGGCGTGATGTACGTCATGATGGAATACGGCCGGGACTTCGGCATCCCGCTCAAGGGCAGCCGAGTGGTGATCCAGGGGTTCGGCAACGTGGGGGGGCACCTGGCGCGGCTGCTCGTGGCGGAGGCGGGTGCCACCGTGATCGCCGTGAGCGACGTGGACGGTGGAATCGTCAATGAGCGCGGCCTCGACATCCCGGGGCTCCTGGCCCACGTCGCCGAGCGCCGTCCGATCTCGGCGTGGCGGGGCGGCGGCGCGATCACCAACGACGACTTATGGTCGGTCAAGTGCGACTGGTTGGTGCCGGCGGCGCTGGGCGGCGTGATCACCCGCGAGAAGAACGCCAAGACGATCGAGTGCCGGGTGGTGGTGGAAGGAGCGAACGGGCCGACCACCCCGACCGCTGACCTGATTCTCGCCGAGCGCGGCATCCCCGTGATCCCGGACTTCCTGGCCAATGGCGGCGGCGTGACGGTCAGCTACTACGAGTGGGCGCAGAACCTCCAGCAGTACCGCTGGACGCATGAGAAGGTGAACGACGAGCTCCGCACGACGATCGTCAGAGCCTATACGGCGGTGCGCGACCTCGCGAAAGAGCGCGCCGTCACGTTCCGGACGGCGGCGTACGCCATCGCCCTGCAACGGGTCGCGGAGGCGGAGCGGCTGCGCGGTAACTAGTTTATCCCGGGGCCGGCCCGGGAATACAGCGCCCGGTAGGGATCGCCGTCCGGCTGGGTGAAGACCCGCAGCTGCACGCCCCGAATCGTCTCCGCCAGGTTTCCCCCGTTGGCCGCGTACAGCTCGTCGAACAGGTTGAGATTCTGCCGGTAGATGCGCTGGGCGATCACCACCGCGTTGTTGAGCGGTGCCTGGGCGAACCAGCGCCAATCGTAGGTCTCGAGACTCTGGCCGACCGGACCCGTCAGCTGGTCACGCGCCCATCCGAACAGCGACGTCCGCGCGGCCTCCACGGCGGCCGGGGTCGTGGTTTCGGCGTAGGCCGAGTCGAGCCGCCGCGCCAGCTCCGCCCAGAACACGTCGAGCGTCCGCTCGTCGCCCCAGCGCGCCGCCGCGCGCCGGGCATCGGAGGAATCCCCGCGCTGGCGAAAGAACGCTTCCGCGCCGCGATACCCGACGAAGCTCGCGAAACTCTCGTTGAACGGCGTCTGGCTCTTCACGTACAGGGTGTTGTGGGCGAGCTCGTGAATCACCGTCGCCACGAGCTCCATCGTATCGCGATCGGTCGCGGTGGAGAACAGCGGGTCGGAGAAGTAGCCGAGAGTCGAAAACGCGCCCGCAGGCCGGAGGTAGGTGTCGTAGTGCGCCTGGTCGAGTTCGGCCGCGCTCGCGCGGGCCAACCCGGCGCTGAAGAACCCCTTGTACGGCACGACGCCGACGATCGGATAGGTCCAGGTGTAGGGTCGCAGACGGTCGCGCCACGCGGCGGAGAGCACGAGTAAGAGCGTGTCCCGCCCCACGTCGACGTACGTCGTGTAAGTCTCCCCGACCGAGAGCCGCAGGGACTCCGCCGCGAACGCCCGGGCGGCGAGGACGAGCCGCAGTCGCTGCCGCAACTCCGGGGTGAGCGACGAGTCGGCGACGAGCGTGGCGATTGCCCGACGCTTCAGGAGGATGCGCCCCTCCTCGAATCCCGCGCGGGCCAGGTAGCGGGCGTCCGCGGACACGATCAGCGCCACGACGAGCGCGGTCGGGACCCCCAGCGCCACGCCGACCGCGAGCCGCTTCAGCACACGGCCCCACCGGGGGCGCCGCCGTTCCACTAGAGTGCCCATCGAATCCCGATGCGGTGCGTCCCGCCACCCACGAGCGCGTACCCCTGGTAGGCGTAGTCGAGGTGCAACCGCCGCAGTTCCACGCCGCCGCCCAAGCTCCAGCGCGATGCGGCACTCACCGGTGAACGGGTCACGTACCCGATGCGACCGACCAGGCCGACCCCACGCGTGACCAGGCCGCCTTCGACACCGGTGGCGAGCAGGGCTGGTGCTCCCGCGGGCCACTGCCCTTCCAGCGTCGTCAGCAGGCGATAGGTCCCCTGCGGATCCACATAGTTCATCGTGAGGCCGGCGCGCGTGCGGCGCGGCAGGCGCGCACCCTGGCCCGCCGCGCCGAAGTCGCCCCCGAGATTCTGCACGCTCACGCCCAGGGCCATGATGTCGAACACGGCGATGGCGAGCCCCACATCGCCGCCCCAGGCATCGGCGGACCAGTCGCCGATCTGCGTGCGACCGTACTTCACCGCACCGCCGAGCGCGAGGAATCCACGGCGGTACACGATGCCCGACGTCGCGAGCAGGTCGGTGGCGCTGAACGTCGCGCCGGTCGGGAGGCCACGCCGGCCACCGCTGGCGGAATCGGGGACGACGACGGGTTCGGAGCCGTAGTCGAGCGCCTGGGTGCCGAAGCCCCAGGCGACGTGGCCGGTACGCACCGCGACGGCGATGGTGCTGTACGTCGTGCCGGCGAGGTAGGGCTCGAGCGATCCTTCGATCGCAATGTGCCGGATGGCGGCGATCCCCGCCGGGTTCGCGAACAGCGCCCCGGCGTCGCCGATCAGTGCGACCCCCGCGCCGCCCATCCCCGCCGAACGCGTGGACCCGGGGAGCAGGGGGACGGCGCTCCCTGCCGATTGCGCCAGCACCGAGGAGGCGAGGACGGCGTCGAGGAGGACCGTCACGATGAGGCTGCCCCCCCGACGTCCCACGTCCCTAGTGGATCCGGATGACGTTGAGTCTCGGCGCGAACGTTCCCGACAGGGCGGCGCCCCCGGGTCCGGAGAACAGCAGATTGAATCCCGGCCCCCCCGGCGGCTGGGAAGCCACTGCATACCACGCCGACCCGGCCAGGAGCGAGCCGGCGAGCGACACCGCATTCCCCGCCGTGACCGGTGGGGTGAGCGGGAACAGCTTCGGAAATGGGCACGGCGGTTTGAACTTGGCGCACTGGGCATTCAAGAGCGGTAAGGTCGCGCGGAACTGCCAGGACTTGTACTGCAGCTCGGGCGGCGCGGTGAACCCGGGCAGGTCCGACACGTAGTTCGCCAGCGCCCAGTGCTCGACGAGGGTCGGGAACGGCGTGCTGGCGACGGCCTCGATGACCGCGCCTCCCCTGAGGGTGCTGAACTCGATCGAGCGCGTGAATGCCGCGACGGATGTGAACGAGGTGTCGGCCGCGAATTGATCGACAACGTACCGCAGGAACAACCACGCGGCACCCCGTTCCGCGAGACTGCCGATGCCGCTGGAGAACACGAGATAATGCGTCGCGCTGGAATCGAGGTAGAAGTACGTGTTGATCAGGTCACCGGACACAAAGTCGGAGAAGACCGAGTCATTGCCCGGCAGGAAACTCCGACCGCCCAGCTCCTCGGCAAAATGCGACATACCCTCGTCCAGCCACGTCTCCTGCGGCTGGCCTCCTCCCACCAGCACGTGCCGGTTGTAGCTGATCATGTGCTGGAATTCGTGAATGAACGTCACCGGGATCAACGCCTTCAGGCGGGCCACGCTGTGCCCACACGACAGCGTGCTATCGGGGTCCGCGACGATCGAATAGAAGACCTCGCCGTTGTTGTATTGCGAGGCGAAGGTCGGGTCGATATCCGCGCCGAAGAAGAAGCCGGCGACGAATCCCTGGGTGTTGCACTGCTGCTTGGTCACCAGCTGGTTCACGACCCCGGTCATCAGCACCTCGACCACCGTGTTGCCGTCGATATCCGACTCGCGGCCGTACGCCGTGGTGTCGATCGCGTACAGCCTGTTCTCGAACAGCGCCCCGAGGGAGTCCAGCGCGCCCTGGGTGAGACCGTTGGCCGGGGCGTTGTTGTCCACGTAGATGGCCAAGTGCCCGTTCACCGTCTTGGCGGTGGCCGTCACGGTCTTCATCAGGCTCTGCTTGCAGGTGAGGTCGGCGCACACCTTGAAGGTCTTCACGTCTCCGACGACGGGCGGCGCCAGACGCGGCGCGCGTGTCGCCGGCGCCGCCGCCTGCGGCGCCAACCGCAGGCCGGCGAAATGGGTCCGCTCCTCGTTACGCAGGAGGTCGTGGAATTGATCGCCGAGGTTGCTGGGGCGGCCCGAAGACGCACTTGCGGGCGGGGCAGCCAAAACCGGATGCAGCGTGTCGCCATCCAGAATGAACGACAGCATGGCGCCCTCGACCCCGGTGGCGAGCTGCGGGACCAACAGATAGCTCGCCTCACTCGAAAGCGAGGCATTGCCCGGAAAGGTCAGGCACCCGGCATTGGCGAGCGGCGCAATCGACTGGTAGGCGCCCACGCTCAACGTGACCGTCTGCCCCGCTGCGGTGCTGCACGGCGGCGGCGGCGGCGGCGGTGGCGGCGTGCCGCCGCCGCCACTGCACGCCGCGCTGATGAGGGCCGACGGCACCAGCCATGTGACCAGTCTCATGTTACGTCCCACCGGTGACTCCTTCCGTGAGGGCGGGTCGCCGCTCGAGCGCCCGGCGCAAGCAGATCGGGCCGACCACCGCATGCAGCGCGACGAGCGCCACGGCCAAGCCCTCGAATGATACACCCCATTCGGGGAACGCCCGACGCCCCGCGGCGGCGAGCAGCAGTCCTACCCCGGCCTGCGAGATAAGGCCGAGCCACCCGGATCGCGCAAGGTCGCCGGTCACCAGCGGGCCGCGGGCCGCCCATCGCCCCCCCCAATACAGGCCGACGGCGCGCAATCCCGCGACCAGCAATACCCAGGGCCATAGCTCGACCAGCGACGCGGCGTCGAGCCGCACCCCCAGCAGGGCGAATGCGCCCGCGGCCAGCGCCCCGGCGTGCACGTCGAAGCGGCCGCGCAGCACGCCCGCGGTCTCGCCGTCGAACCGAGCCAACCCCAGCCCCGCGATCAGCGCCGCCAGCGTCACCTCGGCCGGCCCGAGCGAGCCGGCGGCCGCGGCGCCGAACGCCGCCGCCAGCACGAAGATCCCGGGGTCGGTGCTCAGCAGGCGGCGAAACCGGCCCACCAGCCATGCCAGCAACCCGCCGGCGAGCCCCGAGGCGGCGAGCGCGACGAGCGGCACGGCGAACGCCGCGGGTTGCAGCGCGCCCGCGCTGGCAAGCGGACGGGCGAGCGCCAGCATCGCCGAGAACAGCAGCACCGCGGCGACGTCGCGCAGGGTGTGGAGCCGCAACATCGCGTCGCCCAGGGCGCCGCCCGGCGTGTCGGCCAGCGTGGCCCACACGAGCGCCGGAGCGGCCGTCACAGTGAAGGCACCAAGCACCACCGCCACGGCCAGGGCGTCGCGCGACGGCTGATGTACCGTGAGCGGGAACCACGGGTGCACGGAATAGACGACGCCCGCCGTGACGACGAACGGCACGATGACCGACGCCGCGAAGTAGCGGAGGAGGCCGGGGACGGCCCCGTCTCCTTCCCGGCGCCACGCGAGGCCGGCGCGCAGGGCGAACAGGGCCAGCGCCGCATCGCCGACGAACTGCAGCGCATCGACCTCGTCCCCGCGCACCGTGCCCAGCCAATCGGGCTGGAGCAGCAAGCCCGCCGCGACGAAGCCCGATACCCGCGGCAGCTGCCAACGCAGCGCCAGTCGCCCGGCCAGCTCGGCCACGACGATCAGCACGCCGAGGCTCAGCGTTGCGCGCGCCGCGACCGGCGCTCCCGCGGTGAAATGATGGACCAGCGCCAGAACGAGCGCGAGGGCGAGGAGCCAGCTGACGGTGCGCATGGAGTTCGCGAAATTTCGACGCCACAACGGGTTTTGACAATGCGAGCGGGCGTCCGTATCTTCCGTTTTGGAACTCGCGGTCTGCCCGATGGCCTTCGTTCATCTCCATACACACAGCGAATACTCTCTCCTCGAC
>Ga0153915_10002744_pt1 | contig 16051 bp, 8 predicted proteins | sample Opewatmetagenome_2_FD_107003 | JGI IMG/M metagenome (GOLD analysis project Ga0153915, IMG submission 107003) | Freshwater wetland microbial communities from Ohio, USA - Open water 3 Core 3 Depth 3 metaG | ecosystem: Environmental > Aquatic > Freshwater > Wetlands | place: USA: Ohio, Lake Erie...
ACTTGTTCTGTCGGGGTAGCCACCGGTGCGCATGCCGCAAGTATCTGGCTCAAGACCAGTAATGCGGCAATCAGAACGAAACTCCACTTCTTCATTTCCTTACTCCTTTCTTGTTTTTATTATGGAAAGAGATCTTCTCTTCTTTCCTGAAATTGGGATCGACAACGGATTATGAATGTGCATGGATTATTCTTTTACACCTCCTACCAGAGTGCCTTTTGTGAAGTAGCGCTGGATCCATGGATATATGAAGAACATTGGAAGCATGGTGATGATCACACCGGCCGATTTCAACGACTCGAGGGATGAAGAACTGAAGGCGTTGTATTCGACATATTCGTTAAAGCTTGCTGAGATGAGGATGTTGCGTAACAGTACAGGTAACGGGGTTAAATTGCTGTCATTCAAGTATAGGATTGGCGTGAAGAACTCATTCCAGAAGAAAACCGCATAGAATAAGCCAATGGTGAGCAGGATCGGTTTAGACAGCGGGAGGATGATATGCAATAACACCTGAAGCTCATTCGCCCCATCCAGGCGGGCGGATTCCTTCAGTTCTTCTGGCAGGCCTTCGAAGAAACCCATCATAACGAGTGTGTTATATACACTAACCGCAGGTGGCAGAATGATCGCCAGATAGTTATTCGTCAGCTTCATGCCGGTGATCAACAAATATACAGGGATTAACCCAGGACTGAAGAGATACGTGAGCAACACAAATGTCATAATCACTTTCCGTCCCGGCATAGATCGGGTCGATAAGCCATAGGCCAGGGGGACAGTAAAAAATAAGCTGATTGCAGTGCCTAAAACGGTGATGATCACACTATTAAGTGCTGCCCGGGGAAACATCGAGTGCGTCAGGAGCTGCCTGAAAGCTTCAGAGGTCCATTTTGTAGGCGAAAGAAAGAATGGCACTCCCTCTTTGGTATAGATATCCAGCGGTATGACTGCAGTTACGATCACGCGCCAGAATGGGATCAAGATCATTAACAAAAGAATGGTGAGAAAGATCGCAATTCCGATTTGAAAAATAACTGCGTCGCGGGTTCTTGTTTGTAACATGGCGGCTCTCCTAATAAATGCTCTGCCGTGCTACACGCTTGGCGACCCGGTTTGCTACCAGGATCAATACAAGGCCAATCACGCCTTTGAAAAAACCCACAGCCGTCGCCAGGCTGAATTGGAAATTCAGCACACCCTGGCGATAGACCCATGTGTCAAGGATATCCCCCACGCTGTAAACCGGTACGGAATAAAGCACAAAGATCTGGTTGAAACCTGCCTCAAGAATATGGCCTAAGCGAAGCAGTGTGACCAACACAATCACCGGAAGGAGTCCGGGCAAGGAGATGAACCACATGCGCTGGATTGGCGTCGCGCCATCCACCGCGGCTGCTTCATATAAATCCGGGCTGATTGCCAGGAGCGCCGCGAGATAAAGGATGGTACTCCAGCCAGTTTCCTTCCAGATATCCGAAAGGATGACCACCCAACGAAACGAGCCTGGAGAAGTGAGAAAAGCGATTGGTTCTCCACCCAATTTTTCGATAATCTCGTTGATTAATCCATTGCCTGGTGATAGCAAGACCAGCAACACGCCAAACATGATCACCCAAGAAAGGAAGTGCGGGAGGTAGATCATCGTTTGTACAAAGGTCCGAAAACGCAGGAACCAGGTCTCATGCAGGGCGAGCGCACAGATCACGGCGATCGGCAAACCAAGCATCAGTTTTGCCAGGCTGAAAATAAGCGTGTTGCGGATAAGGTCGGCGAAATAGAAAGAGTTGATGAAGGTTTTAAAATGCTCGAAACCAACCCACGGGCTCCCCAGGACCCCCAGCAATGGCTTGAAATCCTTGAATGCTATTTGTGCGTTCCATAGTGGGCCGTACTTAAAAATTGCAAAGTAAACCAATGTTGGCAGCATGATTAAATAAAGCCACCGGTACCGCCAAAATGTACGCCACACGTTTTTAGGTTTTATTCGGGCAAAGGAAAACGCGCCAGAAGAAAGCACGCGAGCAGCCATCGTCATCCTCCTCCTTGAATATCATAGCAGGTTAAGTTTGGATTTTGGTGCTATACGCTTGGACAATACCGTCCACTTTCAATTAATATTAACACTTATACTTGATATAAATTATAGTAAACTTTGCTCTGAGAAGATACAAGTTTCCCAATGGATAAAACTCCGAAAATCCTCTCCGCGAGCCAAAATATCAGAAATGAACCCAAGCGGTTGACGATTGGTTTTCTGCTCGCCAGCTTGCACACTGGTGCCAGCCTGACGATTTGGCCCAGCCTGCTGGATGCAGCCAAGCTGGACGACGTTAACCTGATCTGTTTCCCTGGTGGACGCCTGAACGCCACCGAATCCTATGAAATCCAGCGCAATGTCATTTTCGAGTTTGCAACCGATGAGTATCTGGACGGGTTGATCACCTGGTCATCCACCCTTGGGGGTGTTCTCGGCCCAGCTGAGGTACAAGCCTTCCATGAACGATACCACCCTCTTCCAATGGTGAGCCTGGCACAGTTTATGGAAGGTATGCCAACCGTCTCGCTGGACAATTATCTGGGTATGCGCTCTCTCATCCTTCACCTGATCGAGGAACATAATTATCACCGCCTGGCATTTGTGCGCGGCCCGGAGGAGCACTACTTTGCCCAGGAACGTTATCGCGCTTACCTCGATTCACTCCAGGCAAATAATCTACCGATCTTACCCGATCTGATCACGCGTCCTTTACCCTGGGAATCTGGCACCGAGGCGATCCAAATCCTCCTTGACGAACGTGGCCTGCGACCTGGCATCGATTTCCATGTTCTGGTTACCTCCAGTGATATGATGGCTTTGAGGGCACTAAAAGCCTTGCAAGCACGCGGCTTCCGGGTGCCGGATGAAGTGGCTGTGACTGGCTTCAACAACTCGACTGAAGAACGACTCGCCACTCCTCCTCTCACTACCGTCGACCTGCCTTTCTATGAACAAGGGGCAAAGGCGATGGATGTGCTGTTGCGTCTGCTATCAGGTGAGTCGGTTCCAGCCCTGATCACCTTGCCTTCAAAATTAATCATCCGGCAGTCTTGCGGTTGCCCTTCAGCTGCCATTGCTAAGGCTACTTATACCCCGACGAAGCAGGTTTCCCTTCGTGACAAGCATAGACTTATGGATATGCGGGCAGATTACGTGTCTGAGATGGTCACCTCACTCGGTCTGACTTCAGAAGGAGCAGCTGGTTGGCTAGGTCACGTGTTCGATGCCTTCGTCTATGATCTGGAAAATATATCAGTTTCGAACCCCAGACAATTATTATCTGTACTGGATAGTGTGCTCGACCAGGCTATACAAGCAAACTACGACCTTGCTCCCTGGCAGGATGCCATCTCCATCCTCAGATGCAGAGTTCTACCTTACCTCTCGTATTCAGCTAGAGTTGAAGCCGAAGCTTTGTTATCACAGGCACGCGTCGTGATTGTGGAAGCGATTCAACGCTACCACGCATACATGCAATACCAGGCTGAACGTGAATCGGAAAATCTGCGGGAAATTAACCGTGCCTTGCTGACGACCTTTGATATTCAACAGTTGATCGATGTGCTGGTCGAGTGGTTGCCAGGTTTGGGCATCCCCAGTGTATTCCTGGTATTGTATGAACCGGGGACAGAGACTGACCTGCCAGGACAGGCTCGTTTGATGCTGGCTTATTCGGATAATGAGCAAGCAGAATTAGAGCCTGATGGGCGTTTGTTTTCGACTCGACAGCTTATCCCGCCGGATCTGCTCCCCCAGCATCGGCGTTATAGCCTGGTAGCTGAACCACTCTATTTCCAGGATAAACCCCTCGGTTATGTCGTCTTTGAAATCGGTCCATACAGCGGAAATGTCTACGAACTGCTACGAAACAACCTGAGCAGTGCTCTGCAAGGTGCAATGTTATTCCAGGAAAGCCAACGCGCAAGGCTGGCAGCAGAAAAAGCAGATCTTATCAAGACTCGTTTACTTGCCAATGTCACCCACGAGATGCGTACGCCATTGAATATCATCTTAGGCTATACACAGGACGCTTTACGATCTCCGAACAAATATGACAAAGAGCTTCCTCCTGAGTTGTTGAGCGACATTCACCAAATTCAAGGCAACGCCGAACACCAGCTACGTGTTATTAATGACCTGCTTGACCTATCCCGAGCCGAAATTGATGAACTCGATTTATCTCTTGAACTGTTAGATCCACACCAGTTATTATTGGATGCTTTCCATAGTTTCTCTGATCAAGCCACCTGGCCTGACATCCACTGGAAGATTGACATTCCCGATCACCTGCCAACGATCAGAGCTGACGCCGTTCGGCTGCGACAGGTCTTTTTGAATCTCCTGAGCAACGCAAAGAAATATACGGTAAGTGGAGAGATTACCTTGGGCGCACAGGTCGCCCCACCGCAAATCCATTTCTGGGTGACAGATACTGGGCTTGGAATTGACCCGGAACAACAAGAGCGCATCTTCGAGCCTTTTGTGACCATGGAAGACAATCGCCGTATTGCTGGTGGAATCGGATTAGGATTATCTATCACGCGTCATCTCGTTGCTTTACACAACGGTACGATGAAGTTAGATAGCCAGCCTGGGGTGGGTAGCACCTTTCATATTTACCTGCCACTCCCCACCCTCGACAAAACGATGCCAGTAAAACCAGAAGACCTGTCACCGGTGTTATTGCTCATTTCAGCTCAAGGTGAGCCGAATAAAGAAATTGGCGAGATGTGCCGACGACAGAATTTGGAAATCTTCAACTTACGCAATATCGAAGATTTGGAAAAAGCAATTAGTAATACGAAACCGGTCGCTCTCGCTTGGGATTTGTCCTGTGCACAACCGGGTGATTGGACAATTGTGCGCCGGTTACGCCATTATCCGCATCTGTGCCAGGCACCGTTCATCCTCTATGGCCAGCTTGTTGATGAGCAAATAGCCATGACGGGATTCATCGTCAAATCAACAAATTCGCAATCGCTGCTTGATGCAATCACCGCCATGAGTCCCGCACGCGCAGTTGGTCCTGTTTTGATCGTCGATGATGACCCACTAGTGCTAGAAGCTCATATGGCTTTGGTGAAAAAGGGTTTACCTGGCTATTCCATTCGTTTATCAGAAAATGGTGAAGCCGCGTTAGCTGTGATGGAAGAGGAAGTCCCTTCGTTGGTCTTGCTCGATCTCATCATGCCCAAGTTGAACGGTGCAGATGTTCTTGACCGGATGCGCGCGAACCCAGACCTTCGTCAAGTACCGGTCATTATATTAAGTAACAAGATGTTGAGCTTGGAAGATGTCAGGCGAATTGAGGGTCACACGCGCGTCAAACTGCAAAGCAAAGGAATATGGTCAGAGGAGGAAACCCTCACCGCCTTGGATCGCGCAGTCCTGGGCAAAGATGTCCTTTCAGCACCAACCAGCAGCACAGTTAAGCAAGCCATTGCCTTCTTACACCAAAATTTCACGCGTCCCATCTCACGTTGGGAAATAGCACAAGCTGTGGGAGTCAGTGAAGATTATCTCAGCCGCGTATTCAACCGCGAGTTGAATATCTCGCCCTGGGATTATCTCAATCGTTATCGCGTTCTTCAAGCCAAGCATTTGCTTTTAGATACTTCAGATACGATTGGGGCGATTGCCCTTCAGATGGGCTTCAAAGACCAGGCATATTTTAGCCGTGTGTTTCGTAAAGTCACGGGGACTTCACCCCAGGAATTTAGGGAATCAAGCAATAAACACCCAAAATAACATACTTGATGTCACCTGGAGCTGCTTTCTTTTCGAGTAGCTAATCGCGTTGAAATTACCCGGCTGGTAGATAAAATGGAGTCTCTATTGTGAATCACAAAGGTCGCCATCAATGAATGCATGGTTTGCTTTTAGATTGTAAAGTACACTCGTATTTCTTATAATTTTCCCGCCATGGGCTTGAACCAAAGGACGAATGGATCAGCTGGTTACGAGTTATATCATCTCCACGTTATGTGGGCGCGACTCCTGCAATCCCGAACCCGTGATCCGGATGAACTCAGCCACTTCCCACAACTCTTCAATCGTGCGGGCACCAGCATAACTTAGTCCCGAGCGTAATCCCCCCACAAGTTGGTATATCACATCCACCAACGCACCTTTATAAGGTACGATGGCTTCCACTCCTTCCGGCACAACTTCCCCCCAGTCTTCAATCGCCAGCTCACTTTTTATCAGCCGCTTGCGATCCATATTTGCGGACAATGAAGCCATACCCCGCACAACTTTATATCGCCTGTCTCCGCGAATGACGGTAGCACCCGGGCTTTCATCAGTGCCAGCCAACAAGCTGCCGATCATGACTGTGCTGGCTCCAGCTGCCAGTGCTTTGGTCAAATCCCCCGAGTTGCGAATGCCTCCATCCGCAATGATGGGAACGTTCAATCTCCGCCCAGCCTCAGCGCACTCGATAATCGCGCTCAGCTGAGGCACGCCAAAACCAGTCACTATTCTGGTTGTACAAATCGATCCGGAACCTACTCCTACCTTAACCGCATCCGCACCTGCTTCAACCAGATCAGCGACCCCCTGGGCGGTGGCAACATTACCGGCGATGACGGTGAAGTTTGCGAAACGTTGCTTCAGGTTGCGCACCATTTTGATCACATGGTCGGAATGACCATGGGCAATATCAACGACCAGGACATCAGCACCAGCTGCAAGACAACTTTCAGCGCGTTCCATGTCCTCCGGACGAGCCCCTACCGCTGCTCCGACCCGCAGGCGGCCGCGACCGTCTTTGGTGGCATTGGGATGCTTCTGGATTTTAACGATGTCTTGAGCCGTGATCAATCCCGCCAGGTGTCCTTCTTCATCCACCAGGGGCAGTTTTTCGATTCTGTGTTCGTATAGCTTGCGGCGCGCTTCCTCCAGAGTATCATCCTTCGAAGCTGTCACCAGCCTCTCACGCGGCGTCATTAACTGGCTCACGCGCATACCATTATTTGGAGCAAGTAAAATGTCGCGATGCGTGACAATCCCTAACAGACAGTTATCCTCATCCACAACCACAAGCCCACCGACTTCGTTGTCTGCCATACTCTGGCGAGCCTGCTCTACACTTGCCTCGGGAGAAATTGTTAGGGGTGACTCCACGACGATGCTTTCAGAGCGCTTTACGCGCAGCACACAATCAGTTTGTTGTTCAATGGTCATAAACCGATGTAAGATCCCGATTCCGCCTAGCTGTGCCATGGCGATCGCCATACGGGTTTCGGTCACAGTATCCATATTTGATGAGACAATGGGGATCGATAAGCGTATCCCCGGCGCGAGCCATGTATCAGTGGATACATCCTTACGGCTCAGGATCGAGGAATGCTTTGGAACTAGCAAAACATCATCAAATGTCAATCCGATCTCACTCCGAATGTTCATGGCACCTCCTAACTGTAAAAAAACAGTTCCCAACAATTATATTGTCATTAAGTCCCGTGGCTTTTTATATCTATATCCAGTGATCTCCAGATGAACTCCGGGTCGACCGGAAGGCGGTCGACTCTGACACCAACCGCGTTATATATGGCATTTGTAATAGCGGGCGATGTTGGGATGCCTGCGATTTCACCCACCCCCTTCGCCCCATAGGGACCCTTGCTTGTGGGATGCTCAACGATGAAGCAAGTAATTTCGGGTGTATGTTGAAAGCCAGGAATGCGATAACGCGCCATCCTGTCAGTGAAGATTACACCACTTTCGACGATGAAATTTTCTGTTAACGCGCCCCCAATGCCCATGATCACACCGCCTTCAGCCTGACCAAGCAATCCAAGTGGATTGAGACATTTACCGACATCATCGGCCGTGATGACTTGTAAAACCGACACTTCGCCTGTACGCGTATCCACCGACACTTCAGCTGCCTGCGCAGCAAATGAGTAGGCAATATGCGTATCTCCTCCTTCACCGAGTGGCCGTGTAGGGGGTGCCTGGTATTTATATTGGACGCGGGTCTCATAACCTTCAGCTTTCATCATCCTGGCTATCTCAGCCAATGGATATGATTGTCTGCCTGCTTGCACCTGGCTCTCCAGGAATTGAATCTTATCAGGCGCTAAGTCAAATTTTTCTGCCAGCACGCTGACAATTGCCTGGCGCAAGGTCCTGGTAGCCAAGCGCACAGCATTCCCACTGACATAAGTCTGGCGTGAAGCTGTCGTTGCTCCACCATTTGGAGTCAGGTCGGTATCCATCAGCAGTACACGCACCTGTGAGGGCGATACATGTAATTCCTCGACCACGATCATCTGCAACACAGTCGATAACCCCTGCCCTACCTCGGCAGAGGATGTCCTGGCCTCCACTATTCCGTCCGCAAATAATTCAACCTCCGCGCTCGCCTCATCCGCTGCGCCACCCCCAAAACCGGTATTTTTGTAACCGGCTGCGAATCCCCATGCTTTATGTAGATAACCATCTTCCCGAGCAACAAAGGGGTGATCGCCGCCACGCCTTTTCATCTCATCACTAACCAGGTCGATGCATTCTAATAATCCCACGCTCTCGTGGAGGACTTGCCCGGTGCTGGTCGTACCTCCTTCTCGCAGGGCATTCATCCTTCGCAGTTCGATGGGGTCCACGCCCAGTTCGTTCGCCACCATATCCATCATGCTTTCAATCGCAAAAGTGGCTTGGGTGACACCAAAGCCGCGGAAAGCTCCCGCAGGTGGATTATTCGTGTACATGGCGTAGCAATCTGCGCTCACATTGGGGATTTCATAAGGTCCGGTGGAATGGGTCGTGGCACGCTCCATCACCTCTTCGCCCAGTGAGGCATAAGCGCCTGTATCGCCATATAATTCGGTCTCTACCGCAACTAATCTGCCATCCTGTTTAGCGCCCATCTTGATACGTATGCGCGTGGCATGCCTTTTGGGGTGCACCAGCATGCTCTCATGGCGGTCAAATAGGAGCTTTACCGGTCTTCCGGTAGCCTGTGCCAGCAGGGCGGCATGGATTTGCCCGGCAATATCCTCCTTTCCCCCGAATGCACCTCCCACAAACTGGCCAATGATCCGCACCCGTTCTTTAGGCCATCCCAATGCCCTGGCGACTTGCTCGCGGTCAGAGTAAGGGATTTGCGAGCCGACGTAGATTTCCATTTTCCCATCCGGCGTTGGTCGGGCGATACTGCATTCTGGTTCCATGAATAGGTGCTCGGTTGACGGTAATCGGAATGTATGCTCAAGGATTAAATCTGCTTCCTCGAAACCTCGCCGGACATTTCCCTTCCGCACCTGAATATGTTTTAGCAAATTACCGTTATCATGGATGGCCGGAGCTTCCGGTAGGCAAGCTTCAAGAGGGTCGCTAACCACCTTCTGTGGCTTGAATGCTGGTGTAATAAGCTCTATGGCTCTGGTCGCAATTTCTTGACGTTCCGCGGCCACGAGGGCGATAGCATCCCCGACATACCGGATGCGTTCTCCTACGCCAACCAGTATCGGCCAGTCTTCAGTAACAAGCCCATGTGTACGTTCAGCAGGTAAATTTTCAGCAGTCAGTATCGCTTGCATGCCGGGTAATACTCGGGCCTGACTGAGATTGATGTTTTGCAGGATGGCATGTGGCACCTCTGCTCTTTTGACCCGCGCATACAGCATACCATCAAATTTTAGATCATCCGTGTATTTTGCCTTGCCGGTGACCTTCAGGAGTGCATCGGGGCGAGGCTGTATCCGGCCAATCTCCTGGCGATTGCCCGCAGGCAGGGGCATCGTTGGTGATGCCATGGGCATACCTTGTAGCGATGAATCCGCTGTCGCTAATATCGCCCGTTCGATGGCTGGGTAACATCCGCACCGGCACAGGGTTCCATTCATTGCCAGGTGAATATCTTTTTGCGTCGGAGTAGGATACCGTTTTAGCAAAGCGTAAGCCGTGATAATCTGCCCCGGTGTGCAGAAACCACACTGCACCGCGCCGTGAGCGATAAAGGCTTCTTGCAGTGGGTGTAAATCCTGTCTTCCGCTTTCGTCAGGTGAAGGTGGGGCAAGTCCTTCTATCGTCGTCACTTCTTTACCTTGCGCACGGGCGGCAGGGTAGGCACAGGATAAGATCGGTTCTCCATCCACCAGCACGGTGCATGTACCACACTCAGCTTCATTGCATCCGATCTTAGTGCCGGTCAGGTTCAGGCGTTCGCGTAATAATTCCGCCAGTGTCTCGCCAGGGATCAGGGGCAGTGAGATGGGACGTCCATTTACATTAAGTGAGAGTAATCTCTCTGGATGCATTTTGCTATATTATTCAGCTCTCCGCCAGGCAGTGCTCAATGCTTCTTGCAGCAGGGTGCCTGCCAGGTGGCGTCGATATTCCTCCGTAGCACGGTGTGGGCTGGTGCGGAAGTGAGCTTCGCTCAATAACTCTTCCAGGGCATAAGCCTGTACCTCTGGTGAAGGATTCCGGTTTACCAATGCGTTTTCTGCTGCTCTCATCCTTAATGGCACTCGTCCCGAAGGACCTGCTGCGATTCTGGCATCGACGATACGATCCCCTTTACGCCCTAGCCAAATCGCTATATTTACGATAGCCAGAGCGATCCCCTGGGGTTTAATCCGGCGTGAAAACGCAGATGCCTGCCCTTCATCGAGCAACGGTAGATAAAATCCAACCAGCAGGTCCCGCCCGGGATCTAGAGCAGATTCTCCAGGTCCTTTAAATAATGTTTGCAGCGAGACTTGGTGCCTCTCATTCGGAGTTGCGATCTCAGCCCGGGCATCCAGTGCCAGAAGTGCGATTGATCCATCCGCCGCTGGCAGCGCATGCACTACGTTGCCTCCGATGGTTGCCACGTTGCAGACCTGTGGATTCCCCATCAATGAGGCTGCATCGAACAAGGCCTGGGCATGTCTCTTCACCAAGGGGGAATTAACTAATCTGGTCAGGGTTACAGAAGCGCCAATGAATAAGGATTCATTACGCATTTCCAGGCTGCACATTTCCTCAATCCCGGTTACATCAACCAGGGTATGCACGGGTGGATGGCTGCCTTGTTGAATATCGAGTAGCAAATCAGATCCGCCAGCTATGAGGCGGGCTGAGCCTTGGGCATCGACCAGGATTTGTATAGCTTCCTCAACGGTATGGGGGAGGATATACTCTTCGCACAAGCTTTTCATCGGATATTGGGGACAATAATCCTGTCAGAATTATGGTATTGCTAAATTATATCAGTCCGAAACCTGTCGGAATATTAATCACCCTCCAAACGTGTCCACCAGCAGCTTTACATCTCCGCATACGGGATACAAAATTGGGCATGTGCAGCCATGCTTCCGGTACTCGTTCACGCATATTCTGGCTTCATCGGGTGTGCCTGAGGCGGTGATCCGGTCGATCAGCTCATCCGACACGAAATGCTTGGCCTTGTTGATCTCTTCCTCTGTGGCTGGCCATCCCAGGATGGATTGGATCTGTTTAACAATTTCATCCGGCACCCCCGAAGCTTTAGCGATGTGCGGTTGTTGCGCCAGGTACTGACACAGCAATCCACGTGTGGAATCATATGCGACATCATGATCCTCATCCACTGAACACACCACCAGCTGCGGGCGGTCGATGTCTACCAGGCTCCGACCACTCTTCTTGGCACCTCTTTCCAGTAATTCCAGGGTGTGGTCATTATGTTCAGGTGGTGCGCAATAATTTAACACCACACCATCAGCGATTTCACCCGCCAACTCCATCATCTGGTCGCCTGTAGCACCAATCATGATCGGTACATGTCTTGCCTCGCGGCGACCATGCACCACGTCTAGCTCAATCCCATCGACGTGTATAAACTCTCCATCGAATGTGACCCTCTCCATATTGAGTAATCGACGCATTACCAGCACAGTCTCTCGCATGGCAGTCAGTGGCTTCTTGCGCTCGATGCCTACATTTTTCGCCAGGGGGTCCCACCATGCTCCGATGCCGCAGATAATACGGTTCGGTGCTAGGTCGTCCAGGGTGAGGAACGTGGCTGCCAGCAAGCCGATGTTCCTCGTCCAATTATTGATCACACCTGAGCCAACCTTGATCCGCTCGGTGACTGCGGCATAAGCGGCCATCGGCACGATCGCATCTCTCACCAGCCGGCTTTCCGCTTGCCACACTGCCTCAAAGCCTTTGCTCTCTGCATACTTAACGTAGTCGAGCCCATCACGTAGGTTGTGCGTATCCTGCAGGTAAAGAGCTACACGTTCCATAATTTAATCATCCTCTCTCCCCCGATAACCTCTGATTTTATAAAATGACTCTTGCTATAGCTCCTGCAACCGTTTCCACATTTTAGGGGCTAATTCCCGCGAACGGGCGGCGATTCGCGCCTCATCCATACTCAACATTTGCTTTCCTCTCATCAGGATTTCCCCTTTACAAACCGTCGTATCGACCGTCGCATCCACCAGGCCGAAAATGAGATGCCCCAGGAAGTTCGCTTCGCTGAGTGATGTGGGAGGCTGGTAGTCAATGATGGCTAGATCTGCTGGGAGTCCTTCGGCAATCTGCCCGATGCGAAGCCCAAATTGTCGTTCCGCGATTGTCGCATTATTTTGTAGTAAAAGCTGCGGTGCTTCCATGAATGCCACTCGTGGGTCGCGGTTGGCAAGCCGGTGCAACAGGTAAGCACAGCGCATCTGTGCCAGCATATCGGAGCCCATGCCGTCCGTACCCAGCCCCACCAGCACACCTTTCTTCAGTAGCGTGAGGAGTGGTGTGACACCGACTGCATTATTCATGTTGGATTCTGGGTTATGTACGACGCTCGTCCCGGTCGACGCTAATATGTCCATCTCAGCTTCGTCGATGTGGACACAATGTACGAAAATTGAATTCCTGCCTGTCACACCTAATCTCTGTAGGCGGCTCACAGTCGGTATTTTATATTTATTCAGCGAATCCTCGCGATCAGCAGCGTCTTCCGCCACGTGGATGTGGCAGCCAACCCCCGCCTGCTGTGCAATACCCACGCATTTCTCGATGGTGGCATCCGACAGCGTAAATGAGGCATGCATCCCCATCATCGCTGCAATCTCGCCATCCCCTTTTCCAACCTTCTCGATGAATCGCTGGTTTTCTGCCAGGCCTCCGCCTGCAATGTTTCGGTCGGACACTTCGTAACATAGCGAGGCGCGAATTCCCGCCTGCCTTACCGCTTTTTCAATCAGGTCTAGCGAGCCCTCTCTCATCCCAGGGGAAGCATGGTGATCGATGACCATGGTTGTGCCATTACGGATACAATCGATCAAGGGTAATTGAGCCGAAAGAACGATATCCTCTTCCTCAAGTGCCCGGTCGACTTTCCACCACAGTCGCTCGAGGATCTCTACAAAGTTCGAAGCGGGTTCACCAGGTATGCTCATCCCACGAGCCATGGTTGAGTAAAAATGGTGATGTGTGCAAATGAATCCCGGCAGGATCACCTTCCCGGAGCAATCAACAGCTTCTGCATCCGGAAAGCGTTGTCTCATTTTTGAAGCCTCACCAACTCCAGCGATCCGTTTGTCATCGGTGACTACCGTTGCATTCCATAAGACACGGTTCTTTTCCTCAAGTGTCACCACAATCCCATTTTCGAAGCGAGTAGCCATATTGTTCCTTTCGTGTCTATTGCTCTCTCAACATCGCCAGTTCTTCGGTGCTGCGCGTTCGCATGCTTATCGCCCCTGTAAAGCACTTTTTGGCACAGATCGAGCAGCCAATGCACAAGGCAGGGTCGGTGTGTGGTATGCCTTTCTCGTCCAGGGTAATCGCCAGGTACGGGCAGCGGGCACAATTACCGCACGAGGTGCATAAATCGTAATCAGCCTCCGAGATCTTCTTGACCGGTGTCAAGGCCATAAAGTCGGTGATGGGGTCCGGTTGGGCAATTCCGATAAGTTCTTTCATCGACCGGATGCCCCGTTCCTGCATCAAGAATGATGTCCCCGATTCGAGCTCATGGATGATGCCGTAGCCTTGTTTCATCACCAGCGTACAAAACTGGACAGTTTTAACACCCAAGGCGAGGAAGTCCATCGCCGCCTTGTAATTCATCGGACCACCATTGCCTGAAATCTCAATCCCTTCTGGAGCTGCCTGGGCCAGGGTCAGGTAAGATATCGGCGTGACCCCCTCCCCGCTCATCCCCACAATCACTCCTTCTTCCCATTTACGTCCCACAGCCGGTCGGAATGCCAGGGTGGGGAAAGAATTCGCCAGGGTAATGCCTGCTTTCTTATTCGGGTACTGACTAAGCACTTTGCGGATCGCCCGCAGGATGGGCGCGATTGAGGTAACTGCTGCGGTCAATTTGAACAGCTTGGGTACCTCAGGGTCGCCTACCTGCATGATCCAATCAATGATCTTGGCCGTAAGCGCCGCATTTTGCGAGACAATTGCACCCTCCGTCCCATCCCCGCCCTGCGGGCATGATAGAGAGTACTCTATGCCCATTGCTCCAGCTGCTTCCAGCTTTCTTGTGTTGGATTGCCAACCTGCCTTGTCCGCTTCATCATCACCTGTTACTGGTCCCCCCGTCGAGGCCATGGTTAACCTGTCCGGCCACTTCCTGATCAGCTCTTCAATCTCACCACATACCCGGTCAAGGGAGTGACCCGAGACGTTATCCGCATTGGCGTATGTATAGGGGTTATAGGTGAACATGTATTCACCTGGGATATGGATGGGCACATTATCGAAGGCGGTTTTCATCACCCCTCCCGCCCACCCGGTCTGGAAAGCCTTGTTCATCTGTTCCATTCCATCCGTGGATGGCGAAGCAGATATCAGGTATGGGGATAGGATCGGCCGACCAAAGAACTCTGTCGCCAATGATACCGGTACCGCTTTATATCCTGGCAGTATATAGTACGACTTGATTGCCTTTTCGATAGCTGGTTTTTCCTTACCCTTGATATAAGCATCAATCTCAAGCGCTGCGTTCTTGCCAGACGCTACCGCCTGTACGACGGTCTTTGGTCCTGTCAGCATATCACCGGCATAAAATAAGCCCTCTGTCTGTTGACTTGGCAACGTCGCACGCATCCCAATCGCTACGATCACATCGGTAAAACCGTCGCGCCCGCCTTCTGTACCCGTTAAATCTCTTACATTCGCTGGGCTGAATGGTTTTCCCTCGGGAAGCTCCACTTTTACGGTTTCAAAGCCTGGCACTCGCTTACCGTGCTTGATGAGCTTGGTCACCCGGATGCGTCCATTCACCTCGATATCGAAATCCAACAGCTCTTGCCGCTCTTTAGCCGTCAGAGGCATCTCGGACAGCTTTTCCAACATGAACAGTTCAACATGATTCGCACCGCATTGTTTGGCTATGAGCGCACAGTCGATCGCAGTTGCTCCTCCACCGATGACCGCCACTCGTCCATCAAACTTGTGGGCGTATGGTTTACTCAGCAGGTCGACCATCCTGGTCGCCAGATCCTCATTCTCTATACCAAGTTCAATGGGCTTCCATAAGCCCGCGGTGACGCATACCGCTGCATACCCATTTTTGATCAGCTCCTTCGGGTCATCGATTTTGGTACCTGTCCTTACATTGATTTTTCCCAGTGATAAAATGAACTGGATATCGGTCTCGAGCACCTGCTTGTCAAGGCGGTGGGATGGGATCAGGCCCATCATTCCACCCAGGCGGTTTCGTCCTTCGAAGATATCCACCGTATAACCCATCTGTGCCAATACTGCTGCTGCACCCAATCCTGCCGGCCCACCACCTAGAATGGCCACTTTTTTACCATTTAATTTTGCCTTGGAGAACCGTGGTATACCCCCAAGCTGCTTGGCCATTTCCACAATCGTTGCTTGGACGAGTGGAATGTCGATTGCCCCATCGAATTTCTTACGTGTGCATGCTGCCATGCATAATGTGTCAGGGCAAACCATCCCACATACACCACCCAGCGGGTTGGCGTGCATGATCTCTGCTGCCGATCGTTGGATATCCGAAGGGTTTCCGACCCGGGCAGCCATGATGAAATCGGCGGGTGAGCAGTTGGC
>Ga0153915_10002745_pt1 | contig 16044 bp, 16 predicted proteins | sample Opewatmetagenome_2_FD_107003 | JGI IMG/M metagenome (GOLD analysis project Ga0153915, IMG submission 107003) | Freshwater wetland microbial communities from Ohio, USA - Open water 3 Core 3 Depth 3 metaG | ecosystem: Environmental > Aquatic > Freshwater > Wetlands | place: USA: Ohio, Lake Erie...
ATTATCGGAATACTTTAAAAACTGGAACAGCGGCGAACTTGTTGTTAATATCGCTGACAATCCCATTAAATGTCCTGTTGCTCCGCTGGAATTTGCATTCTGGGCCGATTATTATTTTACACGCAAGGGCATTCGTGATAAAGTTAATATTACATATGTGACTCCGATGTCAGGAGCTTTTACCAGACCAAAAGCTTCAAAAATGCTTGGATCACTTCTCGAAAGAAGAAATATTAACCTTGTTTCCGATTTTTTCCTGGGTGAAGTCGATAATGCTAACAAAAAGATTATAGATTTTGGAGGAAGGGAAGTTTCATTCGACTGTCTTGTTTCCGTACCGCTCCATTCAGGTGACCAGGTAATTTCAAAAAGCGGGCTGGGAGACGAATTTGGTTTTGCCAAAGCGGACAAATATACTCTTCAATCGCAGATTCAAAATAACATTTTTGTTATAGGCGACGCCGGGAACTTTCCATCCTCCAAGGCTGGCTCTGTTGCACACTTCCAGGCAGATATCCTTGAAAAAAATATCCTTGATTTCATAAATAATAAAACATTTTCAAAATCATTTGACGGTCATTCCAATTGCTACGTTGAGACTGGCTACGGAAAAGCTGTATTAATAGATTTCAATTATACAACCGAACCTCTTCCCGGATTATATCCGTTACCGGTTCTTGGTCCTTTCTCTTTGTTAAAGGAATCGTATATAAACCATTATGGAAAGTTATTTTTTAAATGGATGTACTGGAATCTTCTGCTTAAAGGGAGGAAATTGCCTGTGACAAGTCATATGTCAATGGCAGGCAAAAGAGATGATTGACTAAATAAACCATCAATATACAGACAATAAACTCGAACACTTAAAATTAATACTATGGCACAAAAGACTTATGCAGGCGTAACTGTAGATGTAAATGATGAAGGCTATTTTACTAATCCTTCACAATGGACTAAAGAAATTGGTGTTGAGATTGCTAAAGAAGAAGGCATTGTCCTTACCGATAAGCATTTTGAAATAATAGAGTATTTGCGAAACAAACATAGCAAAGGTGAAACTCTTACTATCAGAAGCATTAACAGCTCAGGGGTAATTGATGTCAAAACCTTTTATCAGTTATTCCCGGGTGCTCCTCTTAAGAAAGCAACAAAAATCGGAGGAATTCCTAAGCCGGCAAGTTGTATATAATCATTAAAAATTAATAAAAATGGAACAAAGTCATCCTATCAAAAAAATCAATATCATATGCGCTAAAGGTTCAATCGAGGATGTTTACGCTACTCTGATACTCGGTAACGGGGCGGTAATGGAAGGTATTGAAACCAATATGTTCTTCACTTTTTTTGGACTTGAAGCAATTGTTAAAGGCAGAATGGACAAACTTCATACCGGAGTAGTCGGTAATCCAGCGTTAAGATTGCCTGGCGGCCTCAGAATGCCTACCCTGCTCGGTATAATTCCTGGTATGGAATCATTCACATCATGGATGATGAAAGGTCAGATGGCGAAACTGGATATTCCGCCTGTCAGTGAGTTTTTAGACCTGATTACTGCCGGTGGCGGCAAAATATATGGATGCAAGCTTGCCTGCGATATGTTCAATTTCAAAAAGGAGGATCTCAGTGATCATGTGTCCGATATTTTAACAGTCGGAGAGTTTTATGAACTTGCCGGAGGAGAAGGGTCACAGATTATCTTCACTTAAATCGTAAGCACCTTAAATCCAAGGACGTTCACCAGAGTTTGCCCGGGGCGGAAAATCCTGAAGGCAGCGGGCCATACTTTACTGAGGCATTTGTCCTGTTCCTGTTTTATGATAAGGATAAGTTCATCAAGGGCATTCCTGTTTTCTGTCCGGGAATATCTGTAACCAAGCGTATTGATGAGCACAGCAAAATCATGATACCGGCCGAGATCCTGAGAAATGGAGTCTAGCTTTTTTTCAAGGGTTTTAACAGTTTTAGGATTCAATGCCCTGAAAAAATAAAGCTGATAAAGAAAATCCTTTGTTCTCTTCCTGAACTCATGCATATTTGGTGTCTTTTGATAGTTGCGAGCAGTAATATAGCAGGAAGCCACAGCATCATATGTTATTTCCAGCTCCTTTAAAAGGAGGTGGGGATCGAGGTCATTCATGGTCCGGAACCTCCACCTGTAGCCGGATTTAAGCAAATGACTAATTATATTTTCAACGCTCTCCTTCATTTCCGTTGAAGGAGTGCTGCTTGCTTCAGGTTTGTTTAAAAGCAAATTGAGTTTTTCGTTATCCGTCAGTTGAGTAAATAACCGCGGATACTTTTTCTTCAGGTTTTTGATAAGTTTTCTATGTACGGATGTTTCGCGCCAGGATTGCATTATTCTCCCGACATCCCTTAAAGTACCATATTCCCTGTTGAACGATTCCTCATCAATCTGCGTTTTCAGAAGCTTAATGGATGCCCTTGATTTTTTCATCAGAACCCTTACATCGTGGACTACTTTTTCACCGGGTATAACTTCCGGATCAAGCATGAACTGAGCCTCCCTGATATACCCGAATAGTACAGGCTTTATATCTTTAAGCTTGATGTAATTGGTCAGCATACCAGCAATTAAACTCTAATCAGAACATTATAAAGTTATACTTTTCAATCAAAATCAGCAATAAGATTTGATTACTGGAGTGTTTTCTTTTATTCTCCGGATTTTCTCTGTATCTTCTCTGTATCCTCTGTGCGATAAAAAAACTAAATTTGTTTATGCTAAAGGCATCAGAGATGAAAAAGATAATTTTCGTACGACATGGAAGAGCTGAGGAACAGGTTTCCTCAATCCCTGATTTTGAAAGATCTCTCACCACAAAAGGAAAAATCATCTCGGAGCAAATGGCTGTTGTTCTGAAGGGGAAAGAAGAAGATCCGGGTATTTTCATCACAAGTCCGGCTTTCAGAGCCTACGAAACAGCATTGGTTTTTGCCAGAATATTCGGAAAAGACCCTGACAAAATCCTTCTGAGGAGTAATCTCTACTACAAGGCAAGCCTTAATTATTTTGCTGAAATCCTTGACAGGATAAGTGATGAAGTCAATTCCATTATACTCTTCGGGCATAATCCATCCTTTACTGAAATTCCTGACAGGCTCTCGAAGTCTGGCTGTGATTTTCTTCCTAAAAGCAGTGTGGTCTGCCTGTCATTCAAAATAGACACCTGGAAGGGAATTATGCATGAAAGAGGTAAAATTGAGTTTTTTCTTAAACCTGAGAAGACACTATGAACAAGACTTATATACCTAAAGAGATCAGCTGGCTGTCGTTTAATGAGCGTGTCCTTCAGGAGGCAGAAAACAAGGATGTACCTTTGATTGAGAGGTTCAAGTTCCTTGGAATCTACTCAAACAACCTTGATGAATTTTTCAGGGTCAGGGTTGCAACACTCAAGAGACTCTCCAATTTCGGATCGAAATCAAACGACATACTTGGATACAGTCCCAAGGCCACGCTGAAAAAAGTATATGAAACAGTTCTTGAGCAAAATGTCAAATTCGAAAAAATCTATGCAGGACTTCTCACGGAACTTGAAAAGCATAAGATTCACATTATCAATGAGAAGGAGCTAAGCCAGGAGCAGGCTGACTTCGTCCGTGAGTTTTTCCATGAGGAAGTAAGGAACAGGCTTATGCCGTTCCTGATAGAAAAGGACTCGGAATTGCCTAATCTTACCGATGATGCCATCTACTTTGCAATATCACTTGTTAAAGAAGGTAGCCAGAAGAAGCGGTTTGCATTACTTGAAATACCAATTGGGGTGCTTCCTAGATTCATAGTGCTTCCTGAAAAAGACGAGGGTAAATATGCAATATTTCTCGATGATGTAATAAGGTTCGGGCTTAGGGAGATTTTCTTTATTTTTGACTTTGATGAGATATTTGCATATACCATCAAACTCACAAAGGATGCTGAACTGGAACTGGCAGATGATATTTCCGAGAGCTATATTGAAAAACTTTCTCGCAGTCTCCAGCAACGAAAGCATGGCACTCCATTGCGTTTTATCTATGACAGGGAGATGCCCAGGGAAATGCTTAAAATGCTTACCCGCCTTCTAAATTTCGGACCTGATGATGTGATCATTCCAGCCAACAGGTACCATAATTTCAAGGATTTCATGCGGTTCCCGTATGTTGGACGCAAGAAGTTCTATTTTGAGCCGCTCACGCCGGTTGCACATAGAGATATCCCGTTTGGTAAAAGCATTTTATCTGCCGTTAAGAAGAAGGATATAATGCTTTTTTTCCCATATCATCCCTTTGAGCATTTCATAGATCTTCTGAGGGAGGCATCCATCGACCCCAACGTAACCTCAATACAAATAACACTTTATCGTTTGGCTAGTAATTCCAATGTTATAAATGCACTGATGAATGCAGTACGGAACGGGAAAAAGGTTACAACGGTGGTGGAACTCCAGGCCAGATTTGATGAAGAAGCTAACATACTCTGGGGTAATAAATTGACTGAGGAAGGGGTTAAGGTCATCTACGGAGTCCCTGGTTTGAAAGTACACGCCAAACTGTGCCTCATAACCCGCATGAAAAATGACCTGACTCAAAGATATGCAGCTATCGGCACAGGAAATTTCAACGAAGATACTGCCAGGATCTATACCGATCACCTGCTTTTAACCAGCAATAAAAAAATAACTAATGAGGTTTTTAAGGCTTTTAATTTTTTCAACCTGAATTATCGGAAAGACAACTATTATCATCTTGTTGTTTCCCCGTTCTTCTTAAGAAACAAGATGACTCTTCTTATTGATAATGAGATCAAAAATGCAAAAGCTGGCAAAAAGGCTTTTATCTATCTGAAATTAAATAATATTACGGATCCTGAGATAATCAACCAACTTTACAGGGCAAGCAATGCCGGGGTACAAGTCCGGCTGATTGTCCGCGGAATGTTTTCCCTTGTGACCGGCATCAAAGATGTCAGCGAAAACATTAAGGCAATAGGCATTGTTGACAGGTTCCTTGAGCATACACGTTTCATGATTTTCTGCAACGGCGGAAATGAGGAGTGCTTTATTTCTTCAGCCGATCTGATGACACGTAATATCGATCACCGTATTGAAGTGACCTGTCCTGTTTTCGATAAAAATATTAAGAATGAACTGAAGAATATCTTTGAAATCCAGTGGAGTGATAATATAAAAGCAAGGAAGCTTAACCCTGCACTTTCGAACAAATTCGTAAAATCGGGTAATAAGATTGTCCACTCTCAGGTCGAGGTTTACGAATACCTAAAGAAGACCAGCGTCAAACAGGCTGAAAAATAATTGCGGATATGAATCTTACTGCTGTAATATCAGGAACCGTTGTAATAGCCCTTTTTTCATGGTTTTTATCCATCAGGCATGGAAGATATCATGGCATTCCAAGGTTCTTTGTTTTTGAAAGCATATTCTTGCTCGTCCTCCTGAACATCAGGGTATGGTTTCATGATCCGTTTTCACTGAATCAGATTATTTCATGGATTTTATTGATTCTTGCAGGATATGCCGCCGTTGAAGGATTCCGGCTTTTGAAGAAAAAGGGCAAACCAGACCGGAATTTTGAAAACACAACCATTCTCGTAAAATCGGGCATATATGGCATTATCAGACATCCTCTTTATCTGTCATTATTTCTCCTGGGTACAGGTGTTATGATGAAAGATCCCAGTTCATTGGCACTGATACTTGGACTTATTATCTTTATTGGCGTTTACTTCACTGCAAGGATTGAAGAAAAGGAGATGATTGCGAAGTTCGGTGACTCTTACAGGGAATACATGAAGGAAACAAGGATGTTTATTCCGTTTATTTTATGATAGTCGTGCGGTCATGTCGGAGCTTGCGACGATCCCGACCGAAGTGTCGGGACGGTCGTGCGGTTATTAAGTATAACGTTGATTAAACAAAACAGGTTTGTGTCTTTTATAAAATTTGAAGAACAATAAACCAATGACAAGAAGAGATCTGATTCAAAAGGCGTTCATTGGCGGAGCATCTCTTATAATTCTGCCGTACGCATTAAAAAGTTGTACTAAATCCAATCCCGGAATCAACGGAGCCGGAGGGGATATAACCATTAACCTGTCTGATCAGGGTTTTTCAGCCCTGAATACTCCCGGCGGATCAGTTGTATTACAGGGAATTATAGTCGCATTTAAGGGTAACGACGTTTATCTGGCCCTTGACAGTGTCTGCACCCACCAGGGTTGCACGATAGGCTACAACCTTGCTTCAAATAATTTTCCATGCCCCTGCCATGGTTCAGTTTTTTCCCCATCCGGAAGTGTTTTGAACGGGCCGGCTACAGCACCTCTTAAATCATATATTGTAACAAAATCAGGGAATATTCTAACAATTACAGGTTAATTTTTAAAAACTTGTTATAAGAGAATCATCAAAAAGACCGGCCAGTCTGGAAGGATGCATGTCCAGTATCCATGGTTCCATTCATGGTAAATAAGGTATCATTGATGTCAACACATCCGGTGTTGAAGAGATTCTCTATCCCAAAAAAGAAGCCGCATCGGTTTGATCCTTTGCGGCTTCTTCCACATAAACCCAATCAAAAAATGAAACAATTATTATTATTCCGATAACCATGCGAGTGTTTTATCGGATCCGGGTTTTTCTTTGGAATAAAGAACATCAACGAGCTTTCCGTTCTCGTCTATAAGGTATTTCTGGAAATTCCATTTCACTTCAGAATCCATAACTCCATTCAGATCTTTGGTGGTAAGCCATTTATATAATGGGTGCATATCCTCTCCTTTTACAGAAATTTTTTCCATAAGAGGAAATGTAACACCATAATTCTTTGTGCAGAATTCACGTATTTCTGCAGCTGTTCCCGGCTCCTGATGGCCAAAATTATTGGCGGGGAAACCGACTATTACGAGTTCACCTTTATATTTCTCATACAACTCTTCAAGCTCCTTATACTGAGGAGTGAAACCGCATTGGGAGGCTGTGTTCACTATCATTACTTTCTTCCCTTTAAGGGACGAAAAATCAAATTGGTCTCCTTCAAGGGTCTTTACCTTAAAATCGTAGAATCCGGATTTTTGCCCAAATCCGGCTGACGGTATCATAATTAAAAGCAACGCTAATCTTATAATTCTTTTCATTCTTCTTAACAATTTATTGTTAAACAGGAATAAGCATGAATTGTTCAGCCAATGGCTAATTTCTTAACTATCGGCTCCCTCCCGGATGATCTTAAGGATTTAATTATTTCTTCGGGCTACAGTCTTCTCTTTTTATTTGGTCACTTCATTTACCGACTTCATATCCAATACTATCGGCATCGACATTGATTCGGGTGAACTAATTTCAAGATTTCCGGTGACTTTTGTAGCCGAAGAAAGCTTTAAGAAATAACCTTCTTTGATTGCGAACAGGTATTCAGAAGTACCTGTGAACGGGCCCTTAATAAATATGTCCATTCCCTGATTCTGAACACTCATTGTCATTGTTCCTGAATGGACACCTGATATTCTCGCGCACTCAATCCCGCTTACAGTTTCGAATCCTTCAAGCTTGCTCACAATGTTGTCAATGGTCTTCATTGTCATGGAGGCGGATTTTATCGTTGCGGAATCGGTCATATTCCAGCTATCTCCGGTTGTTACAGCATTGGATGGCAGGACTGGGAAAAAGTCACTGAGATTCTGGGACATATTTGACTGGCCGCTTCCCTCCATAGTATAAACCAGGTTGGCACTCTCCGACATGTCAATTACTTTTCCCTCAGGAGAAATAATAATATTGCAGGTATTACCTTTTATGTCCTGGATTGCTCCACCAGAACTTCCCATAGGAGAATTTGTCGTTTGTCCGAGTGTATCAATTCTGATCTCAATTTTGAGGTTATTATCCTGTTTGCCTGCGGTTCTTACCGAACAGCCAAAGGCAGAATTTACGTCTACCTGCATTGATTGTCCCTGCATATCCATTATTTGGGTCATAACACTGTTATTCAAATATTTGATTGATTTGTCAGCCGGATAATTATATACCAGTTTAACCGCAGCTCCTGTGTTCTGGGATAAAACATTAATACAAATGCCGGATATTATCAAAATTAACCCGGCAGAAACCAGACTTTTTCTAATTTGATTTTTCATTTTTTTAATAATTTGGGATTGGAATGTTAATCTTCAGCCATATGATTTGATTTTATCTGAATTTCAGCTAATGTACGCAAACGTGCTTTTCAAAAGCCCCCGATTGAAGCGGGCTTCTATTTTAATGTAATTTTCAGTACACCGTTGGCTCCTTTTGATCCGTACATTGTTGTACCTACATCATCTATGAATTCTATAGATTTCACATACTCGGGATTAATGTAGGAAATATCTGAAACTATTACACCATCGACAACATAAAGTACCTGGGGATTTGAATCAAAGGACCTTACTTTTGTATTTACCACTGAGTTACCCTTGATCCTGACGTTGTAAATTTCACTGCCTATCAGTTCGTATATTGATTTGTACTTTGAATAATCTTTGTTGGTTTTTGACGCTTTTGCCAGGATCGACCGGCGAAGAAGCTCTCCGGAAATATGACCGTTAATTGTTGCTTCATTGAAGTTGTCAGCATTATCGGAATAGGTAAGATCAATTTTATATATATCCTCATTTCCGATTTTTATTTTTCTTCCACGAAAACCAGCTGCTGAAACAGCCAGGATATCCTTGTCTTCACATTTAATAGAGAAATATCCTGAAGAGTCAGTGTATGCAATTTCTCCTGTTTTTACTGCGGAGATCCTGACTTTATTCAAAGGTACTGTTTTAAACGCCGTAACGACACCTGTCACAGTTCTGATTCCCTGGATTCTTCCAGCGGTCAGTCCCACCGCCATCAGAAGTACTGGAATCAGCACAGGTATTTTTTTTGCCATTTTACCTTATTAAAATCCAAATTTAATAAAATCCTTCAGTGTTGTACTGGTCACTGAACAGGATTTTCTCGCTTTTCAACTACTATGGTACAATTCGAAGCAAGGGCAGCCAATGTTCCAACTGCTGCAAATATCGGGGCTAAAGCCAATCCAATTGCTCCGATTGTCAGAGTAAATTCTATAATTGTCTCATCCTTATCATTCCTGATAATAATCTTTCTGGCGTTACCTTCTTTAATAATTTCTTTGATCTTTGACAGGATCTCATCGCCGTTAACTTTAAATGATTCCTGGTCTGCGTTTTTTTCGTTTGTCATGGCTAAACAATATTTAAATAATAATTCAAGTATAATATAATTCCTGACAGAGTTATTAACCCCGGCCCTATATTTCAAAGTTAAAACAATCCTTAATTCAAAAGTATCAATTTCAATGTTTGAGGCAATAATTCCGGTGAACAAGAATACCTTTCGGCTTGTTCCATGGAAAAGAACCTCATGGTTCCTAAGATAGTACAAACTGGCCACAAAAAATTAAACCAAAGCATATGATAACGAAAGTTTGGATTGAAGAAGGTTGTGCTGCATCAGGTATCTGCTCAAACCTGTGTCCCCAGGTTTTTGTACTTAAGGACCTGGCAACCGTAAACGAAGGGATCAGTTATTCCGACTATGAAGATAACATCAGAGAAGCAGCGGAAAACTGTCCTATGGAGGTTATCAGGTACACTGAAGTTAGTGACTAACCTCTTCTCATCCTTAAATACGAACGCAGTGTCAGTACGGTGTGTTTAGCTAACTCTGGATACATCCTCCCTCATTTTCCTGTTAATGTAAGATTCCACATATTGCGTAATAATCGGGTCGACTTTACGTTTATATACAGATTAAGAAAGTCAGGTCCATCGTTTACGAATTTTGATTGAATTTTATTAACTGCTGTAGCAATGCATTCTGATAACCAGGTCTGACTGCAATTTTTAAGTGTTTTTTGCTAAAGAAATACAAGGATTGTAGAATTTGATAATATGAACCATAAAATATCGAGTAAATTATGTGAACCGGCCAGGCACGGTGTACCGTAAGGAGTTTCTGATTCAGCTTTATAAGAAATAATTCCTGCGTTTATGAAAAAATGGCTTTTTTGTGCATTTCTGATACTGTTTTCACTTGATATTTTTGGACAGAATTGTTCTATTATTTCAAAGGCCAATAATATTACTCCTGATAAACTATGTTCTCCGGTTACAGTAAACTGGAATGTAACCTACACAGGAGTGACCAGTGGAGGAACCCCGATAAGTATAATGTTTGACTGGAATAATGGAACTGTTCAGACAATTCCGGCCATTCAGACAAGTCCCGGAGTTTTCCAGGCAACCGCTACAAATACTTATACTTCACGAGGTGACATTTGTAACTACCATCCTCAGGCAACACTGGTAGTTAATGGTGTTGTCTGCACTTCCTCAACTCAGGAACAAATTGTGACGGTATGGGATGATGACAATCATAATGGCGGTCATATGCACATAAATCCGACAGTTTATCCCATTTGTTTCGGGAATGGGGCAGATGTCCGTTTTCAGGACCTGACACAGTTCAACTGTGTCCCTCCGCAGGAAAGAGATAATCCAAATGTTAATACAAGATGGATACAATGGATATATGGCACCGATATTACAATGACCGGCATTCCTGTCAGGGTAAGTGGCCGTTTAAGGACTTTTCCGTATGCGGACGCAGTGATTACCCTTACCGGCCCGGTGACTGGTTCGGGAGTCTGGTCGGATATCATTAATGTAGCAAACGATAAACTGATCGGCCAGTATTTCCAGGTGACCCTGAGGAACTGGAATTTCTGCAATCCCTTTGATGATCCAAATATCCCGGGCCCTCCGAGAGATCGCATAAACGGAGATCATCCACCGGTTGTGACAACTGCAATAATATTGATTGTTCCCTATCCCGATGCAACAATAACACCTGTTGATACAATGTGCGCAAACAGCAGCCCTGTTACCTTAACTGCTCATGATCCCGGTGGAATATGGACAGGTGATGGAGTCAGAGGAGACTCTTTCAATCCTTTAATTGCAGGGCCCGGAAATCATACCATCAGGTATGAAATTACAAATGCGGATGGATGCAGTGATATGGACGAGACGACAGTGTCGGTGGTTGCGACACCCGATGCAACGATATTTCCAGTTGGTATTCTGTGCTCTACGGATTCGTCAATTACCTTAAAAGCCCGCGATCCGGGCGGCATCTGGTCAGGGTCAGGAGTCAGAGGCAATATTTTTGATCCTGCAGTCTCCGGATACGGGAATCATAATGTTACTTACACGATAACTGACAAAAATGGATGCACTGATTCTGATAACATAACTATTACCGTTGCCTTACCTGACGCGACTATTGATCCTATAAGCAGATTATGCGTTAACAGCCCACCTGTTACATTAACGGCACACGATCTTGGAGGGAACTGGTCAGGGCCTGGTGTGAACGGAAACACATTCAACCCGGCTATCGCAGGAGTCGGAACTCACATTATCTCATACAATATCGCCAACCCGGATTGCAAGGATACTGATACTGCAATTGTAACAGTTGTCCCTTTTCCGGTTGTGAAGATAGATGACGTTGGAACTCTCTTTATCAATGGGCCTTCTGTTATGCTGAACGCCACCCCTTCAGGAGGAATATTTTCCGGGACCGGATTATCAGGCAACACCTTCAATCCATCAAATGCCGGTCTGGGAACTCATATTATCCGGTATGAAACTATCCCGGATATATATGGCTGTCTGGGATCAGATACCATTCATATTAAAGTAATTATGCCTCCTCCTCCAATCGCTGATTTCGGACCTGATACGACAGGATGCAATCCCATGACAGTACAGTTTGTCAATAAAAGTTCATATGGCGAAACGTTTATATGGGGCTTTGGTGATGGTCAGTTCTCAACTGAAAAAAATCCGCATCACACTTACTACGTCCCCGGAAGCTATATAGTTAAATTAATTGTTTACAATGCGGCAGGAGAATCAATTCATAACAGCATAGTTACGGTATATCAGAATCCGTCTGCGATTTTCGAAGCTTATCCGACTGATGTGGTTAATAACGAACAAATTGTGGTGTTTTCGAACAGCAGCATCTATGATTCATTATATCTCTGGCGATTTGGTGACGGACAAATTTCCAATGAAGAAAATCCTTATCATAAATATGAGGATGAAGGGTCATATGCAGTCTCACTTACTGTAACTTCCAGGGACGGGTGCATCGATTCAGCTCTGCTTGTGACTCCGATCAGAGTCGATTGGAAAGAAGGTTATATCAGGTTTCCAAATGTATTTAAATGGAACGAAACAGGGCCTACAGGCGGACATTGGCGGAAAGGTGTTTATCCTGAGATGGATTTTGTTTTCAGGCCTTTCTTTGAAAATGTGATAGAATATTACCTGCAGATTTATAACAGGTGGGGAGTCCTTATTTATGAAAGCCACGATTTGTACAAAGGTTGGGATGGCTATTTTGGAAACGGAAATCTTGCGGTACAGGGAGTTTATGTCTGGAAAGTAACCGGAAGATACGCTGATGGCGTCTATTTTGTAAAGGTTGGCGACGTCACATTCCTGCATTAAAACATTTGAAAATATCTGATTAAATTATCCGGCGTATTACTTATTCCATTCACTAACCCCGCAGCAAGAAGCGGGGAACCGAGTTTACGAGCTCGGCGAAGCCAATGCGCTCGCTGGGATTCAACCACCTGGACATAAAAGGTGGTTCTTCTTTATTTGGTCAGTACTCAGGACTTTTATAACTTTATCACAATCAACCATTGACATTTAAGATCTACCTTTTGAACTCATGGGTAGTTATCAAATTTTTTATTCTTCGGTTATGAAAGCCATGATTCTAAAATCCATAACAGATGTCGGGCAGAACAACGAGCCACTGACAATGGCAATAATGCCTTATCCTTCACCTTCGGACAGGGAAGTTCTGATCAAAGTATCTGCATGCGGCGTATGCCATACAGAGCTTGATGAAATCGAAGGAAGGACACCTCCATCCCTGTTTCCTGTAATTCCTGGTCACCAGGTTATCGGCAAGGTAGAAGTTGCCGGAAAAGAGGTAAAAGATTTAAAAGCCGGTAACAGGGTTGGTGTGGCATGGATCTTTTCTTCATGCGGAAAATGCGAATATTGTCTTGGAGGATATGAAAATCTTTGTTCTGACTTTAAAGCAACCGGAAGAGATGCCAATGGCGGCTACGCGGAATACATGACTGTTCCTGAGGCTTTTACATATAAAATCCCGGATGTTTTCTCCGATTCTCAGGCTGCTCCTTTGTTATGTGCCGGGGCGGTTGGTTACAGATCGGTTATGCTCACGGGACTCCGGAACGGACAGAATATCGGCCTGACAGGTTTCGGAGCCTCAGGTCACCTTGTGTTACAGGTTATTAAGTATAAATATCCTGATACTAAAATATATGTATTTGCAAGAAGCGAAAGTGAGAGGGCTTTCGCCCTTAAACTTGGTGCATACTGGGTCGGAGATACAACAGATATCGTTCCTGAACAGCTTGATTCAATTATCGATACAACACCTGTCTGGAAAACCGTCGTTGAAGCCTTGAAAAACCTGAAACCGGGAGGACGTCTTGTGATAAATGCCATCAGAAAAGAGGAAGCAGACAAAAACTATTTGTTGAACATTGATTATTCCCAACACCTCTGGATGGAGAAAGAAATAAAAAGCGTGGCGAATGTAACCCGGAATGATGTGAAAATGTTTCTGGAGATTGCTGCTGAAATACCTATTATTCCTGAAGTACAGGAATATAAACTTGAGGAAGCCAATAAAGCATTAACAGAGCTTAAGCAAAGAAAGATCAGGGGAGCCAAGGTGCTGATTATTAAATGATAATTGGAATTAATCATTCCGGAAACTTATGTTAAGATAAAGCAAACCCTAAAGCCAGTCAAAAAGAAAAAAGAAAAAACAAAAAATAATATGCGAAAACTTATAATCTTTTCCGGAATTGCTGCTATCTGCATAATAATGATAGCATGTAATAATTCTCCCATCAGCGTTTGCCCTGATAACCAGCATTACTTTCTCTACAAAGGTAAACCGCTTGTGCTTATTACTTCCGATCACCATTACGGGGCGGTGATAGATAAGGATTTCGATTATGTGAAATATCTGGATAACCTGGCGCGCAATGGCATGAATTTAACAAGGATTTATCCAGGTGGAATGTTTGAACCCACAGATAAATACCTTCCGGGAAATCCATTGGGGCCACTGCCGGGCCGGCAGTTATTGCCATGGGCGAGATCCGGACAGCCGGGCGCAAATCCAATGCTGGCAGAGCCCGGACAGCCGTCTTTCAAGTATGATCTGGATAAGTGGAACCAGGAGTATTTTGACCGGTTAAAAGATTATGTTGAGCTCGCTTATAAAAAAGGAATCATAGTGGAAGTCCCGTTTTTTAATGGAATGTATAACGATTGCTGGCCTCTGATGGCAATGTATCATGACAATAATATCCAGAATATCGGCAGGTATGAAGACAAGGAGTGCGGATTATTCACTTCGGCTGATGCCCGCAACCAGGATGTAATCAAATATCAAAAAGCCTATATAAGCAAAATCACTGCTGAATTAAATGAATATGACAATCTGATATTTGACATATGTGATGAACCATCTTTGCAGGGCATCCCAGGAGGCGGCGTCATATTCCTTCCTGACAGCATGGTGGCACCCTGGATAAATGAAATGAAAGAGTCTTTTCTCGAGGCAGAGGAATCACTTCCAAAAAAGCATCTTCTTGGACAAACGGTGCAGAATCTTTCACCTGACTTTTCAGGCGAATCCTGGTGCAAATGGTTGCCGGCTGAATATGTGAAGCCGGCTGAAAAAGCTCTGGAACTGGATTATAGAAACGATAAACCTCTAGTAAACGTTGAATCAAACTATTACGGAATCAGCCTTACAAAAAATGCATATGGTATTGAAGCCATCCGGCTGGAAGGCTGGTGGTTCATGCTTGGAGGCGGTGCAGGTTGTATAAATCTGAATGGTGAATTTCATCGCGGTCAGGAAGAAGGGGGTAATAACACCCAATCCTATATTGTGCCGCAAAAGAAAGCGTTGAAAGAGTTTATGAACAGTTTTGATTTAGAGGGGTTGTCGCGTTTCAATGATTTTGAAGGGACACCTTCAGATGCATTCTGTAATATCCTTGCGGAAGAGGGCAAACAGTATGCGCTTTACATCTTCCACGGTGAATATGAGGGAGAATGGGGTGCCCACTTCATCCCCAGGACTGGAGAGTATCGGGATACTCTTATATTGAATAATATTCCGGCAGGCACATATACCTTCGAATGGATAGATCCTTCAACAGGATTTGTTAAGAATTCAGAAAAGAAAAGCTGGGCAGGAGGAAGATTAATGTTAAAAACTCCTGAATACACGCTGGATCTGGCTTTAAGGATGAAAAATAATCAGGGTAGATCATTTCAGCAATTGAAATAGCCAATAAATCTTGCACTTCTGTATCGAAATTTTTAAATTGTTGCAGGATTTAAAAGTGAGAGTCAGGCATTTGTCTAAGCAAGGGGAATCCGTAATTACCCGAATCGGGGCTAATGTAACTGACGTGGCTTTGCTGTAAGGCAGGGAATGGAGGGCAGGGAGAATGGAGCTACTGGCATGGGGCATGGAGCAAGTATGGAGCGGGGGGCAGGGGATCACGGGAGCACTAGGACAACAGAGATTTACACAAATGTAAGCCGGAGGAATTTGATTCAGGTAAGGAGCCCGATCGAGGATCCGGACATAAGACAGGGACGGCTTGTAATGCGGGGAATAAGGTGTGAGGCACAGTGAGTGATATGTGAGGATTCGATATTGAGATACAACAAATATTTATTGTTTTATAATATATTTTTCACTAGTGTCCGACTAAAATAAAAAAGAAGGGGTACTCCCCAAAGGTTTCCCCCAATGTTGTAAATTGGTTTTTGCGAAAAACTAATACAACATGGGTAAAGTTACAGAAATAAAATTTGTC